>Ga0233424_10002512_pt1 | contig 13001 bp, 7 predicted proteins | sample Watercolumn_Towu_FD_181011 | JGI IMG/M metagenome (GOLD analysis project Ga0233424, IMG submission 181011) | Freshwater microbial communities from Lake Towuti, South Sulawesi, Indonesia - Watercolumn_Towuti2014_125_MG | ecosystem: Environmental > Aquatic > Freshwater > Lake | place: Indonesia...
GTGCAGCTCTACTCGGCCCTGGTGTACCAGGGCCCGGCCCTGATCGGCCGCATCGCCCGGGAGCTCGCGGCCCTGCTGCGCCGCGACGGGTTCACGCGGCTGGCGGACGCCGTGGGGGCCGATCGGCGTTGACCCGCCGCGCGGCCTTGCGTCAAGCTGCCGCCCCTTAAGGCGAAGCGCGGCCCCGAGTCGCGCCCCATCCCGCGGAACACGGCATGCCCGCCATCGGTCACGTCCTGATCGCCCTCGGATACGCGGTTGTCGCGGGCGTGGTCACCGTGGCGCTGCCGCACATGATCCCGCAGCTCGATACGCGCGGCGCGGTCGAGATCGGCGCCATCATCGTCCTGGTGGCGGCCCTCGTGCATCTGGCCAGCGCCCGCCTGACCCGCGGCGACGAGGAAGCCAGGGACATCGACACGGTGCGCATGGGCTACGGCGAGCTGCGCCGCGAGCTGGGCCGGGCGCGCGACGAGGCCAGGCAGATCTACGAGGCGATCCGCACCGTCACCGAGCAGCGCCAGGGCCAGGCCCAGGAGATCGAGACGGTGATGACCGAGGTCCGCGTGCTGCAGGGCCTGGTCGAGCAGCTCTCCTCCGGCAAGCCGGTCAAGGCCAAGCCCGCCTATCTCGTCGATGCCAGCGCCGAGAAGCCGGCGGACAGGCCCGAGCCTGCCCAGCCGCCGCGCGTGCTCTCGGGCCTGCCCGACGATGAGGTCCTGGAAATGGTGCGCGAGGCGCTGCGCGACAATCGCGTCGACCTCTTCGTCCAGCCCATCGTCAGCCTGCCACAGCGCAAGCGCCGGCACTACGAATGTTTCAGCCGGGTCCGCGCCGAGGACGGCTCGATCCTGCTGCCCGAGAGCTATCTCGGTGTCGCGGAACGCGCCGGGCTCATCGCCGCGGTCGACAACATGCTGCTGTTCCGCGGCGTGCAGCTCGTGCGGCGGGTGCAGAAGAACAACGCCGAGGTCAGCATCTTCGTCAACATCTCCGAGCACACGCTTGCCGATGTGCGCTTCCTGCGCGAGTTCGTCACCTTCATGGCGGCGAACCGCGACCTCGCGCCGTACCTGGTGTTCGAGTTCACCCAGGCCAGCGTCGAGCGCCACCGCGAGACCGGCCTCAAGGAGCTCGACCGTCTGGGCAGGCTCGGCTTCCGCCTGTCGATGGACCAGGTGACGAGCATCGACTTCGATATCGAGGAGCACAAGAACCTCCACATCCGCTTCCTCAAGATCGAGGCGGCCAAGCTGATCGAGCAGACGCGGGCCACGCGCCAGCGCCTCGACATGCGGGCCTTCAAGCAGGCGCTGGACCGCCAGGCCATCGACCTGATTGTCGAGAAGATCGAGAACGAGACGACGCTGGTCGAGATCCTCGACATGCCGGTCGATTTCGGCCAGGGCTACCTGTTCGGCGAGCCGCGGCTGTCCAAGGACGCGCGCGAAGCCGCCTAGGCGCCCCCGATGCCGCACACGCCGCCGCCGGTCATCTCGGGCCTGTCCGCCGTCGTCGACCGCTACGACGCGTTCATCCTCGACCTCTGGGGCTGCCTGCACGACGGCGTGAAGCCCTATCCCGGCTCTCCCGATGCGCTCCGGCGCCTGCGTGGAGCCGGAAAGCGGACCCTGGCGGTCTCCAACGGGCCGCGCCGCGCCGCGTCGGTCGCGGCGACCACGAGGCAGATCGGCATCGACCCGGCGCTGCTCGACGGCATCCTTTCGGCCGGCGAGATGACCTTGCAGGCCATCGTCGACCGCCGCGATCCCTGGCATGCCCGGCTCGGACGCCGGGCGCTTCACATCGGCGCCGACCGCGACCAGAGCATGTTCGAGGGCAACGGGCTCGAGCGCACGCGCGACGTCGCCAGCGCCGATTTCATCCTGCTCACCGGGCCGATGGACGACGAATGGGATCTGCCGCAGCACGAGGATCTGCTGCGCGCCTCCCTTGCGCGCCGCCTGCCGATGATCTGCGCCAACCCCGATCTCGACGTGATCCGGGGCGATCTGCGGCTGATCTGCGCCGGTACGATCGCCGCGCGCTACGCCATGCTCGGCGGCGACGTGGTCCAGCACGGCAAGCCGGAGCTGGCGATCTACGAGCGCGCGCTGAAGGAGCTCGGCGTTGCCGACCGGCGGCGCGTGCTCGCCTGCGGCGATTCCTTCCATACCGATGTCAGCGGAGCGCACCGGGCCGGGATCGACGTCGCCTTCATTCCCGGCGGCATCCACGCCGACGAGCTCGGCTACCGGCCGGGCGAGACGCCCGACGCGGCGGCGGTGGCCGTGCTGATGGCCCAGTACAGCGTGACGCCGACCTGGATCCTGCCCGAATTGAAGTGGTAGGCGGGCTGGGCGGACCGGCTAAGTGAGCGGCCGCCACATTTTGTCAAAATGGTGCCGGCAATTTTCTTAGCCTGCAAGCCTTTGAAATCCTTGAGTGCTGCTATGTCCAATAATGTCCAACGTGTCTAATACGGCGCTCGGCCTGCCCTATTTGCAGGGCTCAGGGCGAAATTTTCCGCCGGCACCTCTGGACATAACGTCTTTGGGTCCGCATATGTCTCTGCGGTTCTTTCTCATCGTGAATGGCGGGATGGGCCGGCAGGCTCAATGGTCGCTGCCGTGCAGGATCTGTTCCTTCAGCCCGGTGTCGTAGCCCATGCCGGCGGCGGTGACGACGCAGGACAGCGGGAACATCCCCTTGATCAGGCCCTTGCGCTCGAGCACCACCCAGGCCGCCTCGTTGGCCAGGCCGCTGGCGTCGCGGGCGACGACCACCCAGGGGCCGAGATGGAAATGGTCGCCGTGCGGCCGCGGCAGGTTGCCGACCATGAACGAGCCCGGCTCGTCCGCCGGCGTGCCGTGGCCGGCCAGCGTCGCCAGGGCCTGCAGCAGGGTGAGGGTGCGCAGCTGCAGCGGGTTGAGGTTCAGGGGGTTCTTCTTGGCCATTTAAATATCTTCTCTGATCGTCATGCCGGCGAAGGCCGGCATCCAGAATTCCAAGCTCGGGCTGCTGGGCCCTGGACCCCGGCTTTCGCCGGGGTGACGGTTTCTCTTACCCCAGCTTCATCGGCAGGATCACCATCTGGTAGCCGCGCAAATGGAGCCGGCGCTGCAGGGTGAAGGCGGTCTGGTTGTGGAGCAGGCGCTTCCACCAGCTGTCGGGAACGAAGACCAGCTGGCTGGCGAAGAACACCGTGTTGGGGAAGTCACCGACGACCTTCTCGCAGAGCGTGGTGAGTTGGGCGAAAACGTCGGTACCGAAGCTCTTGTACGATCTGGCCGCGATGCCGCGGCTGTTCACGTAGTTGACATAGTAGGCGAGCGTGCCGTCGATCTGGACCTCCAGGCGTTCGAGAGCCTGGCCGCCGCCGAAGGAATGCGTGTCGACCTCGCCGGCGCTGATGAACACCATGTTCCTGAACTGGCCTGGGAAGAGCCGCTGCACCCAGAGCAGCGAATGCATGCCGGTTCCCCGGCTGCGGGTCACCAGGAAGGCCGCCGTCGGCGCCTCGCGGTCGGGCACCGGCGGGTTGGCCACCGGGTCGGGCTCCTTGACCACCAGCAGCTTGTCGACGGCGTCGGTCTGGACGTGGGTCTCCTTGTAGTGCCGCTTGATCTGCAGGCAGATGAGGACCAGCAGGCCGGTGATGAAGATGGTGAGGAAGCCGCCCTCGAGGAACTTCTCGTAGACGATAACACCCAGGATGGCGGCGCAGACGACGAAGCCCGTCGCCGAGAGCGCCAGCTTGCGCGGCCACGGCCCGTTGCGGTGCGTCACCCAGTAGACCGTGAGGCCCAGCAGCGAGAGCGCGAAGGTGATGAAGACGTTGATCGAGTAGAGGATGACCAGGATGCGGATCTCGCCGCCGGTGAGCCAGAGGATGGCCAGCGCAGCACCACCCATCAGCAGGATGCCATACTTGGTCACCAGCCGGGTGGAGAGGTAGGTGAACTGGTGCGGCATCCACTCGTCGGCCGCCATGTTGGCGAGAACCGCCGGGCCGCCGAGGAAGCCGGTGTTGGCCGCCACGATCAGCAGCCCGGCCTCGAAGGCCAGCACGATGGTCAGCAGCACCGTGCCCGCCTGCCAGCCGAAGATCGTCCAGTCCCGCACGATGGCGCCGAAGGCGACGGCATTCAGCGTCTGGCCCGGGACTTCACGCACGTCCCACAGCAGGTAAAGCAGGATGATGCCCGACGCCGTGAAGGCGAGCGACAGCGCCATGTAGAACATCGTCACCTTGCCGGTGTGGACGCGCGGCTCGGCCAGGCGGTCGATATTGTTGGAGACAGCCTCGATGCCGGTATAGGTGCCGCCGCCCAGCGAGTAGGAGAGCAGGATCACCGAGACGACTGCCGACCAGCCGAGGTGGCTGGCCATCGTGGTGGCGTCCTGCACCGCATTGGGCACGAGCGTGGGCAGGCGGTCGGCGTGGGCCAGGATGCCGTAGAGGATGAGCAGGGCGTGGATGATCAGGAAGCCGAGGAAGATCGGCATGAGGATCGCGATGCTCTCCTTCATGTCGCGAAGGTTCATCACGATGAGGATGGCGATCATCAGCAGGCCGACCGGCACCTTGTAGGCCTGCCAGCCGACGGGCAGCAGGCTGAACATGGCGTCGACACCGCTCGCCACCGAGATGGCGATGGTCAGCACGTAGTCGATGACCAGGGCCGAGCCGGAGACCAGGCCGGCATAGGGACCGAGCAGCTGGGTGGCGACCTTGTAGCCGCCGCCGCCCGAGGGGAAGAGCTCGATCACCTGGTTGTAGCTGAGGGCGATGATGAACACGGTCGCGGCTGTGATGATCGCCAGGAAGATGGCGAGGCTGTAGTGCTCCTCGAGGGCGAGGAAGCCGAGCTCGGGGCCGTAATTGGCCGAGGACAGGCCGTCGGCGCCCAGCCCGACCCAGGCGAAGAAGGCCACCAGCAGGATGTGGCGCCTTGTCTCCGGCGACAGAGGATTGCGGGGCGGCCCCAGGATGAGCTGGCGCCACGTCGAGAGGTGAAGGTATTTCACGAAGGTGGCGCGGGCGCCGGCATTCCCGAAAGCGGACCGGTTGCCGGCCCAGGCGGCCGGGAACATGGCACCAGCCGGCGGGGGGCGCAAGCATCCGGACCGGGGTATGGCGCCTGCCAGGGGCGGGCCTGCGGCGGCAAGTTATCCACAGATTTCCACAGGGCGTCGTCCGGAATGCTGCGTTAAATTATTGGTCTTTAATAGAGAGTCGCAGTGGCCGAGTCGCCGAAACCGTCTCTGGAAGACTGGCAGCACCTAGCCGCCAAAGAGCTTAAGGGCACGAATCCCGACAGCCTGCTCTGGCGCACGCCCGAAGGCATCGACGTCAAGCCGCTCTACACGGCCGCCGATCTCGAGACGCTCGAGCATCTCGGCGGTCTGCCGGGCTTCGCACCCTTCGTGCGCGGTCCGCGCGCCACGATGTACGCCAACCGGCCATGGACCGTGCGGCAATATGCCGGTTTCTCCACCGCCGAGGCCTCGAACACCTTCTACAAGCAATGCCTGCGCAACGGTCAGATGGGGCTGTCGGTTGCCTTCGACCTGGCGACGCATCGCGGCTACGACAGCGACCATCCGCGCGTGGTGGGCGATGTCGGCAAGGCCGGTGTGGCCATCGATTCCGTCGAGGACATGAAGATCCTGTTCGACGGCATTCCGCTCGACAAGATGAGCGTGTCGATGACCATGAACGGCGCCGTCCTGCCGGTGCTCGCGGGCTACGTGGTGGCCGGCGAGGAGCAGGGGGTGCCGCAGAACTACCTCTCGGGGACCATCCAGAACGACATCCTCAAGGAGTTCATGGTCCGCAACACGTACATCTACCCGCCCAATGCCAGCATGCGGATCGTCGCCGACATCATCGAGTACACGGCGAAGCACATGCCGAAGTTCAACTCGATCTCGATCTCCGGCTATCACCTGCAGGAGGCCGGCGCGACGAGCGTGCAGGAGCTTGCCTTCACCCTGGCCGACGGGCTCGACTATGTGCGCGCCGCGCTGGGCAAGGGCCTGTCGATCGACGAATTTGCGCCCCGCCTGTCGTTCTTCTTCAACATCGGCATGAACTTCTTCATGGAGATCGCCAAGCTGCGCGCGGCGCGTCTCCTCTGGGCACGGATGATCCAGCCCTTCGGTCCGAAGAAGGCCGAGAGCCTGTCGCTGCGCACGCATTGCCAGACCTCGGGCGTCTCGCTGACCGAGCAGGACCCCTACAACAACATCATCCGCACCACCATCGAGGCGCTGGCGGCGGTGCTCGGCGGCACGCAGTCGCTGCACACCAATTCCTTCGACGAGGCCCTGGCCCTGCCGACGCCGTTCTCGGCTCGCATCGCCCGCAACACCCAGCTGGTGATCGCCGAGGAGACCGGCATCCCCAGGGTCATCGACCCGCTGGGCGGCAGCTACTACGTCGAGAGCCTGACCGCCGCAGTGGCCGAGCACGCCTGGAGGCTGATCGAGGAAGTCGAGGCGATGGGCGGCATGACCAAGGCCATCGAGGCCGGCATGCCCAAACTGCGCATCGAGGAATCCGCGGCCCGCCGCCAAGCGCGCATCGACCGCGGCGACGAGGTGATCGTCGGCGTCAACAGGTACCGGCCGGAGAAGGTGGAGAAGGTCGACATCCTCGACATCGACACGACCGCCGTGCGCGAGCAGCAGGTGGCGCGGCTCAAGCAGGTCCGCGCCAGGCGCGACGACAAGGGCTGCAGCGCAGCGCTCGAGACACTGACCGAGGCCGCACAGTCGGGGAAAGGCAACCTGCTGGAGCTCTCCATCGTCGCCACGCGCGCCCGCGCCACGGTTGGCGAGATCTCCGACGCCCTGGAGAAGGTGTTCACCCGCCACCGGGCGGTGATCCGCTCGGTGACCGGCATCTACGGCTCGGCTTACGAGGGTGACGAGGGCTTCCAGCGCATCCGCCGCGAGGTCGCGGCCTTCGCCGCCGAGGAGGGCCGCCGGCCGCGCATGCTGGTGGTCAAGCTCGGCCAGGACGGCCACGACCGCGGCGCCAAGGTCATCGCCACGGCCTTCGCCGATATCGGCTTCGACGTCGATGTCGGGCCGCTCTTCCAGACGCCGGAGGAAGGTGCGCGCCAGGCGATCGAGAACGACGTGCATGTCATCGGCGTCTCGTCGCAGGCGGCCGGCCACAAGACGCTGGTGCCGCAGCTGATCGAGGCGCTGGAGGCGGCCGGCGGGGACGACATCCTGGTGGTCTGCGGCGGCGTCATCCCGCCGCAGGATTACGAGCCGCTGCTGCAGCAGGGCGTCGCGGCGATCTACGGTCCGGGCACCAACATTCCGCACGCGGCGGCCGAGATCCTCGGCCTGATCCGCCGCCGCCGCAAGGCCGCCTGACGAGCTCGCGAGGGGGAGTCCATGGAGCAGGGTTCGGGTCCGCGCAATTTCCTGCGTATCGTCACGCCCGAGCCCGAGGCTGCTGCCGCGGCCAGCGCCGCCACCGAGGAGACGCCGCGCCGGCGCGCGCCGGCCCGTTACGTCGCCGGTCTCGTCGTCTCCGCTGTCTGGCTGGGCCTCTGCGCCTGGTACATCCAGACGCAGATCGGCTGGTCGAGCCTGCTTGGCGCCCTGCTGCCGCATGAGCTGGGGGCGGCACTCTCCGGCGTGGCCACGCCGCTGCTCGTGCTCTGGCTGGTGATTGCCTTCGTCGACCGTGGCCGTGAGTTCAAGACCACGGCACGGGCCCTGCACCGGGAGCTGCAGACCCTGAGCTATCCGGCGGAGGAATCCGATACGCGCGTGCGCACGGTCGCCGAATCCCTGCGCGAGCAGGCCCGAAACCTGAACGAGGCTTCGGAGCTCGCGGTGACCCGGCTGGGCGAGAGCCGCGAGGCGCTGCACGCCCAGACGACCGAGCTGGCCACGGTGTCCGACCAGTCGACGATGCGCGCCATGCAGGTGATGGCCACCCTGCGCCGCCACGCCGACGGGCTGGAGCGCATCTCCACCCTCCTGTCGACGCGCGTGCAGACGGTCGAATCCGCCGTCGGCCAGCAGGCCGAGCTGCTGACCAACGCCTCGGAACGCGCCGTCTCGCAGTCGCGCGCGATCAACGCCGCCCTGCGCCAGCAGATCGAGGATCTCTCGGCGGTGACCGAGCGCACGGCAGCCAGCGCCGAGGCGATCCGTGGCGCGCTGCGCGAGCAGGCGCAGGATCTGGCGCAGACCACCGAACGCGCCGTGGCGCGCTCGGAGGAGATGCGGGCGACGCTGGGCCAGCAGACCGCCGACCTGATCCAGGCCACCGACCAGGCGATGACCCGGGCGCGTGAGCTCGGCCGCGAGTTCAATCACTATGCCGAGGTTATGGGGCACGCGGCCGGGACGGCCAGCGAGCGCTCCGGCGAGGCCAGCGACCGGCTGGAGAAGGCGGCACAGACGCTGTCGCAGTTCGCCGCCGAGCTGGTGGCCCGCAGCGAGGCTGCGGAGCCGGTGCTGCGCCGGCAGATCAGCGAGCTGGTGCTGGCGGCCAGCCAGGCCTACGAGCGCGTCCAGGCCATGGGCGAATCCCTGCGCAGCCGGACGGAGGAGCTCGGTGTCGCTGGCGTGCGCGCCGGCGAGATGGCCACGCTGCTGGGTAGCGAGACCCAGAATCTCGGGGCGACTCTCGAGCGGGTCAGCGCCCGGGCCGAGGCGACGACGGACACGGTGCGCCGACAGGGCCAGGAGCTGGGCGGGCTGGCCGACCAGGCGACCGCGCGGGTACGTGCCGCCGCCGAGGCCTTTCGCCGCCACGCACAGGAGATGCAGACCTCGGCCAGCGACGGTCTTTCCCGGCTGGGAGACCTGCGGGTGGCCTTCGATGAATCCAGCCGCACGATCGCCGAGACGACCGAAGTCGCGACCGGCAAGGCGCGGGAGGTCGGCGACTCGTTCCGCCGCGATGCCGAGGCCCTGGCGAGCGCCGCGGACGAGGCTCGGGCCCGGACGCTGGGAGCGGGCGAACAGCTGCGTCGCGAGGCGGGTGAGGTCGCCAATGCCGCCGCCGCCGTGGCGGCCGGTGCCGAGGCGGCGCACGGAGCCCTGCAGCGCGAGGCCGCGGTGGTGGCCGCGGCGGCGGAGCAGGCCGGCGGCAGGGTCGAGGCGCTGGGCGCCGACCTGCGCGCCCGCAGCGAGGAGATCGACGCGGCGAGTGCCCGTCTCGACGAGGCGCGGACGCTGCTGGGCCGCGAGGCCCGCCGCCTGACGGCCGGCCTCGACGAGACCAGCGACCGGATCGAAGCCGTGCACGTCCAGTTCCGCTCGAGCAGCGAGGCGATGGGCGGCGAGGCGGACGAGGCGATAACGCGCGCCCGCGCGGCGAGCGAGGGGATCAGGGCGCAGGCCGAAGCCATGGGTGAATCGGCCCATCGCGGCCTCGCCCGCGCCGGCGAGCTGGCCTCGACCATCGAGCAGCGGACGCATGACGTCGACGCGCTCGCCGACCGGGTCACGCACCGGCTCGATGCCCTGGCCGGGGTGGTGCGCGAGCGCACCGACGAGCTTGGCCGTGTGGCCGGCCAGGCGAACGCGGCGAGCGATGCCCTGCGCGTCGAGGCCGATGCCTTGGCGCGTGCGACGAATGCCCTCGGCGGCGAGACCGAGGCGACGCAGGCGCGTCTGCGCAGCGAAACCGAGGCGCTGGCGGCCGTCGCCGCCCAGGCTTTCGCCGGGCTCGAGGCGCTCGGCGCCACGCTGCGTGGCCGCACCGTCGACCTCGACCAGTCCTCGACGCGCATCGGCGAGCACAACCTTCGGCTCAACACCGACGCGGAGAGGCTGGCTGCCACCCTCGACCAGGCGACGGCGCGCGTGCTGGCGACCGGCGAGACGCTGCGCCGCCAGGCCGAGGAACTGGTCCTCGCCGCCGACCAGGGCCTGACCCGCGTGCGTGTGTCGGGCGACGGTTTCCGCATCCAGACCCAGGAGCTGATCCACGCCTCCGACCGCGGCCTCGCCCGCGCGGCAGAGCTGGGCGAGGCCTTCGGTCAGCGCGCTCTCGACATTGATGCGGCGGCCGACCGGGCTGCCGAGCGCATCAACCGCCTGGGCGACGCGATCCGCGACCGCGCCCGCGATGTCGGCGATACCGCTTCTCAGGCCGCCACCATGCTGGCCGGCGCCGGCGACGGCCTCAAGCGCCAGGCCGAGGAGCTCTCGGTCATCGCCACGGGTGCTGCGGGCCGCGTGGGCGACATGCAGGCACTGCTCGAGCAGCGCTCAGCCGAGCTTGCCCAGACCGCAACCCAGGCGGCGACACGGCTGCGCGAGAGCGGCGACGGGCTGCAGCAACGCAGTCAGCAGCTGCTGCACGCCGCCGCCGAGGCGGGAATCCAGATCGGCGCGGTCGATCACGCGCTGCGCGACCAGGCCACGCAGATGCTGAAGTCGATCGAGCAGTCGGCGGTGCGGGCCAACGAGATCGCCGCCCTGATGAAGAACCAGGCGGCAGCCATGGCCGATACGGCCGACCAGGCGACGGTCCGCGTGCGCGGCGTCAGCGACGAGTTCCGCCAGCGCACACAGGCCATGATCGACGGCGCCGAGGAGATCGCCGGCAAGGTCACCCGTGTCGACACGCAGTTCGAGAAGCAGCTGGTCCGGCTGCGTGGGTTGTCTGACGAGGCGGTGGCGCGGCTCGGCGATGTTGCCGAGGCGCTACGCCAGCGGATGGGCGAGTTCGCCCGGGCCGCGGTCACCACGCGGGCGATGGTCACCGAGGCGCGCGGCCTGTTCCGCGAGCAGTCGCAGGAATTGCTTGTCGCTGCCGATCAGGCGTCGGCCCAGGTCTCGTCGATCGGCGAGGCCCTGCGGCGCCGCTCGACCGAGCTCGGCGAGACCGCCGGCGACGCCGAATCCCGGATCGCGGCCATGGCGGAAACCCTGCAGCGCAATGCGTCGGAGCTGGCGGCAACTGCCGGCACGGCGGCCGGCCAGATCGACACCATCGGCCAGGCGCTGCTGCGCCGCGCCAGCGACGTGGCGGAGGCCAGCCAGAAATCGGTGGCCGGCATCGCCAGCGTCGACCAGGCGATGCAGGACGACGAGCGGCGGCTCCACGAGGCAATCCAGAGCGCGGCGACGCAGGCCGCCGAGATGAGCGCCGAGTTGCGCGGCCAGGCCGAGGCGCTGGTGGCGACGATCAACCAGGCCAGTGCTCGTCTCGGTGAACTCGGCACCAGCTTCGATCACCGCACCGACACGCTGGCCGGGGCCACGACCCGCGCCGTTGCCGACCTCAACGCGGCCGGGCAGGTATTCAGCCGGCGTGCCCAGGATCTCACCGGGGCGACGGAGACCGGTGCCGCCCGTGTCGACGCGTTTGGCGACGCTTTCCGGCGGCTGGCCGAGGAGATCACGCTCGCCGTGTCGCAGGCCGCATCGCGCATCCAGTCGGTCGGCGAATCGTTCGACCGGACGACCCGCACCCTGACTATCGCCGCCGACCAGGCGCAGGAGAAGCTGGGCGCGGCCGAGCGGCGTCTCGCCGAGGAGACGCGCCTGCTGGCCAGCGCCGGCGACCGCAGCGCCAGCGAAGCGCGTGCCGCGGCCGAGCTCTTCCAGAATCAGGCGACGGCCCTGGTCGCCGCCTCGTCAACTGCCAAGACCGAGGCTGAGCGTCTGGCCTCGAACGAGCTGGCAGTGAAGCGGGCGAGCTTCCTGCGCGCCTCGCGCCTGATCGTCGACAGCCTGAACTCGCTGGCCATCGATTTTAGCCGCACGCTGGACCCGAGCCTCTCCGAACGGCTGCTGCGCGACTTCATCGGCGGCGACCGGGGCGTCTTCGTCCGACGCCTGCTGCGCCTCAGCTTTGGCGACGCCGAGGGCAAGATCCGCGACCGCTATCGCGACGACAACGAGTTCCGCCGCTATGCCGATGAATACCTGGCGCAGTTCGAGCGCGTGCTGAACGAGGCGAAGGAGATCGATCCGGAGAACATCCTCTCGGCGACCTTCCTCACCGCCGATGTCGGCAAGCTCTACCTTGTCCTGTCGACCATTCTCGGCCGGAACAAGGCGGCTTAGTCCGTTTTCCGCGTCAGCCGCAGATTGAAGGAGAGCGAGACGCGCTCCTCCTGGGTCTTGTTGACGTCGACGAAGTGGCTCAACCAGGAGGGAAAGAGGAGTAATCGCCCGGCGATGGGCGTGTATTCGGCAAGCTGAAATACGGATTGGGCGATTCGAAGATGATGTTGCCGTCCTTGCCCGACGTCTTGTGATAGTAGACGCCCGACACCATGCTCGGCTCGTGGGTGTGGGAGAACTGAAAGCCGCTCGGCTTCGACACGTTGATCCAGGAATTCTCGATGTGCATGGACTGGTAGCGGTCGATCTTCAGCTCGACGCAGAACTGGTGTGTGTGCTTGGCGATCTGCTCGGCCAGATGGCGGAGGCTCCGCTCCATGATGATGTTGCTTTGACCGTCGTACTTGAACGTGGTCGACAGGGCCGGCTCACGCCACGGCGTATTGAAGGCTGAGGCCGTCTGGGAATCCCGGATCGCCCGATCGATCTCCTCCGCGACCAGGGCCTGCTCTTCCGCGGACAGGGCTCCCTTGTAGATCGGTGTCGCGAACCAGAATCGTGTGTTCATCGCGCTCCGCCTGTCCGCCTCAGATCCGGCCGTGGCAGTGCTTGTATTTCTTGCCCGAGCCGCAGGGGCAGGCGGCGTTGCGCGCCACCTTGACGCCAGCGGGCGGGCGCGGCGGCAGGGTGGTGTTCGCACCCTCCGCACCGGCCTGGGCCTGGGCCATCTCCGGGTGGTTCGCGCTGTAGCGCGAGAGGTCGCGATCCTGCGGCTGCAGTTCCTCGGGCGAGCTTACGCGCACCTCGACCCGCGCCAGGATGGTGGTGACCGTCTCGCGCAGCTGGGCCAGCATCTTTTCGAACAGCTCGAAGGCCTCTCGCTTGTATTCGTTCAGCGGGTCGCGCTGGCCGTAGCCGCGCAGATGGATGCCCTGCCG
>Ga0233424_10002516_pt1 | contig 12993 bp, 9 predicted proteins | sample Watercolumn_Towu_FD_181011 | JGI IMG/M metagenome (GOLD analysis project Ga0233424, IMG submission 181011) | Freshwater microbial communities from Lake Towuti, South Sulawesi, Indonesia - Watercolumn_Towuti2014_125_MG | ecosystem: Environmental > Aquatic > Freshwater > Lake | place: Indonesia...
GCGCTTGGGGCGGCGGCGCTGCTGGTTGTCGGCGTGTTCGTCTTCAATCCGCCGCGCTACATCGCCGGCATGCGCATACGCGTCAACGCCAGGCAGGCCGGCGCGGAGGACGTCGAGTTCCCGATCTTCAAGGCGAACATGGAGGCGCTCGTCAAAAGCCCGCTCGTCCTGAGCGCCGCACTCAACGACAAGACGAAAGATGGCCGCGAGATCAAGGACCTCGCCATTGTCCGCGCCAAGGGACTCGGCGCCGTCGAATGGCTCGAAAAGTCGCTCAAGACCGATTACCTGCTTGGCCCGGAAGTGCTGCGCGTGACGCTGCCCGTCGACCATCCCGATGAGACCGCCGACCTGCTCAACGCCATCGCGAAGGCGTTCCTGAACGAATACACCGAGATGGAGCGCTCCAAGAAACAGCAGCGCCTCAGCGAACTGCGCGGCAAGAAGGAGGAACTCGAACGCCAGCTGATCGGCCTCCGCAAGGACCTTGACGACCAGTACAAGCGGCTCGACGTCAAGGACCGCGAAGCGCTCGGCGTCCAGCAGCAGCAACTCATTCACAAGCTGCAGGCTCACGTCACGCTCAAGATCGCCAACGGTGAAGAATTCAACAAGGTCGAGAGCGAGATCGTCATCTGCAATGCCCGTCTCGCCAAGCTCGACACCGCGCCGATCCCTGAAGAGATTCTGTTCGAGATCTATTCCAAGGACGCAAACCTGCAGGGCACGCTCAAGAAGATTGCCGAGGTCGAGGACGGCATCGCCGCAGCGTATCGGGATTACTACGAGCCGCTCGCGTCGCAGAAGGCTATCCCGCTCAAACACGAGAAGATCAAGCTGCTGGCTCAGAGATCCAAGCAAGAAGAAACGCTCAAGCCAGCCATCGAAAAGCGCTGGCGCGAACGGGTTCGCGAGGACCTCAAGCACCAGATCGAAATCGCCAGCGAGAAGAAAGTCGAGCTGACGCGGCGCCAGGACAAGCTCATGAAGGAAATTGTCGAGATGGAGCTGCTGCTCAAGAACGGCGCCGTGGCCAACAAGCCGCCGCAGATCGTGGCCACGGAGGAAAAGATCGAGCTGGCGCGCAAGGCGCTGGACCAGACGGCCCTGTCGTACACAGCCGTTGACATCGAACAGCTCGCCTCGCGCGTCACAGTGCTCACGCCCGCCGCGCCGCCGAGCGCTAAGGACGGGACGCAGCAGACCAAGATCGCCGGCGCCGGGGGCCTCGGCGTGTTCATGATGGCGTTGTTCGGGGTCGCCTTCTTTGAGTTCCGGGCCCGGCGCATCAATCGCCCAGACGAGGTTGCTGCCGGGCTCGGCCTGAGTGTGGTCGGCACGCTCCCCCCGATGCCGGCGAGCTCCAAGACGCCGGGCGACAAGGAAGCCGCCGCCCAGGAGCAATGGCTTCAGCAGCTACAAGAGTCAGCCGACGCAATCCGCACGGTCCTCCTGCACAAGGCGCGCACGAGTTCGCTGCGTGTCATCATGGTCACGAGTGCCAGCAAGGGAGAAGGCAAGACGACCGTGGCGACGCAGCTTGCCGCCAGTCTCGCGCGGGCCTGGAAGCGCGTGCTGGTCATCGACGGCGACCTGCGCCATCCGGCCGTGCACAAGCTGTTCGACACGCCGCAAGAGCCGGGCCTGGCCGAGGTGCTGCGCGGCGAGGTGGAATCGGCCGACGCCGTTCGCGCCACCGCGCTGAGCCGCATGTGGGTCCTGCCGGCGGGCAACGGCGACGCTCATGCCTTGCAGGCGCTGGCGCAAGACAACGTCCGCACGCTGCTGGAGCAGCTCAAGCAGCAGTACGACTTCATCGTGATCGACACGCCGCCGGTGCTGCCGGTGACCGACACGCTGCTCCTGGGGCAGCACGTGGACGGGATGCTGTTCGCGATCCTGAAAGACATCAGCCGCGCGCCGGCGATCTACGCCGCTCAACAAAAACTCGCCCCGCTCAACGTGCCCACGCTTGGCGCCGTCGTCCTCGGCGCCGACACCGAGTTCGGCGACAAGACGTACGGCTACGCGATGAATGGCGCGAAGTAACATCAGAGCCTGAAGCGTGAGCGAAGTGAAGCGCCCTTCGCTAACTCCTTCGGCAACGGGCGAAAGGCGCTTCGCTTCGCTCACGCTTCAGGCTCTGATTGGATGAAAGGTCAACATCATGACCCGCATGCGCGCTTTCCTTGTTGCAATCGGCGCCCTTTTCGTGTCGGGAGCGATGTACCATCTGCTCGCTCTCGATTCAGGGCAACTCGACGATGCGGCCACGAAGGTCGGTGAGGTGCCGCATGTGATCGGTCCCTGGCGCGGCAAAGACGAGGCGAATGACACGCAAGCCTTCGCGCAAGCCGGCGCCAAGGCATACTGGACGCGAACGTACGTGCACGATCAGAGCAAGGCGACGGTGCTGGCGATTCTGATGTGCGGCCGGGCGGGCAAGATGGCCGTGCACACGCCCGAGGTCTGCTATCAGGGCGCGGGCTTCGAGCTACACGGCGCGCCGTCGCCGATGCCCTTGAACGGCGCGAACGGTGAATTCTGGTCAGCGCGGTTCGACAAGACCAAGGGACAGGCCACGCACTTGCGACTCTACTGGGCGTGGAAGGCGACGGGATCCTGGGAAGCGCCGGTGTCGCCGCGCTGGCACTTCCGCGGCGAACCGTTCCTCTACAAGCTCTATGTGTCGCGCGATCTGACGCATCAGCAAACCACAGCCCACGACGCTGACCCCGCGGTTGATTTCTTGCGCGAGTTGGCGCCGGTCCTGGAGAAGACGTTGGCGAGCCGAGACCCGTGAGGGTCCGGTTGATGGTGAGCACGTTCGCATCATCAACCGGCCCCTTACGGGCCTCGGCTCGCCAGGAAGTAGGATTCTCGCATGTCGATGTTCGTCATCACTGATGCATTTGTCGAGCAAAGCCGGGGCAAGGCCGGCCCGCCTGCGACTGCGCCCGAGACATCGACCTATGAGACATGCAAGCTCGTCCTCGACTTCGCGCTGGCGCTCGTTCTGCTTATCCTCACGGCGCCGATCGTGCTCTTCGCCATGATCCTCATCAAGCTCACGTCGCCCGGACCGGCGATCTACACGCAAACCCGGCTCGGCAAGAACGGCCAACCGTTCACGATCTACAAGCTGCGCACGATGGCCAACAACTGCGAGAGCCCGACCGGCGCGCAATGGTCCGTCCCCGGCGATGCCCGCGTCACCGCGCTGGGACGCTGGCTGCGCAAGACGCACATCGACGAATTGCCGCAACTGTGGAACGTCCTGCGCGGCGACATGAGCCTGATCGGCCCGCGCCCCGAGCGTCCCGAATTCACGCCGGCCCTCGAACAGGCGATCCCGCTCTACCGCGAACGCCTGAAGGTCCGGCCCGGCGTCACCGGATTTGCCCAAGTGCAACTCCCTGCCGACACGGATTTCGACAGCGTGCGCATCAAGCTGGCCTACGATCTCTACTACGTCGGCGCGATGGGCATCTGGTTCGACATCAAGATCTATCTCGGCACGCTCTTCAAGGTCGTCGGCATGCCTCTCAAGGCGATCGGCAAGCTCTGCCTCTTCCCGCCGCGCGATGAGATTGAAAACGCCTACGAGGATCGCCTGTCGAGCCCTGAGCGATAACGAATTCCGCCGCTTGCGGCTTAGCGCTCGCGCCGAAGCGCCGAGCCGCTGAAACGATTCTGCGAGCGCTAAGCCGCAAGCGGCGTTACTCCCCTCGCCCCTTGTACTCAAGGGGAGAGGGGTTGGGGGTGAGGGGTTCGGCATCGCTCGCTGGGGCGTGACGGCTCTCGCGTAGATACGGACCCCCTCGCCCCCGGCCCCTCTCCCCCTGAGTACAGGGGGCGAGGGGAGAGGGAACCGAATATGGCCTTCTTCTTGTTCATCCTGGTCAACGCGACGCTGTTCATTCGGCCGGCGGAAGTCGTCCCTGCGCTGCTCGGCTGGGAAATCTACTTCTACGTCATCGTCACCTGCTTCGTCGTCGCGTCCCCCGACGTGCTTCGCTATCTGACCGGGCAAAGCCTCGACAAGCAGCCCATCACGCTGTGCGTCTTCGGCCTGCTCGGCGTCATCGCCCTGCCGTTCTTGATCGCGGGCGATTTGCCGGAAGTGTGGCGAACGTGCTTCCATTTTGCCAAGGTCGTCGTCTATTACCTGCTCTTCGTCAGCGTCGTCACGACGTACGAGCGCTTGCGCATCCTACTCTTTTGCATCCTCGGCTTCTGTGCCGCGATCACGCTGCTGGTCGTCCTGCGCTATCACGACGTGATCCAGCTCGAGACGGTGCAGGCGCTCGACGACAGTATGCGCGGCCAGTACGGCACGACCATCGCCATCAAGCGCCTGCAAGGCACCGGCATCTTTCAGGACCCCAACGAGCTCTGCGTCCTGCTCTCGGCCATGGTGCCGCTCGCGCTCTATTTCGTCTTCTCGACGAAGAACCTCGTCGTGCGCATCCTGTGTGCGTCCACGCTGCCGCTCTTTGGCTACGCGGTTTTCCTGACCGGTTCGCGCGGCGGCTTCATGGCCTTCGCCGGCAGCCTTTTGGTGCTCGCCTGGTTGCAGTTCGGCTGGAAGAAGACTGCGATTATTAGTCTCGTTGCTGCGCCGGCCCTGCTGCTTCTCTTCGCAGGCCGTCAGACGCAATTGACGACGGGTGAAGGCACCTGCCTGTCGCGCGTCGAGCTGTGGCGCGAATGGCTCACGACTTTCCGCGACAATCCGGTCGTCGGCAAAGGCATGAGCTTGCCGAAGGAGGAGGAGGTCAAGAATCGCCGGCCCGATGAAGAGTTGAAGCATCTGGCCCACAATTCGTACCTGCAAAGCTTCGCCGACCTGGGCATCCTGGGCGGAATCCTCTTCGTCGGCGCCTACTTCGCCGCGCTCTGGTCGGTCCACCGCAGCACATCGAGCGGCACGGTCATGCTCGACGCAAACCTGCAGAAAGTGCAGCCCTACTTGCTGGCCTCGCTGGCGGCCTATGCGATTGGGATGATGTCGCTATCGATCTGCTACGTCGTGCCGACTTATATGATGCTGGCGCTGGCCGTGTCCTACACCCGCATGGCTCGCGGCGCCGCTCTTGTCGCCGCCCCGCCGCTGCGCTTCGACGTCAAATTCCTCGGTCAAGTCGCCGGGGTCGGCGTCGCCGTGCTCGGCTTCATCTATCTGTTTGTGCGCTTCGTCGCGTAAGGGTCGCACTTGATGCGCATCGGCAGGATTGGGTAAGATCGGCCGAAAGCCCGCAAGGGAGTGCGGCCATGCGCCTTACTGTTGAACGACAGACCGCCTTCTCATCCATCTCATGGGAGGAATCGCCGTGTCCCTTGTGCGGCGGAGATCGACACGCGCCGATTCTTGAGGCGACGGATCGGCTCGGGGACTTGCGGTTCCTGATCGTGCAATGTAACTCCTGTGGCCTCTCTTTCACCAATCCGCGGCCCGATGTCGATTGCATTGAGCAGTTCTACCCCGACAACTACCGCTGCCACCAGCCGAAGGATCGCCGCGAACCGCGCAGCGAACAGGCGCGCTGGCTGAGCGAGCCGTGGGGACGCCGTCGCCTGCTCGATTTCGGTTGCGGGGCCGGCGATTTTCTGGTGCGCATGCAAGCAATCGGCTGGAACGCCGTTGGACTCGATGCGTCGCTGTCCGCTGTCACTTGCACGCGCGAACGCGGTCTCGTCGCACATGCCGGCTCGCTGCCGCATCCGCACTGGACGGGTCCGTCTTTTGAAGCGATCACGATGTGGCAATCCGTCGAGCACGTGCATCATCCGCTCGAAGTCATGCGAGCGGCGCGGGGGCTGCTGACTCCGAGCGGCGTGCTCGTGGTTGCCGTGCCGAATTTCGACAGCCTGTCGCGGCACTGGTTCGGCGCGGCCTGGCACGGCCTCGACTTGCCGCGGCATCTCACGCACTTCACGCCGGCAACGCTTCGCGCCATGCTCGAGAGGGCCGGCTTCGCGCACGTGGAAATTCGCCAGGAAAGACGCAGCAGCTGGATTCGCCATTCCGCGACCGGCGGCCTGTGGCGCACGCGTCTCGGCTCCGGGCTCGCCGGCTGGTGGGGCTGGCTGGTCGGACGCTCGGAGAATCTCGTTGCCCGAGCGGCGATCTGATCGATCAACCCGATTTCAACGCCGCCAAGATTGCAGCCCGTTCGGCCATCGCTCCCATACCGGTGTCGTCGCAGGCCAGCTTCTTGCTGATCGGTTCGACGACATGAAGCGACCCGCGCAGATCGGCGGCAAGCTGGGCGAGGTGGCGGCTCGTCGCGGGGTGGTCCCACATGAGCGTGTTCATCGCCGGCGCGATCACGACGCGCCGGCTGCGATCCCAGGCGCGATAGACGCATGTCAGGCAGTTGTCGGTGATGCCGAGCGCCAGCTTGGCGAGGGTGTTGGCGTCGCACGGCGCGATGAGCAGGATGTCCGCCCAGCGCCGCAGCTCGATGTGCAGGACGGGGTCGCCGCGCCGATAGCGTGCGCTGGGCCATTCGTCCTCGTCGAGGATCACGACGTCCTTGTTGCGCTCTGCTGAGCCGCAAGTTGAGGCGATGTCGGTCGAATCAAAAAAATAGAGCGAAGATTTCGTGGCCACGATCTTCACGTCATGACCGGCTTGACGCAGGTCGGCGTACAGCTCCGGCGTGTAGATGGCTGCGACCGAGCCGGTGACGCCCAGAAGAACGTTAGGCACCGGCGGCCTCCTTTTCGATGACGTCGAACAGCGTTCGCGGCAAATCGGCGCGGACGACCTTGCGATATCCCGCCGCGTTGCCGATCAACGCCCAGTCGGCGGAACCCTCGAGCGTGTTGGCGACCATCCAGTTCGCGGACGATTGCTGGCGCGACTTCTCAGCGACAAGTTGCAGCGCGTCCTCGGTGATGCCGACTTCGAGCTTGAACTTGACGAGAAAGCCGCGAAAGCTCCAGTCGGTGCGAATCTTGTCCACGAGCTTGGGAGCGCGCACGAGCCGCAGCCACAGCTCCGGCGCGTCGCTCTTGACCTTGCCCGCAGAGCGATCGAGCATCATCGCATCGCCGGTCCAGCGCGGGCCGTCGAAGGTCGTGCCCGGGGCGGGAGCATAGATGCCGGCCGCATGATAATCGCTGACGGCCGCGCAGTGAATGACGACCTCGCTGTTCGGCACATGTGCTGCCATCAAGGCGGCCAGTTCATCGAAGGTGCGATAGCTCACGCAGCTCCAGCGTTCGGAGAGGATGGGCGCCGTGACTTCCGGACGCGAGGTGGCAATCGCGACATGATGCCCGCGCCGGTGCGCCTCGGCCGCGATCGCCGCGCCGGTGCGCCCGGTGAAGATGTTCGTGATGCACCGCACCCGATCGATCGGCGTCTGCGTGTTGCCAGCGGTGACGAAGATGCGCATGTGTGCATTATACTGCGTCGCCTTGCGTGCGCGTGCATCGACAAATACTTGCGAATGAAGCACTCAATAACTACGATAAGGTCCTCACTTCGTTCGGAGATTCGCGATGAAGTCGGTCGTGCGGTTGTTGTTCGTGGCAGCCGCTTGCTTTGCAGTAGGATCGGCGTATCTGCCGTACAAGCACTGGACCGGCAAGATGGTCATCCTCAAAGACGGTAATGTCAGCCTTTTTCAGGAAACGAGGGTTGGAAAAAGGGTCGTTGTTGCTCAGCTCTATTACATTTCCAATCTCGTTCTCGACGACGTGAATTTCAGACTCAAGATAAGCGATGGCCGAGGCACGACCGGCTGGCTTGACAAAGCCGACGCCGTTGTGCTTGATGACGCCGCTGCCTATTTCACCAAACGCATCAAACAGAACAAGAATGATGCCTTCGCGTATTTCGGTCGCGCGGCCGCATGGGAGCTTCTCGGCAAACCGGACCTCGCAATTCAGGATTACGACACTTTGGAGGACCTCGACCCGAGGCCATTCATGTTCGACGGGCGCGGCAACATGTGGATGGCCAAGAAGGATTACAAGAAGGCGATGAAGGATTTCAACAAGGCCATTTACCTGGACCCTAAATTTGCGCCCGCCTACCATAACCGTGCTTGGGTTTGGGTCGTCTTGGATGAGAAGGCCAGGGCCCTGGCGGACTATCGTGAGGCAATTGTCCTCGATCCGCGGTTGGTGTCCGCACTCTACATGCGCGGCATGCTCTACTGCAGGCTCGGAGAGTTTGACAACGCCTTGGTGGACTTCAACGAAGCGATTCGAATCGATACGAATGCCCTCCACGCCTTTTATGGGAAGGCCAGGGCGCAATATGGCCTGAAGAGATACGACGACGCCGTCACGACATGGCAGGCGGCGCTCGAAATGAATAACGATTACTCGTGGGGCCTTATGGGATGGGCCCACTTTCTCGCAACGTGCCCGGACGAGAATCGACGCGACAGCAAGAAAGCCCTTGCGATGGCAACCAGAGCTATGTCCCTTGAAAGGAACCCGGACGCTACATTCCACGCGATGGCCGCCGCGGTCTTTGCCGACAGTGGCGATTTCGTAGAAGCCGTGCGGCGTCAAGAGTTGGCTCTGCAAGATCCGCAGTTCATCGATGTCGCTGAAGAAACCAATCGCCTTGAACTCTACCGGGAGAGAAAGCCGTTTCGGCAGGAATGATGGTCCTTGCTTGAGCGGCGGGTTAACGGGCAAACCAATCCTGCAGCGGCTTGACAGTCAACTCCCCCTGCCTGAGCGCCTTGCAGGCCTCGACGGCGGCTTCGGCGGCGGCGAGCGTCGTGATGCACGTGACGCTGTTCATGACGGCGGCGGCGCGAATCTTGCCCTCGTCGGTCCGCGCGCCCTTCCCCGACGGCGTGTTGATGACCAGATCGACCTCGCCGTTCTTCATGTGATCGATCAGGTTTGGCCGGCCTTCTTGAAGCTTGCTGATTTCCTGCACCTCGACGCCGGCGGAGCGCAGGGCTCGCGCGGTGCCGCGCGTGGAGAGCAGGCGATAGCCCAGCTCGACCAGGCCGCGCGCCACGCCGATGACGTCGTGCTTGTCGCGATCGTTGACGCTGACGAACACCGTTCCCTTCGTCGGCAGCGCGGCGTTGGCGGCGATCTGGCTCTTCGCGAACGCCATCGGAAAGCTGTCGGCGATCCCCATGACCTCGCCGGTTGAACGCATCTCGGGGCCGAGGATGATATCGACGCCGGGGAACTTGTTGAACGGGAAGACGCTTTCCTTCACGGAGTAATGCCTGGGCACGACCTCCTCGTGAATGCCGAGGTCGTCGAGTGTCTTGCCGGCCATGACCAGCGAGGCGAGCTTGGCGAGCGGGACGTTGGTCGCCTTGGCCACGAAGGGGACCGTGCGGCTTGCCCGAGGGTTCACTTCAAGGACGTACACGGTCGGCTCGTGGCGATCGGTCGCGCGGCCCTTGATGCCGCTGACGGCGAACTGCACGTTCATCAACCCTTTGACCTTGAGTTCGAGCGCCATGGCGCGCGTTTGCCGTTTGATCTCGTCGATCACCGGCTGCGGCAAGCTGTACGGTGGAATGACGCACGCCGAGTCGCCGGAATGGACGCCGGCTTCTTCGATGTGCTGCATGACGCCGCCGATGATCGCGCGCGTGCCGTCGGCGAGGCAATCGACGTCCACCTCGATCGCGGAGTCGAGGAATTGATCGATCAGGATCGGCTTGCCCGCCGAGACCTCGATGGCCTGGTTGACGAACTGCTTCATGCGGTCTTCGTCGTACACGATTTCCATCGCCCGGCCGCCCAGGACGTAGCTGGGCCGCACGAGGACGGGATAGCCCATCTCGCGGGCGGCGAAGACGGCGCCTTGCAGGTCGCGGGCCGTGCGATTTTGCGGTTGCTTCAGGTTCAAGCGATTGACCATTTCGCCGAACCGCTTGCGATCCTCGGCGATGTCGATCGAATCGACGCTCGTGCCGATGATCGGCGCCCCCGCGGCTTCGAGCGCTTTCGCAAGGTTGAGTGGCGTCTGTCCGCCGAACTGGACGATCAACCCCTTCGGCTTGACGCGATCGCAGATGTTGAGCACGTCTTCGGTGGTGAGCGGCTCGAAGAAGAGATGATCGCTCGTGTCGTAGTCGGTCGAAACGGTCTCGGGATTCGAGTTCACCATGATCGTCTCGAACCCAGCCGCGCGCAGGGCGAATGCGGCATGGCAGCAGCAGTAATCGAACTCGATGCCTTGCCCGATGCGATTGGGCCCGCCGCCGAGGATGACGATGCGTTCCTTGCCGTCGCGCGCGGGGCGCGTCTCGTCTTCCGCTTGCGGCTTAGCGCTCGCGCCGTCCCTTGCGAACGCTGGCCTTTCATACGTCGAATAGTAATACGGCGTGAACGCCTCGAACTCGGCCGCGCAGGTATCGACGAGCTTGAAGACGGCTTCGATGCCGCGCGACTTGCGATGGGCGCGAACGATCATGTCATCGGTGTCCCACAGGTGGGAGAGCTGACGGTCCGAGAAACCGTGCTGCTTTGCTTCCCAGAGGAGATCGTCGCTCGCGGCTTCGAGGCCCGGGCAGGCACGCAGCTTTTCCTCGACGGCGATAATGTCGCGAATGCTATTGAGGAACCACGGATCGATCTTGCTGCTGCGATGAATCTCTTCGGTCGTCATACCCATCTTGTAGGCGAAACGGACGTGCCAGATGCGATCGACGTTGGGCGTTGCCAACGATTTCATGACGGTCTCGACGTTCGGCTGATTCGGCGTCCCCCACGCATCCTTCTGATCGCAGCCCAATCCAAATCGCCCAGTCTCGAGGCCGCGCAACGCCTTCTGCAGCGATTCCTTGAAGGTGCGGCCGATCGCCATCGTCTCGCCGACCGACTTCATCTGCGTCGTCAGCGTCGGATCGGCATCCGGAAATTTCTCGAACGCCCAGCGCGGAATCTTGGTGACGACATAGTCGATCGTCGGCTCAAAGCAGGCCGGCGTCTCGCGGGTGATGTCGTTCTTGAGCTCGTCGAGCCGATAGCCGACGGCGAGCTTGGCGGCGATCTTGGCAATCGGAAATCCGGTCGCCTTGGACGCCAGCGCGCTAGATCGGCTCACACGCGGGTTCATCTCGATCACGATCATCCGGCCATTGGCGGGATCGGTCGCGAACTGGATGTTCGAGCCGCCCGTCTCGACGCCGATCTCGCGGATGATCTTGAGCGCGGCGTCGCGCATGCGCTGGTATTCCTTGTCGGTCAGCGTCTGCGCCGGCGCGACGGTGATCGAATCGCCCGTGTGCACGCCCATCGGATCGAAGTTCTCGATCGAGCAGATGATGACGACGTTGTCGGCATTGTCGCGCATCACCTCGAGTTCGTACTCCTTCCAGCCGATGACCGATTCCTCGATGAGCACCTCGGTCGTAGGCGATAGATCCAGGCCGCGGCTGACAAGCTCGGTGAACTCCTCGCGGTTGTAGGCGATTCCGCCGCCGGTGCCGCCGAGCGTGAAGCTGGGACGGATAACGCAGGGCAACCCGACCTGATCGCGAACCTCGAGCGCGTTCGAAAGCGTGCGGACGACGTAGCTTTTCGGGACATCAAGGCCGATCTTGATCATCGCGTCCTTGAAGCGCTGGCGATCCTCCGCCTTGTCGATGACGTCGGCCCTCGCGCCGATCATCTCGACGCCGAACTTTTCCAGGATGCCGTGCTTGTGCAGGTCCATCGCCGTGTTGAGGCCCGTCTGTCCGCCGAGCGTCGGCAACAGGGCGTCGGGACGTTCTTTCTCGATGATCTTGGCGACGACCTGCCATGTGATCGGCTCGACATAGGTGCGGTCGGCCGTCTCGGGATCGGTCATGATGGTCGCAGGATTCGAGTTGACCAGAACGACGGTGTAGCCTTCTTCGCGAAGTGCCTTGCAAGCTTGCGTGCCTGAGTAATCAAATTCGCAGGCCTGCCCGATGATGATGGGACCGGAGCCGATGAGGAGGATTTTTTTGAGATCGGTACGTTTCGGCATTCGAGATAGTATCCGCGGTTGTAACGCCGCGACGCGCAGCGGAACGCTCGATTCGGTCCGCGCTCCGCTGCGCGTCGCGGCTTCACGATTGAATCGGCGCAAAAAAACTTAAGGATACTATCGGGGAATAGTGCACAGCGTCAAGGGAGCGGTGAGCGGTGATGTTGTAGAAGCGAATGATGCTGCGTGCGAAACCGCAAGCGGTCATTGACGCAACGGCTATCGCGAGTTTGCTCGCATGCGACTCCAACACCAAAAAACCGCAATTCGCGCTTCCCTCTGCGTCGCTGACATGATAAGCTGCCATTCTCACCTGAACGCTTGGGCGTTCTCCACTTTTCGCAGGAGTGCTCGCATGACCCGCCTTTTGACGATTTCGCTCCCACTGGTCCTCATCGCGTCGCTGTCGGTTGCTCAGGATTCCGCCAAGCCGAAAGTTGCGGCGGGAGCGCAAGCGCCGGAGTTCAAGTTCAAGGATCAATCGGGCAAGGTCATCGACCTGGCCGAACTGTGCGCCAAGGGGCCGGTCCTCGTGCGGCTCACCTGCGGCTGCTCCGGCTGCGACAAGGAGCTGGCCTTCTTCCAGGAAATCGATGCAGCTTACAAGAAGCACGGCCTGACCACGGTTGCCCTCTTCAAGGCGCCCGATGCCGAGGTCGCCAAGTATGCCGCCAGCAAGAAGATCAACATGCTCTACGGCGTGGACTCGAAGGGGGACGCGTGGAACGTCTTCCAGACCAAGACGATGCCGACGAACATCCTGATCGGCAAGGGGGGCGAAATCGTGCAGATCGTCCCCGGCTGCGACACGAGCGGCCTGGTCGCCAAGAAGCTCGCCGAGCGCATCGCCAAGACGGTTGACGCTCCGGTCGTAGATCCGCGCAAGAAGGTCGAAGAAACGAAGAAGTAAGCAAAGGCTGCGGCGTACGCCCAACTAACCCTGAGCGCCGGCGAGGGGATGACCGAATCCGCTACGGATTTCGTTATCCCCTCGCTGGCGCTCGGGGTTAACGAAATCCGTAGCGGATTCG
>Ga0233424_10002517_pt1 | contig 12992 bp, 13 predicted proteins | sample Watercolumn_Towu_FD_181011 | JGI IMG/M metagenome (GOLD analysis project Ga0233424, IMG submission 181011) | Freshwater microbial communities from Lake Towuti, South Sulawesi, Indonesia - Watercolumn_Towuti2014_125_MG | ecosystem: Environmental > Aquatic > Freshwater > Lake | place: Indonesia...
GAAGACCTTCGTCTTGTCGAACACACCGTCGCCATCGGTGTCCTCGTGGATGGTGATGTAGTCCGCGCCCTTCGGGTGGTTCGGCGGCGGCGGCGGAACCTTGTCGAAGACGGCGCGCAAGTATTGGTCATACTTCACGATCTTGAGCCCGGCGGGGAACGGGAACTGCACGTAGTTGACGACCCACAGGCGGCCGCGCTCGTCGAAGTTCATGTAGAGCGGCTGGCGCACGGCGGGCTCGGACGCGACGAGGTCCACCGAGAGACCGTCCACGACCTTGAATTCCTTGAGCGCGTCGGCGGGCTTGGGCGCGGGCGACTGGTCGCCGAGCGAGCCGCCGGGTTTGAAGCGCTTCACGAACTCCTGCACCTTGGGGTCGAACTTGTCGTCGGGCTTGGGTGCGGGCTTGTCCGCGGCCGAGAGCTGGCCGCAAACGCAGCAAAGGAGCACAAGGGCGAGGCGCGCTGAGACACCGCTCCGCAAGTCCCGGGCCTCGCGGACTGGAAGGTCCGCGCACCGATGCGTCCGAAGCACATCGCTGGGAGGGCAGGGTTCCACCCCGGCCCAAATCTCTCCGAAAGTTTGGGCGCGGGTGGAACCGCGCCCTCCCGTCGAATCGCGCGAGCCTCGCCGCGGTTCGGAGGCAGGCGTCGTGTTCACGATTTCAAAGCTGTTCGAAGACGAAGGGCGTGCGTTCATGCGGTGCGCTGAGATGAACGCTTCTACGCCGCGCGGGATTCAATCACAAGAAAAGTCGCGCCTGACGAGAAGTGTTTAAGAAAAGTCGGAATACAATTTTGTTGCCGGGCGTCGTAATCATGGCATTCAGTTTCCTAAACATTCCGATTGCTGGCTTATGCGCTCACTTCGCCCGACCCGGGTCGCTGCGCTCCGCGGCTTTACCTTGATCGAACTCCTCGTCGTCATCGCCATCATCGCAATCCTCGCCGGCCTGCTGCTGCCGGCGCTTGCCAAAGCCAAGAACAAGGGAAAAGGCGCGACGTGCATGAACAACACGAAGCAGATGGGCATCGCGAATGTGGTTTACACTGGGGATAACGACGACCGACTCACGTTCGCTTGGATCAGTCCGAGCGTGAATGCACCGGCTGGGCCATACAATGTCCTCAATGCGGGGAACAACGCTTTCTACGGAGCCGTTAACGGACAGTCCATGTTGAACCGTTACATGGGGGCCGAGACCGTAGTTGACAGCCAGGTCAAGGGTCTCACCTGCCCGTCCTACTTTTATACTCCGACGTTCAATGCAACCGAGGTCGGCTGGAACTACCCAAGCATCTGGTCCAACACTTTTTCGATCGGCTGGGTTCGATACTCTCATTACCGCGTAAATCCGTATTTGGGAATCATCGGGATGGGGCCTGGAACCCAAGGGGGAACGCCAAGTGCAAGCGAGGGAGGAACATTTGGAGGGAACCCAACGGTTCATACCGCGTTTCGACTCGGTGCTGTGGTGAACCCGCAGGTCAAGGTGCTGGCCTTCGACATCAAGCAAGGAAACATCAGACAGCCTTACCTGAACACACCCGGTGGCGCGAATCTGACCTGGAACAACGCGACTGGTGACAACGACCGCAATAATGGGCTGAATTACGCGCAAACGTGGCAAGCCCCCGGCATCGGCCTGCTGCACGAGAATCGTTCGATGATCGCCTTCGTGGACGGGCACTCCGAAACCGTCCCCAAGATCAGCCCGATCACCTACGGGACGACTGACGACACTTTCTGGGTTTTGGGTCGCTAATCAACGGCTCGGTCATCGCAACACACGGATCACGCAACAACGCGTCATTGCCAATGAAAACGTTCTCTGCTCCGGGCCGTGGTCACGGCTTCACCCTGATTGAACTCCTCGTCGTCATCGCCATCATCGCAATCCTCGCCGGCTTGCTCCTGCCGGCCTTGGCGAAAGCCAAGAACAAGGGGAAGGGTGCGCAATGCCTGAACAACACGAAGCAGATAGCGACCGCCGCGCAGATTTATGCAGGCGACATGGATGATCGTCTGATGTTCTCGTGGGCTGGGAACGACAACAACCCCGGGACTCCCTACGATGTGAGTTATCCGGCGAACAACAGCCTCTACGGGGCGGTCAACGGGCAGTCGCTGCTCACGCGATACTTGACGGCTGAGAGAACGACGGACGCGGTGGTTAATGGACTGCGCTGCCCGTCCTATTATCTGCCTCCCGCGCGCGTTACAGGAGAGGGATTCATCGATCATGTGCCGAAAGTCTGGACCAATACCTTCACAATCGGCTGGGTTCGCTATTCGCATTATCGGATCAATCCCTATTTTGGGAACCGTGGGTTGGGACCTGGGATTGAGTCGGGAATGGGCTCCTTTGCAGCCGGGTGGACCGGGTTGAATGGCTGGACGCATATCGCACTGCGCAATGACAGCGTAGTGAAACCCCAAGACAAAGTGCTCGCGTTTGACATCAAGCAAGACAACGCGCGCCAGCCCTACTGCAACACGCCGGGTGGCGCCAATGGCACTTGGACGAACGCGACGGGCGACAACGACCGGAACAATGGGTTGAATTACCAGCAAACATGGCAGGCTCCGGGGTTGGGACTCTACCACGAATTCCGCACCATGATCGCCTTTGTGGATGGGCACTCCGAAGCGGTTCCGAAGCTCAGCCCGATCACGTTCGGAACAACCACGGACACCCACTGGATTCCCGGCCGCTAGGGCGCGGCGTGTCGACTCACTGCGGCTTCAACACGGCGTGCACCCGCCGAACCCATTGCGCGGGTGTCTCGGGTTCGGTGCCGGTGTAAGCAGGAACGGGGACCTTGGAGGCGACTGCCAGATGCGCGAGGCGCTGGTCAATGTAAGGCTTCACTTCCGGAACCGAACCCGCCACGAGAATCAGCTTGCCCAACCGCGCTCGCAGCGCCTGCTTCTCCGCCTCGGTCAAGTTCTCCGGCAGAAAGGCGAAAGCGACGATGGTCGTGGCCGGTCCCTGCTTTTGCAGGAAGGCGAGGAACTGCCCCGGCTTCCACTCCGTGCGCATCGCACCGTCGGGCCGCGGGATCTTCAGCTCGTCCGCGACCGTAAACCGGCCGAGCGTCTTGAGATGGTCCTTGAACGCCTCCGCCTCCACCGCGATCAGGTTCAGGAATCGCGCCATGTCCGGAAGCGGCGGGTTCTTCGAGTCGGGAACCTCCGTGATGAGCGCGATGGTGCCGGATGAGCCGATGAGCTGGATGGCCTGTTCCGCGGCGAAGATCCCTCGTGACTCGACCGGCTTGGTGGGCGACTTGGTGCTCGTCGGCCCCGCTGCGAACACGCCTTGGGTTCCCACTCGCACGGTGCCAGTGGGCGGCGGCGGGCTGATCACCTTCTTGTTCAGGAAAAACGCGACTGCTCCAACGCCGAGCACAACACACACGGCGATGACGGCACGGTTTTTCGACGACTCGGGCGGGGCGGGTTTCGTGGATTTCATCGGCGAATCTGACGTGACGGCGAGGGCCGAAGTTCAAAGTCTGAATCCAAAACGGAAGCACAAAGTCCGCAGAACCGGCGCAAGTGCTGCCGCCACGAGTCGCAGATGCTCACGCCCATGCTGGCGGAGGTTGATGGGGCAAACAACCAACCCCCAACATCCGACGCCGAATTTCCAACGAATCTCGTGCGCCCTGACCTTGGGCGTTGGGCGTTCGACATTGGGCGTTGGCGTTCTTTCGCGCGCCTATCGCACGAGGATGTCCGGCCGCGTCCACGTGCGGCCGCCGCAGTTCACCGCGACCATCGGCCAGTCCTGCGCGGGCGTCATCACCACGGGGCCGCGCGCGGTCGCGAGCAGCGTGTCCTCGCTCTTCGTGCCGGTGATGGACGGGTTCCACGCGAACGGCTGGTTCACGAGCACCTCGCCTGCGACCGACGGCGAACCGAGGTAATCGCGTCCCTGATAGCCGCACGGCCCGCCCTGGTGGTGAAGCTGCCATTCGTTGGCGAAGCCCTGCTCCGCATACGCCTCGACACCGCGCAGGAAGACCTCGCGCACGGGCGCGCCCACTCGCGTCGCGAGGTGCAGCGCGGCGTCCACGGCGCACACGGCATCGTGGCGGCGGCGCAGCGCGGCGGGCAGCTTGCCGAAGTGCACGATGCGCGTGAGCGCGACGATGAGCCCGTGACGCCGCGCGCAGAGCACGAGCATCGCGTGGCGGCGCAGTTTCCTCGTCGTGGGCCGCGGATGGCGGTAGCGATGGATGCGTTCGTCGGTCGCGACGAGCAGCACGACGGGGGTCAGGTCCAGCGACCAACACTCCTCGGCGAGCCGGCCCGCGATTTGAAACTCGGTCATGCCCGGCTGGATGGCGCGGCACGCGGCGTTGAGCGCGGATTCCGCGGCGCGCCCGAGCGCGCGGTATCGGCGGACTTCCACTTCCTGCAACGACCAGCGCAGCGGGCTGAACAGCCCGGGCTTGGCGCGCGTGCCCCAGTCGCCGCAGTCCGACACGATTCGCCGCGGGTCGGCGACGGACTTGAGCGCCTTGAGCGCGCCGGCGTTGTCGTGCCATTCCCACAGGAGCGGCGTCGCGCCGAGACCGCGCACGACTTCGTCGCAAAGGCACGGCATCTCGATGCGGTTGGCGAACACGAAGAACCCGCGCGGCGTGACGAGCAACTGGCCGAAAGTGCGGTCGCTGTTGAGCGGGATGTGCGCCTCACCCCCACAGGCGAGCCACGAGAAATTGGGCTGCAAACCGAACAGCGCGGCGTCAGCAGATTCGCTGCGGAGGAGTGCGCGCACTTGGGAGAGCTTGCGCGCGAGTTCGGGATTCATCGGCCAGCGGCGGCTGAATGGGATTGCGCGGCGGAAGCCGTTCGCAATAATGCGCGCATCCTACGCGCGACCGCGCGCGACACAAGCCCGATGACCGATTGGAATCTCCAGCACCGCGACAACGCCTGCCACGCGTGCAGCCAGCCGTTCGCCGACCGCCAGCCGTATCACACGCTGCTTTACGACGAGCGCGGCGAATACCAGCGGCAGGACGTGTGCGGCGCATGCTGGACGGCGCAATTCAGCCAGGGCGCGGCCGAGCGCAAGGGCTTTGTGTCGCACTGGCAGGGCGAGTTCATCGCGCCGCCGCCCGCGCCGCCGGACCCGATCCAGCGCGAGACCGCCGAGTCGCTGCTGCGCAAGCTCACGGCGCAGAACGACCCGCAGTTCCGCGCGGCGTCGTTCATCCTCGCCGTCATGCTCGAGCGCAAGCGGCTGCTGAAGGTCCGCGCGCAGTCGCACGAGGGCGGTGTCCGCATTTTCCACTACGAGGAACCGCGCACGGGCGACCTGTTCACCATTCCCGACCCGAACCTGCGGCTCGACCAGCTCGACGAGGTGCAGCGGCAGGTCGCGCAGTTGATGCAGGCCGGCCCGCCCGACGCCGCAAGCGCGGTCGCGGTTGCGCCGCCCTCCGATGCGGCGCAAGTGGAGGCCACCCCGACTGCGGCAGAGCCGGCTCCCGCCGGGGCGTGACGCGCCCATGCCAGACCTCGACGCCTTTGAAGCCCGGCTCGGGCATCGGTTCAGCAACCCCGCGCTGCTGCGCGTGGCGTTGACGCACTCGTCGGCGATGCATGACCTGGGCACGTCCATCCAGGACAACCAGCGGCTGGAGTTTCTCGGCGACTCGGTGCTGAGCCTGACCATCACGCGCGAGCTGTTCGACAAGTTCCCGTGGCTCGACGAAGGCCGGCTCACGCCGATGCGCGCGCAATTGGTCAACCAGCGCTCGCTCGCCGGCATCGCGATGCTGCTCGGCCTCGGGCAGTTCCTCGTCTTGAGCCGCAGCGAGGAAGCCAACGGCGGGCGCGAGCGGCCGAACATCCTCGCCGACTGCTACGAGGCCGTGATCGGCGCCGTGCTGCTCGATTCGGATTACGAGGCCGCAAGCCGTGTCGTGCTCCGGCACTTCCGCGATGGCTGGGGTTCGTTCGACGCGGGCATCCACATCGAAAACCCGAAGGGGGATTTGCAGGAAATGCTGCAGGCCGACGCCTCGGAGGCGCCGCAGTATCGGACCGAATCCTCGGAAGGGCCTGACCACGACCGCGTCTTCGTGTGCAGCGTGTGGCACCGGGGCGCCGAACTCGCGCGCGGGCGCGGCAAAAGCAAGAAGGCCGCCGAGAGCGAGGCCGCGCTGGCCGCGCTCGGGAAGCTCCGCAAGGCCGCGACGTGAGCGCGCTCACTTCCCCGCGCTGAAGCCGCCGTCAATGATGAACTCCGTGCCGGTGACGAACGCCGATTCGTCGCTTGCGAGGTAGAGCGCCGCCGCGGCGATTTCCTCGGGCCGGCCCATCCTCCCGACCGCCTGCGTGGCGCACGCGTCGCGATGGGCCTTCTCCGGATCGGGATACTTCTTGAGCCAGCCCGTGACAAACGGCGTCTCGACGCGCCCCGGACAGATGCAGTTCACGCGCACGCCGTCGAGCGCGTGGTCGAGCGCCATCGCCTTGGTGAGCCCGGCGACGGCGAACTTGCTCGCGCAATACGCAAGCCGGTCCTTCACGCCGACGACCGCGCCGATGGAGGCGAGGTTCACGATGGAGCCGCGCCTGCGCCCGACCATGCCCGCGATGAAAACCTTGGTGACGTTGAACACGCCGCGGACGTTGACCGAGTAGAGCCGGTCGAGGTCCGCGCCCGTGGTGGTGAGCATCGTGCCCACGTGGCCGATGCCCGCGTTGTTCACGAGCACGTCGAGCGCGCCCTTGCGTTCGCAGACCGCACGGGCGACCGCCGCGCAGTCGGCCTCGCTGGTCACGTCGAGCTTGAGGAATTCGCCGCCGCCGCCCGCTGCGATGATGCGCGCGAGCGTTTCCCTTCCCAGCGCCTCGTCGCGGTCGGTCACGAACACGAACGCGCCGGCCTTCGCGAACGTCTCCGCGATGGACTGCCCGATGCCCGAACCCGCGCCGGTAACGAGCGCGACCTTGTCCTTCAAGCTGAACATGGCCGCAAGCGTAACGGCGCGCGCAAGAGCGCGGCAAGCGCGCTGTCAACGCTCCCGTCAGGAGGGGTGCATTTCAGTTTCTGGCAACCCGGTTCTACGTTTGGGGTCGTTCTCCCTCACCCCAGCCCTCTCCCGCTGGGAGAGGGAGCCCCGACTCCAAGCCCCGACTCCGAGTCGGGGTTCGGGACGGTGTGCCTGCGCTCCGGCGTTCGATTCCACCGAGTGACGGGCGACAATTCCCCCTCTCCCTCGGAGGGAGGGGGACGGGGTGAGGGTGAGACCATGCGAGGTGCATTGGGCTGCGAATTCACCTGTTCCCCTTGTCCTGCAAGAAACTGAAATGCGCCGCGTCAGGCGACCATCCGCCCGCCCTGCCACACGCGCTTGAGTTCGAGGTTTCCGTCGAGCCGCACAAGGTCGGCGAGCGAGTTGACTTGGAGGATTCCGCGGTCGTGCCAGCCCGCGATGCGCGCGGGCGTCCAGCTCGCCATCCGCCACGCGGCCAGCAGCGGGAAGCCCCACGTGACCAGGTTGCGCACGATGTCGAGCAGCGTGCACACGCTGCTGGCCAGGCCCGTGCCATCGGCCATCATGCACAGCCGGCCGGGGCGAAGTTCGACCGGGCAGGTTGCCACGGTGTAACGGCCGGGCGCGAGGCCGGTGAGGGGCGAGGCGTCGCTGACGAGCGCGATGCGGTCGTAACCCTTTGCGTTGACCAGCGCGCGCACAAGCTCGGGCGTCACGTGCCAGCCGTCGCCGATGATTTCGCCGGTGAACACATCCGTCGTCAAAAATGAGCCCATGCCGCGCGCGTGGGTTTGCATCCAGCCGTCGGCGTTCGTCGCGCGCGTCGGCCATTCCATCGCGTTGTTGACGTGGACGAAGTGGGACGCGCCCGCGGCGGCGGCTTGCTGCGCGCGCGGCCACGTGACGGTCGTGTGGCCCATCGAGCCGACGACTCCCTTGCCGCGCAGCCACGCATACATTTCGAGCGCCCCATCGCGCTCAGGCGCGGCAGTGAGGATGCGCACGCGGCCTTCGCCGGCCTTGACCCAGCCCTGATACTCGGCGGGCAGCGGGTCGTGCATCCAATCCTCGCGGTGCATCCCCTTTTTCTCCGGGTTGAGGTAGGGCCCCTCGATGTGGATGCCCGCGAAGTTGCCGGGCAGCGCCGCGCTCTTCACGCCCTCGATGTGCCGCGCGATGGCCCGCCCGATGGCGTCGGGCGGATGCGTGAGCAACGTGGCCAGCACGCTCGTGCTGCCGTGGCGTTGGTGCCACGCGAGCGCGGCGGCAAGCCCCTCGATTTCACCGTCAATGAAGTCCACTCCCGCCGCGCCGTGATTGTGAATGTCCACGAAACCCGGCCCGACGTAATCGCCACCGCAGTCCACGACCTCGACTCCGCCGGCGTCGGGAGCGCCGTGCAAGTGCACCTGCGCGACGCGCCCGCGTTCGAGCCGCAGCGAGCCGGTCGCGAAAAAGTCCGGGAACACGAGGCGGCAGTTGGTCAGGAGCAGGGGCGGGGTCATCGTGGGCGCGGAGGTTACTGAAGCGAAATCTTCGCGGCGAGCGTGAGGATTTCCATGCCCATGCGGTCGAGCGCAAAGTCGCCCGCGAAGGCGTCGCCGTAGTTGGACAGCAGCACGACGCCATTCTGGTTCGCGCGGTCGAATCCGCAGAAACTCATGTAGCCGCCGGTCCCGCCGTTCTTCCAGATGATGCGGAGGTCCCCTTTGACGGTGATCTCGCGGTGCCAGCCCAGCCCCATTGCGCCGCTGAAGCCGGAGAAGTGCATGCGCTGCGCCTCCTCGAGCGCGCGTCCAAGCGGCGAGTCGCCCGGCGCGAGGTTCGCGCGGATGAACGCAACCATGTCGCGCGCGCTCGAGCGCAGCCCGCCGGTCGCGGCCATCACGTCGAAGTCCCAGTTCGGGACGACCTTTCCGTCGGGGCTGTGGCCGGGTGAGAGCCGGGCCGCGCGGGCGGCATCGGGCCGCAGCGCCGTGTCCTGCATGGCGAGCGGCTCGGAGATGAATTCGCGGACGATCTGCTCGAAGGGCTTGCCGGTGTTCAGTTCGAGGATGTGGCCAAGCAAACCGAAACCGACGTTCGAATAGTCCGTCGTCTTTCCCGGCGCGCGCGAGAGTTTCGCGGTGGCGAGCCAGGCGCGCAAATCGGCCGCCTTGTAGTTCGCGTAAGGGTTCGCCTCGTTCGCGGGCGAGGGGTCGAGGTTGTTCGGCAGGCGCGGCAGGCCCGCCGTGTGCGTGGCGAGTTGCGCGAGCGTGATGTTCGTGAGCGACGCGGGCAGCGCCACCTCGGCCGGCAGATGTTTCCGGATCGAGTCGTTCACCTGCAACGTGCCGTCCTGCGCGACCCGCGCGAGCAGCACCCCGGTGAACGCCTTGGTGATGGAGCCGATTTCAAACAGCGTGTCCGCGTCCGGCAGCGCCGCGTTGGATTCGCCCATCCGCCCGAAGCCCGCGATGTGCACCTGGCCGCGTTGGACGACGGCGATGACGAGCGCGCCTTGAGGGCGCTTGCCAAGGTAATCACCGCCCATGCGCTCGATGTGCTTCGCGAGGTCGTGCGTGTCGGTGAGTTTGCTGAACTGCCGCTTCTCCCATGCAAACCACGCGACCAGCGCGCCAACGAGCACGAGCACAAGCAGCGCGATGCCGGCGGCAACCTTGAGCAGCACGAGGAGCATGGAACGCGGCTTGGGTTGCGGTGGCGTGATTGGCGGAGGTCCGGGCATTCGAGGCCGTCGGTCTTATCGAAACGGCGCCGTGAAGTCAAAGGCCGCGCGGCGTCACGGGTGATGTTCCTCGCGCGGCGTGTTCCCCCAGATGACCGGCAGGGCCATCAGGCACAGCGCGGTCTTGATGCCGACGCCCGAGAGGATGATCCCCGCGTTCGGCACCTCGACGCCGGACTTGTAAAACGCCGCCGGAAAAAACACCGCCGAGTCCACGATCTGCGCGAGAAACACGGCAATCGCATACCACCACGAATCGCGGCCCTCCATCAGCACGACAATCGTCACCATCTGCGCGAGCGCGAACGCGAGGAAGCTCGCCGCCACGAGCCGCAAGCCCGGCCCCGTCACGCTCTTGAGCGCCGCGCTCGGCGCTTCGTTTCCCGGCGCGACGTCGGCGATGTTCGCAAAGCCGAACACCGCATGCCCGAGGATGAGCATGAGCATCGTCCGCCACACCAGCCCGCGCGCCGCATCAGGCCCGTGCTTGAGCACCGCCACGGCCACGACGACCGTGACCGCCGCATAGACCGGGTTGCCCGCGTTCGACGGGAAGCCGAAGACCGGAACCATCTTCGCGGCGACGACGCTCAACGCGAGCATCATCACCCCGCTCGCCTGCTCGATGCCGGCCATGCCCGCGCGCTTCTCGTTCCAAATCGAGAGCAACACCAGCAGCCAGAACACACCGAAGGCTCCCAGTTCGTTCATCGCAGTGTGGCGCAGGCCGCGTTTCGGTTGTCCTGTGACAAATGGAACCTGTATCCGCGGGCGATGAAAGCCGGAACTTGCGGGCTTGTCCGGCGCGGGGCTTGCGATACAGTCCGCCACCACCACCATGAACGCTTCCCGGTTCCTCGCCACGCTCGCCGTCACCGCGTCGCTCGCGCTCGCCGCCACCGCCGCCGCTGCCGACAAGGATTGGATTGTCCTCTTCGACGGCAAGGTCACCGACAAGCTGCGCGGCTTCAAGCAGGAGGGCTTTCCCGACAAGATGTGGGTCGTGGACGGCGACGCGCTCAAGACCGTGCCCGGCCGCGGCGTGGATCTCATCACGAAGGACAAGTTCAAGGACTTCGAGCTCGAGCTCGAATGGAAGGTCGCGCCGGGCGGCAACTCCGGCGTGATGTATCGCGTGAACGAATCCGTCGGCGGCGCGTCGTGGCACACGGGCCCGGAGATGCAAATCCTCGACGATGCCGGCCACGGCGACGGCAAGAACCCGAAGACGAGCGCCGGCTCGCTCTACGCGCTCATCGCGCCGAACGACAGGAAGAGGACCCGGCCCGTCGGCGAGTTCAACTCGGCGAAAATTGTCTTCAAGGACAACCAGGTGCAGCACTGGCTCAACGGCGAGAAGATCGTCGAGTTCAAGTGGGGCAGCGCGGACCTGCAGGAACTCATCGCCAAGAGCAAGTTCGCCGGCATGCCGCGCTTCATGAAGGAAGAGGAGGGCGCCATCACCTTCCAGCATCACGGGCAGGAGTTCTGGCTGCGCAAGGTCCGCGTCCGCAGGCTTTGAGCACGGGGCGAATTCGCTTCCCGGATTTCACGGCGGCACCGGATCGAAAACGCGGCGCGAGTGGAACCGCGCCTCCGGCCTCGGGTGACACTACCTTTGGGCGCACTACGGAACGGTCGGCTACGGATTCGGCGGCGGGGGCGGAGGCGGCGGGGCGGGCTCTTCTTCCTCGGCAGATGCGCCCCCGATGCGGCGGGCGTTAAAGTAACCGTCCACGAACAAATCCCCGTCGTCCGTCCCGCCGAACTGCAACACCAGGTCGTCCATCCCGGCGAGGACCACGTCCACCTCGGCGAAGCGCGGGCGCAAGTCCGCAGTCTTGGCCTTGCGCGCCGAACGCGCGGCCGTGGGCGCGCCGATGACCGCCTCGTAGGCGTCTATCAGCCCCGTCAACGCGGTGACCTTCGCGGCGGTGATGCCGTAGGGCGTGCCGGGCGGGTTGACGCCCTGCGTCTGCGGCGCGAGTTCGTCGCGCAACGCCTTGGCCCGGTTGAGCAACGCCGCCTCCTGCATCCGCGTCCAGTCCGACAGCGACATGTCCCACGGCTCGGCGGCGGCCGGGTTGTTTTGTGACAGATACAGCAGCCGCAACGCGCGCGAGAGCGGATGCGCCGCGGCTTCGAGCGCGGTTTCCGCGATGTTTTGCCCGGTGGTGACGCCGGTGATGGGGGCGGACTGCGAATCGCCGAACGCGCCGACACTGGCCGCGGCGGACTCGAACTGCCCTTCGAGCGTGGTGAAGGCCGTGGGCGGCTGGTTGAACCAGAGCGGCTTGTTCTCGGGGTCTTACAGGTAGTTTTTGACCCGCAGATGCATCGCCAGCTTGTCAATGAACTCGTCTTTCATGGGATTCTATGGTGGTTGATCGAATGGAACTGGGTGGCGTGGAATGGGCAGGTGCGGGTGGTGGGGCCGCCGGTGGAGAGCTGCTCGACGCGGTTGGTGCGGCGGTTGACCACGTCCATGCCGTAATCCAGTTGCGCGATGATGGCGGCGGCTTTCACGTGCGAGAGCTGGGTGAGACGGCTGGCATCGTCGTAGGTCATACAACACAGATTTTCAACGCAAGCATGGATTACAAGGATGAGTTATTTCCATGTGATCCGTTTCTTTGACTCTGTTTCGATGAATTTCTCAAACTCTGCGCAAAGCGCCTCATAGTTTGACAGTGACTCAAGTTCAGCTTGATCGATCCCAACTGTTAATAGAGTAAGGCCGGGTCGTAATTTGCCGTCTTGGTAAGCTGCGCGAATTCTGAGCGGATCTTTGAAGTCAATATGGCTTTGAACCTGCTTGCGGAACAATCTCGCAAACCGTGTGTCTAGTGCTTCGAGGTTGTTTTGCCCCAACTTCTGTTTTTTTCTCATGTGCCAATAGTCAAACACGAATGCACAACATCGCTCTGCAACCAGTTTTCGCTGGTCGTCGGTCAGATCGCAATTTGAAAACAAAAAGACAAAATGTTCATAGTGCATTATCACCGCGTATTGCTCAATGGACATTTCTGGGCGCGTTCGACAAGAAGCGCCCCAAAGGCTCGTTAGACACGCTAGCGCTAGCCAGCCAGAACAATTTAAGAAAGGCCGAATGTTTTGCATTGTTATGGGGCAGACTTCGCGGCTGTGCAGTCTGCTTTGGCACTGTCGATCAGAGCCCGCTTGACCCTGTTCAGGTCGTTTTTATAGCTCGAATGGGGGGGGGTAATGCAAGGGATGATTTC
>Ga0233424_10002518_pt1 | contig 12992 bp, 3 predicted proteins | sample Watercolumn_Towu_FD_181011 | JGI IMG/M metagenome (GOLD analysis project Ga0233424, IMG submission 181011) | Freshwater microbial communities from Lake Towuti, South Sulawesi, Indonesia - Watercolumn_Towuti2014_125_MG | ecosystem: Environmental > Aquatic > Freshwater > Lake | place: Indonesia...
GCAGAATTGCCACCTTGGCGATGGTGGCAATTCTGCTGGGGGTCGTCGCACCGCTCGCAAACCCGGCCCCCGTGAGCCGCTGGCGCCGCGTGCGACAGGTGGTCGTCACGGCGTGCATCGTGATCGCCGCGCTGTGGGCATGGGCGGCCGCCGACGGTGCCCGGTCGGTCGTGGCCCGGTCGGTTGAAACTCGCCGGATGGCCCTTCCTGGCAGGCCGGTCCCCACCGGGTGCCTCGTCGAGTCGGCGTACGCATGCATCCGCCTTGACTGGTCGACGGTCGGGCGGTTCCAGTACGGGCGGATGCGACTCGACCGGTCGGTGCAGGGGCAGACCGCACCGGAGACCCCCCGGCTGCTGTCTTCACAGATTTCGCAGGCACTCGGGGACACGATCGCCATGACGTCCGGGGCACTTCCGGGGTCGGCAAACCTGCCGCCGATGCGCATCCTGTTCATCGGCGGGGGGAGCTACACGCTGCCCCGGTGGGTCGAGGCGGTCGCGCCGGGCAGCCACCTCCATGTGATTGAGGTTGATCCGGAGGTGACCGCGGTCGGGGTGCGGTGGCTTGGGGTGTCGCTCAGCGCGACGCCATCCGACCGCTTCCCGCCGAGTCCCGGCATCACCGTGGTGCACGGGGATGCGCGGCGGGTGATCCGGACCCTGCCGACGGGTGCGTACGATGTGGTCATCGGCGACGCGTTCGCCGACATGGCGGTGCCGTGGCACCTGACGACGGTGGAGTTTGCCCGCGAGGTGCGCCGGGTCCTGCAACCGGGGGGGCGCTACGCGGTGAACGTGATCGATGGATGGCCGGGTGGGCGATTCCTCCCGGCGTTCCTGCGGACGCTGCAGGAGGCCTTCGCCGAGGTCGATGCCCTCAGCACGGCACTGCCCGGCTTCCCCAAGTACGACGTGGTGCAGAACTGGGTGGCAACCGCCGGCGATTCCCCGATAGAGGTTGCCTCGCTGGACCGCATGACACGGCCCGGCCTGACGCCGGAGGGTGCACCTGCGGCGGTCGCCCCACGGGTCCGCCTGGTGACCCGTGACGGCGGCGTCGTGCTGCCGGGCACTGACCCCGAGGCGCCGCCGTGGGGCGAGGCGGCCCGGTCAATCGCGCCGCTGACTGACGACTTGGCCCCGGTCGACTGGTACCTCGGGCGTCGCCTGGCGGAATAGCGTCCCGGCATTCGTGCGGTGGGGCACCGGGTGCGGGCGCGTCGCAACTTCGTCGGCCGCCATGCCGTTCGGTGGTTGCAGGCCGGGCGCAGGCGGGTAACCGCGTGCGTGAGCGCGGCCGCACAATTCTGGGACGCAAGTAGCCGCCGATGCCAGTGCCTCGTCGCGCCAATCCCCCGGAGAGACTGGCCGTGCCCGACCGGGTGGTTGGCGCAGCGTGGTCCCTGGCACGGGCGTGGCGCGCGGTCGCACGTGAGGTAGGTGCCCCTCGACGGCGACGCCCCCTTGACCCGCAGACGCGTGGACGCGCCATCGCCGGCTCAGCCGGCGCAGTGCTTGCTCTTGCGTTGCTGGTCTTCGTGCCTTGGGCACGGGCGGCGACGACCGTCTCGTCGGGTACGACCACTACGGTCAAGCTAGACACCACCTCCGCGCCCGGTGGGGTGGTACCGGGAGGTGCATGCACGGTCTTGGGCGCGTCGCCAACGGTGACGGAAGCATCAGCCGGATCACTGGTCGCGGGCGGCACACTCACGCTCACGCTGCCCGATGGCTTCGCCTTTTGCGGCGATGTCTATGCGGAAATCTCCGCCGTGGGGTCCCCGACGACGCTGGCGTTCAGTGGTGGGACCCTGATGCTGGCAACCACCTCTCCAGACCTGCGGACGGTTACAGCGCAGGTCGCAGTGGCAAGTGCCGGGACGGCCCGGGGGAAGGTCGCGTTCAAGAACCCGTGGATCAAGCCGACTGGCACGACGCCCGTATCTGGCACGCTGTCGATTGGCGGGACCGCGGGGGCTTCGGGTACCGGGGACACGGTGAGGAGTGTTCCAGGGGAGGCATCCCAAATCAGCGTGACGCAGCAGCCGGCGACAGGCGCGGCGACTGTCGGGGTGCCATTCGGTACCCAGCCGGTCGCTGTCGCCAAGGACCGGTTCGGGAACGTGCGCACCGGCGACCGCTTCACCCTGTCGATCGACTCCGGCACGACCGGCGCGACGCTGGCATGCACGTCCACCACCACCGTCACGCTTGCGCCGTCGGCGTCGAGTGCGACCTTCACCGGGTGTTCGGTCGACCGGTCCGGTACCTTCCGGCTGAAGGTGACGGTGTCGACGGACGTCGCCGCACTGGCGTCGGTGACGTCGAGCGAGTTCACGATTGGTGCGGTGGCACCGACGGCCGCGTCGATCCGGGCGACCGCAAGCACGAATGCGGCGAACTTCATCAGCGCCGGGTCGGCATCCTCGGTCGGGGTCGACGTGATGTTCCCGACGGGCGGTCCGCTTGAGCCAGGCACGGTGACGGTGTCGGTCGGCAGCGGCGGCTCGACAGTCACCGGGTCGGCGTCGGTCTCCGCAAGTGCGACCACCGTAACTGTGGCGGGCATCAACGCCAGTGCACTGCCGGACGGCGCGATCACCGTCCGCGCGACCTTCTCCGGCGGGGCGACCAGCACGACGACGACCGGGACCGCCGGCACCAAGGACGTCGTCGCGCCGAGGGTCAACACGGCGGTGGCGACCAGCACGTACCTCCAGCTCATGGCCGCGAGCGACCCGACGGCCTACGGGGACGGCCTGACGAACGTCGCGGTGCCGAGTTTCCAGCTGGCCAACATCACCGACGGGTCCGGCACGGGCATCGACGCCGTCTACCTCCAGGTGAGGCCGTCGGGGTCCTCCGCCTGGACTACAGTGGCCACGGCGACGTCGGCGGTCGGCGGGATCTACACGGTCACCTCCACTACACTTGCAAATAACACGTATTCAATCCAAGCAGAGGTATTTGACCGCGCAGGGAACAGCGGGACGTTCGGCCTGCCGCCGGTCAACGGGGTCACATCGACGCTGACCATCGATACAGTGGCACCCGTTGCGTCCGTCAAGTTCGCGGCCTACACCGATGGCAGCGCCGTGCCGAATACGGACGCCTCGTACGCCTCTCCCCTCCCGGTGCCCGTGGGGGGCGCGAAGACGGTCGCCGCGCAGGTTACCTTTGCCGAGAGCGGGATGGTGGGGACGCCGGCCTTCACGTTCCGGACCGCCAACGGGACGTCGACGAGCGTGACCGCCGTCGAGTCGAGCGTGGGGTCGGGCGTGTGGCGCGAGGCGTTCGACGTCGGTCCGACGACGCCGGACGGCAACGTGACGCTGTCGTTCGCAGGCGTGACGGACGCGGCCGGGAACGCCGCGGTGTTCGCGGCCGGTGAGGTGCCGACGTTCCGCGTCGACAACACGGGCCCGACATTCACCATCGGCTACTCGCGTGCCTCGCCGATGGGCGGGGGAAGCGTCACGGTCACCGTCACCTCAAGTGAGGCCTTGTCAGCGAACCCGACGGTCGTCCTCACCAAGGGCGTCGCGACATCAACGTTTGCAGTGTTTCCAGTGACGGGGTCAACGACCCAGTGGAGTAACTCGTATCTGGTGCCGAGTAGTGGTGGCGACGGCACGGTGACGGTGGCGGTGACCGGCACTGATATCGCCGGGAACGTTGGCAATCAAGTGGTTGCCGGTGCAACCTTCACGATCGATACCGTGGCGCCGGCCCCGGCGGCTGTAGTGCGTACGAGTGCCGACACTGGGATATCAAACGCCGACGGCATCACGACGGTGGCGCCGGTGTTTGAGGTGACGGTCGATGCTGATGCAACGGCGAACGTCGTTGCCTCGAAGGATGGCGCACCATTTCCCTTGCAGGCGAGTCTCGCTACGATCACCGGGACGGGAAGCCCGGTGACGTGGGTCGCGAAAGGCACGGGCGGTGCCGCCCTGACGAACGGCACCTATGTGTTCACGTTCACGGTGCTTGACGGCGCCGGAAACCCGGCCGCGTCTGCAACTTCGAAGACCATCACCCTTGATCTCGCCCCGCCGGTCGCAACGATGGCGACGCCTACTTTTGGGGCGTTCGTGAACGACGCCACACCCAAGTTTGGGGCCGTTGTGACCGACGTTGGCGGGATTGACACGGTCTCGTTTGAAGTGAAGGGACCGTCCGCAAGCGACTTCACCACGGCAGGGAGCGCCACCTTGGTGTCGAACGCGTGGACGTACACGTCTGCGACGCTTGCGGAGGGGGCATACGAGGTTCGTGCGTTCGCGACCGACTTGGCCGGAAACACGACCCGTTCGGCGACCTCCTCGTTCACCATCGACGTAACCGCGCCGGTGGCACCAACTGGTGTGGGCCTGACATCGGCGACTGACACGGGCGCTTCCAGTACTGATGGCATCACGAGTGCGGTAACGCAGGTGATTACCGGCGTCACTGAGGCCTACGCCTCGGTTGCGCTTTACGAGTCAGGCACGGCGATCTCCGGAGCGACGGCAACTGTCGCACCATCGACAACCGGAGCAACGACCGGCACATTCACCATCTCGACCGCACTGGCGGCTGGAACGCACCAAGTTACTGCCGTGGCGACTGACCGAGCGGGGAACTCGAGCAATCCGTCCGTCCCGGTCTCCCTGGTGGTCGACCTGACGGCACCCGGCGTCGGCACCTTTGCACTGCAAGTGAGCGACGACACTGGATCCTCGGCATCCGACGGCATCCTCAACGTCGCCACCCCGACGTTTACGGTGACTGGGCCAAGCGACTCGGGATACGCCGGTGCGGGTATCGCCAGTGTGGCGGTTCAAACGAGTGTCGACAATGGCGCCACGTGGACGACGCGAGGCACGTCGGTCAACACGAGTTCTCCGTACACCGTACAGGCGGCGGGTTTGACGGAAAACGTCGAGTTCCGCGTGCGCGCCGCCATTACGGATGTGGCGGGGAACGTCGCCACGGCAGACTTGCCAACCTCGAACGGGCGGATCAAGATCGACGTGACCGCGCCGGTGCCCGGATCGCTTGCGATCATCGAAAGCGAAGGCCGTGCGAACGACGGCGTCATCAAGGCCGCGTCGGCCACGTTTGGCCTAACGGGCGCAAGTGACCCGTACTCGGGCCTCGCGTCGGTGCAACTGCAAGACGCGACGAGCGGATGCGTCTCGACAGGATTTACGGCGACTGGGGCATCGGTGACATCGGTCGTCGGCGGTGCCGCCGCGCTGCAAACCGGGACATTGGCCGAGGGCACCTACGGTATCTGTGCGGTCGTCACCGACGTCGCCGGAAACGTGGCGACGTCGGCGACCATCACGTTCACGATCGACACGACCCCGCCGACGCCGGGCATCGTTGCGTTGGTCGACGCCAATGGAACGGCGAACGACGGGATTGTCAAGTCGGGAGCGCCGACGTTTACGGTGACCGGTGCGAGTGACTCCGGCTACACGCTGCCGCTGGAGGCCCGGGTCATGCAGATGCAACTCGAAGTCGCCTCGGGTGGGGGGCAGACGAGCGGGTTCGCATCGACGGGCATAGCGGTGACGACCCCGGCTTCTGGGGTTTTCACGGCGGTGCCTTCGACACTTGCTGATGGCACGTACACCGTGCGCGCCCGTGTGACCGATTTGGCCGGGAACGATGCGCGGACACCCGGCGTGGATGTCACGATCGACACGACCGCGCCCACGCCGGGGACGCTAGTGCTTGTCGACACCGACGGGGTGGCCAATGACGGCGTTGTGTCCACCGCAACGCCGAGCTTCACCGTGACTGGTGCGTCCGACGCGACGTACACGGGAACCGGCGCTCCGACCGCAGGCGTCGCCTCCGTCCAACTCCAAGTGGCCAATGGTGCAACCGGCACCGCGTTTACTGATCGGGGCGCGCCGGCCACGGCGGCAACCGGCGGGGTCTTTACCGTGGCGCCCGAAGCGCTTAGCAGCGGGCAGTATGTTGCCCGGGCAAGCGTGACTGACAAAGCTGGCAATACCGCCTCGACCGCCACGTCGTCGTTCATCGTCGACCTTGGGCCACCGACGGTGACGGTGTCGTATCCGACGGCAAACCTCGCGGTGAACACAGCGACGCCGACCTTTACGGCGCACGCTGAAGACGCAGGTACCGGGGTCGCGACGGTGACGTTTCAAGTGGCCCCTGCATCCGGATCACCGACATTCACAAGTGCATGTCCGAGCACCAAGGTGACCGGCACGGCAGCCGACGGGAACTGGATGTGCGCGCCATCGTCACCCATTGGCGCGGACGGCAATTACCTTGTGCAAGCCGTCGCCACAGACGTCGCCGGAAACGTGGCGACGTCGCCTTCCGTGGCGTTCACGGTCGATACCATGCCACCGGTTGCCCCCACCGCACTGGCGCTTGACGCGGCGACGGACCTCGGGACGTCCTCGACCGACGGGATCACGAAGGTCACGGCGGTCACGGTGACTGGCACCGCCGAGGCGGGAAGCACGGTACGGGTCTACGACACCGACGGCACGACCGAACTTGGATCAGTGACACTGGCATCTGGTTCGGCGACGTTTGCGGTAGCGGTCACCCTGACTGCGGGGACGCATCAGGTCACGGCGACCGCCACCGATGCGGCGGGGAACGTGAGTCCAGCTTCTGCCGCATTACCGACAACGATCGACCTGACGGCGCCTACCGTCGCGTTGACCTACGCGCCACCGCGCCCCATGAAGACGGGGGACACGCTTACCGTCACTGCCACTGCCTCCGAGTCGCTTGGCGCGGCGCCGGTGATCTCGATCCGCGGAGGCGACGTCGGCGACGGCCCGATGACCGGGTCGGGCACGACGTGGACGTATGTGCAGACGGTCGATGGCGGGAACGGGACGGCCAATGTCACGGTGACGGGCACTGACGTCGCCGGGAATGCACTGACGGTGGTTTCCGGTGGCTCATACCCGGTGGACAACGTGGCGCCACGGCTTGCGACGGTGGCGACTTCCGGGACGGCCTACAACGGCACGGCAAGCGTAGCGTTCACCGCGACGTTCTCTGAAGCGGTGACTGGCGTCACTGCAGCCGATTTTGTCATCGACCGTGGACTTGGCATCGGCGGAGTGGTGCCGGTAGTGGCCGGGGTGACCGGGTCGGGGACGACGTGGACGGTGACGGTGACTACGGCCGGTGCAAGTGGCAGCGGTGACGGCACCTCGACGTTGGGGATCAGACTTGACCCGACGACGATGGCGTCAATCGTCGATGTGGCACTGAACCCGGTGGCGATCGCTGCCTCGACCGGTACCTCAGCGACGCACGTGATGGGGCCGGCACCGACGCCGGGGCCGTCCGCCCCGCCCGCCGCGACCGCGACGCTGGCACCGACCGCCACGGCGATGCCAACCGCGACCGTTGCGCCGACGGTTGCGCCCGCGGTGCCCCTTGCTGGCGGTGGCGCCGCTGGTGCTGGGGGTGGAGCCGGTACTGGCGGGTCATCCACGAGTGCGGTGACCGACAGGGCCACTGGCGCGACCGATTCGGGCAGTTTCGGTAGTGCTAATGGGACGGTCGATGGCTTGATCGGGCCGGTGGCCCCGCTGCCGGATGTTGGTTTCCCGGCCGCCCTTGCGACCTCACGATCGCTCTCGGTGGCTATCGCATCGATGCCTGATGGGACGTCGCCGGAGGTTGCACGCGCGGTCGCGGCGACGCTGTCGGCGGTCCCAGAGGAGGCTGCCCGAAGCTTTGCAGCCGGCCTTGGGGCACTCCCTGGCGAGTCGGCGGGGGCGTTGGTCAGCATGATCGGATCCGCCCCCGCGGCCTCGGCGCGCACGTTCGTCGCAACGATCGGTTCGCTGCCGGCGGGTGACACGTGGCAGCTCGGATCAATGCTTGGGACGTTGCCGGCCGCGCAGGGCGCAGCGTTCGTCGGTGCCGTGGGGTCGGTTGCCCCGGACCAGGCGCGTGCGGTCGTGCAGGTGCTATCTGGGTCGCCGCCGCAGGCTCTGGTGACGCTGTCCTCATTCGTCGCGGGGCAGTCGGCCGACGACGCATCGCGGACCATGGCGTCGATTGCGTCGTTCGCGCAGACCGGGACGCCAGTGACGATTGCGGCGCCGTATGGGTCGACCACGACCGCTTCCGGACGCGAGGTCGTGTCGTTTGCAGTGCCGGTGGATGCCCCACCCGTAGCGTCGCGCCGGGGTGGTGTCGAAGTTGCGGGCGCGAGGTCGCAGGGCACTCCGGCGCGCGCAGTCGTGGTCTTCGCGCGCCCCGGCCAGTCTGCCCGCGTGGTCCGGTACGAGGCCGGGCCGTGGCCGTCGCTGGCACTGCCGCTTGGCAATGGCCTGTCAGGTGTGCTGCCGGTGGTGAACCTGCCCGACACGGCCATTGCGCTTACGTTCGACCCGGCGCCGTCAAACCTCGACCCGGTGCAGCGGGGAAGCCTCGGCGGCGGGATCGTCACGCCTCTGGGTTCGCCGTTCACCATCGATGTCGAGGCGCCTGACGACGCGACGGTCGGGCTGTCGTTTCCTTCGATACCGGTGCCGGCGGATGCCTTGCTTGGCTACCTCCATGAGGCGCGCGACGGGGCCGGAAACTTCGTTGGGTACCTGCGGGCACCGACGACGTTTGTGCCGGTGACTGGGCGCCAGGACTGGTCGCTGACGGCGGCGGAGTTGCGGGCGACCCTGATGCTCCCGGTGGCGTTGCGACCGGCATACGTGACCAACTTCGTGCCGGGCCTCCGCATCTGGTCGGGTCCGTACGACGGGGCCAAGGACTTCGGCCCGGCGGGCCCGCTGCTGACGACCTACACGGTGGTGGCGCCGCAAGTTGGCGGGCGCATCTACGTGCTCAACGAGGCGACGATGAACTACGGGTGGATCGACGCGGCGGGCGTGGCCCCGACCGGACCGCCGGAGTAGTCGGCGTGGGTCGCTGCTGGCGAGGTACGTTGCAGGCAGTGGCCTCGTGACGACGGGATGCCGTGTCGTGGGTGCAGGTCTCAGGTCCTGCCGACCTCATCGTATTGATTGACCAAGGAGGTCCCGATGGCCGGCGCCTTGTTGCGGGCGCCAGCGCGATCGAACACTCGCGAACTGATCGCACCGCCTGCGTTAAGGCCTACCCTGAGACACTCTCCGTCGCTGAAGTGGGATACGACGAGCCTGCCGCCCTCGTCAATGCAGGTGACACGGGCCTCATCGACCAAACGTCCGCGGTGCATGTGCGCCGGGATGCGTCTGACCGTTGGGAGCGGTTCAATCAGGCGACGTCGTCTTCGACTTGGCACCGACCATCGCGCGTGAATCGCTCGGAATCCGCCCCTAGGTTATGGCGAGTGACTCGCTCGCTATCGATCAACAGCGTCTCCAACCCATCGGCGGCGTCCAGATCACCATTACGCCAATGTCAGGTTAGGTGTATCCCCGATGTACGTCGGATCAGGCGGAACTCCGTGATCCATCCGTTGCGTTGGTCGACCAAGTTCGCTCAGCGGATTGTCGGCGCACGCGCGGCATCGCTGGCCGCAAGCCGGAAGGCGATGATCAGCAGATAGACGGCGCGCTGCGCATGTACATTGGGTTGAACCCCCCGAGCGCATTCGCTGAAGCCGCTGGACAGCCCGAGTCGCACCGAACCACGCCAATGAAGAGCCGCCGTGCCTCACCGTTTTCGCCGTAACCGGATTGGCTTTCCTCGGTCGTGTCTCGTTCTCTTGAGCAGGCTGACCGATTGCCAGACGGTAGGCGCCGGGGACTTGATCGGGCCATACGCACGCCCCCGCCGGTTCAGCAGGCAGTCGATCAGTTGATCACCTGCGGCGGGCCTCGTCATGGCAACCCATGGGAAATGAGCTGCGGGGATGTAGAAGCGCTGCAATCGACAGTGTCCACGCTCTCGCCTTGACGAAGCCATTGCAGATCACAACTGTGCACAGCGGCGGGCAGGTTGGTTTCCTGTGCCGTCGAGTGGCGAGAGGGGAGACCAATCGTGGAAGGCAGTCACAGGTACGCGGGCCTGACGCGGCGCGCATGGAACGCACGCCTTGCGATTGGAGCAGGGGTAGTTCTGGTGGCTTGCGGTGGCGACGCCGCCCCGGCGGCGGCTCCGACAGCGGCGAAGGCACCGGCACCCGAACCGACCAAGGCGCCTGCCCCGACGGTCGCGGCAGCGGCGCCCGCACCAACGACCGCCCCGGCAGCGGCCAAGGCACCGGTGGAGATCACGTACCAGACCTTCTTCCCGCAGCAGCGCCTCGACTTGCTTGCGGGAAGCTTCAAGGTCTTCGCCGAAAAGAACCCGAGCATCAAGGCGAACGTCGTCTTCGATGCCGATCATCGGGCGAAACTGGCGACACAAATGGCTGCAGACAGTGCGCCGGACTGCTTTATCCACGACGTATGGAGTGCGGCGAAGTACTACGAGGCGAACGGCATCCTCGACCTAACCTCGCGTCTCGCAACCGACAAGATTGACCTGGCACGCGACTACTCGCTTATCGGCATTGAGCAGTGGTGCGGGAAGGCGTATGCCGTCCCGTTCTACGTCACATCGATGTTGCTGGCATACAACAAAGATTTACTTAAGAAGTTTGGCGCACCCGATCCTTGGGAGAAATGGAACGGGCAGTGGACGTGGGACGACTTCCTGTCGGTGGCGAAGCAGGTCACCAAGGCGCCGGGGGCTGATAGCCCGACGGGGACGTGGGGCCTCGTCATGGACGGCAACGGCATCGACAACATCGACCGGAACTATCAGGTCTGGATGACGTCGAACGGTGGCGAGACCTACGACGTCCCGAACATGAAGTACACCCTCGATGACCCCAAGTCCGTCGCAGCGATGGAGTTTCTCGTCAAGCTCATCAATGACCAGAAGGTCATGGCCGGTCCGGATGATTGGAAGAAGCTGACGGACACCCTCGGAACGGCCGACGCATTCGCCGCGGGGGCGATTGCATTTCGGCAAGAGTCGACCGGTCGGCTGTCGGTCTACGCGCAACAGGTTGCCAGCAAGTTCGAGTGGGACGTTGTCCCATTCCCCGCAGGACCGGGGGCAAAGTTCATCGGGCATTCAGACGCCGACGTGACGAACGTGGCGGCGAAGGGCAAGAACCTCGACGCAGCCTATGCGTTTGCGAAGTTCCTGGGCGGCGAGGAGACGCAGGGCGCGCTTGCGCAGAACAAGCTCTTGATCCCTGCCCTCAAGAAGGCGGCCGACGACAAGGGAACGTTCCTCAAGCCTCCGCCGGCGCACATGCAGGCATTCGTGGAACCGCTGCGCTCCGGCCAGTTCAGGACGAGCTTTTACCACTACAACGGCCTCGAGGCATTGCGCCTGCAGAATGAGCAGCTCAAGCGCGCCGTCATGAAGGAGGTGACCGTCAAGGACGCGATGGGCGAGGCCAACCGGGCCGCGAACGCGCAAGTCAAGTATGGGTCGTGCCGCCAGACGGTGACGTGGAAGGCGCGCGCGTAAGCCCTCCATCGATCTCGTGCCTGCCCCCGACTTGGATCGCAACCCGCGAGGCTTGGGTTGGGGGCGTGGCGTCGCCTGGGTATCTTCGCGTGGACCGGGGATGCCCCCGACCTAGGAAGGAGCGGCGCCATGCGAATCGAGGCCGTCGAGTCACACGCCATTGGCGGGACGCAGGTCGTCAAGATCGTCACCGATACCGGGATCACCGGGTGGGGACAGACCGCGTGCTGGGCGTACCCCGAGGCGGTCGATGCCGTCGTGCAGAAGTTCGCGGCGTACCTTGTCGGGCAGGACCCGCGGCGCATCGAACACCACTGGAACTACCTCTACCGGATGGGGCCCTTCCGGGGGTCGATCCTGTCCGGGGCGGTCAGTGCTGTTGACCTTGCCCTCTGGGACATCAAGGGCAAGCACCTTGGCGTACCGGTCTGGGAGTTGCTCGGCGGGAAGTCGCGCGACAAGGTGCGCCTCTACCTGCTCATGGGGGGCGACACCGTGGAATCCGCCGCGGCGAACGCGCGCGCGGCGGTCGATGATGGCTTCACCGCGCTCAAGTTCGACCCCATCCCGCATGGCTTCGGCGACATGACTCTCAGTGCCCTCGTGGCCAGGGTCGAGGCGAACGTTGAGGCGGCGCGTGACGCCGTCGGTGGCCGGGCCGACATCATCCTTGAACTTCATCGCAAGCTGACGCCCCTGCAAGCCATCCCGGTGGCCGAAGCGGTGCGTCGCTTCCAACCGCTCTTTATCGAGGATCCGATCCAGATAGACAGCATCCAGTCACAGGGCGAGATCTCCAAGCGGATCAACGCACCCTTCGCGAACGGCGAACGCCTGCACACCATCTGGGAGTTCCGTGAACTGCTGGTGGCGGGCGGGACACAGTTCGTGCGCCCGGACGTCGGCCTCGCGGGCGGCCTCACGCACGTCAAGAAGATCGCCGCGATCGCGGAGTCGTTCCACGCAGCGGTAGTGACGCACAACTTCTTGACGCCATTACTGACCGCCGCGTCGATCCACCTCGACGTGTCCATCCCCAACTTCGTGGCGCAGGAGTACTCGAGGGGCGACGAGGGGCCGATGGCTCGTGCCTACCCAGGGGCGCTCAAGCGTGACGGCGGGTACATCCACGCCCCGGAGGTGCCAGGCCTCGGCGTCGCGGTCGACCTTGAGGTCCTGCCGGAGGTGGGGCGCACGCTGCTGAACCCGCTGCGCAACCCGCTTCGCGCCGACGGGTCGGTCTTGTACGCAGTGTAGGGACTGTGGCGCTGACCAACTCCCCTCCCTTGCTTGGTGGGGGAGGAGGCCAGTCGGGCTACGCCCAGTGCAATAGTTCAGCGGGCCAGACTTCTGGCCCGGCCGGAAGGTAAGCGGTCCTAACCAACGCCGACGGGTGAGAGCAAGAGGTGCGGTCGCCCGGTCGCGGGGTGAGGGATGACCGCCACCTGCACGCCGAAGACCTCTCCCACGAGGTCCGGGGTGAGGACGTCCGCTGCCGGACCCCAGCCCATGACC
>Ga0233424_10002519_pt1 | contig 12983 bp, 11 predicted proteins | sample Watercolumn_Towu_FD_181011 | JGI IMG/M metagenome (GOLD analysis project Ga0233424, IMG submission 181011) | Freshwater microbial communities from Lake Towuti, South Sulawesi, Indonesia - Watercolumn_Towuti2014_125_MG | ecosystem: Environmental > Aquatic > Freshwater > Lake | place: Indonesia...
GTGTGAAGACACAGGTGCGGGTGAACAACGGGGAAACCGCGATTCTCGGCGGCATCTTCACACAGAACTTGCGCAACGACACGGAGAAGGTGCCCTTCCTGGGAGATCTGCCCGTCCTGGGCAATCTGTTCAAGAGCACCAGCAAGAAGGATGAAAAAACGGAGATGTTGATCTTCCTGACGCCGCGCGTCCTCGATGAAAAGCTCGGCAGCATCCGCTAGATTGATGTCCCCAAGAAAACGGAAAGGCGCCCTTGCGGCGCCTTTCCGTTTTCATCGATCCCGGAGAGGCTACAACACCAGAATCAATCGCTCCGCCAGGTAGATCAGCATCAGTATCGCGATCAATGCGCCCCCGGTCTTCAGGCTCATGCCGGCGAAACGCAGCCATCGCGGGTCCCGGTTGAGCGCATAACCGAGGAGGCTGACCACCAGCAGAATACCGACCAGGGCGAGAAACAGCCGGATCGCCAGCATCAGATGGTCTGGGGATAAAGCCTGAGCAGGTCGGCAGGCGTGTCCGCGTCGCGTTCGAACACGGCCCATTCCCAAGTGCTGGCGTCGGCCATCAGCGCCCGCAGCAACTTGTTGTTGAGGCCGTGGCCCGACTTGTAGGCGGTGAACTCGGCAAGGATGGGGTGGCCGGTGAGATAGAGGTCGCCCACCGCGTCCAGCACCTTGTGTTTGACGAACTCGTCGGCATAGCGCAACCCGTCTGTGTTCAGCACGCGGAATTCGTCCATGACGATGGCGTTGTCCAAAGTACCTCCCAGGGCCAGGCCGTTGCTGCGCAGATATTCCACCTCGTTCATGAAACCGAAGGTGCGGGCGCGGCTGACCTCCTTGACGTAGGACTGCTCCGCCAGGTCGATGCGCATCTCCTTGGCCGACTGGCGAAATACCGGATGGTCGAAATCGATGCGAAACGTCAGCCTGAGGCCTTCATGGGGAGAGAACTCGGCCCATTTGTCGCCTTCTTCGACGCGCACGGTCTTCTTCACCCGCATGAAGCGCTTGGCGGCATTCTGGATCTCGATGCCGGCTGTCTGCAGAAGATAGACGAAGGGCGCGGCGGAGCCGTCCAGGATGGGAACTTCCGGGCCATCCAGATCGATGTACAGGTTGTCGATGCCCAACCCGGCAAGGGCGGACATCAGATGTTCCACGGTGGCTACCCGGGCACCGTTGCCTTCCAGGGCCGAGCACAGCCGGGTGTCGGTGACCCGATCGGGCGCCACGGTGAAATCCCGGGGTTCCGCCAGGTCCGTGCGGCGGAACACGATGCCGGTATGCGCCGGCGCCGGGCGCAGGGTGAGGTTCACGCGCGCGCCGGTATGCAGGCCGACGCCCGTAGCCTTGACCAGGGATTTGACGGTTCGTTGCCGGATCATGTCCGTAACACCTTGATGAAATGGGGAAATTCTATCCCGGGCGGGTAGGAGGGGCACCCGCCCGGAACAGTTCCCAGGGCCATGGCGATCGCATTGTGGCGAAGCTGAATCGGAACGGCGGCGCGAGCACGCCCCGACCCGGTGCCTTGACAGCGACGGCCGGTCACATACTTTCTAATCCGCCTGTTTGCGCAGGAAGGCGGGGATATCGAGGGTGTCGATCCCCGCCGACTGGGCCAACTCCACCGCTGCCTGGCTGCTGCGGCGCGCGTTCTGGCGGATGCTGGTGGGCATGTCATAGTCGCGGGAGGGATCGTAGCCAGATCCGTACACCGGCATGCCATCCGTCCCATTCAGCGGCGGTGCCACGGGCTCGACGATCTTGATGATCGGCGGCTTCGCCTGGTTGCGTACCGGATTGCCCAGGCCGGTGGCCACCATGGTCACGCGCAGGCTGTCGCCCATGCCCTCGTCGAAGGAGGTGCCGACGATGACCGTGGCTTCCTCGGCGGCGAAACCCTGGATGGTATTCATCACCTCGTAGTATTCCTCCAGGGTCAGGCTGTCGTTGGCGGTGATGTTCACCAGCACGCCGCGGGCGCCCTTCAGGTCGACGTTCTCCAGAAGCGGGCTGGCGACGGCGGCCTCGGCGGCTTCGCGGGCGCGCGTCTCACCGATAGCGGCGGCGGAGCCCATCATGGCCATGCCCACTTCGCTCATGACCGTCTTCACGTCGGCGAAGTCCACGTTGATCATGCCCGGGTTGCTGATGATCTCGGCGATGCCGGAGACGGCGCTGTGCAGGACGTCGTTGGCGGCGGTGAAGGCGTCGGTGAGCTTGGTCTTGGCGCCCAGCACCTGGATCAGCTTCTCGTTGGGAATGACGATCAGGCTGTCCACATGTTCCGACAGGGCCTTGAGGCCGGTTTCTGCGGAGCGCATGCGCTTGCCTTCGAACATGAAGGGTTTGGTCACTACGGCCACGGCCAGGATGCCCAGATCCTTGGCCACCTCGGCCACCACCGGCGCGGCACCGGTGCCGGTGCCGCCGCCCATGCCGGCGGCGATGAACAGCATGTCGGCACCGTCGATCATCTCGGCGATGCGTTCGCGATCCTCCAGGGCGGCCTCGCGGCCCACCTCCCATTTGCCGCCGGCGCCCAGGCCCTTGGTGGCCGAGTTGCCGATCTGCAGCTGGATCGCCGCCCGGTTGCGCTTGAGCGCCTGGGCGTCGGTGTTGACGGCGATGAACTCCACGCCGTTCATGCCCTTGGTGATCATGTGATCCACGGCGTTGCCACCGCAGCCGCCCACGCCGATAACCTTGATCACGGCTTCCTGGGCCTGCATGTCTTCCAGTTCAAATAGCATCTTTCATCCCTCCTTCGGTTACGCGCAAAAGACGGTAATGGGGGATGAGGAAGGCGTGATGGGAGACGATCCCCATCCCTCATTCCCCATTACCCATCCCCGAATCAAAAATTCTGTTGAAACCATGCCTTCATCCTTTCCAGGATCTGCTTGAAACTGGCGCCCTGGATGCGGGCGGCCTCGTCGATTTCGTGCTTCTCCAGGCCGGCGAGCAGCAGGCCGACGCCGGTGGCGAAGCGGGGATTGCGCACCCGCTCGGAGAAGCCGCCGATGTATTCCGGTACGCCGATGCGCACCGGCATGTGGAACACCTCCTCGGCCAGTTCCACCATGCCCCGCATCAGGCTGGAGCCGCCGGTGAGCACGATGCCGCTGGAGATCTGTTCCTCGAAGCCGGAGCGGCGCAGTTCCGCCTGCACCAGGCTGAACAGCTCCTCCACGCGCGGTTCGACGACCTCCGACAGCAGCTGCTTGGACAACATGCGCGGCCCTCGCTCGCCGATGCCCGGCACCTCGATCATTTCCTTGGGGTCGGCCAACTGGCGCAGGGCGATGCCGTGCTGGATCTTCAGGTCCTCCGCCTCCCGGGTGGGGGTGCGCAGGGTCATGGCGATGTCGTTGGTGATCTGGTCGCCGGCGATGGGGATCACCGCCACGTGCTGGATGGCGCCGCGGGTGAACACGGCGATGTCGGTGGTGCCGCCGCCGATGTCGACGATGCACACGCCCAGATCCTTCTCGTCGTCGTTCAGCACCGCATGGCTGGAGGCCAGGGGTTGCAGCACCAGGTCCTTGACTTCCAGGCCGCAGCGGCGCACGCACTTGACGATGTTCTGGGCTGCCGAGACCGCGCCGGTGACGATGTGCACCTTCACCTCCAGGCGCACGCCGGACATACCCAGCGGTTCCCGCACCCCATCCTGGCCGTCGATGATGAATTCCTGCGGCAGTACGTGCAGCACCTGCTGGTCGGCGGGGATGTTGAGCGCCCGGGCGATCTCGATCACCCGGTCCATATCCGCCTGGGACACTTCCCGGTCGCGGATGGGCAGCATGCCGCTGGAGTTCTGGGCCTTGATGTGGCTGCCGGCGATCCCCGTGTAGACGTGGGTGATCTTGCAGTTGGCCATCAGCTCCGCCTCTTCCAGGGCGCGCTGGATGGCCGACACGGTAGCCTCGATGTTCACCACCACGCCCTTCTTCAGGCCCCGGGACGGCGATTGCCCCATGCCGATGATGTTCATGCCGCCTTCCGGCGTGGCCTCCGCCACCAGGGCGACGATCTTCGACGTGCCGATGTCGAGGCCGACGATCAGGTCCTTGCTTTCTGTGATCTTCTTCATGCCTGTTTTGCCCGCTTTGCTACCACTGTCGCGCCCGACTCCCGGTGGACCTCGCCGGCGAAGCCATTGGGATAGCGCATGTCCACCCGCGAGATCGCGCCGACCGCCGCCACGGCCCTGGGATAGAAGCGGGCGAAGCGGCTCATGCGCTCGTTGAGCTTGTCGCGGCCCAGTTCCACGCTGACCCCGCCGGAGAGGCGCAAGCGCCAGGACTGGCGCGCGCTGACCACCAGTTGGTCGACACGCATGCCCAGCGGCGTGACGATGCGGGCGAACTCGCCGTAGCGGCGCGCCACTTCCCGTTCCATGCCCTCGGGCGCATAAAAGCGTGGTAGGCCCCGCCAGGCGGCGCCGTCGAAGACCTCGCCGTACACGTCCAGCAGCGCCCGATCGTTCCAGGCCGCCGCGGCGCGGTGCTCCTCCAGTTGCACCAGCAGACGGCCCGGCCAGAGCCGGCGCACATCGGCGTGGCGAACCCAGGGCAGGCGCTCGAAGTCGCGATGGATGCCGGCCAGGTCCATGGAGAAGAAGCCGCCCTTCAGACGAGGGCCCAGGGCGCGCGCGGCCTGACGGGTTTCCGGGTGCTCGGCGCCGAGCACCGTGATCTGGCGGAACGGGAACCAGGCTTCCAGCACCGCCCGGCCGGCCGTCCACAGCGTGAACAGCAAAGTTGCCGCCAGGATCAGGCGGGTCAGGCGGTTGAGGGCGTCGGGGTTATCCCACATGGGCCAACTCCAGGACTTTCACGCACAGCCCGGGGAAGTCGATGCCCGCGGCGCGCGCCGCCATGGGGACCAGACTGTGGTCGGTCATGCCGGGCGCGGTGTTGATTTCCAGCAGATAGGGTGAGCCGTCGGTGTCCATCAGCACGTCCACCCGGCCCCAGCCGCGACAGCCCAGCACCGTGAAGGCGCGCCGGGCCAGTGCCTGCATCTCGGCTTCCTTGCCGGCAGGCAGGCCGGACGGGCAGAGATAGCGGGTGTCGTCGCGAAAGTATTTCGCCTCGTAGTCGTAGAAGTCCGTGGCCGGCTCGATTTTCACCACTGGCAAGGCGCGAAAATCGTCGCCCTCGCCCAGGATGGCCACGGTGAATTCACCGCCGCCGACGAAGCGTTCCGCCAGCACCAGGCTGTCATGTTTCGCGGCTTCCCGGTAGGCCTCCGCCAGGGCGCCCGGCGTCTTCACCTTGCTGATGCCGACGCTGGAGCCTTCGTTGGCAGGCTTCACGAACAGAGGCAGGCCGAGTTGGCGTTCCACGGCAGCGAAGTCGCTGTTCCCGTCGAGCAGGACGTAATCCGGCACGGGCAGGCCGGCGCCGCGCCACAACAGCTTGGTGCGCCACTTGTCCATGCCCACCGCCGAGGCCATGACGCCGCTGCCGGTATAGGGGATGCCCAGCAGTTCCAGGGCGCCCTGGGCGGTGCCGTCCTCGCCGCCCCGACCGTGCAGGATGAGGAAGACACGCTCGAAGCCCTCGGCCTTCAGGCTGGACAGGGGCCGTTCGGCCGGGTCGAAGGCGTAGGCGTCCACGCCTCGGCTGCGCAGGGCCGCCAGCACGGCGTTGCCGCTTTTCAGGGAGATTTCCCGCTCCGCCGAGGTGCCGCCGAACAGCACGGCCACCTTGCCGAAGGAGCCGGGAGCCGGGAGTCGGGAATCGGGAGCGGGGAAAGGCATGGCCGTGGCGGCGGCTTCCGTCCACTCCGCGCTTCCCGCTTCCTGCTTCCCACTGCCCACTTCCCAATTTCCACTCACGGCTTTTCTCCGATGACCCTCACTTCCGTGATCAATTCCACGCCGGTTTTCTCGGCCACCCGTGCGCGTACCTGCTCGATCAGCGACTCGATATCGGTGGCCGTGGCCGATCCGGTGTTGACGATGAAATTGGCGTGCTTTTCCGAAACCTGGGCGTCCCCGATGCGGGCGCCCTTCATGCCGCAGCTTTCGATCAGCCGGGCCGCGAAATCTCCCGGAGGGTTGCGGAATACGGAACCGGCGTTGGGCAGGTTGAGAGGCTGGCTGGCGATGCGCTTTTCCAGCAGGCGTTTGATTTCCTCCCGCGCCAGGCTGCCGTCGCCCCTGGGGAATATGAACCAGGCGGCCACGAACCATTCGTCGCGGGGTTCGCGCGGCGCCACGTGGCGGTAGGCCACCTGGAATTCCTTGGGGCCGCGCCGCATGATCCGGCCGCGGCGATCGATGGTCAGCACCTGGGAGACGAACTCCCAGGTATCGTGTCCGTAACAGCCGGCGTTCATGGCCAGCGCGCCGCCCACCGTGCCGGGAATGCCCGCGAGGAACTCGGCGCCGACCAGATCGTGGGTGGCCGCGAAGCGGGCCACCTTGGGGCTGGCCACGCCGGCTTCGGCATAGACCACCCCGAACCTGCCGCTGTCCTGGTTCGCCCAGCCGTTCTGGCGACGCTGTTCCAGGGTAAGCGTGCGCAGGGCACCGTGCAGATGGATGACCGTGCCGCGCAGGCCGCCGTCGCGCACCAGCAGGTTGCTGCCCAGGCCGACGAACCACACCGGCTCTTCCGCATCCAGGCTGTTGAGGAAGGCGGCGAGGTCATCCAGATTGGCGGGCGTGTACAGCCGGTCGACTGGCCCGCCGGCACGCCAACTGGTGTAGTGACTCATGCTCACCCCCATTTCCAGGGTGCCCTGGGCACCCGGGATGCCGGGGATAGGGTGGTTGGGGAAGGCGGCAGGCGGGGGGGTCTCGAGCATCATGCGTTCCGCGAGAATCATGAATCGGCTCCAGCGACGTGGCCCAGGGCCGCCAGGCGGGCCGGGATCTGGCCGATGGAGCCGGCACCCATGGTGAGCACCACGTCGCCGTCACGGATGAAATCGGCCAGGCTGGCGGGCAGGTCGTTCACCTCGGCGACAAACACCGGTTCCACCCGGCCCGCCACCCTGACCGCCCGGGCCAGGCTACGGCCGTCGGCGGCGACGATGGGCTGTTCGCTGGCGGCATAGACCTCGGTCAGCATCACCGCGTCGGCCAGGGACAGCACCTGGACGAAATCCTCGAACAGGTCGCGGGTGCGGGTGTAGCGGTGGGGCTGGAAGGCCAGCACCAGGCGGCGTTCGGGGAAGGCACCCCGGGCGGCGGCCAGGGTGGCGCGCATCTCCACCGGGTGGTGGCCATAGTCGTCGATGAGGGTGAAGCGGCGGCCGTCCGCCAGGGCGATGTCGCCATAGCGCTGGAAGCGGCGGCCGACGCCGCTGAAGTTGGCCAGGGCGCGCTGTACCGCCGCGTCCGGCACCTGTAACTCCCAGGCCACGGCGATGGCCGCCAGAGCATTGAGCACATTGTGCATGCCGGGCAGGTTGAGGCTGATGGCAATGGGCGAGCGGGTGCCGTTACGCAGGGCGGTGAAGCGCATGCGTCCCTCTGCGGCCACGATGTCCACCGCCTGGATGGCGCAATCGTCGGTGGTGCCGTAGGTCATCACCGGCTTGGTGATGCGCGGCAGCAGGCCCCTTACCACGGGATCGTCGGCACAGAGGATGGCCATGCCCCAGAAGGGCAGGCGATGCAGAAATTCGACGAAGGCCCCCTTCAGACGCTCGAAATCGTGGCCGTAGGTCTCCATGTGGTCGGCGTCGATGTTGGTGACGATGGACACCACGGGCGACAGGTGGAGGAAGGAGGCGTCCGACTCGTCCGCCTCCGCCACCAGCCAATCGCTCTGGCCCAGGCGGGCGTTGGCGCCGGCCGCCAGCAGCTTGCCGCCGATGACGAAGGTGGGATCGATGCCCGCCTCGTTGAGGATGCTGGCGATGAGGCTGGTGGTGGTGGTCTTGCCGTGGGTGCCGGCGACGGCGATGCCCTTCTTGAAGCGCATCAGTTCCGCCAGCATCATGGCCCGCGCCACCACCGGAATGCGTTTTTCCCGCGCCGCGATCACCTCAGGGTTGTCGTCCCTGATGGCGCTGGAGACCACCAGCACGTCCGCATTCCTTACGTTTTCCGTCGCGTGACCCTGGAACACCGTCGCTCCCATGCCCGCGAGGCGCTGGGTGACCGCGTTGCTGGCCCCGTCGCTGCCGGAGATCGTGTAGCCCTGGTTCAGCAGCACCTCGGCGATGCCGCTCATGCCGGCGCCGCCGATGCCCACGAAGTGGATGTGGTGGACTTTATGTTTCATGCCATGTCTCCGACACGGAGTTGGCAGAGGTCAGGAAGCAGATGGCAGCGCGGGGCTGACATCAACTGCTGACTTAGAGCCGTCGCCTGCCGACTTGATTTCATTTCGCCAGCTCCTTCACCACGCCGGCCACGGTGGCGGTCGCCTCGGGTTTCGCCAGGTCGCGGGCTTTTTCCGCGCGCTCGCGCAGGAGGTCCCGGGTCAAGCTGCCGAGCCAGTCCGCGAGCCTGGCAGCGTCCAGATCCTTCTGCTGCACCAGCCAGCCGGCGCCGCTGTCGGCGAGGAAGCGGGCGTTCGCGGTCTGGTGGTCGTCCACCGCGAAGGGGAAGGGCACGAACAGGGCCGCCGAACCGCTGGCGGCGATCTCCGCGACGGTGAGGGCACCGGCCCGGCAGATCACCACGTCTGCCCAGTCCAGGGCCGCGGCCATGTCCTCGATGAAAGTCAGGCAGTCGGCGACCACGCCGGCGCCGGCATAGTTGGACTTGAGCGCCTCCAGGTGCTTCGCGCCGGACTGGTGGCGCACCAGCGGACGCGCCGCCTCCGGCAGCCGGGCGATGGCCTGGGGCACCAGTTCGTTGAGGGCCTGGGCGCCCAGGCTGCCGCCCACCACCAGCAGGCGCAGGGGGCCGCTCCGGCCGGCCAGGCGCTCGGTGGGCGCGGGCAGGGCGGCAATGGGTGGACGCACCGGGTTGCCCACCCAGTCCGCAGTCACCTTGCCGCAGGGCAGGGGTTTGTCGTTGGCGTGGCTGAAGGCGGCGGGCAGGCCCAGCAGCACCCGGTCGGCAAGGCAGGCCAGGACCCGGTTGGTGAGCCCGGCGATGGCGTTCTGTTCGTGGATGACCAAAGGCTTGCCAAAAAGGCTGGCCATCATGCCGCCGGGGAAGGCCACGTAGCCGCCCAGGCCGAGTGCCACGTCAGGCCGTTCCCGGAAGATGGCCCGGGCAGCCTGCCAGAAGGCGGCGACCAGGTTGGCGGGCAGCAACAGCTTGGCGAGCAGGCCCTTGCCGCGCACGCCGGCCACCTTGACCCAGGCCATGTCGAAGCCCTTTTCGACCGCCAGCTTGGCTTCCATGCCCGCCCGGGTGCCCAGCCAGACCACGCGCCAACCGTCGCCGCGCAGGGCTTCGGCCACCGCCAGAGCGGGCATGACGTGGCCGCCGGTGCCGCCGGCCATGACCAGGACGGTACGAGGGGGCGGGGCCATGTCAGGCACGGTCGTCCCCCGTGTTGAGTCGGCAGTCGTCCGTGGCCAGCCGGCAGCAAGGCCGCATCTTGGCTTTCTTCTGCCAACTGCCAACTGCCAACTGATGACTGGCGGTCATGCCTTCTTCCCCCGCATGAGACAGCGGTTTTGGCTACGGCCGGGCGCTAGGGCGCCCTTAACCCGCGCTACGCGCGCGTTAGCCTGCGCCGAAACGGATGCCGTCATCCCCTGCGAGTAAGTGAGGCTGGGCAGTGTCATCACGCTTTCTTACCCCGCATCAGGCATCTGTTTTCAAAATCCACCCGCAGCAAAACCGCCAGGGCCAGGCAGTTGGCGACGATGCCGGAGCCGCCGTAGCTCATCAGCGGCAGGGTGAGGCCTTTGGTCGGCAGGAGGCCCAGGTTGACGCCCATGTTGATGAACGACTGGGCGCCCATCCAGACGCCCACCCCCTGCGCCACCAGGGCGGCATAGTTGCGGCCCATGAGGCCGGCCTGCCAGCCGATGGAGAAAGCGCGCCAGGTCAGCCAGGCGAACAGGCCGATGACCGCCATGACGCCGAACAGACCCAGTTCCTCGCCGATGACGGCGAGCAGGAAATCGGTATACGCCTCGGGCAGATAGAAGAGTTTTTCCACGCTGTCGCCCAGGCCCACGCCGGTGAGTTCGCCGCTTCCCAGGGCGATGAGGGCGTGGGAGAGCTGGTAGCCGGCACCGAAGGGATCGCTCCAGGGATCCAGGTAGCTCACCACCCGCTGCAATCGATAGGGTGAGAGCACCACCAGCAGCACGAAGCCGATGGCCAGCAGCACGATGAGGCCCACGAACAGGCGGGCGTTGAGGCCGCCGAGGAAGAGGATGGCCAGGGCAATGGCGACGATGACCACGAAGGCGCCGAAGTCGGGCTCCAGCAGCAGCAGGCCGCCAACACCCAGCATCACCAGGAACATGGGCAGGAAGCCCTTCTTCAGGTTCTGCATGAACGCCGCCTTGCGCACCGTATAGTCGGCGGCATAGAGGATGGTGGCGAACTTCATCAGTTCGGAGGGCTGGAAGTTGCCCAGGGGGCCCAGGGGGATCCAGCGCCGGCTGCCGTTCACCTCCTTGCCGATGAAGGGGATCAGCACCAATACCAGCAAGGCTGCGCCGCCGATGAACAGGTAAGGGGCCAGGTTCTGCCAGGTCTGGGTGGGAAGCTGCAGCGCGGCATAGCCGGCGCCCAGGCCGATCACCAGGTACATGGCATGGCGGATCAGGTAGAAGGCCGGCTGGTTGGCTACGGACTTGGCCTCGGCGATGGCGATGGAAGCGGAATAGACCATGATCAGGCCCATCATCAGCAGGCTCAGGGCCGCAAACACCAGGCCCCAGTCAAACGGGGTCAGGGCGGTGCGCTTCAGGGCGGCGTTATGAAACACCGTTGCCCTCCAGTTGTTTCACCGCCGCGATGAATACCTCGGCGCGGTGGGCATAGTTGCGGAACATGTCCCAGCTGGCGCAGGCCGGCGACAGCAGTACCGCGTCGCCCGGCTCGGAAAGCCTGAAGGCCAGGTTGACCGCCTCTTCCATGCTTTCGGCGCGATGCACCGGGCAGGCGCCGCCGATGGCCGCCTCCACCAGGGGGCCGTCGCGGCCGATCTGGACCACGGCGCGGGTGTTCCCCACCGCCGCCTGCAGGGGCGAGAAATCCTGGTCCTTGCCGTCGCCGCCGGCGATGAGCACCACCGGCACGGTGAAGCCAAGCAGGGCCGCCGCCGTGGCGCCCACGTTGGTGCCCTTGGAGTCGTCGTAGAAGGTCCGGCCCGCCACCTCGGCCACGCGTTGCACCCGGTGCGGCAACCCTTCGAAGGTCTTGAGCGCCGGAATCAAGCCCTCGTAGGGCAGCCCGATGGCCCGGCAGAGGGCCAGGGCGGCGAGCGCATTGGCGGCGTTGTGCAGGCCGGCGATGGGCAGCTTGTCCACCGGCAGCAGGGCCTCCTCGCCCTCGCACAGCCAGAGACGATCCTTGCGGGTGGTGAGGCCGAACTGGCCGGGACGCATTTCCCCCTCTCCTCCTGCCCCTCCCCCGGCGGAGGAGGGGAGAATGCCGAAGGTCCACTGGGTCCGGCCCGGCAGGGCCATGGCCATCACCGCCGGATCGTCCCGGTTGAGAACCTGTACGCCGTTGCCCGCGAAGATGCGTGCCTTGGCTGCCGCGTAGTTGTCCAGGCTGGCGTAGCGGTCCATGTGATCCTGGGAGATGTTCAGCACCGTGGCCGCGTCGGGCTTGAGGCTGCTGGTGGTCTCCAGCTGGAAGCTGGACAGTTCCAGCACCCACACGTCCGGGCAGCGTCCCAGGGTGTCCTGGTTGTCCAGGGCATCCAGCACCGGCAGGCCGATGTTGCCGGCCACCACGGTCTCCAGGCCCACGGCGGCGCAGAGATGGCCCACCAGGCTGGTTACCGTGCTCTTGCCGTTGGAGCCGGTGATGGCGATGACGTAGGCGGAGGTGTGCCCCAAGCCCGGCGATGGGCCGCCCCGAGCCGGGCTTTGCGCCCCCTCGGGGGGCAGCGAATGGAAGTGAGCGTGGGGGCTGTTTATCTCGCGGGCGAAGAGTTCCACGTCGCCCACCACGTCCTTGCCCGCCTTGACCGCCCATTGCAGTTCGGGGGTGGCCAGGGCGACGCCGGGGCTGGCAACGATGAGATCGGCCCATTCGAAGTCGGCGCGGTCGAAACCGCCCAGGCGCAGAGCGGCCTCCGGGAAGGCCTCGCGCACGCGCTGGGCGTGGGGTGGTTCCTCCCGGGTGTCGGTGGCGCGCACCTCGGCGTCGTGCTCGACCAGCCAGCGCACGCAGGAAGCGCCGGTGTCGCCCAGGCCCACGACCAGGGCCTTGCAGCCTTTGTAGCTGGAGATCCTCCGTTTCATGGCCGCATCACCTCAGCTTCAGGGAAGACAGGCCAATGAGCACCAGCATCATGCTGATGATCCAGAAACGGTAATGGGTTTGGTGTCGCCATAACATTCGCGCCGGGGCCGCTCATGTGAGTCTCCCCCAACCCATTACCTGTCCGTTTCTCCAGGTTCATCATCACCTCAGCTTCAGAGATGACAGACCGATGAGCACCAGCATCATGCTGATGATCCAGAAACGGACGACGACCTGGGTTTCCTTCCAGCCCTTCTTCTCGAAGTGGTGGTGGATGGGCGCCATGAGGAACACCCGTTTGCCGCGCAGCTTGAAGGAACCCACCTGGAGCATGACCGAGACGGCCTCGGCGACGAACACGCCGCCCATGATGAAGAGCACGATCTCCTGGCGGACGATGACCGCCACCACACCCAGGGCGGCGCCCAGAGCCAGGGCGCCCACGTCGCCCATGAACACCTCGGCCGGGTAGGCGTTGAACCAGAGGAAGGCGAGCCCCGCCCCCACCATGCCGGCGCAGAACACCACCAGTTCGCCGGCGCAGGGGATGTGGGGCAGCCCCAGGTATTTCGAGAAGACCGCGTGCCCGGCCACGTAGGCGAAGATGGCCA
>Ga0233424_10002520_pt1 | contig 12975 bp, 12 predicted proteins | sample Watercolumn_Towu_FD_181011 | JGI IMG/M metagenome (GOLD analysis project Ga0233424, IMG submission 181011) | Freshwater microbial communities from Lake Towuti, South Sulawesi, Indonesia - Watercolumn_Towuti2014_125_MG | ecosystem: Environmental > Aquatic > Freshwater > Lake | place: Indonesia...
ACCTGGCCGAATATGTCTGGCGCTTCAACCATCGCCGTCTCTCGGTGGCTCAACAGGTCATCGCGTTGCTGAAACTGCTCCATGAGAAACACGTATAGGCCGGTGGCAAAAGTGCGACTTTACCCTATCATTTATTCAATAGCTTGAATGGCATTTCGACTCTCCATGCGCATAGCCTGGATTGAAGTGGTATCCCTCTTGCTCACCAATAGCTTGCCTAAAGACTGGGATAAAGAGCATGACCATCGGGCAGGGTGGTCATTGAGGCAGGAGGTGAACCATGACCACGATGACGGTCTTGATCGCGCTGTTGGGCTGGATCCTTCTCCGAGGCGGCATTAACCGGTGATGACCCACCTGTACGCAGCGTTTGGAATAAAAGCAGTCGCGTCCCTCTTCAGATAGTCGCTCACTCGACAGCTTACGTCGCGACTCAATCCTTCAGAATTGCTCCAGGAGCTGCTTCTTCTTGGCGAGGAATTCCTCTTCCGTGATCACTCCCTGATCACTGAGCTGCTTTATCGGAACCGCGGTGAATGAGGAGCGCTGCGCCAGGCGCCGCACATTAGCACTCCTCATCCAGAATGCGCTCGGTGGGCGTATCAGCCCACCGCCACTTTGAGCGCTGCTGCGGCGCGGATGGGGGTGACGCCCTCACTTGTGCTGACGCGAGGCGCCTCCGACCGTCCTGATTGGGGCATTTCCAGCGTTCCGCTGAACAGGACGCCTTCCTCCATGGACAGAAGGGGGGCTTTCACCGCTCCGTTGAGAATGGCGGGTGCCATGAGATTCACCTTCTCGGCGGCAATAATGTCGCCGGTGATCTGGCCTCGGCTGACCACCTTGGCGGCGCTGATCTGGGCGACGATGACGGCTCCTTCCTCAACCAGAAGCACGCCGTCCGTGTGGATTTCTCCTTCCAGCCGGCCGGAAACCCGGACTGTGCCGTTGTACTTGATGACGCCCTTGAATTCCACGCCTGCCCCGACGAAGGCGATCACGTCGTTGGCACTGCCCGGCGGGCTGTCGAGCGAGGGCTCATCCCTTTGGGAGGTCCGCTGTTCCTGGGTTCCAAATTGCCTCGTCCCGGCCGGCCGCTTCTCAAGTCCCTCACTCTTCTCCCACATGTTAGTCCTCCTTATAGTGTTTGCTGCGACGCGCCCACGACCACGATGACTGTCTGATTCCTCTGAGGCCTTGCGGCCGGCCCAAGCCTGCGCGAGACCAGATAGTTGAACCTGTTTCTCTTCTGGAGGGCCACGGCTCCGTTGCGGCTGAGGCAATCAACGGCTTCAAAGATCTGGTTCCAGGAGAACGCAGGCAGTGAGCGGACCAGCTCGTCAAATCCGCAGGGGCCCAAGTGCTCCAGTTCATGGAGAATGGCTACCCGGGCCTTGTCCATAGACGCCATCGCGCCTCCTCGAGCGGGGTTGCAAGCGCGTGTCCGTCGCCCTTCCCCTCACTGTCAGGAAGCTAGCAGAGTTCGTCTCATCATGGACCTCGCATGAAATGTGCCACGTTGATAGGGAAGGCTCTTCTGAAAAGCCGTTGTTTTGTTTAGTGAATAACGAAGCTTCCCTGGAAGGGCATGTGTAGACTCGTCACAAGAATGGCTAGAAACCGTCAAGGCTTTGACGAAGTGTCCTCCCTGCGTGGACAGAGAGAGACAAGGTGAAGGGAAGCTAGGCCGGTTGACGGCTACGCGTTATAGTGGTCCTGCCGCCGCTTTCGATCGAGGGCAAGCAAAAACTTGAGGATCCGCTCCTGGTCCTCGTGGTCGAGTTCTGTGAATTGAGCGCCGATCGAGAAGGACGATTGATCTTTCTGCAACGGGACCATGCGGACGATCTTGGCTTTGGCGGTGAGGGGGGGAGATGAAGGGAGCACAATCCTCAGCACGAGCGTGTCACCGAGGTTGAATGTCCTTTGAGTGACGAAACCCACTCCTCCCCCGCTGAGGTTCACGCTCATGGGCCGGGGAACGGATCTCGTCTCTTCTTCTTCCAATCGGTAGTCCACCGGAAGCTGTACCGTCAGGCGGAAATACTCTCGCTTTTCGTCGTATGGATCGGGATGCGGCGATTCTTTCATAGGGTTGTTGGGGCTGGTATAGCATGCCCTTGAGCGGGAATCCAGTGTTTCGCACTACTTTGCCCGTTGTTTCGCCGGTGTTTTCAAGGTGATGGTCCACATTGGCGTAGCAGGCACGACAGTGCTCGGAACCCTTCTGTTCGGGGAACCGCACGATCTGGTCCGACTCCTGGCCCCCCTGCTTGTTGTAGCTGGTGTCGTCGGGTTGAAGGTCTCGGTCGGACGCTGATGCTCTCCAGTGCGGCGACCTTGACGCCTCCCAAAGGGCGCAGTTACTATTTCACTGGAGGCAAAAACCCTCTCCGCCCGCAGGTGACCCGTCGAGAGCCTCTGGGTCGAACGATCGAAGCGGGCGGCTCACGCAAGCGTGGTATGGTGCCTTGACGTGACTTTGTTGATCCTTCAGCAAGGCAGGAGCCGCAGCCATGGCCGGACGAACCACTTATCGTGACCTTGCCGATTTGGCCGCCCACATTCGCGTTGCCAGCGGCAAGGAGCCGGCCGATCTGGTCATTCGCAATACCTCCTTCTTGGACGTCTATACGGGCCGCTTTCTGTCCGGCGATGTGGCTGTCTATCGGGAGACCATCGTCGGCACTCAGCAACGGTACGAGGGGCTGGAGGTGGTGGATGGCCGTGGAGCCTTCCTCGTTCCCGGCTTCATTGACGCGCATGTCCACATTGAAAGCAGCTTGTTGACGCCGGAGCGATTCCAGCAGGCAGTGCTTCCGTCCGGCACCACCACGGTCATTTGGGACCCGCACGAAATCGCAAACGTGCGCGGGCTTGAAGGGCTGACCTGGGCTCTGGAGGCTACGGAAGATCTGGCGCTGGACGTGTTCGTGATGCTCTCGAGCTGCGTGCCCTCCACGAGCCCGCAACGTGAGCTGGAGACCAGCGGGGCTTTGCTTCGGGCAGGGGACCTCGCCCTGCTGCAGGCCCGCTCCCGTGTCCTGGGCCTGGCCGAAATGATGAACTACCCGGGGCTGCTGGCCGGAGAGCCGGACGTGCTGAGCAAACTCTTCCTGTTTCAAGACCGCCGCCGGGACGGCCATTGCCCGGGCCTTCGGGGGAAGGACCTGAATGCCTACGGAGCGGCCGGGATCCACAGTTGTCATGAATCCATCTCGAAGGAGGAAGCCGAGGAGAAACTCCAGAAGGGCTTCCATGTGTTGATCCGCGAAGGCTCCTGCGCGAAGGATGCCGACGCCCTGTTGCCGCTTCTGGACGACTATTCCTCCGCCGTGATCGGCCTCTGCAGCGATGATCGCAACCCGGCCGACATCGCGAAGGAAGGGCATATCGGCTTCATCATCGACAAGGCACTGCGAGGCGGGCACAAGCCTCAGAACATCTTTCGAGCGGCCAGCTTTGCCGCGGCGCGGGCCTACGGGCTGGATGATCGGGGGGCGGTGGCGCCCGGGTTTTTGGCGGATGTCTGTCTGGTCCGACCGAAAGACGGGCGGACCTGGACGTCGGGCCTGGCGATCGAGGCCGTCTACAAGCGCGGGCGTCCGGTCGACCGCGCGGCCTTGGCCGCCTCTGCCGAGGCCTTCGCCTCACGACCCCAGCCGCGCTGGGGGAGTAACATGTGCTTGGCCCCTTGCCGGGCGGAAGATTTCGACGTTCCGGTCCCGGCCGGCGCCTCGCCCCACGCGGCGCCGGCCCGCGTTCAAGCCCGCGTCATTGGGGTGAGGACCAGACAAATTGTGACCGACGCGCTGAGCGCGTCCTTGCCGGCGGCCGGAGGGCTGGTGTGCATGGACCTTCAGCAGGACATTCTGAAGATCGCCGTCTTCGAGCGGCACCGCCGGACGGGACACAGAGCGGTCGGATTCGTCAAGGGGTTCGGCTTGCGGCGCGGCGCGATCGCGGCATCGATCAACCATGATTCCCATAATGCCATCGTCGTCGGCGCCGATGAAACGGTGATGGCGGCCGCCCTCAACCACCTGATCCACATCGACGGCGGCATCGTGGTGGCGCAAGATGAAGGGACGATCGACTCTCTGGCTCTGCCGGTCGGGGGGCTCATGTGCAACCGTGATCCGCAGGAGGTGGCCCAGGCGCTCGAGCGCTTGCGGGCGCTGGCGCAGGCGATGGGCTGCCGGCTGCCGGAGCCCTTTATCCAGCTCTCCTTCCTGGCCTTGCCCGTGGTCCCCTCGCTGAAGATCACGGACCGGGGCCTGGTGGATGTGGACAGATTTCAGTTGGTCCCGGCTGCTTACTAAGAAAAATGGAGGAAAAGGACGGAGAGAATCAGGAGGGGGTGAGATTCCGAGCCTTAGGCAGGCTGCTCAAAATGGTCAACCAGCGAGGCCGCAGGGAGTGAAGGCCGCGAGGCGTACTTGATCAGTACGCTGAGGGGTCGGAGCGACCGAGAACGAAGCTGGGGGGCCATTTTCAGCAGTCTGTTTAGAGGCGGGTCTGGACGTAGCGGACTAGCCCATCCACGATCCGGTCCTCCGCCGAGCGGAAATTCTCCGGATCATCAGCCAATCCCTTGATCGTAATCTGGCCGATTTCCTTCTGCGACCGCTTGTCGACGAACCGGATGTCGACCAGCAGGTAGCCGTCGCCCATCGAGCCGGATACGTTTCCCACCGACTGTTTGGTGTAGGATTCGTAGAAGGCGCCGATCAGGTCGGTCACCGAGCCCATCCACCGCATGAAGGCGCTGCCGTCGTCCCACTTCACGATGGTGGCTTGCAGAATCAGGGCGCTCTGGTCTGGACTGGAGGCTGTGCCGACCCGCCGGAACTTACCCAGAGACCCGATCTGCAAAAGCATCTTCTCGTGGAGGTCCGCGACGATCTTGTTCGGAGCGTTCTTGCTGCGGGGGGACGGAATCTCGACCGCGTTGTAGATGGTCAGTTTCCCGTCGATGGGGGTTACGACATCGGTCTTCTGCAACTCCACGGCGCAGCCGGCCTGGAGCACCAGCAGCGCGGCCGATGCGCCGAGGCTCAGTCGGCGAAGCAGCGTGACGGGCTTGTGAACCGGTCTTGAAGCTCTGAAGGGTTCCTGCATCGGGGAGTATCATACCTGAACGAGGGTAAAAATCCTACTCCTCAGGTCCCCTCCGACAGAATCTTCAAGGGCACGTGCCGTCACCTTCATACCAGGTATTGGTCGATTGTCTCGAACTCCTGGGCCGCTTTGTCGATGCAGGCTGCCAGTCCCTCTTCGCCCAACCTGACCAGCTTCCACGCCTCGGGTGAGAGAGTGGGCACCAGGTTGTTGCCCGCGGCCCCGCAGCCCATGGCCTTGACCAGGATGTCGGCGACGTGGATGATTGCCGCATGCAAGGGAGCGGTGAGCGCCAGCGTCGGTCGATGGTGAAACATCATGGGGTCCTTCAACAGGGACGGCAGGTTCCACATGTCGGCCACCCAGCCGGCCACGTCGGCATGGGTCAGCTCCAAGGCCTCCTGCTCGATCTCACTACGATAGCGATCCTGCTCCCGAAAGTCCCGTTCGATCTGCGCCGCTAGATCCGGCAGTTTCTCGCAGATAATGACTTGACCCAGGTCATGCAGCAAGCCGGCTACGAACACCTCTTCAGGATTCTTCAGGCCGGCTCGCGGAGCCAGGATCGTGGCCATCATCGCCACGCCGAGCGAATGACGCCACAGGTGTTCCATCCCGGACGCCTTCATCATGTCGAAAGCGGTGGCGCCCAGCGTCAGCCCCTTCACGGCATTCAGCCCGAGCACGACGACGGCGTGGTTGACGGAGTAGATGCGTTTGGGAAATCCGTAAAAGGGGGAGTTCGCCAGCCGCAGGACCTTCGCGGCGAGCGTCTGGTCTTTCTCGATGATCCGTCCGAGGTCCGCGGCGGAGGTGTCGGACCGGCTGCTGATGGAAACGACTTTTGTCACGATGTGCGGCAAGGTCGGGATTTCATGAAGCCGTTCGAGGTGCTGCTTGAGATCGGTCCCGGCTGTTCCTGACGCGGCTTTCATGGACGGCTCTCCTCCACGGCGGGTTTTCCTCCATGCGCGGCGTGCAAATGCCGGCGGACGGCCTCGCGAATCATCTCGCTGACCGGATCGCCGGCAGCCCTTCGGAAACGGCGGTCGAGCTCCAGCTCCAGTTGCGCGAGTCTCTCCGCCTGCGCCCCGCCCTCGTCGGATGGCTCCTGCACATGGACCATAGCCACCCCCATCTGCCGGAGACGGGCGATCAGCGGTTCGTCCAGTTCGGTGCCGGCGCCCACGAGCGTCTGGCCGGTCGAGTTGATCGCCGGTTTGGCCAGGCTCATGCCCGGAGCTGCCTCGTCAATCGAGACCCGCTTCATGGGTGTTGTTCTCCACAGTCTGCGCCTCGATTCATTGCCCGCTCTCCAACTCTCCGATCCCACCCGCCAGGTAAAGTAAACTAGGCCCGTCAGGTTGAGACATTCAAGAGCGACCCGTTGGCGGCCACTCCCACTCGGTCCCGTGCCGGTGGGCGGGCGTCATGGAGGGCCGTTTCCGCTGCGCGAACGAGGGCATCCGGGTCTCTTATCTCCATCGGACTGCTGATGGCCGACACACCCGCGCTCACAGTGACCGGGATCGTCCTTCGTTCAAGCTTCATCGGCACGGCCGCGACGCCGGCCCGGAGCCGTTCGGCCACGTTCACGGCCATGGGAAAGTCGCAGCTCGGCAGCAGGAGCAAGAACTCGTCGCCTCCGTACCGGCCGAGACTGTCATAGGGCCTGAGCGAGCGTCGGAGACGCTGCGTCACTTCACGCAGCACGGCGTCACCGGTCTGGTATCCGTGGGCATCGTTGAGGTATTTGAAGTCATCCAGGTCAATCAAGACGACCCCCAGCGGGGTCCCTTCGCGCTTCGAGCGGGAGATTTCCTGTGCCAATTGCCCGAGCAAAGCCGCCCGGTTCCACAAGCCGGTGAGGGGATCCATCGACTCTGAACGGCGCAGTTGATCACGGGCGGCGGTCAGTTCCCGCCGCATCTCCAGAAATCGCCAGGCGGTCTTGAGGCGCAATTGCAACTGGCCGGCGTCCACCGGCATGATGAGACAGTCGTCTGCTCCCGCCTCCAGTCCTGCCAGAGGGTCTTGTTGGAGGTCCGGGGCGGCCAACAGGATGGTATAGGGTCCGGAAGGGCCCGCCTGTTTGACTGCCTGGCAGACGAGCCGTCCGTCCATATTGGGCAGCGACCAATCCAAGATCGCCAACTCCGGCGCTTCCTGGCCTTGCAGCACTTGCCAGGCCTCAGCGCCGTCCGAGCAACTGGTCACCTGGTGGCTCCACTGGGTCAAGGCTGTTTCCAAAACGCGGCGCGCCATCGTATCCGGCTCTGCGATCAAGATCCGCACTGGCGTCTCTCCTCAAATGCTCCGGCTTCTCATGGATCGGAGACAGCCGAAACAACTACAGGGCCACGGGGCGCGATGCTTCTTAGCCGACCCTCTGTCCTGGTCGGGGAATGGCAGTGCCTGCCCGCCACAGACGAAGACCTTTGGAACTATGGCTTGCCCATCCCTAGATCGGCTCAAGGCACTCTCGACTTGAGCGGGTCAACAGGGAGCCGGCAGGGGATACTTGCGAGGAAAATCAAGAAGTTAAGTGGCCAACCGATTGAAATCGCAGTTGATTTTTTACAGGGGTTCGCGTAGTCCTCTGTCTGGCAAGCGCTCCCCCGATACTAAGGAGTAGTATCAACCTGATCGGCAACCTAGCCGTCACCGACCGAAGGCTGGCCACTCCCGATATCCATATTATGGACCTCTTGTTCGGCTGGATTGCCCAGTATGGTTATGGAGCCCTCTTTGTTCTGCTCATGTTGGGCATCGTGGGCTTGCCGGTCCCGGATGAGACGCTGCTCCTGTTTGCCGGGTATCTGGCGTTTAAGCAGAAGCTGGCGATCCTCCCGACGGTGGGAGCCGCTTTTCTGGGGAGCGTCTGCGGGATCACCCTGAGCTATGGATTGGGACGCACGGTGGGAACCTATTTGGTGGGGAGTTTGGGACATCTGATCGGCGTGGACGAGGGGAAACTCGATGAGATTCGGACCTGGTACCTTCGTCGGGGCAAGTATGCCCTGCTCTTCGGCTACTTTGTGCCGGGTGTTCGGCACCTGGCCGCGGTGGTGGCCGGCTCCTCGAAGCTGTCACCGGCGGTCTTTGCGTTCTATGCTTACAGCGGCGGCTTGCTCTGGTCGGCGAGTTTTCTTGCCGCCGGGTACTTCCTGGGCGAAGAATGGTCGCGCCTGTCGGCCGTGATCCACCGCTGGCTGGTCATGGTCGGGGCGGTCAGCTTGGCCGGACTCGCCATCTGGTTCCTGTTCATGCGGAATAGACGCAAGGATGAATGCTGAACGCGGAACAGTGAACAGCTCTCAGAGTCGTTAGTCATCAGTCGTCAGTTTTCAGTTCCGGAGGATTCGGAAACTGATAACTGTAAACTGAGAACTGACAACTATAAAGATGACCGACGACTCAAATTCATCATTCAGCGTTGTTCTCTAGTCTGCAACTTTTTTCTCGCTCCTTGCGCGAGCCTGCTCGACCAGGTCGCGTTTGAGGCGCTCCAGTCCCGGAGCGAGGCGGACCGGGTAGGTATCCGGCTTACCCAGTCGTCGGACCGCCGGGGGAAGGCCGGCCAGTTGCTCGCTCGCCCGCTGCTGCGCCTCCGCGATCGGCGGCAAGTCGTACACGGGACGGCCCCCGCGGACCACCGGCACGAGCAGATCGGTGGAGATTGCCGTGTCGCGCAGGTCTCCGATTCCCTCAGGCCAACCGAAGCCTGTGGTCAGATCGTAGATTACGTCGCATTGGAATTGCCCGTCTCGCTGCAATCGCCGCACCTGCTGGAGTCCCGGGTTGGAAATTTTGGCCGGCTCCTCCGACAGCTTGATGCGGGGCTGCCAGGCGCCGCCCGGCCGGCGCACCGCGGCAAGCTTATAGACCCCGCCCATGGCCGGCTGGTCGTAGCCCGTGGCCAGTTTGGTCCCGACCCCCCACAGGCCGATGGTTGCGCCCTTCTCCTTCAAGGCCGTGATGGCCTGCTCGTCCAACTCATTGCTGGCCACGATCGTCGCGTTCGGGAACCCTCCTTCATCCAGGATCTTTCTCGCATCGATGCTGAGTTGCGCGAGGTCTCCTGAATCCAGGCGGATGCCGAGCAGCTCCTGGCCCTGGGAGCGCAACCACCGACCGACCGAGACGGCTTTGCGGACCCCGTCCAGGCTGTCATAGGTATCCACCAGGAAGACGCAGTTGTTGGGCATGGCCTTGGCGTAAGCCCGGAACGATTCCTCCTCGTCGTCAAAGCACATGACCCAGCTATGGGCGTGGGTGCCGGCGACCGGAATGTCGAAGAGCTTGCCGGCCAGGACATTGGAGGTGGCGGCGCAGCCGCCGATGTAGGCGGCCCGGCTCGCGGCCAGGCCTCCGTCGATGCCCTGAGCGCGTCTCAACCCGAACTCCAGGACCGGCTCGCCCCGCGTGGCCGTGCAGACCCGCGCGGCTTTTGTGGCGATCAGGCTCTGAAAATTGATCAGGTTCAGGAGCGGCGTCTCCAGCAGTTGGGCCTCAAGGATCGGGCCCTGCACCCGCACCACCGGCTCATAGGGGAAGACGGCGGTTCCTTCCGGGACCGCATCGATGTCGCAAGTGATGCGCAGGTCCCGGAGGTAGTCGAGGAAGGCCCGCTCAAACAGCGGCCGTCCGTCGTTGCCCTTGAGCGTCGACAGATAGGCCAGATCGCTTTCAGCAAAACGAAAGTTGTTCACGAAGTCGACCGCGTAGTCCAGGCCGCAGGTCAGGCTGAAGCCGCCCTTGAAAGGATTGGACCGGAAAATCAGGTGAAAGGCCGCCTCTGTCTCGCGGGCCTCGGATTTCCAGTAGCCATAGGCCATGGTCAACTGGTAGAGGTCGGTCAGGAGCGCCAGGGAGTGGCGGTAGAGTTGCGTGAGAATTCCCATAGGTCTGTCGCCGGATCTGCCGTGCCGGAACAGCCGAGCACGGTCAATGCCGACCGGATTCTATGCCTGAGGCGCCGGGAACGCAATCGGATGGAACGCAAACGGGCGCCTCTGCGCTCGACGGGTTCGGATCACCCGCCCCTTCTCCTGGACAAGATTGGAGAAGTTCGTGTACCCTCCCCCGGACTGATTTCCCGACAACACCCTCAAAGCCGGCACCGGACGGAGCGAACTGGTGGAGGGGAAGCCCGTGGATAATGAGCGGAATGAGCAGATGGCCAGGCAACTGGCTGCCTTGAACGTTCTTGCCCGGGAAGAACAACTCCAAACCGGCGACTTCGAAGCGGCATTGCGTCACGTGGTGGAGACGGTCGCACGGACGCTCGAGGTCGAACGCGTCAGCGTATGGCGCTTTATCAGGAATCGCTCCGCGATCCGCTGCCTGGCCCTCTACGAGTTGAACCTGCATCGCCACTCCTCCGGCCTTGAACTGGAGGTCAGCGGGTATCCCCGCTATTTCAGCGCGCTGAATGCCACCGAGGTCGTGGCGGCGGACGACGCGCGTCGCGACGACCGGACATGCGAGCTGGCGGAGCCCTACCTCAAGCCGTTCGGCATCACGTCGATGATGGATGCCCCGATTCATTCGGCCAGCGGCCTGGACGGGGTGCTCTGCCACGAGCATGTGGGGCCGGTCCGGCAGTGGGCGGTGGATGAGAAAATGTTCGCGGTCGCGGTGGCGAACCTGGTTTCCCTCCTGCTCGGTCACAGGGAGTACAGGCGGGCCGAGGAGACGTTGCGGGAGAGCGAAGAACGGCTCCGGCTGGCGCTGAGGGCCGCACGCGTGGGCGTGTGGGATTGGGACATCCTGACGGGACGCGTCACATGGTCCGACAACGTGGAAGCGCTCTTCGGCATGGCTCCGGGTTCCTTCACGGGGTCCTATGCGGACTATCTGGACCGCATTCATCCGGAGGATCGGGACTTTGTGAGTCAGTCCGTTAAGGACGCCGTCGAGGCGGGGAAAGTCTACGATATCGAACACCGTGTCCTCTGGCCGGACGACAGCATCCATTGGGTGGCGTGCAAGGGGGATGTCTTCCGAGACGAGGCCGGCCGAGCCCTGCGTATGAGCGGAACGGTGATGTGCATCACGGCCCGCAGGCGCGCCGAGGAGGCGCTGGGGCAGAGCGAGGAGTTGCTTCGGCAGGCCCAGAAGATGGAGGCGATCGGCAATCTCGCCGGCGGCATCGCCCACGACTTCAACAACCTCCTGACGATCATTTCGGGGTGCAGTGAGCTCCTGCTGATGCGTCTTGGACAGCAGGAGCCGGCGCGGAGGTACCTGGAGGAGATCAAAAAAGCGGGGGATCGGGCTGCTGCCCTGACCCACCAGCTTCTGGCGTTCAGCCGCCGGCAGGTCCTGATTCCCAAGGCCCTGGACCTGAACGCGATCGTGGAGGGTATGGGCACGATGCTCCAGCGGCTGCTGGGGGAAGACATCGATCTGGCCGCCATGCTTGATCCGGCGCTCTGGCGAGTGAAAGCCGATCCGGGACAGCTCGAGCAGATCATCATGAACCTGGCGGTGAACGCCCGTGACGCCATGCCCCTCGGAGGAAAGCTCACGATCGAGACCGCGAACGTCCACCTGAAAGAACCTCGGGTCCGCGACCGGCTCGTGATGGCCTCCGGCCGCTACGCGATGCTGGCCGTGAGCGATACGGGGGTCGGGATGGACGCCGCGACCCAGGCCCGCGTCTTTGAGCCCTTTTTCACCACCAAGGAAATCGGAAAAGGGACGGGGCTGGGTTTGGCCACGGTCTACGGGATCGTCAAGCAGAGCGGGGGCTACATTTTCGTCTACAGCGAGCCGGGACGGGGTGCCACCTTCAAAGTCTACCTGCCGAGGGTGGAGGAGACCGCGGAGGCCGTGGGCAAAGAGGCGGCGCCCTCGCCGCTGCCCCGCGGCACGGAGACCATCCTGCTGGTGGAAGACGAACCGGGGGTCCGCACGCTCGCTTGCACAGCCCTGCTACTGCAAGGCTATACCGTGCTGGAGGCGCGGCACGGCATCGAGGCCCTGCTGATCAGCCACCAGCAGGCGGGGCCGATCCACCTGCTGGTGACCGACGTGGTCATGCCCCAGATGAGCGGCCGCGAAGTCGTGAAACAACTGGTCGCGCAGCGTCCGAGCCTCAAAACGCTCTACGTGTCGGGGTATGCGGAGGACGCCATTGTTCACCACGGTGTCCTGGACCCCGGAACCTTCTTTCTCCAAAAGCCCTTCACTCCGGAGACGTTGGCGAGGAAAGTGCGCGAGGTGTTGGATGCCGAGTGACCCTGTCCGCAAGGAGGAACTCGGAACGACAACAAGCGAGTTTTGAGTTGTGAGTATTGAATTTTGAATTAAAAACTCAAAACTCTTGGTCATCATTCAGCGCGGGGTGTTCGTCCTTAGAAAAAGGGGGCTGTCTTCTGCTGGCTCGTTTCGGCACCGTTCTAGAGAACCGGTTTCATCTCAAGGCCCACGGGACCAGGGTCCGGACCGAAGTCCTGGCCGGCGTGACGACCTTTCTGGGCCTGTCCTATATCATCTTCGTCCAACCGGCGGTGCTCGCCACGACCGGCATGGATTTCGGCGCGGTCATGGCGGCCACCTGTCTGGCCAGCGCGTTCGCCACGCTGATCATGGCTCTGTATGCGAACTATCCGATCGCCCTGGCGCCGGGGATGGGCCACAATGTGTTCTTCGCCTTCACGGTCTGCGGGACGGCGGCGGCGGGCGGTATGGGGATGCCGTGGCAGACGGCGCTCGCCGGGGTTTTCGTCTCCGGGGTCGTGTTTCTCCTGTTGTCGCGGTTCGGGTTTCGCGAGCGGCTGCTGAACGCGATTCCTGATTCGCAGAAACATGCCATCGCAGTCGGGATCGGCCTGCTGATCGCCTTCA
>Ga0233424_10002525_pt1 | contig 12963 bp, 10 predicted proteins | sample Watercolumn_Towu_FD_181011 | JGI IMG/M metagenome (GOLD analysis project Ga0233424, IMG submission 181011) | Freshwater microbial communities from Lake Towuti, South Sulawesi, Indonesia - Watercolumn_Towuti2014_125_MG | ecosystem: Environmental > Aquatic > Freshwater > Lake | place: Indonesia...
TTCGCGCTGATTGAGCGCGCCCCGGAGGAACCCCGTCAACGGAGAATCGTCTTCCTCCACGATGGCCAATTTGATCCGACCCAGGCCGCCGCTTTCTCCGGACCGCCCGAACGCCAGGCCGATCAGACCGGTGATGAGGAGAGGCACGGCGAGATGGATCAACCAGGGCAGCGGATTTCGCCATGCACGCCGCAGATCCTTGCCCAGGAGAAGCGCGATCATTTTACTCTCTGAGTTGCCGCCCGGTGAGCTGGAGGAATACGTCGTTCAGGCTGGGCCGCTTCAGCGTGACGTTCTCGATCCGCACGGGAAGCCCGAGCAATTCCTTCAAGCAACCTGCCGGATCGCGTGCGCCTGGCGCCGAAGCCACCAGTTGCTGGTCGGACTTTTGAATCACGCGGAATCGTTCGAGAAATCCAGGCCACTGTTCGGGCAGGACGCCCTTGAGATCGCCCTCCAATACGAAAAGCTGATCGCCCCCCAACCGCCGTTGCAACTCGGCGAGCGTGCCTTCCGCCAGAAGCCGGCCATGGTCAATAATGCCAATCCGCTGGCAAAGCGCCTCCGCTTCTTCCAGATAATGGGTGGTGTAAAGAATGCCGGTGCCGGACGCTGCCAGGCCGCGCACGAAATCCAGAATGTTCATCCGGGCTTGCGGATCGATGCCGACAGTGGGTTCGTCCAGCAGCAACAGGCGCGGCCGGTGCAGCAGCGCGCAGCCCAGATTGACGCGGCGTTTCATTCCGCCCGAATAGGTTTTCACCGAGTCACTGGCGCGATCCGCGAGGGAGATGGCTTCGAGCACTTCACTGGCGCGCGCGCGCGATTCCTTCGTCGTCAACCCCGCGATGCGGCCCCAATACTCCAGATTCTCGCGGCCCGTGAGTTCGTCGTAAAGCGCCACTTCCTGCGGCACGACTCCCAGGATGCGGCGCACGCCCTGGGGGATCGCTCCGGAAATTCTTGCCCGCGATGAGGACCTCGCCGGCGTCCGGTTTGAGCAAACCGGACGTCATCGAGATAGTGGTCGTTTTGCCGGCGCCATTTGGGCCGAGCAACCCGTAGATTTCGCCTTCGCGGACTTCGAAGCTGACCTGATCAACAGCGCAGACCTCGCCGAATCGTTTGAGGAGTTGGTGGACTTTAAGCAACGTCATGGCCGTGGTAGAGCACGGGGCTGCTGTTATACGACTCGACCGAATTCGTCGATCTCAAAGCAGCCGCCTCCTCGGTAGTAGGACGTTCAAAAGCGCCTGAGTATGAGAACGACCCTCACCCGGGCTTCGGCCACCCTCTCCCGCAAACGGCGCGGGCGAGGGAACGCAGCCGAAATTTAGTTACGGGTGTAGAACCAGCGGCTCCGCTCCAGTCGGCGTTGGAGGGTTTTCGCTGATGTAGCGCAAATTCGCTATCGATCAGTATCACTCAGAATCGTCGCCAGCCGCGACGGTTCCCGGAGCGCGGACAGCCTTGTCCGCGCGCTTTTCGGAACTGCGGACGACTCGCGGGCATGGCTGTCCGCGCTCCTTTGGTTGCGGCTTCGCCGCGCTTGGCCGTATCGCGGGATTTCATCTCGCAGGGCGTCGGCCGGCCCGAGTGCGCGAAGAATTGCCGACGCGCTACCGATAGCAAATCTGCGATACGACAGACGACAAACAGCGCTTCGCGCGTGCTCGCGTCTCAGCGGATCTCTGCGCTACGCCGATCCCGGGCTGGATTATGGTTTCGAGTTTGAGGCCTGCTCGGCCTCCTTCCTGACCCCCACCTCGCTGAGGGCGATGGGCCGGAAGCCAAGCCTGACCGCGGGCGATTCGGGCTTCAGCCGAAAATCAAACTTGTCTGGCGTCTCGAAAAGCGGGTCTGCCACCACCGAATTTAGATCGTGGCCGCGCTTTTGCCATTGCTGCCAGCTTGCGCCGGCGAGTTTCATGTCTTCTGGATTTGCCCCGGCGCGCGTGTCGAAATAAACGTTGCCGCCCATGCGAAAGCGGTCGTTCTTCCAGTTGCTCCCCAGCAGATTCCCGGAATCGAAATAGACGATGTTGTTCGTGAAGAGGAAGGAGAAATGCGATTCCTCCCGTGTGCGCATGAGCTGGTTTTCCCGGTTGAACGCGAAGATGTTGTTCCGGACCAGGTTATCCCGCCCATAGTGCTGATGAAATCCGGCGCTCTTGCAACGATACACCACATTGCTCTCCCACACGATTTCCGTGCTGCCTTCGTCCGGATACAAACCCCAGCCGCCGTAGGTGAACGCATTCACGTCGTGAATCAAGTTATTGCGAATGACCGTGCCTTTCTGAATCCCCAGCGTATAGACCGCGCCCATGTCGCTGAGCATGGACTGCCCGATGTCGTGCATGTGATTGAACTCAACGATATTCTCCCGGCATGGCGTTTCCTGGTAACCCCAGTTCCAGCCCACCGACACCGCAGTGTAATAGAGGTGATGAATATGGTTGTGCGCCACGCGATTGGAGCCGCTCTGCAGAATGAACACACCCACGGCCGGCGGATAAATCAATCCGAGGTGATGGATATGATTGTCCGTAACAACGTGGCTGTGATTCGCCTCGAATGGCTCCTGGCGCTTCGCCGGCTCCCCCAGGCGGATGCCTCCTCCGCCCAGATCGGAAATCTCATTGCCCACGACCCGCCAACGCTGGCAACCTCGGCCCAACTCCAGCGCGTAACCCGAAAGCCCGGTGAACGTGCAACACTCCACCGCACAATCGACCGCGGCCTCGGCGCGCACATCACCGCGCACGGCAATCGCGGCTTGAGTGTCAGTGTAGCCGTTAGAAGGCATCGGCGAATCCGTGTAGCCGAAAGTCAATCCCCGCAGAACCAGGTGCTCAACGGGTTTTTTCGATGCCAGGTTCCCTTGAAGAACAATCAAATCATCCAGATGCCCTGCCACGACTTCGGCTTTCGACAGGTCTTCGCCTGGTTGCGCCCAATAGGAAACGACGCCGCTCTTGCGGTTCAAGTACCACTCGCCCGGCGCATCGAGTCCATCCGGGGCGTTCTCGATGAAATAGCGGGCGTTGTTTTCCTTGTTCGACGGACGCGGGTCCGTGGAGAGCGTCGCGATGCAATTGGCTTCATCCACAGATCGGATGAACATGCGGAAGTCCGCCCAGGCTAACAGAGCGACCACTTCGACGTCTCCGGTTTCAGCCCACTCCCTTTTGATGTCGCCCGGCTTGAACTTCAGCTTGACCGGTTTGTCCTGAGGGCTGGCGCCTTCGATACGGAGGAATCCTTCGTTCGGCGTGCGCGCCCGTTGTTTGCGCTGACCATTCACGAAGAGCGTCCGGAAATACCATTTGCCGTCGCGGACATCTTGCACCTCCGCTTGCCAGAAGTCCGGACTGCCTTCCATTCGCTTCCACCCGCCGATTTGCTGGCCACCGCTCAGAACCGGTTTTTCATTTTCATACGCCGCGATGATGAGCGGCGCTTTCGCGCTCGAACCGGAATCCTCCGGTGTCAGCTCAACCGTCTTGCTTAGAACATGAGTTCCGCCGCGGACCAGAATCGTAATGCCCTCTTTGACCTCCGCGGGATTCGCTTGGCGAGCCGCACGCGCAGCCTTCAACGCGCCTGACAAGGTCGCCAGGGGACCGTTGCGGCCGTCGGCGGACGGACTCGCGAACTGGCCGGACCATTGGTCGTTGCCGTTCGTCGCCACGTACAGGGTAAAAGGCTTGGCATTGAGCCGCGGCGTGAAGATCAGGAGCGCGGCAAGCAGGAAGGATCGTTTTGCATTCATTCTCCAGTCGAAGAAGCCATCTAAGCCGTATCTATTCATTGAAAAGGTGACTCACCCTCACCCTCTCCCTGCGTGCCCAGAGCCACCACCCGGCAAATGCGCGGATTCATGCGCTGAATGATCCGCTTGATGACTCCACCCTTGCCAACCGCGTCCCGGCCCTCGAAAAGAAAGACGACCTTCAAGCCCTTGTGCTTGATCCACTCCTGTAGCTTGACCAGTTCGACTTGGAGCCGGCTCAGTTCCTTGTTATAGGCCTTGTTTTTGAGCTTCTTGTCCTTGTTCTTTTTCTCCTTCTTTTCCTTTTTGTGCTTCTTGGCCTCATTGTTCTGCTTCTTCTCCTTCGACTTTTTGTCCGGAATCGGGAGCGAGATTTCCCTGGGGGGAGTCGCCAGTTCCAGAGTCTTGACCGACCCGTCCGGGTCCGCTGAGTTGTTCGTTTTACCCATAGATTGCTCCTGTACGGTTTAGGGCAGATGTTGTATGCAGACGATTCTTCAACGCATGTCCTTCGCTGGCCGCATCCAGTTTGACCTGGCGCTCACTTGGCCTAGCAGTCGTACTCGGCTCGGTGTGTCCGATGCAGGCTACCTGGAACACCGCGTTTGTCACGTCACAAGCAAAGGAACCTTGCCTGCGCTCGGATCGAGCCGCTCGACCCAACCTCTACCTGCGAATGAGTCCGGCGACCAACCATTTTTTGCCAAACGCTGGCGTTTTATTGGCCATCACTTCGCCTTTTCGAACTTCAGCACAGCCGAATTGATGCAGTAACGAAGCCCGGTCGGTTTCGGGCCGTCCTCGAACACGTGACCAAGGTGCGCGTCGCATCGGGCGCAATGCACCTCGGTGCGGCGTGTGAACAGCGAATTGTCTTCCTCGGCGCCGACGTTGTCCTTCGCAACCGGCTCGTAAAAGCTCGGCCAGCCCGTGCCCGATTCGAACTTTGTTTTTGAACTGAACAATTCCAGATCGCACGCCACGCACCGATACACCCCCGCGTCGTGATTGTTCCAGTACTGGCCCGTGAACGCGCGCTCGGTGCCTTTCTGCCGGGCGATCCGGTATTGCTCGGGGGTGAGCAGCTTGCGCCATTCGGCGTCGGGCTTGGTGATCTTCTGGATGGGCATATTCGTTTGGGAGGTCTGGGCCGCAGAATCGGTCGCCGCGGGCGGTGGTTTGGCGGAAGGCTTGTCCGGGGGTTTGTCGGCGCTTTGCGATTGGCTGCAAGCCGTCAACAGCGCGGCCAGCGGCATTCCGATCAACCAAAATTTCGTTATCATAGATTCGCGCAAGTGGAACGAACAGGCGAGGGAATGTTGCCCCGAGTCTCAATTGTGGCAAGGCGGAAGGTGAGGCGCCGGGTGAGCTGCCGACGAGAATTGCGCTCTGGTCTTGGAACTCCGCCTGTGCTTCAGTAAACAGCCTCGGCCACTTGCAGCGAATCGCCTTGTGCAATGAAAGGTTCACTCATGAATACAATGTCTCACGCCAAACGCCGCCGCTTTCTCAAAACTACCTCAACCGCCGCCGGGCTGCTCGCCTTGGCGCACGGCCTCAGAAACTGGACCGGCCCTGCGGCTCATGGCGCAACTCCGGACGCTGAAAAGACTCATGCCGCAGCGAACTCCGTGTTGACTGATCTGGAAGCGAAAGGTGGCAACTTCCTCAATGTGCCGAAACCGGACGGAGAGTTTCTCCGGCTCCTGATCAAAGCCACTCGCGCCAGAAACGTCCTCGAACTCGGCACTTCCCACGGCTATTCCGCGATCTGGCTCAGCCTCGGGTTGGAGGAAACCGGCGGCAAAATGACCACGGTCGAAATCCTGTCCGAGCGCATCGAACTGGCCAAAAAACACGTGAGCCAGGCGGGGCTTTCTTCGCGCGTCACGTTCAGGGAAGGCGACGCGCACAAGATCGTTCCAACGCTGGACGGGCCGTTCGATTTCGTGTTCCTGGACGCGGACAAAGACGGCTTGATGGATTACTTCCAGAAGCTGTATCCGAAAAAGATTTTGCCCGGGGGCATCATCGCGGTCCACAACGCGATCTCGCGGAAGGACGCGATGAAGAATTATCTCGAAATGATTCGGCAGCACCCGGATTTCGACTCCGTGATTCTGAGTCTGACGATGGAGGATGGATTTGCCGTTAGCTATCGGAAGCGGAAATAACTGGGGCGCACTTCACCAGAGTCCCGGGACCAGCCGGTAGCGGACGGATTGCGCGTACTGCTGGTAGCCGACCAATTCTTCGTGAAGAAATCGATCCTCGATCCAGATTCGCCGGAAGAAGAAGAGCACCAAGACCGCCGGCGGCGCCATCGACCACCAGGAACCCAAAGCCAAGGCTTTAGATAATTCTGCATGCGCTGTAGCCGCGTTGATTTCATCTCCCTTGTAAGGTCTTCTCCTGAATGCTCAAACACTATTCGGAGAAGGCGGGGTGCGTGTAGGACCTCGACGCCGCTGACTCGCCCTAAGAGGCGGCAGAAGACTAAGCCGTGTCCTATTCCTTGAAAAGATGACTCGCCCTCACCCTCACCCCCAGGAGAGGGAACCGCCATTTCCCGCACCGGGAAACGGTCACTAAACAGTGATGAGTCCGCGGGCGATAAAAGTTACTCCCTCTCCCTGCGGGAGAGGGCCGGGGTGAGGGCGAGCCTTTCATCCCACTGAATACTTACGGCTAAGAAGAGTGCCGCATTCCAAGACGCTTCGCGCTTTATTGGGCGCGTCCTATCTTCCGTGCCATGCATTTCCCGGTTCAAAATTCACGTTGCATGCCGTAACCTCCGCGCCATGCAAGCCTCAGCTCCATCTTTGCCTGCGGCTTTGATCGATTCCCTGCGCTCGGCGCTGGGCGATGACTCCATTGTCACCAAGCCCGAAGACCTCCTGGTCTATGAGTGCGACGCCTACACCCTGGAGAAGAATCTGCCCAACGCGGTGGTCCTTCCGCGGACGACCGAGGAAGTCGCCGCCGCGGTCAAACTCTGCGCTGCCCATAAAATCCCAGTCATTCCGCGCGGCGCTGGCACCAGCTTGAGCGGCGGCGTTCTGGCTGTAACCGGCGGCGTGATGATCGCCGTCACGCGCATGAACCGCGTTCTGTCGGTCGATTATCGCAACCGGCGCGCCCTGGTGGAAGCCGGTTGCGTCAACGCCTGGATCACGAACGCAGTCAAAGCCAAAGGCCTCCTTTACGCCCCCGATCCCTCCAGCCAGCCCGCCTGCACGATTGGCGGCAACGTGGCGACGAACTCCGGCGGCCCGCACACGCTCAAATACGGCGTGACGACCAATCACGTCCTGGGTTTTGAAATGGTCCTGCCGGACGGCGAAGTGGTCTGGCTCGGCGCCCAACCGGACGGCGGCGAAGATGCGGACGCCTGCGACTTGCGCGGCGCGGTGATCGGTTGCGAAGGCATGTTCGGCGTGGTCACGCGGGTTCTGGTCAAATTGATTCGCGCCCCGCAGGCTTACAAAACTTTGCTCGGCATTTTCGAGAGCGTCGATGCCGCCAGCCAGACCGTCAGCGACCTCATCGCGTCGGGCATCATTCCGGGCGCTATGGAAATGATGGATCAGGCCATCACTCAAGCGGTGGAAGCCGCCTATCGCTTTGGATTTCCCAACGACGCCGGCGCCGTGCTGATCGTTGAACTGGACGGCTTGTCGGCTGGCCTGGCACGACAGACCGCGCGCGTCGTCGAGATTTGCCGCCAGAACGCAGCGCGCGAAATCCGCCTGGCCAAAACGGACGAAGAACGCGCGCTGCTCTGGAAATGCCGCAAGCGCGCTTTCGGCGCGATCGGCCGTCTCAGTCCGAATTTCTTGACTCAAGACGGCGTCGTGCCCCGCTCCAAACTTCCCGAAATCATGCGCTTCATTCAGGCCACCAGCCAGCGCTTCGGGTTGCGCATCACGAATGTTTTTCACGCCGGCGACGGAAACATTCATCCGCTCGTGCTCTATGATGAACGCGACGCAGACCAAGTTCGGCGCGCCGTCTCGGCCGGTGAAGCCATTTTGGAAAAGTGCGTCGAACTCGGCGGCAGCGTCACGGGCGAGCACGGCATTGGCGTCGAGAAAATCGATTTCATGGCCAAACAATTCAGCCCGGACGACCTCGACGCCATGCGCGCGCTGCGGACGGTGTTCGACCCGGAACTCCGCTGCAACCCGCACAAAATGTTTCCCGGCTCCAAGCGCTGTTCCGATTTCGTGCCTCGGAAACAGATCGCCGCGTGATTCTGCCAGCGTTTGAGCCAGACCGAGATTGGAAAGTTGTCTCCACCGTTGTCCAAGGCTTTTTTGCCGCGCCTTGGAGTGCGCCGGCAGAGCGACAGCGGCGACGGCGCTTTGGCGTCAATTCGGCCGAACGCTCCGGGGAATCCAGAGACCACCAGCCTGGCTCGCGCCAAGGCGGTGTCGCGCTACGCTTGCCCCCGCACTCCATAGGGTCGTCGATTGTTGCCAGGAAATCCGGCTGCGCAGCAACGCAGCCCTAGCAGATTCCATGGAAGATGCACGCATGGGACAAGAAATTTGACAACCCATTCCCTGTTCGACACTCTCGCCGCATGGCAAAACCGGCGTTGGGTCGAGGTCTTGGCGCGCTTTTGGGCGGAGTGCCTCTTGCCCCGAAAGCGCCGGCTCCCCTGTCGGTGCCATCGGCCCCTCCAGCCGCATCCGAGGCTTCGAACGACATGCCGGACCGCATCCAGCGCGTCGCCCTCCCCCGCATCCATCCCTGCCCGCTCCAGCCGCGCAAAGATTTTTCCAACGAAGCGTTGCGCGAACTGGCGGATTCCATCCGCGAACAGGGCATTGTGCAACCCCTTATAGTTCGGCCGCGCGGCGACGGCTTCGAGTTGATCGCCGGCGAACGCCGCTGGCGCGCAGCGCAAATGCTGGGTTTGAGCGAAGTGCCCGTGATCGTCCGAGAGGCGGACAACCGGGCGGTGCTGGAGCTGGCCTTGATTGAAAACCTTCAGCGGGAAAATCTCAATCCGCTCGAAGAAGCGCTCGGTTACGCCCAACTGGTCGATCAATTTGAACTCACGCAGGAAGTCGTGGCGGCGAAGGTCGGGAAAAGCCGCGCCGTCGTGGCCAATGCGCTGCGGCTGCTGAAACTGCCGCCGGAGATTCAGAATTATGTCCGCGATGGCCGCTTGTCCGTCGGTCACGCGAAAGTCGTTCTCGGTCTCCACCGCGCCGAGGAACAATTGCTCGCCGCCGACCGCATCATTCGCCAGGGATTGAACGTGCGGCAGACCGAAGACTTAGTTGGGCGGCTCCAGAACCGCGGCGCCGCTCCGGACGGCGTGAAGAAATCGGGAAAAACCTCGGCGCCGCTGCAAGACGCCCACGTCATGGACCTGGAGACGCGGCTTCAGCAGCGTTTCGGCACGAAGGTCGTGGTGCGGTATCGGCAAGGCAAAGGCGCGGTCGAAATCCGCTTTTTCACCGACGACGACCTGGAACGCGTCCTGGAGATCGTCGGAGTGAGCTTGGAGTAATATCCGGCATGACGGCCTTCTCTTGTATCCATTCGGTCCAGAAGGGGAGCGCACGCGCCCTCGCGTGCTGTGGTCGGCGCCCCCGCCGACGACAAGGGTGCCATCGAAGGTATCACTCTTTGATGACCCTTCGACGTGTTCCGTTCGACCGGCGAGGCGCCGGTCGATACACGCGAGGGCGCGTGTGCTCCCCAATCGTGGTGGACGGGCCGTATATCTCAAGGCCGCTCATCACGACCGACGCCGGCGGCCACTTCAATTCGGGCTTTTGCCTGGGCCGATTGCTCGGACTGGACAATGAACTCGGCTTGTTGACCGGCGTCACCACGAGCGGCTTCTACGTGCGGACAGCCAAGAGCCCTTCTATCCCCGAACGGGCCGACAGGCTCCGCCATTGGCCGACGACGAACTGATTGGCAGATGATTCTTCCGGTTTTGAAATACGGCCACCCGATCTTGCGGCAGAAAGGCGCCCGCATCAACGACATCACGGCGGAAGTTCGTGAGCTCATCGCCGACATGAAAGACACGATGTACGCGGCCAAAGGCATCGGCCTCGCCGCCCAGCAAGTCGGCAAAGCCCTGCAACTGGCGGTCGTGGACGTCCGAAGCGTCACGGATCGGCCCTCGACGCTGCACCTTAACAGCAAGCCGGCCGAGGTCGCGGATTTCATGCCCGTGATTCTGATCAATCCTCAAGTGACGCCTGTCGCGGAGCCGGCGGCCGGCCCGGAAGGCTGCCTGAGTTTTCCGGAGGTTTATGCCGAAATCAGCCGTCCCGAATCAGTTGAAGTCACGGCAACCAACGACAAAGGGAAGATGTTTTCGTTTCGTTGCGGCGGATTGCTCGCCCGCGCCATCCAGCATGAGGTCGATCACTTGAACGGGATTCTCTTCATTGACCGGATGAGCACCGAGAAGAAGAAGGAGTTGAAGCCGGAGTTGGACGAGCTTCAAACCAGCACCAAGGAAGCTTTGAAGAAGAAGCTGCGGGCGGCGTGAGAAATTAAATTAGGCAAGACCCCGATCTTGTCGCAGACGCCGATGCGGCGTAAATGCCACGCCCCCCGTCGGTCATCACGATGCCCCTTCCGCGACGCTGCCAATCTCACCCACTTTCAGCCGCGTCCGCAACCGCTGGCCGGCGCGCACTTCCTGGGCTGAGCGAATGACTTTCCCGGAACCGGCGTCCTGAGTGATGGAATAGCCGCGTTCGAGGACGCTCTGGGGTGAAAGCAAACGCAGGCGCGCCTCAGTCGTTTGGAGGCGGGATTGAAACGATCTGAGTTTGTTGCGGGTCCGATCCAGGAGTTGGGTTTGCGCGTGGATCAACAACTCTCGGCGGCGCTGCACCAGCAGCGCGGGCCGGACGCGCAGGAATCTTTGGCTCACCGCTCGCCACCGCGCGAATTGTTCCCGAAACCCAAAATGCGCGTAGCGCAGCAACGCGCTCTGCAAATCATCCAGCCGCTGAGCTTGCTCTTGAACACGCCGGCGGGGATGCGCCCGACCAAGCCGCGCCAGTAAGCCCGCCAGCCCTTCCGTCTCGGCTTCGATTCTCTCCCGGACCAGGCTTTGGAGTTGCGTCGGCGCGCGAGCGACGAAGTCCCGGCTGGCAAACACACCTTCCGTGATCAACTCCGCCGCTACACTCGGCGTCGCCGCGCGCACGTCGGCCACAAAATCGCTGATCGTAAAATCAATCTCATGGCCAACGGCAGACACAACCGGCAGCGCCGACTCAAAAATCGCCCGGGCCACGATTTCTTCGTTGAACGCCCACAAATCCTCCAGGCTCCCTCCGCCGCGCGTGAGGAGAATCAGATCGAGGAATCTACTCTTTGGCGCTTTAGAATTCTCCGATGCAAGACTTCGCGCATTGGCCCCCTGAACTTCCCCCTCACTCGTTCCCTCTCCCCCTCCGCGGGGGAGAGGGTGTCCGGAGGACGGGTGAGGGGGAGGTTCGGGGAGAGGAGGGCCGTCATCAAGGGCTTCCCCTCTCCTCGATCCTCTCCCCACTCGTTCCTCGCGGGGAGAGGAAGAAGAGGTCCCAAATTGAGCAGCAATGGGATTTCTGTACGTCCATTCGTTGAGTAAGCGAATTGCGGCGGCGATTTCCTCCGCCGCGCCCCGGCCTTGAACACGGCAAGGCGCCAGGACGATCTCCAGCGCCGGATTCCTTCGCTCGATGACGTGAATCACATCCCGCAAAGCAGCGCCGGTCGGCGATGTGACAATTCCGATTCGCCGCGGGAAACGGGGAAGCGGGCGCTTGCGTTCGACGGCGAAGAGACCTTCCGCGTTCAGCTTTTGTTTGAGCTTCTCGAACGCGATTTGCAGCGCGCCGACGCCCTGCAAGTCCACCTGGGTGACGCGGAGTTGATACTGCCCACGCGCTTCATAAACCGTGAGATCGCCCAAGAGCACGACTTTCTGTCCGTCGGTCAGGAGATTCCGGTTAAAGCTCGTCGCTTCGCCTCGGAACAGCACGCAGTTCAGTTGCGCGCCGGAGTCTTTCAGAGAAAAATAGGCGTGGCCGGAGCCTTGCAGCCGGAAATTCGTGATCTCCCCGGTCACCCAGACTTGCCCAATCTCCCTTTCCAGCAAGCGTCTGACCGCGGCCGTCAATTCGCTGACGGTCAGGACACGGCGCACGGCCTCGGGCGGGAACAGTTCGCCAAAGTCCCATTGGGACTGGAGTTGTTTGGTCATGTCACACGGCGTCTGATTTCAGGTTGAAATCAACTGGAAGTTGTCGCAATTGCCTCAAGGAGCGTTCAACGGAGCCGAAACGCGCTCGATGCCCAGGGCCTTTCCCGTCTCCGGATCGACATTCACGAGCGCGCCTTGCAGCAAGATGCGATTTGACGCCACATCGAATCGCTGCGGCTGGCTGGTGAGAAACCGTTTCACAATCGGCTCGATCTCGCGGCCCAAAACGCTCTCGTGCGGCCCGGTGAACCCCGCATCGCAAAGGAAAGCCGTGCCGCCGGGAAAAACCTGTTCGTCCGCCGTCTGGACGTGCGTGTGCGTGCCGATGACCGCGCTGACTTGCCCGTCCAGGAATCGCGCCAGCGCGATCTTCTCCGAGGTCGCTTCCGCGTGAAAATCCACGATGATAATGCGCGCGTGCTCGCGGAGTCTTCGGACTTCAGCCTGCGCGCACCAGAACGGGTTTTCCAGATTCGGCATGAAGGTGCGGCCTTGCAGATTCATGACCCCGACGTTGGGAATGCCATTCACCTGAAACACGGTGCTCCCTTGCCCCATCGTGTTGGGTGGATAGTTGAGCGGGCGAAGAAAGCGCGGTTCGTGGACGAGCAGGTTGGTGACCTCTTTCTGGTCCCACAGATGGTCGCCCGTGGTGATAATATCGACCCCGGCCTGAAAAAGGTCCGCCGCCGTTTCGGTCGTGATGCCGGACCCGCCTGCTGAGTTTTCGCCGTTGGCAATCACCACGGCGATCTGATGCTGCTCGCGAAGTCGCGGAAGCAGCGTGGCCACGGCGCGTCTCCCCGGACGCCCCACCACGTCCCCGATGAAAAGTATCTTCACTGGTTCGAGAGTAGGCGCCGCGGGCTTTCTGGCAAGGAAAGGATGCGCTAAGCCGCTAAGCCGTATCCATTCATTGAAAAGGTGACCCGCCCTCACCCTAACCCTCTCC
>Ga0233424_10002528_pt1 | contig 12949 bp, 11 predicted proteins | sample Watercolumn_Towu_FD_181011 | JGI IMG/M metagenome (GOLD analysis project Ga0233424, IMG submission 181011) | Freshwater microbial communities from Lake Towuti, South Sulawesi, Indonesia - Watercolumn_Towuti2014_125_MG | ecosystem: Environmental > Aquatic > Freshwater > Lake | place: Indonesia...
ATCTATGCCTCGCCAGCTCAGCGAAGGCAGCTGCGCAGTACCTGGCCGGACGTGGTGATCGAGCCGTGCAGCTGCCATGGGCATGCTGCGGATGCGCAGGTGGACTCCACTGCGCGCTGACCGGATGACGGCCACCCTGCGGGTGTGGCAAATAACATCAATCGAGCTTGTCTGACGAAGGGGGCCGTTCGATTGCGCGAGCATCGATCGCCACAGGTTCCATTCCGGCCTGCCGGGACACCGGCTGCCGTTGGTTGGACCGCCAACCAGCTCCAATAGACCCCGCACCCGGCACCTGCGATTGCACTGGCCTCTGCGTTTGGTCCGTGTCGCGTCTTTGGCCGGGGCCCATCGTTAGAGGCGCCCAGCTGGCAGGTGCCGTCCATCTCCCGGCCGACGCCGCCTTTCTCTGGCGTTCCATCGGTATGACCGTCTGGGCCGCGCATTCTGCCAGTCGACACCAACGTGGCTAGATCCGCTACCGGTCAGCAGCAACGGGCGGGCACTCCGCCACGCGGTGCCGAGGGGCACCGGGCGATTTGATCGGTGACCCGTAAGGGAAGGGTCGGCTCCTTCATTCCGACCGACGCGGATTGGGGTGGGGTGAAGGGTGCGTGAAAATCGTACTCGTCAGACAGAAGCGATGATCCACTGGAGCCATTGTTGCGGGTGCCACGCCACAATCCGCCGCATCGCGGAGGCGAGGCATCCCTCAATCAAATCAGCGAGACATCATGATTTCACGCAAGCTTCTGTGCGCCGCAACCCTGCTGTGCCTGGCCCCCTTCGCTGCCAGTGCCACCGAGGCCAATCTGACACCGAAGTCGAACGGTGGCAGCGGCAAGATGCCATCCGGCTATACCCAGTTGTTCTTCGAGACTGCTGATGATGACTTTGCGGGCGAGCTGAAGTTGCCGGAGCATCCGCGCAATCTCGATTACGTGACGCTGACGTCGCTGAGCAAGCGTGCCAGCCGCTTGGACGCGGCCGGCACCAGTGTGGCCGACCTGGTGTACATCCCGGTGGAACATATCGACCAGTATGTCCTGTCGAGCTCGGAGAAGCTCGGCCGCTGGATCGCAACCTGGGACGGTCTCAGCAGCGGTCGCATGATGCTCAACGGTACCGGGCACGGCCAGGCGCCGACGACGGAATGGCGCTTCATCGACCTGCACGTGGGTGGCGCGACAACCAGTGCCAGCCTGCCGCAGCAGGCACCCAACGGCGCGGTGCTGGGTCTGGTGAACTATGCGGCGCATGACGTGGCCGTCAAGGGCCCGGAAACGGCAGGTTCACCGCAGATCTGTGCCGCTGCCCAGACCTGTTCGTTCGTCTATGACGCCGCCGATGGCCAGTGGCATGCCCGTCGTGGTCGCGCGCACTTCCAGCCGACCACGTCGCAACTGCCGATGATGAACCAGCGGTGGACCGACATCGTGATCAGCGGCCCGGCCGATGATGTGATTACGCCGCGGGAAATGTCGCTGCCGCTGCAGGCAATCGAGGGTGACGTCATCCAGATCCGAGACCTGTCCGATTCCCGCGTCTATCGCATCAACAGCATTCCGGTGAGGTCCGCGCCGATTACCTACCGCTACAGCTCCAGCGAAGGCCGCTGGATTGCCCAGCGCTGACAGGCCAGGGGCAGTGCAGGGTGCATACCCTGCACTGCGTTGGTTCGTTACCAGAGACCCCTCATGAAGAACCCTCTACTGGCGCTGTGCGCCACAGCGGCCTGCGCGCTGCCAACAATGGCCACCGCTGGCAACAGCGACGGCTACTACGCCTCCCTCCGTGCCATCGATGCCCACCACCAGGCACGCAACATGGACGCCAGTGCCCGCCCGGGCATCGGGCAGTTCGTGGCGGGTGACCGGCGGCAGCACTTCGCCACCGGCTCGGCTGCGTTCGGCCACGCCTATGGCAATGGCTGGCGTACCGAGGGCGAGTATGTGGTTCGCCGCACAGACGCCTATTCCAGCGGCTCCACCGCCTTTGCCACCCGCCTCAATCATCACGGTGTGCGTTCGCAGCGGTTGATGTTGAACGTCTACCGTGATTTCGCCCTCAACGACGCCTGGTCGGTGTATGGCACCGCAGGTGCTGGCCTCTCGCACATCCAATCGGGTGGCTGGCAGGGATCGCCGAACCGTCAATACGGCCAGGCCAGCCGTACCGGCCTGGCCTGGTCATTGGGCGCCGGTATCTCGGTAGCTGCCGGGAAGAACACGACCGTTGACCTGGGCTATCGCTATGCGGACCTGGGCCGTACCGAAAGCGGCTGGAACACCTTCGCCAACGCCCGCGGTTTGCAGGACGAGAAGCTGCAGCTGGATCTGGTGTCGCGCGAAGCGACGCTGGGGCTGCGGTACGCGTTCTGAACCGATCACGTTGCCGATCGGCGATCAATCATTTCTCGTCGTTGTCCTATGCCTGGGCATCTGCCAGATCCCTAGCATTTCCTCTCGAAGGGAATGCCCTTCGGCCGAGCCCAGACATAGCGCGGCTTGAGCACTTCTAGACCAATCAACAACTGGATATTCAATATCATGAACAAGCTTGCAATTGCACTTTCGGCCGCGCTCTCGCTGGGCGCCGCTGCCTCGGCCAGTGCGGCCGATGGCGTCATCAACTTCGAAGGCAAGATCGAGGCATTGACCTGCAGCATCGGCGTGGGTTCGTCGATCAGCGACACCCTGGTCCTGCCCACCGTCTCGCCGACCACGGTTGTCAGTGGCGCAGCTGCGCGCCAGCAGGCCTTCAACCTGACGATGGGTACTGCTACTGACAAGTGCGCAGTCGGCGCCATCACCGTGTCGTTCGAAGACAAGAACCTGGACGCCGACGGATACCTCGAGAACACCGAAGAGGTGGGGCCGAGCAAGCCGGGTGCGGATGGCCTGCGCATGGCGATCTATGAGTCGGGCACTGCCGTGAACCTGAAGACTCACGAACTCAAGGGAACCGTCGACGCCACCGGCATCATCAGCTTCCCGCTGGTGGCGAGCTATGAGCCGACTGTAGCCGGCACTGCACCGGGCGCGGGCACGTTCAAGTCTGCCCTGCACGTCAGCGTCCAGTACTGAGGAACTGAACGGCGAAGGTCCACTCGGTAGTGGGCCTTCGCAACCACCGGGAGTATGCACCATGCTGCGCATTGAGCGATCCTTCGTGACGGCGACTCTGGCTGCGGCCGCGCTGCTCGCAACCTTCAACTCGAACGCTGGCGTTGTTCTATCCGGAACGCGCGTGGTGTTCCCCGCCGACAAGCGCGAGGTGTCCATCCGCTTGCAGAACCAGGGCGATGTTCCGTCGCTGGTCCAGGCATGGATCGATAGGGGGGAGGGCAAGCCCGCCGCCTCGACGGCCGCGGCCGTGCCGTTCGCTATCCGTCCACCCATCTTCCGTATCGACGGTGGCCGAAGCCAGGTGCTTCGCATCGTGCACACCGGCGAATCCATGCCGCAAGACCGCGAAAGCCTGTACTACTTCAACGTTCTTGACGTTCCGGCAAACAAGACCAGTGCAGCGTCGGCGAGTCCAGAGCTGCGCCTGATCGTTCGCACGCAGTTGAAACTCTTCTATCGCCCCACGGGCCTGTCGGCACAGGCGGCGGCGAATGCGCCGAAACAGCTGCAGTGGAGTGTCACGCGGCATGGCCAGGAGTGGGCGCTGGAGGCTCGCAATCCCACGCCGTATCACGTAGCCATCAGCAACATCAGTGCGGGAACGAAGGTGAAGGCCGACATCGCCGCACCACTCGCCACCACAACCTATCGCTTGACCCAGGCGCAGTACAACGCGCTGGGATCACAGGTGACGTTTGACTACACCAATGACCACGGCGCGAGCCACAGCGTAAGTGCGCCCCTGGTCCGGCCCTGATTGCATCGTAGGGCCACGCTTTCTTCTGCTGACCTTTTCTGTACTGGAGTCTGGCCGTGAGCCGATTTGTGCAAAACAACTCGCTGCGTCACCATCGTCTTGCCACGGCCATGGCGCTCGTGCTTCTGCCGATGGTGGGCGCGGCTGCGCCGGCCCCCGAGTTCAATACAGAGCTCCTGCATGGCGGTGCGAATCTCGACATTAGCCGCTACCTGGGTACGGGCCTCTCCGCAGGCATCTACTCGGCAGATATCAGCGTCAATGGTGTTGTTGTCGGGCGCCAGGACGTCGAGGTTCGTACGATGGATGGCGAGGACACGCTGTGCCTGTCCCCCGGTTTGATTGAAAGGTTCGGCCTGGATCTGCGCAAGTTGGATGCTCAGCGTGCTCAGCGCGATGAGGACGGCATGCTGCCGTTGCCCGAGGACGTCACCTGCGAGGACATCGCGCGCTTCCTGCCCGGGGCCAGTGTGGAGCTCGACGCAGCTGAGCAGGTGTTGAATGTCAGCATCCCGCAGATCTATCTGAGCTCCAGCCGCGGTGGCTGGGTTGCTCCTGATCGGTGGGACAACGGCATCAATGCGATGTTGCTGAACTACAGCATCAACCATACCCGTTCCGAGTTCTCCGGCCGTCAGAGCAACCGAACCAGCGCGACGCTGGATGCCGGCTTGAACGTTGGCGCGTGGCGGTTCCGCCACAGTGGCTACTTCTCGCAGGACGGCAACGGCAACCACGCCTACAGCGCCAGCCGCAGCTATGCGCAGCGCGAGATTCGAGCGTGGAACGCGCAGTTGACCGTGGGCGAGTCTTCGACTGCAGGCGATCTGTTTGATTCGGTCAACTACGTCGGTGCCAGCTTGACCAGTGATCCGCGCATGCTGCCTGAGACGCTTACCAGCTATGCCCCGGTAGTGCGGGGGATGGCTCAGACCAACGCGCGGGTGACCGTTCGCCAGCGTGGTCAGGTGATCTATGAAACCACCGTGGCACCTGGCCCCTTTGAGATCGATGATCTCTCGCAAAGCGCGGGCTCCGGTGACCTGGAGGTCGAAGTGGTTGAGGCCGATGGACGCACAGAATCCTTCGTGGTGCCTTATGCAGCCGTGCCTCAACTGTTGCGTCAGGGCCAGCAGCGGGCCACGCTGACCGTGGGCCAACTGCGCCATGGCGACGTGGCCGATGCGCCGGAGTTCGTCGAAGCAACCCTGCGTCGTGGCGTCGGAAGTGCATTCACTGCGTTTGGTGGCGTCACGTTGGCCGATGGATACGGTTCCATCATTCTGGGTGGTGCGTTGAACACCCGAATCGGCGCATTCTCCGGCGATGTGACCTTCTCCGATACCCGCTTGCCGTCTGTAATCGAGGGGCATGGACAGCGCATGCAGGGGCAGTCGTACCGCTTGGCGTACAGCCGCAGCTTCAATACCGCAACCAATTTCACTCTGGCAGCGTACCGCTATTCCACCGAGGGCTACCTCACGTTCCACGACGCGGCGCAGCTGCGCGGCGAGCTGGGTACTGGCAGCGCGGGGTCGAACCTGTCCCGCCAGCGCAGCCGCCTGGACCTGACCGTGAACCAGCGGTTGCCCAAGGGATCTTTGTTCCTTACCGGCAGTACTGCCGACTACTGGAGTGAGAACCGTCGCACTACCTACTTCTCTGCTGGCTACAACGGTCGGCTGGGCCAGGCGTCCTACAGTGTCAGCGCTCGTCGCACGCTGGAGTCTTCACTGGTGGGGAGCAGCAGCCAGAAGACGTCCACCGGTGCGTACCTGAGCATCAGCATGCCGCTTGGCCGCGCACCGGCAGCACCTCGCCTGAGTGCCAGCACAAGCAGTGCCCAGGGCGGCAACACCTATCGCGCCGGGATCAGTGGCAGCTTCGGAGACGAGCGGCAGGGCAACTACAACATCTCCTACGCCGATACGTCGGGCAGTTCGAACATGGGGATGAACCTGGCGTATGCGGCGCCGAAGGCCAATCTGTCGGCATCCTGGAGCCAGGGCGAGAACAGCAGGCAGCTGTCGCTGAATGCATCCGGTGGTGTACTGCTGCATGCAGGTGGCATGACGCTTTCCCAGCGCATGGGCGAGACCGTGGGTCTTGTGCACGTGCCAGATGCAGCGGGAGCGGGCGTTGGCAACCAGCGCGGGGTCAAGACGGACAAGCGCGGTTATGCCGTGGTTCCGTACCTGAACGCGTACCGAATGAACGACATCGCGGTCGATCCCACCGGCCTGCCGTTGGACGTGGAATTGAAGTCAGGCTCGGTCATGAGCGTTCCCACCGCCGGTGCGGTGGTCAAAGTTGTCATTCCGACCGCCAGCGGACGCAGCGCATTGATTGAGGCAATGGACGGCCAAGGGCGCCCGCTGCCCTTCGGCCTGGATGTGTACGACGAGAGCGGCCAGGTGGTCGGTGTAGTCGGGCAGGGCAGCCGCCTTTGGGTGCGTGGCATCAATGAAAGCGGCAGATTGCTGGTTGGAGCTGGCGTGGATCAAGGCCTGCGCTGCTCAATCAGCTACGACCTGCGCGATCTGCCGAGTGACCAGATTCATTTCAGCACCTGCCTGATGTCCAGCCTTGCTGATGCATCTGTAGACAACGCGCCGGTGGTTTCACCCGGTGCCCCGAACTGAGAGAGCATATGATCAACAATCATGAGGAGCGCAGGAAAGTGACCACACGTGGCGTGTACGTGCTCGCTGCCCTGGTTCTAGGCGCCATGCCGCTTGCAGCCCAGGCGTGTATCTCCAATCCCAACAATAGCGTTGGTTTCAAATCCCTTAATCTGACAGGGAGCTTGGTTGCAGGCGACGTAATTTCCGACTGGACCCGAGGTAGCGCGATGTACCTGTGGGAATGCCCGGTCGGGCAGACAGTTGACGTTTCGTTGAGCCAGAGTCTGACGTACGCAGGCACCATTGGTGGTCGGGAGACATTCGCGACATCGAATGGAAACATAGGTGTCCAGTTCGAGTATCAGTATGCGAATGGGTTCAACGCGAATGGGACGGTGAGGATGTCGTCGTGGATCCCGCTGACCCGAGGTACCCACGACATAACTCTCCATGGTGATTCTGCGGCGGCGATTGTCAATTCTGCGATCGGCATCTATTACGACATGCGCTTCGTCGCACTCAATGATATTTCCGGTGACCAGGAAGTGAAAGGCGTTCAGCCTGTTGATCTACAAGTCAAGTCGCATGGGTTCAGCGTCAATCAGTTCGTCTGGGAGGGTGTGTACCTGACAGCCCCGCGCGCGCCATCGTGCGTGTTTTCAGGGGGCGTTGGCCGCACGATCGACGTTCCCACCGCCTATACAAGCCAGTTGAAGGATGAAGGCGATATGGGGCGGGCACAACGGTTTTCCTGGAGCTGGTCCTGCGATCCGGGTGCAGGAACCGAGTACAACGATCAGGGCGATTTCAGGTACAGATCTACTACTACCGTGACTGAGGAAAAGGGCGGCCGCATGCGGGTAACGGGGGGGCAACGGGTGTCGACATACTGGTTACACGGCGCAACGGATCCGGCGATCAGGAACCGATCCATTTCAATCGCTGGTACGGCGACTTCTTCAACGTGCCCCTGAGCGGCAGCGAGGACATGGAAGTCAGGTACATCCGCAACAAGGATGCGTTGAACGTGGGTGAAGCCAACGCGGGTCTGATAATTGACATTGAACCGAGGTAGCAGTCATGCGAGTCGTTGCGGCATTGATCATTGCCCTGCAGGCGGTTGCTACCTTTGCAGCCCGCGCAGATATCGGGGTGGAGCATACCCGGGTTGTCTACAAAGCGGGGCAGTCTGCCACCAATACCCGGATCTGGAACAAGGGGCAGCAGACATCCCTTGTCCAGGCATGGATCGATGACGGTAATGACAGCGCAGCGCCTGAGTCGTTGAAGGTCCCATTCGTTGTTGCACCTTCGGTGTTCCGGCTGGAGCCTGGCCGGAGCCGCGATATTGTGCTCAGCGCCATCGGGGGCAACAACCTGCCAGTTGATCGCGAGTCGGTGTTCTGGTTGAACGTTCTTGATGTGCCAGCGCGGGTGCCCGGGGCGGGAGGTGTGCCGCTGGACTATGCCGTTCGCTGGCGCGCGAAACTGTTCTACCGTCCGTCAGGCTTGCCTGGGCGAGCGGACGATGCAGCTGGCTCTCTCCAATGGCGCATCCGGGAAGAGGCCGATGGCAGCCTCCATTTGATCGCGCACAATCCGACACCGTTCCATGTCAGCCTGGATGCGGTAGTACTCGCGGAGAGAAAGCTCCGGCCGTCTGCCGGAGGGAACCTCGTGCATCCACTCGGTGAGTGGTCCATGCCGCTGGAGCCTGCGGATTATGGCGCGAAGCGAGTGACATCTCTCCATGCCACGTGGCTTGACGATGCTGGGAAGCCGCATTCCCGGGAGTTCTCTTTGGTGGCACGGCCATGAGCTGCTGGCACGGCATATGTTCCGCGCCGCCGGGACTTGCGGCGTATACCGACTACAACGGTCACGTATGAAGATGTCCTGTGCCGTGTGGTTTGATCAAGGGCGAAGATGCATGGCAGGGGGTGAATTCGATCGCGACACGCGTGCATGCACCATGTGCTCCACGCCCTTGCCATCGATCCAGACGACCTCCAGGCGGCTATCGGCCTCACGTCCGCCATAGCCTGCAGGGAGCGCCTGCGACCAGCGGCCCAGCGGGGGAATCTGCGCGGTGCTCGCGTCCAGACCGACTTGCAGCTCGCCCAGGGTGAGCTGCGCCAGGCTGACGAAATAGGGGGTGGGGTTCGTAGCCTGCAATACCGAATGCCCTTGGGAATCAGTCTGCAGGAACCACATCAATGCTGCAGGTGCCTCATCTACAGCGCCAGCCAGCCCTGCGGGGCGGTGGAAAACCTTCAGCCGCCAGCGCATGGCAAACTCCAGTGTCCGTTGTTGCCTGCCTGTTTGCCGAGCGGGGATGTCCAGAATGTTGAGCCAGAGCAATGATTCGCGGTCTTTCGCCAACCCAGAGGTATCGGCGGCGCGGATCTGGATATCGCGTTTGCCCCGCTCATCGAGCCGGAACATTGGGGGCGTAACCAGCAATGGCGTGCGCAGCTGTTCTAGTGGCTGGGTGCTGTCTCCATTGTCGAGCCATGCCTGGATGAGAGAAGGTTGCTTGCCAACGTTATGGATCCTGACGCTGGTTGCGGTCGGCGCGCCCTCTTCATATACGACGCGGGTGGCGTCAACTCGTAGATCCGCCATCGCCGGCCAAGGTACGGCCAGTAGCATCAGGGTAGTAACGAATCTGTGCATAGGCATGTCGATAGCGATCACTCAGAAAGGCACGAGGTGGATGGTCATGGTGCTGCGTGCCAGGCCGGGCAGCAATGGCTTGGCATTGCGGATGAAACGCACCTGCATGTTCTGACTGCCGCTACTGGGCAGCCCCCCTGTCCCGGGGCTCAGCCGGTTGGCGTACCATTCTCCTTCACCGAAGACGACAGGTCTTTGGCTGCCATCCGGGTACTCGATGGTCACCAGCATGTCCACGCCCTCTGCACCACCGGTGGTGGAAAGATGCCCCGGTGTGGCAGCGATGGCCGCGTCAGAAAGGAACTCGAAATCAGCGCGACCACTGTGGCCCTGATTGCCGGCACGGCATCTCCATGCAAATGAAAAGTCGGCAGCGGGCCCGACGTCTCCTGTGTTCTTCAGGTGGGTGATAGAGGTCCTCGGCAGCTCCAGGTTCGCAGGCGGTGCTGCGCTGAACGAGCAACTGGCCTCTTCCCGGGGACGTTGCCGCACACCCTCCACCGTCAGCTGATTGAGCGACTGGCCGTAGCTCAGGTCTCTTGCCGACAGTGGCTCCAAGTAGCCCATCAGGATCGATTCGCCGGAAAAATCGCGTAGGGCGACAAATCGATAGTCCACCTCGACCGGCAGGGTTGCGACGGGGTTGTCCCGGATGTACTCCGCGTGCGCCACGATCCGCATGCCGGCACTGCTGAGCATCTGCCAGTCCGAGTACTCGGGTTGTCCCGAATCCAGGATCGAGCGGATGTAACGGTATTCGACCTGAACGCCGATGCCCTCGTGCTCTGTGCTGAAGGTGCTATAGCCATTAACGATGCCGATGAACCGGCTTGCTGGCGAGATCATCATCTCCGCCGACGAATAGGGCTCGCAGCCCGTGTAGTAGTGCACGACGGCACGGGTCCATCCGACAACGACGTCACCGCTGTTGTAGGAGTCATAATATCCAGTTGCGGCGGCCATTTCCTTTGGCGGCCCTGCAACGCAGGCCGCCCGGGCGCCGGCGCATTGGCCAACAAGGCCGCCGATCAGCACCCCAAGGCCAAGCAACGCGCTTTGCCAACTGAACGGCCCGTGGACCTGAATTGCCACACGATTTCCCCGGCATTGTTCGCGCCGACGTTACCGCAATTCGAGCGAAGGGGCCATCCACGGGCAGGGCGGGCAGCGGGCTGCCCGTGGTCTGCGAGCAAAGCGCGGCGATAGCCGGGCATGGACATTTCGCGCGGGGGTAGGACAGCACACAGGGGGGGGGTTCGCCAGCAGCGCCATCGAAGTATTGAAGTAGCTGGCGCTGCTGTCCGTGACCGGCGACTGCGTGGCCAAGGTGTTCTGTGGCGGCCAACTGCCGAGGATGAGCGAGCCGGGCCGTCTGGCGTTTCCTTGTTCGCACCGGCTATGGCCTGCAACCCGGCAAGGCCCTGGGGCAGGCGCCCTTGCGGCCCTTTTGGGGGTTTTCACACTGGTCCGCAACCGCCACTGTTGTAGCTGTTGGCCGCAGGGGCGTGGTTGTTGCCCATGGCATTGGCGCTGGCGCTGCTGACCCGTGTGCTTCAGTGATGTCGGCATTGGCGTTGCCGATGACGTGAAGAGTGGTGGAGCCTGCGGAACGGGCGTAGGTGAATCAGGAAGCCTGATGATCGGCGCACGTGCATAAAACCCCATGAAACACAGGTGTCTCCCGGTGTGCGACAATGCCGCCCGCTGCATGAATCTCTCCGTCTGTGCACCGCAGCGCTTGCTGATGGCAAGCCGGTTGTGCGCATGATGGGTTGTCACCGGAAAAGGCTGGCCGGGTGTGGAAACCCGTTTAGCTATGTGTTGTACACGCTTGCCAGCCGGCGTCGCCTTGTGCGGCGCCGGGGTGCGCGAAAGCGTATCCACCGGCTGATGACACTTAGCTACCGGTTTCCACACACGTACCGTCCCGCCGCCTTTGTTAAGGGCGGTGGCACCGTAGCCTCGTACGGAAACCTGCCATGGACCGTTCGGACATTCCCCCTCTGCGCACCCAGTACGCCCCGGCCAACGCCGATGAGGGCGAAGAAGTGCGCGCGAAGCCCGACCCCAACAACCTCATCGCGCTGCTGCACCAGATCGGTCTGGGCGTGGCCGCCGACGGCCAGCCCTGGCCCGAGCGCCACCAGCTGCCAGTCCGCTGCCTGGCCCTGGCCGACAGCGACGGCGCGTTGGCGGGGCTGCGCATCGTCAACGAGATCCTGCTGGCCGCCGAGCGCGCCCGCCAGAATGGCGGCCCGGAACACTACGTGGGCGACCGCGTGATGGAAGGGCTGATGTTGGCCGCGCTGGCGCTGACCAATCACGCCATCTTCCGCCTGCATCCCGAGTAGAGCCACGCCATGCGTGGATGCTGTTGGCATGGAGCCGAGCGTGGGCTCGGCTCTACAGAATATTCGCATCCTGCCTGGATGCCGTTGGCGGATGGCCCCGCGTTCTGTAGAGCCGAGCCTATGCTCGGCTCAGCGGGCGAACGGAGCCGAGCATGGCTCGGCTCTACAGGGATTCCACGTATGCTCAGAAGTCCATCGTCGCCGACACCAGCACCGTCCTAGGTGCACCCAGCGCCAGGCTCGACAACAACGGCATGCCCCAATACGCCTTGTTGGTCACGTTGTTCACACTGGCTCTCAGCGCAAGCGGTCGACCCGCCACGGTGGTGCTGTAGCGCGCGCCCACGTCGAACAACGTCCGCCCCGGCACCGACAGGCGGTTGTCGGCGCTGATGTACTGCTTGGACATGGCCGTGGCATTGCCGGTCAGGGTCAGGCCTTCCAGCGCGGGCACATCCCACTCCACGCCCAGCTTGGCCTGCCGCTGCGCAATTGCCGTGGCCATGCGGCCTTCATTCACGCCGCCCGCCGTGCGGGTCAGCTTCGGCTGCACGTAGGCCACGCCGCCCAGCAGGCGCACGCCGTCCAGTGGCGCACCGAAGAAGCCCCATTCCACGCCGCGGTTCCGCTGTTCGCCGCCGAACGAGAAGATATTCGTGACCGGGTCGGTGTAGCTGCTGGGCCGCTTGATCTCGTACACGCTGAATGTGTGCGCGAAGCGGCCCAGGTCCAGCTTCAGGCCCAGCTCCTTCTGCCTGGTGCGGAACGGCGCGAATACATCGCCGGCATTGGCGGCGGTCATCGGCGCGGTGGCGCCCTGGCTGAGGCCCTCGATGTAGTTGGTGTAGAGGGAGATCGTGTCGGTGGCTTTCACCAGCAGCGCCGCTGCTGCCGTGGTGGCGCTCTCGTCGTAGCGTGAGGTGCGTGCACCCGTGGCGACGTTGAAGGTCTCGCTGACCACCTGCTGGCGGCGCACGCCCAGGGTCAACTGCACGCGCTCATCGGCGAAGGACAGGGTATCGGCAACGCCGAGGCTGTCCAGAAGCAGTTCGGTATGCGAGATGTGCGGCGCTACGAACGGCGCGGCCGGTCCCCAAACCGGGTTGTAGAGGTTGGTGGTCCAGTCCCAGCCCGGCACGCTGCGGCGGCCGTAGTCGTTCTGGGTGTGCTGGTAGTGGGTTACGTTGGCGGCCCATTGGTGACCGACGCTGCCGGTGTGGAACGAACCGCGCAGGCCGGCATCGCCGGACTGCTTCCTGATGTCGAAGGCGAGCTGGCCGATCACCGTGGTGAAGTCGCCGGCCGTATTGAGGATCTGTGCGCTGATCGAACCGTTGTAGCGGTAGTCGGTCCTGCTGGTGCCGTAGGCCAGGTAGGCCATCAGGGTATCGTTGATGTCCAGTTCGCCGCGCA
>Ga0233424_10002529_pt1:5000-12947 | contig 12947 bp, 5 predicted proteins | sample Watercolumn_Towu_FD_181011 | JGI IMG/M metagenome (GOLD analysis project Ga0233424, IMG submission 181011) | Freshwater microbial communities from Lake Towuti, South Sulawesi, Indonesia - Watercolumn_Towuti2014_125_MG | ecosystem: Environmental > Aquatic > Freshwater > Lake | place...
GGAACTACCGAGAGATCGTTATCACGATGGGGGGACGCAGGAAGCTATGCGAGTCTGGAGAGGGCCGAAAGGCGCCAGGTTGAGGCATGTAGGGGGATCCAGCAGGAAAATCCGTTGGGTCACATTCCCTGAGGTGCCGGAGCGAGAGCCGCAAGGCTCACAAAGTCGCAGACGCTACGCTGCCGAGAAAAGCCTCTAAGGAGATCTCTTGGTACCCGTACCGCAAACCGACACAGGTAGGTGAGGAGAAAATCCTCAGGCGCAAGTGAGAATCATCGTTTAGGAACTAGGCAAAATGACCCCGTAACTTCGGGATAAGGGGTGCTCAGCAGCGTTAGTGGCCTCGCGCCACGAAGCGCCACCTGAGTTGCAATAAAGAGGGTCAAGCGACTGTTTACTAAAAACACAGGGCTCTGCTAAGTCGAAAACGACGTATAGGGTCTGACGCCTGCCCGGTGCCGGAAGGTTAAAAGGAGAGGTTAGCCGCAAGGCGACGCCTTGAATTGAAGCCCCGGTAAACGGCGGCCGTAACTATAACGGTCCTAAGGTAGCGAAATTCCTTGTCGGGTAAGTTCCGACCTGCACGAATGGCGTAACGATTTGACCGCTGTCTCAACGATGAGCGCTGCGAATTTGTGGTACCGGTGAAGACGCCGGTTGCCCGCCATAAGACGAAAAGACCCCGTGCACCTTTACTGCACCTTAGTAGTGAATGTTGACGCCGTATGCGCAGCATAGGTGGGAGACGTTGATCCCAGGCTCTCGGGCTTGGGGGAGTCACCAGTGAGATACCACCCTTACGACTTCGACGTTCTAACTGAAACCCATCATCTGGGTTCAGGACACTGCTAGGCGGGTAGTTTGACTGGGGCGGTCGCCTCCTAAACCGTAACGGAGGCGCACGAAGGTTCGCTCAGGCTGTTTGGAAACCAGCCTTAGAGTGCAAAGGCATAAGCGAGCTTAACTGCGAGACCTACAAGTCGAGCAGATGCGAAAGCAGGTCTTAGTGATCCGGTGGTCCCGCATGGAAGGGCCATCGCTCAACGGATAAAAGGTACGCCGGGGATAACAGGCTGATCTGGGCCAAGAGTTCACATCGACGCCCAGGTTTGGCACCTCGATGTCGGCTCATCGCATCCTGGAGCTGTAGCAGGTTCCAAGGGTCCGGCTGTTCGCCGGTTAAAGCGGTACGTGAGCTGGGTTTAGAACGTCGCGAGACAGTTCGGTCTCTATCTATGGTGGGCGCAGGAGAATTGAGAGGATCTGACCTTAGTACGAGAGGACCGGGTTGGACGGACCGCTAGTGTACCAGTTGTCACGCCAGTGGCATCGCTGGGTAGCTAAGTCCGGAAGGGAGAAACGCTGAATGCATCTAAGCGTGAAACCCACCTCGAGATGAGTTCTCCCTGGGAGTAATCCCCTGAAGGCTCGAAGTAGACTACTTCGTCGATAGGTCGGGTGTGGAAGCGTGGCAACACGTTCAGCTAACCGATACTAATCAGCCGTGAGGCTTGACCATTTATTCACTTCGCTCGATGACAGCGCGGTGTGTGGTCAAACAACTATCGATTCGGGAGAACTGAAGTGCTCCCCTACGAGCGTAGGGGAAGGTCTTTAGACCCCCGATAAATTGCAGAGTGTTCAGAGCTTTTTGAGAATGCTCTGGGACGATCCACCTTCGCGCCTGCGGGCGCTACGGTGGACAGGCCACATAGGAAGGCCTGTCCGCCGGAGCTCGCAGCGAGCGTTGGCGGAATCCCAGACACCAAGTTTCCCGGTGGCCATAGGAGAAGGGTCACACCCGTTCCCATTCCGAACACGGAAGTTAAGCCTTCTACCGCCGATGGTACTGCGCGCGCAGGTGCGTGGGAGAGTAGGTCGTTGCCGGGGATTCTTCAAGCCTGACAGGCTTCAATAGCCCGAGTGACAACATCACTCGGGCTTTTTCTTGTACGGTTGGAATGTCAGGACTACGGGCGGTTTGCTTATTGCGTCTTGCGCAACTCGACGCTTCCGCTGCGGCCGCGGTAGGTGTAGCTGCCGCGGTAGGTTCGAAGGTCGTCGCTCGGCTCGAGCGTAAACGTCAACTGATTGTTGAAGTTGCCGCCAACGATCAGCGTCGTGCTGCCGTCCTTACGGCCAGAAACGCCGGTGGTCAGCGTTCCCTGCACCGCGCTGGCAGCCGTCCGGCTGTCCTCGAAGTAGTTGCCACCCACATTGACGCCGGACTGCGTGAGCACAAGACGCGATTGAACCGACCCGGTTGTTGCGGTGCCGATCCATTCGCCGGCGACCGTAAGGGCGGAAACCGTGGGAAAGCGACAGCCGCCTTCGCCGCCACGCCCATCCCTGACGGTCACGGTCGGAGAATAGACGCCGGCAGCGGGATAAACATAGGTCGCCGAGTTGTTGGTCGCCGAGTATGTCCCGGTTGCAGTCCCACCGCCGCCATAGGTGATCGTGAATGACAACGCGTCGCCATCCACGTCGGAGGCCGCCGAGATCTGAAACAGCAACCGCGTCGCCGACACGATTGCTACGTCGGACGCCACCAGGGGGCGCCCAATCGAAACAACGCTGACGTTGCCGCACGTGACGGTCGGAGCCCGATTCACCGCCGGTGTTGTCGTGGTCGTCGGAGTGGTGGTCGTTGTCGTTGTGGTGGCTGGCGGCGATGATGACGTGGCTTGCGGCGTCGAGCCGCCACTTCCCCCAAGCGCGAGGGCCGCGCCGGCCGCCGCCGCGATGCCGCCGCCAATGCCGATCCACTTCGCTCCTGAGCCCTTCTGCGGCGTCGCCTGCGCCGACGCCGGTGTCAGCGGCACGTCGATCCTCGCGGGCTCGCCGGCGGTGACGGTCAGCAAGCGCGTCACCTCAGTGAAGCCGACTTTTCTGGCGGTGAGACGATGCTGGCCCGCCGAGACGTTGCGAATCTCCAACGGGGCGAGTCCGAGCGGTCGGCCGTCCAGCGATATCATCGCCCCGTCGGGAGAGGAGATCACCGTGAGCGTCGATCGCCCGGGCGCCGACGGCACGGTCTCGGCTGCCGCGGATGTGACGACGCGAAACTTGAAGCGTTCGTACTGCACTTCTTCGACATCTTTGGCGGCGTCCCAGGTGATTCGCTTCTGAAGACCCGGCTGTATGCCTTCACCGACATCTCCCTGGGTGGTGAGCGGCGCCAGATCGTAGAGCTCGCTGGACTGAAGCGCAGCCTCGAGCCTCACGGTGACCGACGCTTTGGGATCGGCGCTGACGAGGTCGTACACGACCGTAATGGTTCCGGCGGCATGTTCGACCCGCACGTTGCGTGCTTCGGCCGTGGACATGGCGAGCGGTTGCTGCTCACCGCTTTCGGTCGCGATCGCCAGGGGCGCCGCGGTCAGCCACAGCGCGACGGGTATTACCAAAGCCGGACCGACGCGAATCACTTGCTTCAGGTATCCCATGGTTCGTTACCGCACGCCCCTGAATCCCAACAGGCTGCTGGTGGCCGTGCTCTCCGCGCTGTTGCGGTTGGCCGGCCGCTGGAACCGCAGCGCATTCGCGTTGGCGCCGCCTCGGATCGAGCGGCGGCCGGCGGTGCGCGCCTCCTCGCGGCCGTCAAGGATTGAGTACGGGTAAGGGCGATAGAGCGTCGACGTCCACTCCCACACGCCGCCGGTCAGATGCTCCGCGCCGCGCGCGGAGTGCGACGCGAATTCCCATTCAGCTTCCGTTGGCAGCCGCCGCCCAGCCCATGCCGTGTAGGCCCGTGCCGCATGCCAACTGACGTTGACGACCGGCCTCTCGGCCCAGCCTTCGGGGAACGTGTTGCCGTCCCAGTCCTTGAGGTAGTCGGCGTCCGCGACCGAACGTTGCACGCGGTCCTTCTGCCACTCGGGTCTGCTGAGGACGAATCGCCGGTAGTCGCGGTTGGTGACCTCCGCGGCGTCGATCCAGAAGTCGTTGGTGTCAACCGTGTGCGGCACTTCGTCGGGATCGCGGCCGGACTCGGTCAGTGCGCTCCCCATTTCGAACTTGCCGCCGCTGACGTAAACCATCGCGCGCCGATCAATAGGGGCCATCCACCGTAACCCAGGCGTGGGATCGTCGGGCGGGCGAAGGGCGCCGAGCACCGACAGCGGCGCCCCAATGAGGCGCAACCGCACCTCGAGCGCCGCTTCGTCGGGCTGGCCAAGATCGATCCCGCACGTGGCAAGCAGTTGTCGCATGCGCGCGGCGGGTACGCCCGCCTCGACGAGTTGTCGGACGTCGCCCTCTGCCAGTGGTGTGTCGCAGGTGGCCTGTTGGGGTTCGGCGGCAAAGCGACCGTCGATCGCGAATGCGACGACCGCGGCGGCGACGAGGACACGGCGCTTCAACATCTTCTTCATTTGCTCCCCGGTGGCTTCTTCCGTGCCTTGAACAGAGCCTCCTCGGCGGCCTGTGCTTTCCGGGCGCGCGCGATGCCGCTGGCCGCCTCGACGTTGTCGGCATCCTGTTTAAGGACCGATTCGAAGATCGCGACGGCGTCGTCATACGCTCCATCGCCGAGCTTTTGCTCCCCTTCGGCGAGCCGCGCCTTCATGACCGCCTCGCGTGCCCTGGTCTGCGCACGCCGAGCGGATGCCACTCCCTCGGCTGCCGCCGTATGGTTGGGCTGGTCTGCGAGTATAGCCAGATAGATGGCGATCGCGGTGTCGAAGTTGCCGGCACCTTCGGCGCTCTTGGCCGTCTCCAGACGTGAATTGATGCGTTCACCGTCGGCCGCCGGCGCCGGACCCTTGGGAACACTCTGCGGTTCCGCGACGGGTTTGGCCGCCTGCGTCGTCGCCGGCCTGTTCACGGGAGGAGGCGTGGGCGGCGGAGTAACAGGCACGGTCTCGGCGGCAGGCACGGTCGGCAGCGTTTGGACTTGGGGCTCGGCACGGGGGGGCTGAATAGCCGGATCTTCCTGCGCAATCGTCCGCGGCCACAGTATCCACGCGCCGACGGCAACAACCCCAACGGCGATCGCCGCGGCAGCGGCCGCCACCCACGGTCGTCTATTGGGGACAGGCAGCAGCACTGCCGGCTTTGCGACGGAGTCGGAACCGCTCGTCGCAGTGGATGGACCGACTTGCCCGCGCACGCGGGTGAGATCCGCCGCCAACTCGTTCGCCGACTGATAGCGGCGGTCAGGATCGACGGCCAGCGCCTTGGCCAGTACCGGTTGCATCAACCGCTCGACCTTGGTATCGGGATGCGAGAACGTGTTGGGTGTGCCGTTGACGATGCGGTTGATCACCGCGTAGTCGCTGTCACCCGAGAACGCCACCTGCCCAGACAGCATCTCGAACACGACAATGCCCATGGCGAAGATGTCACAGCGATGATCGGTGGGCGCGCCCTGAATCTGCTCGGGCGACATGTAGGCCGGCGTACCGACCACTTTGCCGGTGACCGTCAGATCCCGCCCGCTGGTTCTGGCGATGCCGAAGTCCACAATCTTCACGACGCCGTCGTGGTCGACCATCAGGTTCGACGGCTTGATGTCGCGGTGCGTGACGCCAAAGCGGTGCGCGTAGGCCAGGCCCTGGCAGGCTTGAATCAGCACGCCCAGTTTTTCGGAGACCGAATGCGGCTCGCGTCGGTCGATGAGTTGGGCGAGCGTCGACCCTTCGATGTACTCCATCGCGAGGTACGGGCCGCCCTCGAACTCGCCGTATTCGTACACCGTGACGATGTTGGCGTGTTTCAACCGCCCGGCGGATTGCGCTTCGCTCTGGAACCGGCGCCTGGTCGCCCCGTCGTCCGCACGCAGCAGCTTGATCGCGACTTCCCGATCGATGTCATCGTCATGGCCGAGGTAGACTGCCCCCATGCCGCCGTCACCGATATGGCGGACTACACGATATTTCCCAATGACCGTCGGGGCGGCAGGCATCTGCGTATTGGCGGCCGCGCGGCGTTTATTTTATCGGATTGCCGCGCGTCTCAGCGCAACGCCTGATAGACCAGTGTTGGAAACACTGCGCCAATGTCGGTCGCGTTTGGAATGAGCTGGATCATGAGCGCCATTACCAGGCGAGCCTGCGGGTCGACGCGATATATCGACCCGTAGGCGCCACCCCAGCCGAAGGCGCCTTCACTGCTCATTCCGCTGGCACCAAAGCGATCGACTGTCTCGAAGCCGAGCCCGAAGCCGAGGCCCGTCGCCGAGTGCAGCGTGCCGACCTGATTGCTTGACATCAGCATCACCGAGCGAGGCGAGAGGACGCGCACGCCGTCGATCGATCCGCCCCGCCGAATCGCCTCGAGAAAACGCGCATAGTCACGGGCCGTCGAGAGCAAACCGGCCCCGCCGGCGAAATTCCGGCGGGGCCCCTCGACATAGGCCCCCTGGCCACGGCCGCCCTCCGGCGCGCGAACGAACTTCCCCTCACGGCTCGCGTATACCGCCGCGAGGCGATCCTTCTGCGCCGGCGGAAGGAAGAAGTGGGTGTCCTTCATGCCCAGCGGAGCGGTGATGCGATCGCGGATGTAGGCGTCGAGCGGCACGCCGGATGCCTTCTCGACGAGGCAACCCAAAACGTCCGTGCTGTAGCCATACACCCATCGCTCGCCAGGGTGCGCGACGAAGGGCAGTGCGCCGAGCCGGTCCATCGTGTCGCAGACCGTTTCATTTTTGTCGGCGGTGTACCAGCCCGCTCCCGCCGCCGGACCAAGTCCCTTGGCTTCATAGAGGGCCGCGACCGACTGATCGGTGCCGTACGAGATGCCGGCGGTGTGGGTCAACAGATCACGAACGGTGATCGGCCGCCGTGCCGGCACAAGTGTCATCACGCCGCGGTCGTCGACCGTGGCCACAGTCGTGCTCGTGAACGAGGGAATCAGCGCGCCCGCTCCGGTCGACAACGCCAACGTGCCTTCTTCGATCAGCTGCATGACGGCAGCGCTGGTGATCGCCTTGGTCTGAGACGCGATGCGGAAAATCGTGTCGGTGGTCATCCGGCGCCCGGCTTCCTTGTCGGCCCAGCCGAACGCCTTGTCGTAAACGACCTTGCCGTCCTGCATGACGATCGCAACCAGGCCGGCGACGCGATCGGAATCGACGTAGCGCTGCAACGCGCGGTCGATGATCGGAGCACGAGCATGGTCGAACTGCGGCGGCCTCGACTGGGCGGCAACCGTCGCTGCAATGGAAACGAGGGCGAGAATCAGGGTCGCTTTCCTCATGGTGGGTGATTGTGTCCCAGAACGGGATGCGAGTGCTCGCGGTCGGCGTCATGATTCACCTGGAGAGCGGGCATGCTTCGAGACCCAAGGCTTCGCCACCACCCGGCAGACTGTCAGCTTGAAGATGGCCGACCGGTTGCCCCTGAACGTCAAGCTCGCGCTCGGTGGGTTGACGGAAGCCGTCAGCGTTAGCGCCTCGATCGAAGCCGCGACCACCGCGACCGTGGCCAATACCGTTAGAGCTGCGACCGTGGAACTGATTCCACTGGGTTGCCCCGCCAATGGCGCGATAAGCTTGAACCATGAGATTCCCGCCACCACCTGCGGTGTGGCTGACCGGCGCTTGCGTGCTGGCGGCGTCATGCACGACGGCCCCGTCGGCGCCGTCGGCGTCGCAGCTGGCCGGGACGTGGAACGTCGTGACGATTCGTGCCGCAGGCGGCGGCGATCAGGCGCGCCCGGCCGGCGCCCAGTATTACATGACGCTTGAGACCGGGCGCCTCTCGCTCCGTGCTGACTGCAACACGTGCACGGGGCCTGCGACGCAGTGGTCGACGACGATCAGCATTGGACCCATGGCATGCACGCGTGCGTTGTGCGCGACGGCCGCCTTTGAGACCGCTCTGACCACCATTCTGTCCGGCGATCACACCGCTGCCATCAGCGGCAACACGCTGACGCTCGTATCTTCCAGGGGCGTGATCCGCTTCGAGCGATAGGCTAGTGTCCTGAAACAGTGATACGCGA
>Ga0233424_10002531_pt1 | contig 12935 bp, 6 predicted proteins | sample Watercolumn_Towu_FD_181011 | JGI IMG/M metagenome (GOLD analysis project Ga0233424, IMG submission 181011) | Freshwater microbial communities from Lake Towuti, South Sulawesi, Indonesia - Watercolumn_Towuti2014_125_MG | ecosystem: Environmental > Aquatic > Freshwater > Lake | place: Indonesia...
CGACGACTGGCGCGCCACGATGACGCGCTGCCCGCAACGATCGTGCAGGCCAAGACCTTAAGCCTGCAGCAAAAGCTGGTCTACGTTGCCCATGAACTGCTATTCCTGCCAACCCTGCACCGAACCCCATCGGGTTACTCAGAAATGGCAACCGCACTCACTACGGCACTCACCAAGGCCGGGACTGCCACGCTGAACCGGCAGACGCTGAGAGGCTTCGCGAACGCGACCGGTATGAGCATGGCGGCACTGAAGCGCCACTGGCCAGCAAATCCAAACACGCCATGAATCGCGCACTTGAACGGGGAATCTCCGAGAGGCTAGACGCGCGAGACACGGTCGCACCTTCACGCTCCGAATCGTTCAACGATGTTCTCGCTTGTGCAGGCCAAAGCGGCGCCGATCCTGACGCACTGGCACGCTTGTTCTGGCTTATGAATGCGCACCCCCGCCTGCTTGGACACCGGCGTTGTCTGCAGAACCTACCGTGCCTTTGGCAGACGCCCGATTTCATCGACGGCGCACGCGCTTGGGCAGGCTCATGGATTGATGATCTTCCGGCTTGGTCCATTGCGGCGCAATGGGCGGCAAACATCTCGGGAAGCGTCCTCTCCAAACTTGCCGACTTCGCTCGCGAACCGAAAGACGCCCTGCACCACGTACTGATGCGGCACGGCATCAATCGACATTCCATCGCTGGCGTGCTGTCGATCCGGCATCACGCCGACGTAGATCCGTCCATACCGACCCACAACCTTCCGCGTGCTGCCAAGCACTTCCGCTTGCTGCAATGGCACCTGTTCACCAGCCATGCTGAAGCGAGGCATCACCGAAGCACGCTTGATCAATACCTCCAATACGACCGCCCAAGCGAATGGCCGGCTTGGCCCCGGCCTGCCGCCGAAATTGGCCTCGCGATGCGGCATATGAGCTACGCCGAGGGCGACGCTTTGCTTGAAAGCCTTACCTTCGAGCCGCAGCTAGACCTCTTTGTCGAGAACCTTGCGGGTCGCAAGAAAGAGTTAACGGACATCTTCAGAGAGCGCCGCGAACGACCGCAACTCGCTGCGATTCTGAACTACTTCGAAGACTTCAAGCTGTACTTCAGCGGGATGCCGGTCCAACGCCGCCGTGGCAACGGCGGGGGAACTGGAGGGGCACGAATCGGCGTACCGGGCTATGTTCATTTCGCTGCCAGCCCGCAAGTGTTCTTTCAGCCACCAGAGTCCGACTCCCGGGACAGCGATGTCCCCTGGCGGGACGCTACGCGTGTCTTCATCCATCCGCAAGGCTTGACGCCCGACGCTCTCGGGGAATTGGAGGGGGTCGACATTGCACCGGCCGATGACCTTCAGCCGGTCATGGACCTGTTCCCAATCGACGGCCGACCTGGCGGGGTTCATGGCTTGTGGACCATGCGGACAACGATCGAGGCTGCCGCGCAGCGCTTCTACTGGGACAAGTCACAACTGACGCCGAATGAGCTCGCTGCGCTGCTGGGCACGATCGACCCCATTGCCCTCAAGGCGGACCATGCAGAAGCATTGGCGACTCAGACAGAAGCCGCCTTGTTGATCCGCTGCATGCTCACATTTGGATGCAAGCAAGAGGAGGCTCGGACCGTGCGGTCGATGTGGACAAGCGACTTCGATGCTCTCGTTACGACGGGCGGTGAAGTGCTAACGCGTGTTGTCCTGGTCTGCCCTAACACAGGCCTTTGCGCAGGATTCGCACTGCCGGCCATTCACCCGCGCTACCGGTCCCCGCCAAGACAAACCCCCTCGACGATCGCTCGACCTGTCACAGGCTGTCTTCGGCTCCCGGACGTCCTAGGCCTCGGCGACGCTCTTCTGGAGCGTCAACGCCATGCTGATGTCGAAGTAGGTGGAGCAATCTTTAGTCAACCTGCCGACGCACTTGAAGCTGAGATCCGGCACTGCTTGATGAAGGTCAACGAGCGACTGGATGATCAATCAAGGCCGCGAGTCACTGCAATCAAGATTTCGCGCAAGCTGCCCTCCGTCTTGTCGCGAGCAGGTCTCGACGATGTTGGCGTTGCCCTCGTCTGCGGCGACCGTCAGTATGAAAGCGAAGCTCGCCTGCACTACACGCAGCATCGCCAGGAAGCGTTGCAGAAAGCATACGACAAGGCCATAAGACGCATTCACGTTGAGTCTGGGCGGCCCACTCGAACAGGCAACCAGTTCAAGCAACCTGACAGCCCGGCCCGCGTCGGTGCTCGGTTCATTGTGGAAGACGAGTCGCTCAGACGCTTCCTCAGCAACCTGCGCTTAGAAATCAGGAAGCGCCCGCCCTCCAGGCGCAGCAGCCAGCACCGCTATCACCGAGCTTTCATCCTATACACCTGGTTGATGCAATCTCTGTTGACGACGGTGCGACCTTCAGCACATCCAGAACGTCTACTGGCGCAGCTCCTTCGGCATGAGTGCCACCTCGGGATCGAGCGCCGCATCCTCCCGATCATCGAGAAGGACGATCAGTATCAAGCTCTCGCACGGCCCGCCGTCATCTTGCCCCGACTTCAGCGGCAGTATCACCATGCCCTGAAGCACGCCAGCGAGACGTGGCGGTGGCGGCCACCTGATGTCTCATTCCCTTGCGTCTCGCCCGCTCAAAGCGTGTTCCTTGACTGGGATGGCGACCAACCGCAACCCGTTGCGGAGATCGTGAGTCCGAAATGGCTTGCGAGTCAGTTGATTGACTTCGGACTTCCAGTGCCGGCCAACTTCGCGCGTGGCTTCATGAGAAGCTGGTTGCTGAAAGACGGGTGCAGTGAGCAGATCGTCGATGCATTCCTCGGCCACACCGGCATCGGCAAAAGTTCGGTCAGCATGACGGCAACGTTTGACTATTCGGCACACTTCCGTGAACTCAATGAACGCCTCGATCACATGGCCAAAAGCCTCGGGCTTGACCCTGTCGCGTCATTGCTTGCAGGCGATTGAAGATGGGCACGCCTACTTCAATTGATATTGCCGCCACGGCAGATTGCGCCTGGCAAGAGGTCGCTCGCCGCAGCTGCGATGCTGATCGAGAGGCAATCAAGCCACTTCGAGATTGGCTCGCGGGCCAAACCAATGCGCACGCGGCATTGCTCCAGAGCGGCCGCACAGTGGGAGCGGCAGATGAGCGCAGCGCGCGGGAGCTGGAGGCCTTGCTCCTTGGCCGGGTGGCGCAGAAGGAGCTAAGTCACATCACGGCAGCGCAGCATCTCTACCTGCTTCATCGAGTCGGAAGACGCCTAAGAAACGCGAGCGTGCCGATTGCACCTACGTGGGTACCTTCCATCATCAGGCCACCGCCCAGCCCCTTTCCAGCCAGCACAGGCGATGCCGTCACAAGAGTTGAAGCTTGGCGCGATGCGCTGCACCGCACCATTACCAAGCTGATACCAACAGACCTGACCAGTCTTTGGCCGCTCGTCGCCCTTTCAGCGGTTTGCAATGGCGCTCTGCTGGATCGGGGCAAGCTGAGCAGGCTGTGCCTGATGCTCAACCGGGGCAGTCTGTGTGTCACCCGACTTGCAGCAGGCCCTGCATACGTCGACTTTCTGCTTCCCTTCGAAGGTCTCGGCAACCATCACCTGCAACGGTGGTGGTGCGATCCGGTTTCGGACCTGCTGCTGCAACGGGTGTCGTCGGGTCACGATACCTGCGAGTTCCACTCAACCGTCAAAAAGATCGGGAAGCTGCTCGAACGTGCGGGCGTCGCAGCTGATCTCTGGCCCAAGACCATATCTGATCTGCTCGACTCAGCAGCCATCTGGTGGTCACTGCACGGCGCACAAGTCGACATACAAATGATGCGTCGCACTTTCGCCTCGCATAGTTTGACTGCGCGCTGCTGGTCCCGATTGCAGTCCCTTCCTTTTGAACGAGAGCCTGGTGCGATCACCAATCCAGGAATAGAGCCACGCTCTTCCTCAGTCGGTCAGTGGGAACCGGAGATAGAGCTGTGGCAAGCGGTGATGGCAGAACATGAGTGGATGCATGAAGTCCGGCAGATCCTCGAGAGCGAACATCTTCAAGCGGCTTGCGAGAAGTTTGCGACGATGGCCTTGACCACGCCACCGGACGACTATTGCCAGACCTATCTCCAATGGCTGTTGCGATCACTCAGCACCAAGCCCCGCAACGAAGCGGTTGGCATTGGCTTTGACGCACTCGCAGAGCCGTTTCTTCTGGCTGCACCCCGGCTTCTCAGCTACCTTGGCACGAGACCTGTCCAAACCATCTCGTTGGCAGAGCTCGATGAGACGTATCGAACCATCATCGACGCCTGCGAGCCTGACGAGCCCGTTGAAAAGGTCGCGCGCGGTCTTCGCCTCTTCCACGATCACCTGCGCGACGCCCACGGATTCAAACCCCTGGAGAATCCCCGCGAGACCTTTGGCGAGGGCGGCGCATTGATGCCGGTCGACGGAACCGTCGTCTCCATCGATGAATACCTTGCGGCGCATGGATGGCTGGAACAGCAACTTCAGTTGGGTGCGGATCCGACGCAAACATTGATCAGTCGAGTCGTTCTGACGCTGACCTTCCGGTGCGGCCTGCGGCGAAGCGAGGTTTTTGGGCTACGCCTTTGCGACATCGAAGACGCGGCGGGAATCTACCTGCACGTTCGTCGATACCCAGGCCACAGCCTGAAAACCAAAAACGCCGTCCGGACCATCCGAATCGATGCGCTGCTGCCCACACCCGAGCGCACTCTGCTTCGGCGCTGGCTGCTGCGAAGGCACACCATGCTCGCTGGACGCCCTCGGGAGGCCGTCCAGCAGGAACGACTGCTGGCCATGTCTGACCTGCCAAGCGACACAGTGTCGAAGCAAGGCACCGTTAATCGCGTGATGCAAGCGCTCCATGCAGTAACGGGTGAACCTCGTCTGGTGCTGCACCACCTGCGGCATGCGTGTGCGACCTGGGTTTGGTTGAAGCTCAGAGCTCCGGATTGCCCTGAAGTAGTTAATTATGTGGCTTCGATGCCCGCGCTGTGCCAAGAGCTTGGCCAGGCTCGTCGGCTCAGAGTACTGCTTTGCGGCGCGACGTCAGGTCCGTCGCGCCTGTACAGCAACGTCGTGGCCCGAATCCTCGGGCACGGCATGCCGGGAACGAGTTTGGAGCATTACATCCACGTGGCAGACGTATTTCTCGGCGCGACCACAACTCGCGTCGCGGCAGCAACGCCCGTCGAGGCGTGGCAAGCGCTGACGGGTGCCAGCCGCACCACAGTGTATGAATGGCTGCAGCAAGGCCCTCATGGCGTGGTGCAAGGCCATCAAGCTGCTCTGAAACGTTCGGGTGATATTCAGGAGCGTGCTCACGCGACGACCACGAAAGTTTCCCCGCTTCGGCGCAAGAGCACCGCGGCGGCGCCCGTCCGCATTGTGGTAGCAGGACGGGCTGGATTGCTGGTTCGAGCACTGCACCACTACAACAGCCAGGACACGGGCCTCGGACATGAAGCACGCTTGGCCGCCACGTCCCAGGCCTGCGGCGTCCCAGACGCTGTGCTTGAGGGCTGGTTTGCTGCCGCCAAGCAGTTTTCGTCGGCATTCGACATGGTTCCACCTTGCTGCGACTCGAAGAGTGAGGTACAGGCGGTTCCAGCGCCAGACACAAATCTGCACCGTTCTACCGTCGAGGCGCTCGAGACCTTATCAACGTGTCTTGATGCAATGCCGATCACCCATCACTCTTTGCGGAAGGACGCACTGCACATCGCGGCCGATCGATTCAACCGACGTCGGTTGGACGTTTGCTTCCGCGGCGAGAAGGACGCAAAGGCGGCAAGTCTGTTCCTGAAGTTTCTGAGCGCTGCCAGACTGCTTGAAAGAGCTCGCCTGACAGTTCGGCGGGTCGATCCAAATGACATTAAGTTGCCACATTGGCTGCGATCAGTCCATGCGAACAAGCTCCCAGTCAAACGTCTTCCACCCTCGGGCACCGAAGTGAATCAGGCCAGTTCTTACGCCAAGTGGGTCGGCGTGCAATTGCTCAGCTCAGACAATGAAGCTGCGGGACATGCATGGCGAATCGGCTTGTTCTTGGCCTGCGTCGCGTATTGCCAAGATGGCAATACATGAGCGCTTCCGCAGATGGTCCCCCACCTAGCTCTCTTCACGTCGACTCAGATGCTCAAGCAAATTGAAGCCGACCGGATACGAAAGTCGTGAGCATCTATGCCTGAAATCCTTGAGGAGTTTGATGGGTCCCACCTCAAAGTACGCGAGTCGGAAGTGCTTGGCGTCCTATCTCAGCATGTTGCAGCACTCAGCCCACAACAGCTGCACTGGCTAGAGAAGGAAGGGGCGGTCTTGATAGACCTCCATGCCCTCGATGCAGGCAACCACTTCGGCCTTGCAGACTTAACGATTGCTTTTGTTGAGCCCTGGGAGTCAGTTGCAGACGTCGAGTTGCGCACGGGCAAGGTGTGGATCTCTTCGTTCTCTTGGCTGAACGATGAAGACACGTTCGATGCCGTAAGCGACCCGCCATCACGTGTCCTTTGTCACAAGGCTGTGATGATGCAGACCATGTCCTTCAACTGGTTTGAGTTGGTTTTATGGGCTGCGGAGGAGCGTTGGATCAGCGATTGTGGTGAGGCGGAGTGAATCGCACCGACAGGGGGCACGTGTTTATCTACAGGCGCCCGGGTAGCGAACATCACTCCGCGTAGAAGGACTCGGACGCGTAACCACTTATTGGGTTGGGCCGTTGCCGTGCAGCGCCCTGCCTGCGTTCGGGCCCAATGAACTGGAAGGAGGGAACGCAACATCTGATATACAGATATTTGATATTTATCCCATATGCAGATACATTGGGATCATCTGCAATACAGATGCTATATGTCGGCCTCAAGCGTCATCGCGACTTCCGCTGCCCAGCCCCTGCTCACCGCCATCCAGCTCGGCCAGCTGCTGCGAACCGCGCGCAAGCAAAGGGGTTTAACACAGGCCGAGGTCGGCGCCCGGCTGAGCCTGAGCCAGAACCGTGTCTCGCACATCGAGGGACACGCGGATGAGATCAGCGTCAAACAACTGCTGACTTGGTGCGCCGTCGTCGGGCTCGAACTGACTATGACCCCTCGGCAGATCCCGCAGGCCATGAGGGCTGAATCCAACGCACCGCAGGCACCCGGGTCTGACGCAACCACGCCCACGGAGTGGTGAGATGGCACGCCGCACCAAAGCCCAGACCCTGGCCCTATGGGCCAACGGGACTTACGTAGGACGCTGGACCGTCAGCGCCCGCGGCGATATGGAGCTGCAGTACGACGCCGCCTGGCGCGCGTCAGCGGTGGGGCGACCGCTATCGCTGTCGCTGCCCTTTGGCGTGGGGGACGAGCCTCTCAAAGGCCCCGCCGTCGAGCACTACTTCGACAACTTGCTGCCAGACAGCCCGACCATCCGGAAGCGCGTGGCGGAGCGTTTCCGTACGGGCTCGGTCGAGACGTTTGACTTGCTCTCGGCCATCGGCCGCGACTGCGTGGGCGCGCTGCAGTTCCTCCCCGAGGGCTCAGCGCCCGAGGGCCATGACCGGGTTGAGGGCGTGGAGGTCGACGAGGCAGATATCGAGCGTCATCTGCTCGAGGTCGTGACGCCAGACCGATTCGGGGCGGCTCGCGATCCGGACGACGACTTCCGTATCTCCCTGGCGGGCGCGCAAGAAAAGGACGCCTTTCTGCGCTGGAACAGGCGCTGGATGAAGCCGCGGGGCGCCACACCCACCACGCACATCTTCAAGCTGCCCCTGGGACTGGTGGGCGGGCGGCAGGCCGACTTCAGCACTTCAGTGGACAACGAGTGGTTGTGCCTGAAGCTGCTGGCCGCATATGGCCTGCCGGTTCCTGAAGCTGAGATTGCTTCATTCGGCGAGCAGCGGGTGCTGGTGGTCGAGCGCTTCGACCGGGTGGTGTCCAGCGATGGCAGGCGGCTGCTGCGGCTGGTCCAGGAGGATTTCTGCCAAGCGACCGGCAACTCGCCGTTGATGAAGTACGAGGCGGAGGGCGGCCCGGGGCTGGGCGCGCTCTTCAACCTTCTTCAGCAGTCGGTCGATGCAGAGCAAGACCTGCGCACCCTGATGACCTCGCAGATCCTATTCTGGATGCTGCGAGCGCCGGATGGCCACGCGAAGAATTTCAGCCTTCACTTGCTCCCCGGCGGACGCTACCGACTGACGCCGCTGTACGACGTCATGTCAGCGTATCCCGTCATGGGCGACGGACCCAACCAGTGGTCACCCCGCGAACTCAAGTTGGCCATGGCGCTGGTGGGCAAGAACCGTCACTACGACGCAGAGCGCATCCAGCGGCGGCACTTCAACAGCACGGCCAAGCGCTTTGGCTACGGGGAGTCCGCAGAACCACTAATTCAGCAGATCATCGAACGCACGCCGAGCGTTATCAGCAAGGTGCAAAAGGCACTGCCGCCAGGGTTCTCTGAAGAGGTGGCAGCGAAGGTGCTGGGCGGGCTGCAGACCGCAGCCCGCGCCCTTGAAGCCATGCCAGCGAACTAAAGCGCAGGCGCCGCCGACACGCAGCGCGTTTTTTGGAACTGCGTCCTTGCCTTCTAGACCAGCTCAAGCGCGCATTAAGGTTGGCTTTGACGCGATAGAACTATCAGAAAAGGACGTTTGGTTGCCTGGCCAGAAAACTGCACGGGCCGCCAGGATCTACCGCAGCCCCAACTGACCGATCAAGGCGCGCAAACCATGCTCCTGTCCACGAACGGATCGGAGGCGACTCAGAACCCACGCCAAGCGATCAGCTCGCCCGGGCAACAGCTCCTCACAACCAGCTATCGCTTCGGCCAACGGGCCGATGTGCTCGTCTGGACAGTTGAGGATCAGTAGCCATCCCCACATGGACTCCGGGTCGCGCGCGTGCGCCAGACACGTTGTTGGAGCCCAGTGCCATAGCTTGGGAGCAATGGCCCCTCCTAGAGGATCACGCAGTAACCGTTCAGCCAACTCTTCAGGCACCGCAGAATGGCGCAGTACCACCTCCCAACACTCAATTGGGTCGTGCGGGCCGAGACGATGTGCCAATCCCCTTTGCCAGGATGAAGGCAATCCTCGAAACCGGCCGTACATCGCCATGATCGCCGCCATCGGCAGCAAAGGAATCACCACCACCGCAGAGCTCTTGCCGAGCAACGAGGTCCACACTGGGCTCAACACGGCTGCGGTAGCGTCGCTGCCACTCATCGCCGACAAAAGACTCGGCAACAGGTTGGCTGCCACAGCGTTGGGATCAATTTCTTCAAGCGCTTCCAACAAGTGACATTCCGCACCCCGCCATCGCAGCAGCGCTGGCCACCACTCAGGCTTTGCGTCCAGTTGACCCTGGCCGGCTGCGACCAACAGCAGCGCGGCATTCAAAGGGCACAACGGATCCCACTCCTGCAGTGCCTCGAGCCCCAGGCGATCCACGACACGCTGGGCCGAGCACATTGCCCGCAAGAATCCATCAGGCTCCGGGGCGAGGATCGCTGGCAGTTCGCGCAACCGAAGTGGCAGTTGGGCGTACCAGTTCTTTGCCACTTCGCCGCGGGACTGCCACCCCGGGAACAGCACGCCCAACTCATCAGGCACCGCCGCGGGCGCCAGCGAGGCAAGGCTCCACTCCCAACAGGCCAATGTCCATGAAAGGGCTGGAGAGAATCCATCGACTGCTATGCGCGTGAAGGGCGGACTGACCGCACCGCCCAGGGCCTCGTATTGCTCAAAGACCCTCATCAGCAATCCCAGGTGGGATTGCTGGCACGCCACACTGCCAGATGCGTACTTGACCCCCAATGCAACGATGAGCGCCTCAGCTGCGCTCAATGCCGACAAACTGCCACCAGGCTCATTGAGCACTGCCCGGATAGACGGATCCAACTTTTCGGGCGACATGGCATCCAGCACGGCGTCCAGCGCCCGCTCACGCAACACATCGCCCATGATCGGGCGTGCCCAGTGCGCAATCGCCCCCTCTGACACCCAGCGCATCAGGGTGTCGCGCAGCAAAAGTCTCGCTTGCACCGGCTGAGAGAACTCCCACCAGCCCTGGCGGTTCACGACCAGCAGCCCCTCTTGTCGAAGGGCTTCCAGGTCGAGCAGTACAGGCCGCTTCTTAGACGGTCGGGGGCGCTCACCGACTTCAGCCCCCAGCGACTCCGCATCGATGATGGCGAGCCAGCTGTCCCAAGGCAGCGCCGCCATCCAATCATGTCTGGCATCCCGCCATCGCAATTCAACCAAGCGCCTGAGCAGGCTCGTGGCCCGGGTGTCGCGGGCTGCCAGTTGCAGCAGCAGACGGGCACCAGCTTCTGGACTATCCGGCTTTGGCAGTTTCCGCTCACCACTTGAGTGGCAGAGCGAGGCCAAGGCAAGCACGTCAGAGGGCGTCGCAAACCAGATCGCTTGGGGGTCGAATCCCTGCAACCAGGTGTCCAGCCCTTGTCGAGTGAACAAGGTGTCTCCAGTGGCAGCGAGGCGTCGCTCTAGCCATTCGATGAGCTTCCTCCGCCACCCTTCGGTCAGGCGCCATTCGAAAACTTCGATGTCACCGAAGCCAAACACGCCGGCTTGGCTGCCACGCACAAGGTCAAGTCGTCGTCGGCCGTCGGCATTGGCTACCAGCCAGTCCCAGGTCGGGTGCCATGCTGCTTCGAATGGAAGGACATGGCCCGGGTACGCGCACGCAGAAACGATGAGGGCTGCGCGCTCAGGGTCCAAATGAACCAGCGCCTCCAGGTCGGGTTGCTCCACGGGCCCTCGCGGGGCCAGCACCACCGGCTGTGTCCCTGAAGCCAGTCGCACGGCCTCATCCAAGGTATCGGCATCAATGACCTCGATATTTGCGTTGGCACGAAGCTGAGCCAGCAGCAAACTGAGGCCGCAATGCGGGGGCACCGTCAGCCACGCTATGCCTCTCAGCGGCATCAAGCGAGGAGATTGGTGTCGCAACGGCATTGCCCGATGCATCCAACCATCGAGCCGGTCCTTGTATTGGTCGTTGTCAACAGGATGACCAGCACCAATTTCTGCAGTGGCCTCCGCCGAGAGATCCAAGGGCGGCAGGGTTGGGAACTCAGGGAAGCTCCATCGCCCCCGATCTCTAGATCGCTGAGCCGCAATCACCTCCAGCGCATCAAAGCCCGTCAACGCTGCCACGGCCTCGACTCGATCTGGGCGATCCCGCCACCAGGTGACCATCCCGCGCCCCAAGTTGCTGAGCTTCGCCCCCAGGCTACGAGGCTCTATGCCAGCAAAGGCCTCGGGCGCATGGTCCTTGAGCGCGCGGGCTAACGCATCCAGAGAGGAAAAGCCTGCCCGGCGCATCGCTTCGGTCAACGGGTTGTTCATCGCTGGAAAGTCATGGGACGCTCTGTCGGGCCTGCATGCTAACGGCGTCCCATCAGGCACCACCAGCAAAGCAACGGATGTGCATCGATGCATTTGCGATGCATCGCCGTAGCGGGAATCGGCGCATATCCCGAGGATGAGTCCATCAACAACTTCCTCGCGAGAGATCAATGAAGGTACGTTTTTTGGGCGCCGTGGGCACCGTCACCGGCTCGTGCAGCTGGATGCAAGATGAAGCGCGTGGTTGGAACTTCCTCGTGGACTGCGGGCTCCAGCAAGAAGACACGGAAAGTGCAATGGGCGCGCCAAACGGCTGGCCTTTTGACCCGGCTGCACTGCAATTCGTGGCACTGACGCACGCACACCTGGACCACTCGGGCTTGCTTCCGGCCCTGTGTCGAGACGGATTCCGCGGCCCCGTTTACTGCACCTCAGAAACCGCCGAACTCGCGCAGCTGGCGCTTTCGGATGCGGCGCGGCGCCCCGGAGCGGGCATCACAAAAGCTGATGTTGACCGCATTCAGTGGCGACGTTTCCGCGAAGACCTTCCCTTCGGCCAACCCCGCCCCGTCGCGCAGGACCTATTCCTTCGGACTTATCGCGCCGGACACATTCCCGGCGCCGTGTCCATCGAAGTCCTTTGGGGAGCGCCCGGTCCCGAGCAGCGGAACATCGTGTTTTCTGGCGACATCGGCCCCGGCTGCGAGGACCATGAAGTCGCACCGATGTTGCGCTTCCCTTGGAACCCGCGCAGGGCATGCTTTGCGGTACTGGAGTCCACATACGGTGGCACCGTACGCAGCCCGGAGTCGCGCAGTCCCGGTCAGCGTCTGTCAGGGCTGAACGACCTGGTGGCAAGCGTGGTCGAGAGCGGTGGCACACTCCTGCTGCCGGCGTTCGCCATCGGCCGCGCCCAGGATCTGTTGTTCGACCTGCACGCCGTCGTGGCAGCTGATCCCGAACGCTTTCAAAGGCTTGAAATCGTCTTGGATGCGCCACTTGCGCGGCGCGTCAATGCCGTCGTGGCCACAGCCATGCAGCGAACTGACGTAACGCGCAACAAGGTCCGCCCACTGTGGCTTGGCAAACAGGTGTTTCGGCAGCTGGGGCTGGACGACACCGAGCCTGACGACATCCAGGCCGCACTGAACATCATCCAGATGACTTTCGTGTCGGCCGCGGGCGACGCCGCCCTGCCGGTCAGTCGCGGCAACGCGCTGGCGCGACAGTGGCGCCCCCTCACGCGAGCGCGGGGCCAGGCCGGCATGGCACGCTCAAGCCAGCCTCATCAGCCCACCGTGATCGTCTGCGGGTCTGCGGACGGATGTGGTGGCGCCGCAGCGGCATGGTTGCCGGTTTTGCTGCGCGACCCGCGCAACATCATCGCCACCACGGGCTACACCGCACCGCACAGCGTCATGGGACAGACCGCGCGGCTGGCCGAATTGCCTTTCAAGGAGCGCAGACGCCATCCGGGAAGCATCGCTTGGCCAGACGGTCGTTCATTCCCCATTCGCGATGTCGCCGCGACCATCACAAGCCTCAAAGGTTACTCAGCCCACGCAG
>Ga0233424_10002532_pt1 | contig 12933 bp, 11 predicted proteins | sample Watercolumn_Towu_FD_181011 | JGI IMG/M metagenome (GOLD analysis project Ga0233424, IMG submission 181011) | Freshwater microbial communities from Lake Towuti, South Sulawesi, Indonesia - Watercolumn_Towuti2014_125_MG | ecosystem: Environmental > Aquatic > Freshwater > Lake | place: Indonesia...
GCGCGATGGGCGATCTTGCGGCCGATGCTGCCCAGGCCGATGACGCCCAGCCGCCGGCCGCCGAACTGCGGGAAGAGGGGCAGGGCATCGCGCCAGATGCCGGCCCGCACCGCCGCGCCCTGCTGCGGCAGCGCGCGCACGCTGGCCAGCAGCAGCGCCAGGGTGTGGTCGGCCACGCAGTCTTCGTTGGTGCCGGCGCCATTGCACACGGCCACGCCGCGGGCGCGGGCGGCGGCCACGTCGAGGTTCTCGTAGCCCGCGCCCTGGGCGGCGAGCAGCTTCAGGCGGGGCAGGGCGGCGATCTCGTCGGCGCGAAAGCCGGTGGCGCCATTGGTGAGCACGAGCTCGATCTCGTCGGCATTCGCCGCGATGGCGGCGGCGCGGCGGGGGGCGTCGGGCGCGTCGATGACGCGAAAGCGCGCGTGCAGCAGCGCCTTGTGGTCGTCGGCAATCGCGACGAGCAGCAGCAGGGTGGTCATGGGGGTGCGGAGGGGAGGCGTCGGTCCAGAATCCGCACATCATGGCCGAACCGATCTACTTCGCCTCGCCCGAGGCCTTCCGCGCCTGGCTGGCCGAGCATGCCGGCACGGCCACCGAGCTGATCGTGGGTTATCACAAGGTGGGCACCGGGCTGCCGAGCATGACCTGGCCGGAGTCGGTCGACGAGGCGCTGTGCGTGGGCTGGATCGACGGCGTGCGCAAGCGCGTGGACGAGCTGCGCTACCAGATCCGCTTCACGCCCCGGCGGCCCACGTCCATCTGGAGCCGCGTCAACATTGAACGCGTGGCCGTGCTGACGGCCGAGGGGCGCATGACGCCTGCCGGCCTGGCGGCCTTCGAGAAGCGCACCGAGCGCCGCAGCATCGTCTACGGCTACGAGCATGAGGGCGAGGTGGCGCTGCCGCCTGAGCTGGAGAAGCGCTGCCGGCGCCAGCGGGCGGCCTGGGCCTGGTTCGAGGCCCAGCCGCCGGGCTGGAAGCGGCAGATGCTGCGCTGGGTGCTGAGCGCCAAGCAGGCCGAGACCCGCGACCGGCGGCTCGCGCAGCTGATGGCCGGTGCGGCCGAGGGCCGGCGGCTGCGCTGACGAATGGCGCGCTGCCGCCGGCCGCTCACAATCCGCGCACTGCCTCTCCTTCAAGACCCATGAAACGACTGCTGCTCCCGGCGCTGCTGGCCGCCACCCTGGCCCATGCGTCCGGCGAAACCCCGCTCGACACCCTGCCCTACACCCCCAGCCTCGACCTCACGGCGATGGACCGCACGGTCGACCCCTGCGAGGACCTCTACCGCTTCGCCTGCGGGTCCTGGACGAAGGCCAACCCCATCCCGGCCGACCAGTCGCGCTGGTCGGTCTACGCCAAGATGGCCAACGAGAACCAGCGCTACCTCTGGGGCGTGCTGAACACCCTGGCCGCACCGGCGGCGGGCGCCGAGCGCTCGGCCAACCAGGCCAAGCTCGGTGACTACTTCGCCAGCTGCATGGACGAAGGCACCGTGCAGGCGGCCGGCCTGAAGCCCCTGCAGCCGCTGCTCGACCGCATCGCCGCGCTGCAGGACAAGCGCGCCCTGCCCGCCCTGCTGGCCGAGCTGCAGCTGGCCGCCGGCGGCGAGCGGCTGTTCTTCGGCTTCTCGGCCGGCCAGGACTTTGCCGACGCCACGCGCCAGATCGCCTTCGCCTACGCCGGCGGCCTGGGCCTGCCCGACCGCGACTACTACCTCAAGCGCGACGCCAAGACCGTCAAGATCCGCAGCGCCTACGAGGCCCATGTGGCCCACACCTTCGAGCTGCTGGGCGAGTCGCCCGCCGCAGCCAAGGCGGCGGCGCGCCGCGTGCTGGCCACCGAGACGGTGCTGGCCCGGGCCTCGCTGTCCAAGGTCGACAAGCGCGACCCGTACAAGACCTTCCACGTGGTGGACGCCCGCGGCCTGCAGGCCCTGATGCCCGGCTTCGACTGGGCGGCCTACCAGACCGCCCTCGGCACCCCGCCCGGCCAGGCGCGCTACAACGTGACCGAGCCCGCCTTCTTCAAGGCCCTCGGCGCGCGGCTCAAGGCCATGCCGCTGGCCGAGCTGCAGAGCTATCTGCGCTGGCAGCTCGCCAGCAGCCTCAGCCCGGCGCTGGACGCTGCCTTCGTGCAGGCCAACTTCGACTTCTACGGCCAGACGCTCACCGGCACGCCGCAGCTCAAGGCGCGCTGGAAGCGCTGCGTGGCCCTGGTGGACGTGCAGCTCGGCGAAGCACTCGGCCAGGAGTTCGTGTCGCGCAACTTCACGCCCGACCTGAAGGCCGCCACGGTGCAGATGACCGACGAGATCGAGGCCGCGATGGCGCGCAGCATCGACAGCCTGACCTGGATGAGCGCTGCCACCAAGGCCCGCGCGCACGAGAAGCTCAAGGCCATCGTCAACAAGGTCGGCTACCCCGAGCGCTGGCGCGACTACACGGCCTTTGCAGTGCAGCGCGGCGACTTCCTCGGCAATGTGGTGCGCGGCAATGCCTTCGAGGCCCGGCGCCGCCTGGCCAAGATCGGCCAGCCGCTGGACCGCGGCGAGTGGAGCATGACGCCGCAGACGGTGAACGCCTACTACGACGCGCAGATGAACGACATCAACTTCCCCGCCGCCGTGCTGCTGCCGCCGCTCTACGACCCGCGCATGGACGAGGCCCCCAACTACGGCAACACCGGCGGCACGATCGGCCACGAGCTCACCCACGGCTTCGACGACGAAGGCCGCCAGTTCGACGCCCAGGGCAACCTCAAGAGCTGGTGGACGAAGAAGGACGCGCAGGAATTCGAGAAGCGCGCCGCCTGCGTGGCCGACCAGTACGCCGGCTACACCGTCGTCGACGAGATCAAGATCAACTCCAAGCTGACGCTCGGCGAAGACCTGGCCGACCTCGGTGGCCTCGTGCTCGCCTGGGAGGCCTGGAAGGCCCACATGAAGGGCCGCACGCTGGAGAACCGCGACGGTATGACGCCCGAGCAGCGCTTCTTCGTGGGCTTTGCGCAGTGGGACTGTGCCGATGCCCGCCCCGAGGCGCTGCGGGTGCAGGCCAAGGTCGACCCGCATTCGCCCGCGAAGTGGCGCATCAACGGCGTGGTGGTGAACATGCCGGAGTTCGAGAAGGCGTTTGCCTGCAAGCCTGGCGCCAAGCTCGTGAAGCCGGCCGGCCAGCACTGCAAGGTCTGGTGACGGGGCCGCAGCTCAGGCCTGCACGACGTTGCGGCCCTGGCCCTTGGCGCGGTAGAGCGCCGCATCGGCCCGGGCCAGCACGGCAGCTGCGCTCGTGTCGCCGCGCTCGGCCTCGGCGATGCCGAAGCTCGCGCTCAGCGGCCAGTCCTGCTGCAGCCAGCGCAGCGGGGCGGCGTCCACCAGCATGCGCATGCGCTCGGCGACGAGGGCTGCGCCGGTGAGGTCGGTGTCGGGCAGCAGCAGGCAGAACTCCTCGCCGCCGAGCCGGCCGAAGCGGTCCACCTCGCGCACGCAGGGGCGCAGTTCCTCCACCAGCTGGCGCAGCGCGGCATCGCCGGCGGCATGGCCCAGGGTGTCGTTGAGCTGCTTGAAGCGGTCCATGTCGATCATCACCAGCGCATAGACGCGGCCGCGCTCGAAGCTGGCGTGGGCCTCCTCCAGCGCGCGGTCCAGGGCGCGGCGGTTGAGCACCCCGGTCAGGGGGTCGCGCTCCAGCAGGCGCTCGATGCGCAGGATCAGGCGCATCAGCACGAGGAAGGCGAGGGTGGCGTTCTGCAGCAGCGTCAACGCCAGCGCGCCCCACAGGAAGGCGAGGTTGAAGGGCGTGGGCTCGCGCATGTCGGGCGTGTGGCCTGGGTTCACCACCGACTCCACGGCCCGGGCGGCCAGCAGCAGGCCGATCAGGAAGAGCGGCAGCGTCAGCAGCAGCGGGGACAGGCGCCCGTCCTGGCGGCCGCTGAGCGCGCGGCGCGCTTGCAGGCCTGCCATCAGCATCAGCCCGGCGCTGGCCACGCCCACGATGCGGGCGTGCCAGCGCAAATCGCCCTCGTAGGGCAGCAGGCCGAGCAGCAAGGCGGTCAGGGCGACGGTGGCAGCGCCTGCGCGCCAGGCCAGGCGCCGTGAGGTGATGTCGGACACGGCGGCAGCCAGCAGCGCGAAGGAGGCGATGGCCAGCACATCGCCCGGCAGGTAGGTGAAGGCATCAGGCAGCAGGCCGCGCAGCGCATGCAGCGTGAGCGAAGCCGCCGCCGCAGCATTGGCACTGGCCATTGCGAGCGAGGCCCGCGGGGCGATGCGGGCCACCAGGGCCATGGCCAGCCAGACGACGGTGGCCACCGCCGCCACCAGGATGACGCCGGCCAGCAGGGTCAGGGTTTGCGCGAGCGTGACCGTCATGCTGCGGCCCCCGTGAGGTGGCTGGCCACGCAGACGCGGTCGCGGCCTTCGGCCTTGGCCCGGTAGAGCTCGGCGTCGGCGCGCGCCAGGGCCACCTCGCCCGTGGCATCCCCCACCACCGGCAGGGCCACGCCGAAGCTGGCGGTCAGCGGCAGCTCGGTGCCCTGCCAGCGCAGCGGTGCGGCAGCGAGCTGGGCGCGCAGCCGCTCGGCCACGGCGGCCGCTGCGGCAAGGTTGTCGGGGCGGTCCAGCGGCAGCAGGGCGCAGAACTCCTCGCCTCCGACGCGCCCGAGGCGGTCCAGCTCGCGCAGGTGGGCCTGCCAGACGGCGACGCAATGCAGCAGGGCGGCGTCGCCAGCGGCATGGCCGTGCTGGTCGTTGATGCGCTTGAAATGGTCGATGTCGATCATGACCAGCGCGAAGCCGCGCCCGCGGGCCAGCTGGGCCAGCGCCCCGGCCAGCGCCTGCTCGAAGGCGCGGCGGTTGAGCGCGCCGGTGAGCGGGTCGCGGTGGGTCAGGTGCTGGATGCGCATGACCAGCCGCCAGATCATCAGCGCGATCAGGCTCAGGCTGATGCCCACCGTCACCACCAGGCCGACCAGCGCACGCCAGGGGCCTGGCAGGGTCTGCGCCAGGATGCGCTCGGCCCAGCCGGGCGAGAGGACGAGCAAACCCGCCTGGATCAGGCCGAAGACCGCCATCGCACCGAAGGGCAGGGCGGTGAACACCGTGATGGCGCGCGACAGGCGGTCGCCCACGCCGCGCCAGATCTCCCGCACGGCCAGGCTGCCCAGCACCGCCAGGCTCAGCATGGAGCAGACCTGCGACAGCAGGGCCGATCCGGCCAGCGCACCGGCCCCGATGCCGCCGGCGGCCAGGCCGCAGATCCAGCTGATGTGGCGGGGCCGCACCCGGCTGCCGACCATGCGGCGCAGCGCCAGCAGCAGCAGCACGATGCTGGCCAGCAGCAGCAGCTCTGTCACGGCCACGCGCAGGGTCGTGGGTGCTGCGGCCATCCAGCCGCTGAAGGCCAGGGGTGGCACGCGCACCAGGTGGCTGGCCACCATCAGCCAGCTGGCCCGCGGTGCGATGCGAAAGGCCTTGGCCAGCACGAGCCAGGCCAGTGCCGCCATCACATTGAAGGCGGCACTGATCTGCAGCAGGGTGGGAACGTCGAGAAAGTGCATGAGGTCGGGGCTGCATCTTCTCCGACAACGACACAATGCCGGCATGTCACGCTGGGTATTGATCACCGGAAGTTCGCGCGGGATCGGCGCGGCCACCGCCCTGCGCTGCGCTCAGGACGGCTGGGACGTGGCCCTGAACTTCGCGCGGGACGCCCAGGCCGCCCAGGCGCTGGCGGCCCGCATCCAGGCCCTGGGCCGGCGCACGCTGACGCTGCAGGCCGATGTGGCCGACGAGGCCCAGGTGGCAGCGATGTTCGAGCAGCTGGATGCTGCCGGCGGGCCGCTGGCCGGGCTGGTGAACAACGCCGGCATCGTGGCGCCTGCGGCGCGGCTCTCGGCCATGACGCCCGAGCGCTGGCGGCGGCTCTTCGACGTCAATGTGATCGGCACCCTGCTGTGCTGCCAGCAGGCCGCGCGCCGCATGAGCACGGCGCAGGGCGGGGCGGGCGGCGCCATCGTCAACCTCAGCTCGCGGGCGGCCGAGTTCGGCTCGGCCGGCATCTATGTCGACTACGCGGCCACCAAGGGCGCCGTCGACACCCTCACCAAGGGCCTGGCCCGCGAGTTGATCGCTGAGGGCATCCGCGTGAACGGCGTGCGCCCCGGCATCATCGAGACTGACATCCACGCCGATAGCGGCCTGGACGCGCACACGGCGGTGTCCACCCTCCCGATCCAGCGCCTCGGCCGCCCGGAGGAGATCGCCGAGGCCATCGCCTGGCTGCTCAGCGATGCCGCCAGCTACACGGTGGGCGCCCTCCTCGACGTGGCGGGCGGGCGCTGAAGCCGCGTCAGCGCTTTTCCACCAAGGTCGCCTCCGGCCCGCCGCCCTCGCGCAGCCGTGCGGCGGTGGCGCGTGCCTCGTCGGCACTCGGGAAGGGCCCGGCGCGCAGCCGGTGCAGGCCGGCCTCGCGCACGATGGTGAGCAGGGGCAGCAGCGTGAGGTCGGCCTCGGCCACCCGCTGGCGCAGGGCCTCGGCGCCGTCGAGCTTGCTGAAGGCGCCGAACTGCAGCCAGTAGACGCTGGCCGCGCCGGGCGTCGTCTCGCGCTCCGGGCTGCCCGAGGGCGCGGCGGGCACGTAGACCGGTGCCGGCTCGGTGGGCGCGGGGGTTGCCAGGCCGGCGCGGATCTCGGCGTAGGTGATGCGGCGCACTTCCACCGGCGCCACGCCGCGCAGCACGTCGAGCTTGAGCGCGGCGGTGTAGCTCAGGTCGATGATGCGGCCCTTGTGGAAGGGGCCGCGGTCGTTGATGCGCACGATGACCTCGCGCCCGTTGGCCGGGTTGCGCACCCGGGCATAGCTCGGGATGGGCAGCGTGGCGTGGGCCGCGGTCATGGCGTACATGTTGTAGACCTCGCCGCTGGCCGTGGGCCGGCCGTGGAACTTGCGGCCGTACCAGGAGGCCAGGCCCCGTTCGGCATAGGCCACGTCGCCGGCCAGCGGCTCGTAGCGCTCGCCGAGCACCTCGTAAGGCTTGTTGGGGCCGCCGATGCGGATGGGCTCCAGGCGGGGCACGGCGTCGGGCACCCGGGCGAGGTCGGCCGGCGGGTTGGGCAGCGGGCCGTCGCGCTCATTGGAGGCCGGCGCGGGGCCCGGGCCGGGTGCCCGCGTGGCACAGCCGGTCATGAGCGCCAGGCCCGCGAGCGCCAGCGCCAGCCCAGTATGCTGTGCGCCGTCCTTCCACCGTCCAAGCCATGCCATGAGCAATTTCGTCTTCCCTCCGGCCGAGATTCCCAGCGCCGCCGTCCGGGGCACGGACGCGCGCTACGCGGTGCGCCGCATCTTCTGCGTCGGCCGCAACTATGCCGATCATGCCCGCGAGATGGGCGCCGACCCGACGCGCGAGCCGCCGTTTTACTTCACGAAACCGGCCCATGCCCTGACCCCGTCGGGCGCCACCGTGCCCTACCCGACCGAGACCAAGAACTACCACTACGAGATGGAGCTGGTGCTGGCCCTGGGCGCGCCGGTGTTCAAGGTCACGCCCGAGGCGGCGGTGGCCGCCATCTGGGGCTATGCCGCGGGCCTGGACATGACGCGCCGCGACCTGCAGGCGGCTGCCAAGTCCGCCGGCAAGCCCTGGGACACGGCCAAGGGCTTCGACCAGTCCGCCATCCTCGGCGAGATCGTCCGCGTGGGGGACATCGGCCGCCTGGACAAGGGCGCCATCACGCTGGCCGTCAACGGCGTGGAAAAGCAGCACGGCGACCTGGCCGACATGATCTGGAACCAGGCCGAGATCGTCTCCAACCTGAGCCACCTCTACCGCCTGCACCCGGGCGACCTGATCTACACCGGCACGCCGGCCGGCGTGGGCGCGGTGGTGCCGGGTGATGTGATCACGGGCCGCATTGAGGGCCTGGGCGAGATCACGCTGACCGTGGGGCAGCCCGAGTGATGTTTGCTGAAGAGACCCTGGCTGAGGCCCGCGCGCGCAACATCCGCGAGGCGCTGGCCGAGGACATCGGCCGCTGCGACTGGACGGCGCAGCTCGTGCCCGCGGGCCGGCGCGTGGCTGCGCAGGTGAAGGTGCGCGAGGCCGCGGTGCTGTGCGGGCGCGACTGGTTCGACGGCGTGTTCGCCGCGCTCGACACGACCGCGCGCATCGAGTGGCTCTACGACGAAGGCGCGGCCATGAGGGCCGACAGCCTCGTCTGCCGCATCGAGGCCGATGGCCGGGCGCTGCTGAGCGCCGAGCGGCCGGCGCTGAACTTCCTGCAACTGCTGTCGGGCACGGCCAGCATCACGCGCGCGCATGTGGACGCCGTGGCCGGCGCCAGCCCCAACCCGCGCGGCTGCGCCATCCTGGACACGCGCAAGACCATCCCCGGCCTGCGCCTGGCGCAGAAGTACGCGGTGCGCGTGGGCGGCGGGCAGAACCAGCGGCTGGCGCTGTACGCCGGCATCCTCATCAAGGAGAACCACATCGCCGCCGCCGGTGGCGTGGGCGCGGCGCTGCGGGCGGCCCAGGCGCTGAACGCGGGTGTGGACGTCCAGGTGGAGGTGGAGACGCTCGACCAGCTCCGCGAGGCGCTGGATGCCGGCGCGGTGAGCGTGCTGCTGGACAACTTCACCGAGCCGCTGATGCGCGAAGCCGTGGCCGTGACGGCCGGGCGCGCGCTGCTGGAGGTGTCGGGCGGCGTGGCGCTGGACCAGCTGCGCTGGATCGCGGCCACGGGCGTGGACCGCATCTCCATCGGCCGTCTCACCAAGGACCTGCGCGCGGTGGACTACTCCATGCGCGTGCTCGGGCCCCTGGCGGGCTGAAGCCTCCGGCCCTCAGCCGAGCAGGTGGGCCCGCACGCGGGCGGCCGCGTCGGCGGGGTTTTCCTGCATGAAGCAGTGGCCGCCGGCCGTGACCTGCACATGCACATGCGCCGGGTTGTGCCGCTGCGCGCGGCCGCAGCCCACGGCCACGAAGGGCATGGTGTCACGGCCGTGCAGCAGCAGGGTCGGCACCGGGATGCGGCGCATGCGGCTCCACAGCTGGGCGGGCATGCTGCTTAAGATGGTGGCTTCCAGCTCGGGCGCGCACTTGAGCTCGACCGTGCCGGCCGGCGTGTCGCGCAGGGCGTGCGTGACGAAGGCCGTGAGGGCGTCTTCCGTCCAGCCGCGGTAGGTGCCGCGGCCGCGCAGGCGCTCGCGGGCGTCGTCCCGGCTCGGCCATTCGCGGCGGCGGCGGCGCGAGGCGCGGGCCAGCGGGTTGGCCAGGCCGCTGCCGAGGCGGCCGATCAATTGGGCCGTCAGCAACATCGGCGGCGGGAAGAGCACCGGGTCCAGCAGCACCGCGCGCGCGAAGGGCTGGCCGGGCTCGGCCAGCAGCAGGCCGGTCTGCACGCCGCCGAAGCTGTGGCCGACGGCGAAGCAGCGCACATCGCCGTAGGCGCGGCGGCCGGCCTGGAAGGCCTCCAGCGCCGCGGCAGCGCAGGTGTTCCAACCGAGGAATTTGGCCGCGGCCTCGCTGTCGCCGTGGCCGGGCGCATCGCACAGCCAGAGGTCGAAGTCAGCGGCCAGCGCCTGCAGCATCGGCTCGTAGACCCGGCCGCAGAAGCCGTTGCCATGCAGGAAGTGCAGCAGGGGCTTGCCGCTGGGCGCGCTGCGCCAGCCGCGCAGCACGGTGTGGGTGATGGGCGACGCGTGTTCCCAGCGTTCGAGGGCCACCTCGCTCACTCGGCGAACCAGGGTTCGTTGGGCAGGTCGTCGAAGACCTTGCGCAGGCCGGCGCTCCAGCCGTCGCGCAGCGCGAGGAAGTAGGGGTCGTCGCGCTCCACGCGGTGGGGCGGCTTCATGGCCTGCTCGAACTGGTTGGCACGCAGCATCAGGATGTCGATGGGCAGGCCCACCGACAGGTTGGAGCGGATGGTGGAGTCGAAGCTCACGAGGGTGCACTTGGCGGCTTCGTCCAGCGGCGTGCTGTCGTAGCGGATCACGCGGTCGATGATGGGCTTGCCGTACTTGCTCTCGCCGATCTGGAAGTAGGGCGTGTCTTCCGTCGCCTCGATGAAGTTGCCCTGGGGGTAGATGTGGAAGAGGCGCGGGCCCTCGCCCTTGATCTGCCCGCCGAGCAGGAAGTTGGCGCCGAAGTCCACGCCCTGGCGCTGGGCGCCGCCCTCGGCGTCGCGCGCGACCACCTCCTTGAGCGTGCGGCCCAGCAGCACGGCGGCGTCGTAGAGGCTGGGCACGTTCAGCAGGTGCTCGCCCTCACCGCTGAGCCGCGCGTTCAGCAGGGACAGCACCGACTGCGTGGTGGCGAGGTTGCCAGCGGTCAGCACCACGATCTCGCGCTGGTGCGGGATCTGGAACTGGTACATCTTGCGGAAGCTGGCAATGTGGTCAATGCCGGCATTGGTGCGGGTGTCAGACGCGAACAGCAGGCCTGAACGCAGGCGCATCGCAACGCAGTAGGTCATGGGCGTGGGGCACGGAGTGGCTCGGCGGATTATCGCGAGTCAGTTCGCGCGGCGGCCGTCACTCCCCGGGCGGTGGCGGTGGCGGCTTGGGCGCCGGCGGTGGTTTCGCGCCCTTGGCCCGCGCGTCTGCCTCGCCTTGCAGGCGGGCGTTGAAGCGCGCCCGGGCCCAGGTCCACACGTCCTCGCTGAACACCGCGCCCACCAGGCAGGTGAAGAAGAGCACGTAGGCATTGGGCTCTCCGGCCCCGGAGGCGAACACGGCCAGGCCCCCCTTGGCGGCCAGGAACACCAGCACCGCGGCCGTGACGCCGCGGATCACGACGTGGCCCACGAGCCCGCGCGGGTCGTCGTCAGCCATGGGCTCGGCGCGCACGAAGGACGTGATGGCCGCGCCGAGCAGGCCGAAGCCCAGCATGCCGGTGATCAGCGTGAGGGCCGAGGAGCGCGTGCGCAGCAGCCAGTTCGCCACCCAGCCGAAGGGCCCCCAGCCCGTGCCTGCTTCCGGCGCGATGAACACCGACCGGGCGGTGGGCCGGTCGACGCAGGCGCGCCCGTACATCGAGGCGCCCGTCGAGAACAGGTCCAGCGTCGGGATCAGCCAGTCGCGCCGTGCGGCATCCGTGGGGGTGCCGAACTGGTAGAGCACCGTGCGGCCGGCCCGCTCCAGGTCGCGGTCGGTGGCCTCCAGGGCCTGGCGGCACGCGTCCAGCGACAGCAGCAGGTCGGAGAGTTCGCGCTGGGCGGCGCCCTGCAGTTGCCGGTAGAAGGTGAAGCGCTCCTGCGTGCTCATCTGCTGCCGCATCTCGGTGTCGAAGGCCACCAGGGCGCTGTTGACCACCTGCGATTGCTTGGCCGCGATGCTGCTGCGCAGGCCCTCCGCGCGCGCCTTGGCCTCCTCGCGCCGGGCGCGCACCAGGTCGATCAGCAGGTCGACCTGGCTCCCCTGCGCGCGCCAGCCGGGCGGGGCCGAGGCGGCCGCCTCCGGCGCGCTGGCCGCTGCGGCAGCCGCCAGCGCACGCACCGGGTCGTCGTTCAGGATGCTGGCCGGCAGCGCGGCTTCCAGGTCGGCCGGCTTGGTCTTGAAGGACTCCAGGGCCTTCTCCAGGTTTTCGCGCGTCAGCGTGACCGGGGCCTTTTCCTCTTGCAGATAGGGGATGGCGACGATGGACGCCATGCTCAGGAAGATGCCGATGCAGAACACGCCGCTCAGCAGCACGAGCCGGCGGCGTGCGGTGTCCAGGGATTCGAACCAGGCGCGCAGGCCCGTTTGAGACGGCGCGCCATCGATCACGCGGCTCACCAGCATCCAGGCTGCCAGGGCGAGCAGCACCTCGCTGAGGCTGCCGTCCAGCACGCGCGACACGGCCCGCGTCATCTCGCTGGCCACGATCTGGGCCAGGTCGAGCATGCGGGTGAAGGCGTCCTCCACCGAGAAGCTCCGCCCCTGCCCGCGCACCCGCTGCAGCAAGGTGGCGATGCGTTCGGGCAAGGCGCTGGCGAGGTCGAACAGCACCAGGGCCGGCGTGACCAGCAGCCACTGCACGCCGCGCGGGAAGAGCAGGGCGGCTGCGGCGAGGCCGATCACGCGTGCGCTGACGCTCTTGCCGAAGGGCGAGTCCGGCCCGAGCACCAGGCGGTAGAACAGGCGCAGCGCCTTCCAGAGGCCGAACACCAGGAACAGTCCGATGCACAGCGACAGCAGGGCCAGCCAGGCCTGCAGCGATTCGGCATGCAGTTCCAGCGCCGAGTCGGACAGCGACACCCGGCTGCCGCCGCTGGCGCGCACGGTCAGCTCGAAGGCGGCCAGCGCCAGCAGCACCAGCATCACCAGGGCCACGATCGCCAGCGCCCGCCCGACGGCGCTGCCCACGCTGCGACTGTCTGAACTCATCGGATCTCCGTCCCCCGGGCCCCACCGCCCTGCAGCGGCCATGCTTGCCGGCGGGCGGGGGCTCGCAGGAGAGGGTTAGCCCGTCTGTGTCCACAAGGTTGCGGAGGCAGGATGCGACGGGGCCAGAAACGCCAACGCCACCCGTGGAAAGTTCGGCGATTCCGAAGGGCGATTAAGGCAATACGAGGCGCTTCTTGGCATGGGTCTGCACCCCGATTTGGGGTGGCGGTAAGCAAATCTTGACGCTTCCCGTCGGCCCGATCACGTGATGTGGCGATGGCTGTCCGACAGGGCGACTTTCCTATGAAAAGTTAGTCAAGTTTCGGCTCGCCAAGATATGTGGGTGAGCTTTACCACTAGTCCGCGTGCAACTAGGGCCATTTAATGATGATCCGCTCCGCCCGCCGTCCGGTCGACGGCGGGTTTGCCACTTCGGAGGGCTAGATGTGAAGCGTCAAGAGGTTGTTTCTTGACGAGCTGAGTCTTGAGATGGGCGGCACGCCGCCAATTCCACTGTGAGGACGGTGGCAGTTGTAGTGGTGCTGCCAACTCGCCAGCGCGTGGGTTCGCTG
>Ga0233424_10002535_pt1 | contig 12918 bp, 12 predicted proteins | sample Watercolumn_Towu_FD_181011 | JGI IMG/M metagenome (GOLD analysis project Ga0233424, IMG submission 181011) | Freshwater microbial communities from Lake Towuti, South Sulawesi, Indonesia - Watercolumn_Towuti2014_125_MG | ecosystem: Environmental > Aquatic > Freshwater > Lake | place: Indonesia...
CATCGCGCGACGCGCGACCAGGGTCGGTCTCGCAGGTGGTCAAGACGCAGTTTCCAGAGAGGACCAAGTCACGAAAGGCGTCACGCAGGGCAAGCGGGACGCCGACCGTCGCGAGCGCGTCACCGCTTAGGGCCCCAATGCCGCCTTGTACTGCGGACGCATGGTTCGGCCGGCCCAGAACCCAAGCGCCCGCACCATCGTGGCCATTAACTCGCATGTATCCCGTTGCGCCAACCCACTCGGCGACGTCTCCAAGGATTGCGTACGCCAACGGGACGTTTCGTCCAGCGACTTGCTCGCGATAGGTCGGGCTTGTGGGTGCGTGAGGATCGAGCACCAGGCGAACCCACGCGCCAAACCCCGTGGGCGCGGTGATACGCCCCACCACCTCGGCGGCGACTGCATCGTCGCTCGGGTCACCCGGAAGCGGTACAGCGAACCCGACAATGTCGCTCGCGGTCCCGGTGGCTCGTATCACTGCCAGCGACCGTGTGAGGCCCGACGTATCGGCGAACGCTGCTCCGACAAGGAGGGCGCGGACAATGCCTCCAGTCAATGGCGAGCGGTTGACGGTCACCGCACTCATCAACGCAATCCCCCGGCACCTGCAGCGTCGCGCGCGTCGAGCAAGCGACGCGCAATTGGGGTGCGATCAGCGACCACGTTGACGATTCCAAGCAGCGAGTTGGGCTCGACTTCGAAGTAGCTCAACCAGTCTGCAAGGTCGGCAGCCCGGCCTTCGTCAGCAGCGTTTTCCTCACTCGCCAGCACCCAGAGGTACAAGTCGTCGAGCGACCCCGGCCTCCGACCGTTCACTTCGCAGTATGAGTCGACCATGGATTGAAACGTCGGCAGCTGGTCGTAGTAGTACCGGGCTGGCGGGATCTGAACCATCCCCGACGATCGTTCCGCGCGAATGCGCCCACCAGCGCTGCGCCACGAAGCCAGGTTCAAGAAGCCCATGATCGCCACCTGCTCGACCGCAATCCACAAGTACTTTCAGTCGACCGAAGGCGACTGTCCCACAGACTCTACCCAGACGTGCACGCGTCTCACGCGTGGATCAGGACCTCACGTCCAGTGCGGGACGACTCCTCGCACGCAGCCATCACCGCGACGATGTGGCGCGCCTGCTCAACCGAAACGGTCTCCGGTTCATCGTGGACGATGTTGTGAACAAGGGCACGAAGTTCGGCGGTCGTCGTGTCAACCCGAACGACCTCAACCTCCTGCCACATCCCACCCTTCTCACCGGCCACGCTGCGGTAAAGGCGCGCGCGGTCCACGATCTTGAGCTGCGCCTCTGTGCACGTGATGATGATCTCGCCCCCGATGTGGTCCACCCCTGCGCCGGCATGGTCCTTGTACCCGGTGTGCGCAAGGGTAGCCGCCGAGCCGTCGGCGAACTGGAGGTACGCCAACGCGGTGTCGTCGGCGGCGATTGCATGGAACCGGGTCTGGACGATGGCCTTGACCGAGACTACCGGTTGCCCCATGAGGTAGGTCAGGCGATCGACCATATGGGCTCCGTTCATGAGCCACATGCCCCCACCCTTCGAGCGATCAAGGAACCACGCAGGGCGCGTGGCGACGCCAAACGCCTTGTACCAGCAATCGGTGGCGAGGACAGGGGTCCCCACCTCGCCCGACACGATCAGGTTGCGCGCGGCGACGTTCGGTGCGAGAAACTGCTCGGTATGCCCGGTAAAGAGCTTGACCCCGTGGGCGCGCGCCGCCGCGATCATCCGATCACACTCCTCGACGGAGTCGGCCATCGGCTTCTCAACGAAAATGTGCTTACCTGCCTCGGCCGCCGCGATTCCGATCGGCTCATGCAACCAGTGGGGCAGCGTCAGCGACACGATGTCGACTTCGGGATTCTCGAACACTTCGCGATAATCGGACACAACCGGACACGACCACTTTGACTCGAAGGCGTCGGCACGAGTTTGGTCGATCTCACTCGCCATCACGAGGCGCGTCCCGCCCGACTCCCGTGCGGCGCGCGCGTGCGCTCCTGAAATCCGCCCCGCGCCGATGATGCCGACGCCAAACGTGCGATCGCCCATGCTCTCCTCCTTCCGATTGTGCTTGCGCTTGTGAAGCCGGCGGGTCGCCTAGGACGACGGACCCAGGACGCGACGCGCGACATCAACCACGCGCGTCCGCGCACTTCGGATGGACTCGTCCACGGGGTACCGATCCTGGGAGGACTTCGCCATCGCGATTGCCGACCGGAGCTGCTCCGCCATTCCGGGTCGGATCACCGTCTCAAGGCGCGAAAGAAGTTCTGGTGCCTCGAAACCGAAGGCGTATGCCAAGTCCATGAGGTGGACCCGTGTCGCAAGCTGGCGCAGGAACTCGTCGTCCACGCCATCAAGATCCTTGAACGCCCGCACACGTACTGCCTGCGCTTCACCGTCCGCCATCGGATCCTCCTCGCCGATGGGCAGGTTACCAGTCGCCTGAGGAACGCTACGAGCGCAGCCTCGCCAACCCCGCCATATGAATGAGAGTCGCGACCAGAATCGAGGTCAGCCCGAGGTGTTGCCTCTGCTCCGGTGGGTGGCCTTGTAAATTCAGGACGGCGGCTTCAGGCCCCCTCAGGTCAGCAACTGCAAGCTCGATCGCTTCACGAAGCCACGGAAAGGTCCCCCACGGAAGCCGATCTACCGGAAAGAACGCAGCCGCAACTGCCTCATGATTTGGACGCGGCACTCCCGAAACCACCACACACCTGAAAACAGGCGACACATGGGGCCGAAACCCGCTGCGCCGAAAGGTGGCGACACGCCGAGCAACCGTCACCACCATTGCGCTCTCCTCCAACACCTCGCGAACGACCGCGCATTCAAGCGTCTCTTCGTCGTTCGGCCGTCCCCCGGGAATCTCCCACGCGCGCGGGCTGGATCGATGCACCAGGAGCACTTCGGGCGGTCCAGGAGATTGATGGCGCAGCACTACTGCCTGAACAACGATGGACTTGTCAGCTTCCGTCCGCGGCGGTAGGAGCGGCAGCAATGACATCATGCCCCGCAAACCAGCGAAGGCGAGTGACGCCACGACGTCCGGGCTAAATGCCGAGGGCGAGGCGGAAGAGGACGTCCGCGACGATCGAACTAGCGCCCCCGAAAAGCACGAGGAGGAGGACGACTGCGACCCATACGCCTAGGTGCCGGGGCCGTGACGGGTCGGAAGGGCGCGATGCATCAGACATCGGCTCAATCCTACCGTCTGTCAGTGGGCGCGTCGACACGGGCGTTGACCACACCTGCCGACTTGAACTGAACCGCAGTGCGCAGGAAGGCGCGCGGTCGCGCAACGCGCCACCGTGAAACAGCAATTTCTTGCTGTCAGTCCCCCGGGGAACGACGGGCCGTGTCCGGGACGCCCCGTCAGAGACAGTGATCACCCTGAGATCCGACGCGACCCCGGCACTGTCGGCAGCGCGCCTCAAGGGAATGGACGGCAGCGCGCCACCGTGCTGGCGGTGCGACCAGCGATTGCCGCAGCCGTCTTGGCCGCTCAGCTTGTCAGGAACGCAACCATCCCTTCCATCGCGTGGTACATTGATATCGAGCCTGAGGACAACCGTCGAAAACGGTCGGGACTCAATGGCGCGCGGTGCCCCTCATGGTGAGGGGTTCGATGAGCACTGACTGCTGCAGGTCAGTCGCTCAGTAGGGGGTATCAGAAACCGTATGGAAATCAAGCAGACACGCGAGTCCTTACTCAGGCTCGGCGGGGCTGTCGGCGCAACCGCGGTTGCGGGCGGGTTCGGAGCATTCGAGGCGGGCGTCGCGAATGCGCAAGGTGCCCCATCAGACATGCCCCGCGCACGCACGCTTCGCATGGTCTTCGGCGGCGGGGGCGGAAAGTTCACCGACGCTGGCATTGGTAACCCGTACGCCGCGGGCGCGACACATCAAATCGGCAACGCAGCTCTTTGGGAACCGCTTTTCTACTACTCGGCGTTCGCGGACGACATGATCCCGTGGCTGGCCACCGGCTACTCGTATTCCGAGGACTTCACCTCTCTCACTGTCAACATCCGCAGGGGCGCCGAGTGGGGCGATGGCAAGCCCTTCACCGCGAATGACGTGGCCTTCACTTTCAACCTGCTTCGTGGCAACACGAAGCTGACGTATGGCACCGCGATGAAGCAGTTCGTCACGGACGTCGAAGCAATTGACGCGGGCACCGTGAAGTTCACGTTCACGGCACCGAACCCACGCTTCTTGTTCGAGTACCTTGCGTTCAAATTCGACAACGGCGTTAAGTTGCTTCCGAAGCACATTTTTGAGGACAAGGATCCGATCGAGTTCCAGTGGTTCGACCTTGAAAAGGGTTGGCCTTGCGGTACCGGCCCATACAAGATCACCCTGTGGAACGAAACCCAGAAGTTCATGGACCTTCGTCAGGATTGGTGGGGTGCCAAGTCGATGTTCGCGACCTTGCCAATGGTTGAGCGGATCATCTTTACCCCGTTCTCTGACGACAACCGGACGGCGCAGATGCTCGCATCCAATGAGATTGACGCGGCCTTGGATCTCCGCCCGGGCACCCTCAAGGCACTCCTCCCCCAAAACAAGGCGTTAATCACTCACAGCTTTAATCGCCCGCCGTTCGGCTACGTCGACTGGTGGCCGAACAGTTTCTGGATCAACACTACCCTCGAGCCGTGGAATGACCCAGAGATCCGCTGGGCGTTGAGCTATGCCATCGACCGCCAGGGGGCGATTGACGTCGCGTACGACGGTGCCGGTCAGGCAACCGAACTCCCGTACCCGGCTTACCCGCCGCTCAAGCCGTACGCCGATGCCGTCAAGCCCCTTCTAGCCAAGTATCCGACGAACAAGTACGACCTCGGCGAGGTCGACAAGCGGATGAAGGCAAAGGGCTACGCCAAGGATGGCGCTGGCTTCTGGGCAAAGGGCGGCAAGAGGCTTGTTGTCGATATTTACGGTTGGGCCATCTGGGCCGATATTGGCCCCGTCGTTGCCGAACAGCTCCGTAAGGCCGGCTTCCAGTCCTCGTACTCAATGCCGCCTGACTGGAGCAATCGGGCGATGCTCGGAGAACACCCCGGTGGCTGGTTCTTTGGCCACGGTGCATCGATCGCTGACCCGTATTACACAATGTACCTTTTCACCTCCATCAACTCCATCCCGCAGTCAACTACATCCGGTGGTGGCGGCAACCAGTGGAGCCGGTGGTCAAACAAGGACTTTGACAAGATCGTCGAAGCCATGGCGTTGGTCCCGATGGGCGATCCGCGCTTGCTCGATCTGTTTTACGACGGCATGGCAATCTGGCTGAAAGAGCTGCCGAACTTGCCGTTCATCCAGTGGTTCCATCGGATTCCGATGAACACCACGTACTGGCAAGGTTGGCCGACGGTGCTCAACAGCTACTGCAATGGCGCATTCTGGCACTTGACCTTCCCACTTGTCCTGCATAGGTTGAAGCCGACGGGCGCGTAGCCGCTTCGTGCATCGCGCACACATTGGGGGCCGGGCCGGCGATGCATGTGCCCGGCCCTCACTGTGTGTGGACCATATGCCCTATCTAAGTACGAGGTGAGCCGTGCGCCTTAGTTACGTAGCTCAGCGGTTCCTCCTTCTCCTCGCAACCATGTGGATCGCCGCGTCAATCAACTTCGTGTTGCCGCGCCTTGCTACCGGCCGAGACCCCATTCGCGAACGCATCATCGCCGAATCCGCTCGCGGGGGAGGCGCAACGAATATCGGCATCAACGAAATGGTTGCGGAGTACCGCGCCCAGTTTGGTCTCGATGAACCGTTACCAAAACAGTACGTAACGTACCTTTGGAATACGCTGCGTTTTGATCTTGGTAAATCACTATCAAATTATCCCAAAACAGTCATGCGTCTCATTACTGAGGCGCTGCCGTGGACGCTTGGTATTGTTACCTTCTCAACGGTGACCAGTTTTACCTTAGGAACAGTATTTGGTGCGCTCATCGCTTGGCCGCGGGCGCCTCGTCTGTTGAGTGCCACGATTCCATTTCTGTTAACTTTTTCCGCAGTCCCGTTCTATATTTTAGGCTTAGTTCTCATATATATCTTCGCATTTCAGTTGAAGTGGTTTCCGATCGGGGGTGGTTATCCGATTGGCACGGTGCCGTCGTTCAGTCTCTCATTCATCGGAAAACTCATATATCACGCAATCCTTCCCTCAATGTCGATGATCCTCGCGAGCACTGGCGGATGGGCACTCGGCATGCGTGGCATGATGGTCACTATCCAAGGCGAGGACTACATGAATTACGCCGAAGCGAAAGGACTGCCGGAACGGCGGATTTTTTTTGGCTACGCAGTGAGGAACGCCTTGCTTCCCCAGACTACGGGACTGGCTCTTTCGCTTGGCTACCTCGTCACCGGCGCAGGACTGGTGGAGGTAGTTTTTGGATACCCGGGCATCGGATCCCTACTGGGTGAGTCAATTACCAGATTTGACTATACAACCATATATGGAATTGTCTTTTTCTTGATCGTGTCCTTGGGAATTGTGTTATTCATCTTGGACTTGCTTTATCCAATAATTGACCCGAGGATTACGTATGAACAATAGGTATGACGTTCCTTGCACACGGTCTGGCTGGGTATTATCAACGCCAAATTCCGATCCACGCATGAGGGTGAGGCTGGCAGGGATCGGGACATGAGTAGCTTTATTCGCTACTTGCGCCGGAACCCGAGTTTGGGTATTGGCATTCTCATGTTCACATTACTGTTCGCTTTTTGCGTGGTTGGATATCTTCGATACGACATATCAAAGGCAGCCTATCCGCTCTCGGCACCAGCAAACAGGCCTCCTTCTCTACAATACCCGCTCGGTACAGACAGCCAAGGGCGCGAACTCTATGCCGTCATGACCGCAGGAACCATTCTTACATTAAGGATTGGCTTCACCGCAGGGCTGATTGGATTGATAATCGGTACAGTTCTAGGATTTGTGGCAGCTTACTTTAGGGGTTGGATAGATGTACTTATAAAGTCACTTGTTGATATTCTTCTGACTATTCCAGGGCTGCTGATCTTGGTCATCATTGCTTCTGCTACACGTCAATCGATGAACATTAATCTACTTGCCCTGATCATCGCGAGTCTAGCGTGGATGGGTCCAACCCGAAACATTCGCGCACAAGTTCTTTCGCTCAGAGAACGGCCATTTCTCCAAGCAGCCAGACTCTCAGGAATGAACAGTGTAGAGATCATCTTCTTTGAGTTAATGCCTAACCTCCTGCCGTACTTGGCGGCAAGTCTGGTCGGTTCGGTGACGGGTGGCATCTTTGCGTCGCTTGGTCTCGAAGCGCTTGGCCTTGGCGCCATGCGTGAACCAACGCTCGGGATGACCATCTACTGGGTCATCTACTACAGTGCGCTGCTCAAGGGCATGTGGTGGTGGGCGCTTGCGCCAGTGACAGTTATCGTGGTGATTTTTGTTGGCCTATTTAGCATCGGCACGGGTCTTGACGAACTGGCGAATCCGCGAACAAGGAGGATCGTATGACCTCCGCTCCGTCCACTCAGACCAAGCCGCTCCCGATCCTACGCGTTGCAGACCTGTGCGTCGACTACTTCACTGATGCCGGGCGCCTTCGCGCGTGCGATCAGGTGAGTTTCGAGCTTGGCCCGGGTCAGCGCCTCGGCCTCGTAGGTGAGTCCGGTTCGGGTAAGTCGACCATGGCGCTCGCACTGATGCGGCTGATCAAGCCCCCCGGAAAGGTGTCCGGGCGTGTCTTCGTTGGCGACGCTGAGCTCACCGCCATGGACGACAAGGCCATCCGCAGCGCGCGCATGCGTCTGATCGGCATGGTGCCCCAAGCAGCGATGAGTGCACTAAACCCGGTCATTCGTATTCGGGCTCAGATCGCCGACGTTCTCCAAGTGCACGAACCTTCGATGACCGACGCCGATGTCCGCGCGCGGATCTCAGAAGTGTTGGAGGCCGTTGAGCTGCGGCCCGACGTGGCAAGCCTTTACCCCCATGAACTTTCGGGAGGCATGAAGCAGCGCGTCTGCATCGCTATCGCCGTCGCTCTTAAACCCAAAGTCATCATCGCTGACGAACCCACGTCGGCCTTGGACGTCATCGTTCAGAGACAGGTGATGGACACAATCGGGCGCCTTCAGCGCGAGATGAACATCGCGGTAATCCTCATCGGGCATGACATGGGGTTAATGGCGCAGTTTGTTGATCGCCTGTCCGTTATGTATGCCGGCAAGCTCGCGGAGATTGGGCCGACCGGCAACCTGTTTGCTGCGCCCAACCATCCGTACACGCACATGCTCATTAGTAGTCTTCCGACCCTCCGCAAGAAGGGCGTCTTCCGCGGCATCCCCGGGATTACGCCATCGCTCCTCGGGTTGCCATCCGGCTGCTATTTCCGGATGCGTTGCCCATACGCCATGCCAATCTGCTCAGAGGTCGCCCCACCGCAGGTCTCTCACGGACAAGACCATCATTCGTCGTGCCATCTGGCGAACGTTGACGGGGGGCTTACCAGCCGAATCGCCGCTGAGGCGACGTCCAATCGGGATGGCTAGATGGGAGGCTTCGCATGAGCGCCCTGCTCGAACTTCGCAACGTCAGTAAAGTTTACAAGAGCGGTTTCTTTTCCCCGAAGGTCACAAACGCGCTCGACGATTTCAGCCTCGTGATTGATCAGGCGAAGCCAACGATCACCGCAGTCGTCGGCGAATCAGGGTCGGGAAAGTCAACGCTTGGATCCCTGATGATGGGCTTCATCAAACCGACCGTCGGCGACGTGTTCTACAAGGGCAGGAACATGAAGTCGCTGACCGGGCCAGAGCGTTGGCAGTTCCGGCAGGATGTGCAGGCGATCTTCCAGGACCCGTTCGCCGCCTACAACCCGTTCTACACCGTCGATCATGTGCTGACGGTCCCCATACGAAAGTTCGGGCTTGCGTCCAATCGCGAGGAAGCCCGTGAGAAGATGGGCGATGCACTACGCCGGGTCGGACTACGTCCGGAGGAGATCCTTGGTCGCTATCCCCACCAATTGAGCGGCGGACAGCGACAGCGGATCATCGTGGCGCGCGCAATGCTCCTGAAGCCCAAGCTGATCGTTGCGGACGAACCAGTGTCCATGGTCGATGCGTCGTTGCGGGCGACCATCCTTGAATCGATATACACGCTCCACAAGGAAATGGGCGTCTCCGTCCTCTACATCACCCACGACATGACGACGGCCTACCATGTCTCCAACGAGATCATCGTCCTTTACAAGGGGTCCGTGATGGAGGGCGGTGAGGTCGCCAGCGTCGTGAAGACGCCACATCATCCGTACACCCGATTACTCATCGACTCCATCCCGTGGCCCGACGTCAGCCTCCAGTGGGGCAGGGAACCGATCATCAAGGACGACGGTTCTAGCCCCACGACTTCTCGGGGATGCAAGTTCGCGTCACGGTGCCCGCATGTCATGGCGAAGTGCCGCGATGCGGGCCCACCCCTGTTTGCCGTTGGGACACAGCAGGCTTCTGCGTGCTATCTCGGGGAGACATCTCCGGCGCTGCAGAGGTCCGAACTGCACAAGGTGCTTACGCCGACCTGAGGAACGCCGATGTGGGAACGCGACGTAGCACACCTCTCCAGTTGTCCCAAGTAAGGTAGCCTCTGCCAAGGGCGCTTGCCACCGTAAGGCGACTTGGGAGCTGCACGGCTCATGATTGCGCATGACCCTTGCGCGAACTGAGCATGAGGGACGCCCCACGCGGCTCGCGCTTCGTAGCTTGCAGCAACGCGAACTGATGTGCCTGCGCAGAGGCAATCCAATGACGACGTAGTTGGTCAGCTTTGCGCGCCCCGCCCTCACGCGGTGGTCAATCTTGTCGAACTCTGCTGCCCCCACGACTGCGTCGGTAATCTGACCCGCACCGCGCGCGTCGACTGATCGGCCTTGCCCGTCACGTCTGTGTCCGCGCCTGCACGACTGACGCGATTTTCGTTGCCTCGGCTACGAGTGTTGCCAACTCGGCAAGGCCCATCGCCCAGAACCCTGGATCACTGACGTCGACCCCCAGCGGCCGCAACAGCTCCTCCGGCGTGCCACTCCCGCCCGCCGCGAGGAGCCAGGCAAACTTCGGCACGAACGGTGAGCCCTCATTCTTGTACATCCGGTAAAGAGACAGCACGAGAAGCTGCCCGAACACGTAGGCGTAGCAGTAGAACGGCGTATGAATGAAATGCGGGATGTAGGACCATCCCCAGCGATACCCGTCTGTCATGCGTACGGCATCCCCGTAGTACGGTGCGTTCGCTTCGATCCAGAGGTCGCCAAGGCGCTCAGCGGTCAGCCTCCCCTCCGCCCGAGCAGCGAACGCCTTCTGTTCGAACCTCGTCAAGACGTTCTGGCGGAAAACCGTGGCGAACGCGTCCTCGATCTTCCCAGCAAGGAGGCCGAGTCGCGCCGTCGGGTCGTTCTCCTGCGCGAGGAGACGGTCAAAGACGACCATCTCTCCGAAGACGCTCGCGGTCTCTGCAAGCGGCAGCGTTGAGTGGTAGTTGAATGGCGTCTGCACGCGTCCCAACATGGCGTGCAGCGCGTGCCCCATCTCATGCGCGACCGTCATCACGTCGCGCGGGGTGCCGGTGTAGTTCAACAGGATCCACGGGTGGAGCGAAGGGGTGGGGTAGGAGCAGTAGGCACCACCTCGCTTGCCGTCCCTCGGCTCTGCATCAATCCAGTTTCGGGCAAACACCTCGCGCGCGAGATCGCCGAACCCCGGGTCTATGGCTGAGTAGCCTTCTTCGACGATCCGCCGGGCATCTGCCCAGGGCATTGCCTGCTCACGCCGGTCCACCGGCGCGTATTGGTCGTAAATCATCAACTCCGGCAAGCCAAGCAGGTGAGCTTTCGTGCGAAACCACGCTTGGGCGATGGGGTAACCCGACTCCACGGCCTCCATCATCGCCGCGACTGCTCCAGCTGGAACCTCATTCCCCAAGTGTCGGCTGGCCATCGGGTCTGCGTGACCCCGGAGGCGGTCCATCGTGCGTTTGTCCTGCACAAGCGTGTCGTAGGCGAACGTCAGGACTGGACCGCTTTTGGCAAGCGCAGCATAAAGGCCATCGTGCCCGGCGCGGCGCACGTCGCGGTCTCGATGGTAGAGAAGTGACAATGCGCGCGAGAGGTTGAGAACCTGCCCTTCGCCATTCTGATCGACAGATACCTCGAGAGACGACGTAATTTCGGTGTGCAAGCGCCCCCACGCGGAGTTTCCGGTCACGTCCTTTTCGTTTGCGAGCCGCTCTTCGGCCTCGGAAAGTCGGTGCGGACGGAACGCGCGCTGCGCCTCAAGATAATGCCGGTAGGCTTGGACGGCCGGTTCGGCAGTCAGCCGAGCCGCGTTCGAGTCCTCAACCTCCATCCACTCTAGGCCGAAGAATAGGAGCGCGTTTCTTGGTGCCGTCAATCGCTCCTCCACACGCTGGCTGAGTGCTCGGGCTTCATCACTGCGGGTGTCCTGATCGTAGTTCATGTGGGCGTAACCGCCGACCCGCCATTGGCGCTCGTAGAGCGCTTCGAGCGCGATGACCCCCTCAAGGAGCCAATCAACCGTCGGCCCGCCCGGGACACTGATCGTCGCGCGGAAACGCTCCGCGAATGCCCGTGCATCTGTCTCAATCGCGTCGAGTTCGGCACCGATTCGGGGGTCCGAGGGTCCGTCAAACAGGTCTGACAGATCCCATGTGGCTGCCGGCCCAGGTGCCTGGTCGCGTGGACGAGGCGCGGCGTCCGGCGCGTAGCTTTGAAATGGTGGATTTCCGGGCCAAGGTGTCATCGCCGTGTCCTAGTCGAGTTCGATCGAGCAGACGGCACGGGTCGTCGCGTCACAGAACCACAGCTGTCCGTCGAGGAACGTCATGCCGTGTGGCTCGGGACCCTCTGATGGACCGTCTGCAAGCCGAAGCACCCGGCGAACCTCACCAGACAAGGTGTAGCCCGTGATCGTGCGCAGTGAAGTCTCGACGACCCACAGCAAGTCGCCATCCCAAGCGATGCCGTGTGGACGATTGCCTGGAGCGGGAAACGAATGCATGACACGCCCTGTCTCGGGATCGAGACGGTACGTCGTCGCGCTGGGAGGCACCGTTACCCAGAGGCTTCCGTTGATCCACTCAAGCCCGTGGGCACCACTTTTTTCGGACGCGCCGGGCGTCGGAAGCCGCCGAAGCTCCTGCCCGTCAGCCGTGTAGCAGAACAACTCGATTGGGGGGAACGTCGACGCAACCCAGAGTGCCTGCCCGTCCCAGGTAATGCCGCTCGAGTGGCTCGTCTGGGTGGCGAACCGCTTCCGCTCGGCTCCGTCCACCGGATCAAGCAAGTAGACGTTCAGGTCATGCTGGTCGATGACCCATATGCCGGCTGGGGTAGCCTGCATGCCGTTCGGCTGCGGACCGGGCGTGTACCACCGAAAGCGTGCGTTCACTACCTCGTCAATAATGCCCATTGGATCCTCCCAATCTGCTGCAATCCCAATCGTCATCGGCACGTTACGATGGACCCCGAACATGGACGCGGACGACCCGAAGATCCGCTGTCCAGGATCGGCGCGCGATGGAGGGCAATCCTACCGTCCGTCGGCTGCACCGGCAGGCACCGCGTCCACATGAAGCACCGAGGGGCGTGGAATGGCTGGATCAACCACGGTCGACTGGCACGGCGAGGTTGCGCACGTCCTCCGGGACGACTCGGGGGCGTGCGCCCATGTCGTCCCGGGCATCGGAGCAAACTGTATCGCGTTTTCGACACTCGCCAATGGGAAGCGAGCGCACCTGCTTTCGACCCCAGCGACCGCCGAAGAGTTGCGCGCTAGGCCCACGTTCTGGGGCTTCCCGATCCTCGCGCCGCATCCGGGGCGCCAC
>Ga0233424_10002537_pt1 | contig 12913 bp, 10 predicted proteins | sample Watercolumn_Towu_FD_181011 | JGI IMG/M metagenome (GOLD analysis project Ga0233424, IMG submission 181011) | Freshwater microbial communities from Lake Towuti, South Sulawesi, Indonesia - Watercolumn_Towuti2014_125_MG | ecosystem: Environmental > Aquatic > Freshwater > Lake | place: Indonesia...
TGGCCATCGATGCCATGCGCCACATGCTTGACGACATGGCCAAGCGCTATCCCGACCGGATCATCATTTTCGATTCGCCGCCCCTGCTGCTGACGACCGAATCGCGCGTGCTCGCCTCGCACATGGGGCAGATCATCGTGGTCGTGCATGCCGAGAAGACAGCGCAGAGCGCCGTGCAGCAGGCCCTGGCGGCCATCGAGACCTGCCCGGTCAAGATGATGCTGCTCAACCAGGCCAGCCCGAACGCGGCCGGCGGCTACGGCTACGGTTATGGGTACGGCTACGGCTACGGTTATGGCTACGGCTATGGCAGTGATGACGCGGCTCAGCGCTGAGCCCCGTCACCTCAGTCTGGCCCTGGCGTTCCTGGCGGTCACGGCCCATGCGCAGCAAGGTGAAGGCGGCGCCGGCGGTGCCGTCCAAGCGCGCCTGGGCGTGTCCCAGAGCTGGACGGACAACCTCAGGCTGAGCGAGCAGAACAAGGACGCGGCGCTCATCACCACCGTGTCGCCGGGCATCAGCGTGAACCGCCGCACGGGCACCGTGCGGGCCAACGTCGATTACGCGCTCAACGGCATCACCTACATCAAGACCAGCAGCCGCACGCGCGTGCAGAACGACCTGCGGGCGAATATCGTGGCGGATCTGCTGCCGGGCACCTTCTCCGTCACGGCCGACGCCAATGTGGGGCGGCAAAACCTGTCGGCCTTCGGTGCGCTCGCGGCGCCCACCTTGGGCAGCCAGAGTGGGGTGTCGGCGCTGGACAACCCCAACAGCGTGGAGACCGGCACGTTGCGGGTGTCGCCATTGCTGCGCGGGCAATTGGGTGGTTTCGCGACCGTGGAGCTTCGTGGCGACTTCTCCATGACCGAGGCGCGGGGCCAGGCCCTCGGTGACAGCCATGGCAGCGGCGGGTCCTTGCGGGTCAGCCAGGCGGCGCCGGGTGCGCTCAGCTGGTATGCGCAACTGGCCACGCAGCAGCAGCGGCCCAAGGGTGCGCTGTCCAGTCGCAGCAGTTCGGCGGTCGTGGGGCTGGAGTACAAGCCCGACCCCGACTGGAGCTTCGGCGCCAACGTCGGTCAGGACCGGAGCAACTACCGCAGCGCCAACGGCCAGAACGACTCGGGTCTGACGGGCGGCGTGCGCGCGGACTGGACCCCCACGTCGCGCACGCGGCTGGGTCTGAACTACCAGCGCTACTCCTACGGCAACGCCAACGGCATCAGTTTCGAGCACCGCATGCGCACGTCGGTCTGGCGCTATGCAGACTCGCGCACCGTCACCGTCGGCAATGCGGGGGCGGCCGGTGGGGTGCGCACCAATTACGACCTATATTTCCTGCTGCTCGCGTCCCAGGAGCCGGACCCGATCAAGCGAGATGCCCTGGTCCGCTCCACCTTGCTGTCTCTGGGCCTGTCGCCCGAAGCGCCGGCGTCCTTGGGCTTTCTGTCGTCGGGCGCGAGCCAGTTGCGGTCCCAGTCGCTGTCCTGGGCTTTGCAGGGGGTTCGCAGCAGCCTCACCGCGCTGGTCACGCGCGGTGTCACCTCGCGCCTGGATGGCGCCGTCAACCAGGGCGACCTGGCCACCAATGCCCAGATCGAACAGCGCTCGTACAGCCTCACGGCCAGCTACCAGCTGAGCCCGACCTCGGGCCTGTCCATGACAGGCACGCGCCAGGAGTCGCTGGGTGACGCCGCCACGCGCCGCACCCAGCTCACCAGTTGGCTCGCCAACTGGACCTGGCGCCTGGGTTCGCGCCTGAACGTGCAGCTGGGCGCCCGCCACTCGACTTCCGAAGGGGTCACGTCCTACACGGAGAACGCCGTGTTCGCGAGCCTCAACCAGCAGTTCTGACATGAAACGCCTGCCCAGTCCCCCTCCAGCCCGGCGCCCTGCGGTGTCGGCTGCGGAGCTGTGGCCTGCCGGGTGCCATCGATATGTATGAAGCCTTCTACGGCCTGAGCAGCAAGCCTTTCCAGCTCAGCCCGGATCCCAACTTCTACTTCGGCAGCAAGCAGCATCGCCGGGCCAAGGCCTACCTGGACTATGGCGTGCTGCGCAACGATGGTTTCATCGTCATCACCGGCGAGATCGGTGCGGGCAAGACCACCTTGCTGCGCGGCCTGCTGGACAGCCTGAACCGCAGCAATGTGGTCATCGGCAATGTCGTGACGACCCAACTCGACGCCGAGGACACGCTGCGCATGGTGGGTGCGGCCTTTGGCGTGAAGGTGAAGGACGCCCCCAAGTCCGAACTGCTGATGACGCTGGAGGCCTTCTTCGTCAACCAGGTCACACAGGGCCGCCGCTGCCTGCTCATCGTCGATGAGGCGCAAAACCTCACGCCGCGCGCGGTGGAAGAGCTGCGCATGCTGTCCAACTTCCAGTTCAGCAACCAGTCGCTGCTGCAGACCTTCCTGGTCGGCCAGCCCGAGTTCCGCGGCATCCTGCAAAAGCCGGAGATGGAGCAGTTCCGCCAGCGCGTGGCGGCCACCTGCCATATCGGCCCGCTGGACGAGGACGAAACGCAGCGCTACATGGAGCACCGCCTCAAGTGCGCCGGCTCCACGGGCAAGCCCACCTTCGACCACGACGCCTTCCCGGCCATCCACAAGGCCAGCAACGGCATCCCGCGCCGCATCAACCGGCTGTGCGACCGCCTGCTGCTGCTGGGCTTCATGCAGGGCCGCAGCCACCTCACGCTGGCCGATGTGAAGGAAGTGCTGCGCGACATCGCCCAGGAAAGCGAAACGCCCCGCCACAGCGATGCCAGCCCTCTGGACAGCGCCCCGGCCCGCTTGCCCGACAGCCGCCCGGCCACGCTGGACAGCGCCCCGGGCAGCCTCGACATCGCCAAGCTCAAGCTGAGCGTGGCCGAGGTGGACGGCTTGTCCTCCGAGATCGCCGCGCTCAGCGCCGACCACCACACCGACCGCCTGCAGCGCCTGGAGCGCAGCATGATGCGCCTGGAGCGCATCAACCTGCAGACGCTGGCGCTGCTGCAAAAGCTCGTGGACGCGGTCAAGCAGCACTGAGATCGAGGTTGTCATGTTGATGCCCACCCCCACACCGCCGCTGCGCAATGCGATGAGCATCGACGTGGAGGACTACTTCCAGGTCTCCGCGTTTGCGCCCTACATCCGCCGCGACGACTGGAACGGGCTGGAATGCCGCGTCGAGCGCAACATCGACCGCATCCTCGCGCTGCTGGCCGACAAGCAGGTGCGGGCCACCTTCTTCACGCTGGGCTGGATCGCCGAGCGCTACCCGCAGGTGGTCAAGGCCATCGTCGCGGGCGGGCATGAACTCGCCAGCCACGGCTACGGCCACGAGCGTGCCAGCGACCTGAGCCCCGCCGCCTTCCTGGACGACATCACTCGCGCCAAGCGCCTGCTCGAAGACCTCGGCGGCGTGCCGGTCGTGGGCTACCGGGCGCCGAGCTTCTCCATCGGCAAGGGCAACCTCTGGGCCTTCGACGTGCTGCGCGATGCCGGCTACCGCTACTCCAGCAGTGTCTACCCCATCGCCCACGATCACTACGGCATGCCCGATTCACCGCGCTTCGCCTACCCGGTGCGCGAGGGGTTGATGGAGATCCCCGTGACGACGGTGCGCATGGGTTCGCGCAACCTGCCCAGCAGCGGCGGCGGCTACTTCCGGCTGCTGCCCTACGCGCTGTCGCGCTGGATGATCCGCCGCGTCAACGAGGTGGACGGCGAATCGGCCGTCTTCTACTTCCACCCCTGGGAGATCGACGACGAGCAGCCGCGCGTGCCGGGCATCGATGCCAAGACGCGCTTCCGCCACTACGTCAACATCCCGCGCACCCACGGCCGCATCGCGCGCTTGCTGGAGGATTTCCGCTGGGGCCGGATGGACGAGATCTTCCTCGGCCGCGAGGCTGCCCCTCGCAGCGTGGCGACCGCGCTGAGCCCGGCCTGAATGAGCGCGCCTCTTCGCATTGCGCGCCTGGACGCGCAGGACGCCGCCTTGTCCGCCCGCTGGGACGCCTTCGTGCTCGCCCACCCCCAGGCCACGTTCTTTCACCGCAGCGGCTGGCAGCGGGTCATCGCGCGTGTGTTCGGCCATCCCTGCTATTTCCTGTACGCCGAGCGTGCGGGCCAGATCGAAGGCGTGCTGCCGCTGGCCGAGGTGAAGAGCCGCCTGTTCGGCCACTCGGTCACGAGCCTGCCCTTTGCCGTCTACGGCGGCGTGGCCGCCCTGAACGACGAAGCTGCCGCAGCGCTCGAGGCCGAAGCCGAGCGGATCGCGCGAGGGCAGGGCGCCGAGCACCTGGAATACCGCTATCTCGGCGAGACGCGCCATGCCGACTGGCCCCGCCAGGACCTCTACGTCACCTTCCGCAAGGAAATCCTTCCGGACGAGGAGGCCAATATGCTGGCCATCCCGCGCAAGCAGCGCGCGATGGTGCGCAAGGGCATCAAGAACGAGTTGCGGGCGGAGATCGACCCGGGCGTCGACCGCTTCTTCGCGCTCTATGCCGACAACGTGCACCGCCATGGCACGCCTGCCATGCCGAAGAAGTACTTCCAGGCGCTGCGCGACGAGTTCGGGCCGGATGCCGAGGTGCTGACCGTGACGGCGCCGGACGGCAAGCCGCTGTCCAGCGTGCTGACCTTCTACTTCCGTGACGAGGTGCTGCCCTACTACGCCGGCGACGACGAGGCGGCGCGCGACTTGGCCGCGAACGATTTCAAGTACTGGGAGCTGATGCGCCGGGCCTGCGCCCGCGGCCTCAAGGTGTTTGACTACGGCCGCAGCAAGCAGGGCACGGGCCCCTATGCCTTCAAGAAGAACTGGGGTTTCGAGCCCCAGCCGCTGTCCTACGAGTACCGGCTCTTCAAGCGCGACGCCATTCCCCAGAACAACCCGAACAACCCGAAGTACCAGCTGATGATCAAGGCCTGGCGCAAGCTGCCCATCGGTTTTGCCAACTGGCTCGGGCCCTTCATCGTCAAGAACCTCGGTTGATGGCTCTGGCATGAAGCTGCTCTACCTCGTCCACCGGCTGCCCTACCCACCCAACAAGGGTGACAAGGTGCGCTCCTACCACCTGCTCAAGCACCTGGCGGCGAGGCACGAGGTGCACCTGGGCACCTTCATCGACGACCCGGACGACGAGCAGCACCTCCCGCGTGTCCGCGAGCTGTGCAAGAGCCTGCATGTGGCCCGTCTGAGCCCGCGCAGCGCCAAGCTGATGAGCCTGCGGGGACTGCTCACGGGCGAGGCCCTGAGCCTGCCTTACTACCGCGACGCGGGCCTGCAGGCCTGGGTGGATGCGACGGCGGCGCGCGAGGGCGTCGACGCCGTGGTGGTGTTCAGCGGTGTGATGGCCCAATACACCCGCGGCCTGGGTGCCGTGAAGACCCTGGTGGATTTCGTGGACGTGGACTCCGCCAAGTGGCGCGATTACGCCCCCGAGCACCGCTGGCCGCTGTCGTGGCTGTACCGCCGGGAGTTCGCCAAGCTGCTGGCCTTCGAGCAGCGCGTGGCCAATGCCGCCACCTGCAGCTTCTTCGTGACCGACAAGGAAGTGGCCCTGTTCCGCGACTTGAGCCCGGGGCATGCGCCGCGCCTGTCGGCCCTGGGCAACGGGGTGGACGCCGACTTCTTCACGCCCGATGCGGGTCATGCCAGCCCGTTTGCGCCGGGCGAGTTGCCGCTGGTGTTCACTGGCGCGATGGACTACTGGCCCAACGTCGACGCCGTCACCTGGTTCGCGGGCAACATCTTGCCGGCCTTGCGGCAACGCTTCCCGAAGCTGCGCTTTCACATCGTCGGCCGCAGCCCGACGCCTGCCGTGCAGGCGCTGGCAGGCGAGGCGGTGAACGTGACCGGCACCGTGCCCGATGTGCGCCCCTACCTGCAGCACGCGGCTGCCGTCGTGGCGCCGCTGCGCCTGGCGCGCGGGATCCAGAACAAGGTCCTCGAAGCCATGGCGATGGCGCGCCCGGTCGTCGCGGCAGGCACCTGCGTGCAGGCCATCGACGAGAACCCGCCGGCCGGCCTGGTGGCCGCCGATGTGGAAGCCGACTATGTCGACCGCCTGGGCGCCTGGCTGTCGGACCGCGCTGTGGCGGATGAGGCCGGTCGCGCTGCGCGTCAATACGTCCTGGACGCCTACGGCTGGCAGGCCCGACTGGCCGGCCTGGACCGCCACCTGGAGAGCTGATGATTCACTTGCCCAAGCCCTGGCGACTGCCCCTGCTCGGCCTCGTTGCCGCCTGGGGCCTGCTGACGGTGCTGTACTACTCGGCCGGCGCCGGCATGGTCGAGATCTGGAACCGCTCCGAGACCTTCGCCCACGCCTGGGTCGTGCCGCCCATCTCGGCCTGGCTCGTCTGGCGCATGCGGGCCGAGCTCGCCCCGCTGACACCCCAGCCCTCGCCGCGCTGGCTGCTGGCCCTCGTGCCGGTCGGCTTGCTGTGGCTGGTGGGCGATGTGGCCGCCGCGAATGCCGCCACGCAGTTCGCCTTCCTGGGCATGGCCGTGGTGCTCGTGCCGGTGCTGCTGGGCACGGCGGTGGCGGGGCGCATGGCCTTCCCGCTGGGCTTCCTGTTCTTTGCGGTGCCCTTCGGTGATTTCCTGACGCCCTGGCTGATCGATCGCACCGCCGACTTCACGGTGATGGCCGTGCGCCTGTCCGGCATCCCGCTGTACCGCGAAGGCACGCAGTTCGTCATTCCTACCGGCTCGTGGTCGGTCGTGCAGGCCTGCAGCGGCATCCGCTACCTGATGGCTTCGGTGATGGTGGGCACGCTGTTCGCTTACCTGAACTACCGCAGCATGAAGAAGCGCTGGGTGTTCATCGGCGTGTCCATCGTGACGCCGCTGGTGGCGAACTGGCTGCGTGCCTACATGATCGTCATGATCGGCCACCTGTCGGGCAACAAGCTCGCGGTCGGGGTGGACCACATCATCTACGGCTGGGTGTTCTTCGGCCTGATCATGCTGGCCATGTTCATGATCGGCGCGCGCTGGCAGGACCCCGATCCGGTGCCCGTGGCGCCCGCTGCAGGTTCGGGCAGCCCGACGGTGGCGGGCTCGACCCCGCGACTCGGCCTGGGCGCCCTGACTCTGCCGCTCGCACTCGCGCTGCTGGCGCTGCCCGCCGGCGGGCGCTTCCTGATCGATCAGGCGACCCAGCGCGGCGTGCCGCAGCTGGCCGCGCCGGCGCAGCCCGGCTGGTCCTGGGTGAACGAGCCGATGAGCACGCTGCGCCCGCACTTCGTCAACCCGGTGGCGACGCTGCACGGCCGCTACGAACCCCAGGACGGCGGCAGCCCGATCGGCCTGTACATCGGCTACTACCGCGACCAGCGGCCCGGGCACAAGCTCGTGACCTCGGTCAATGCCGTCGTGAACGCCGAGGAGGACAAGGAGTGGTCCGTCACGCGCAGCAGCCTCGGCGAGGTGGGCGGCCAGCCCTGGGTGCAGCATGAACTCCGGGGTCAGGCGCTGGGTGCCGCCCTGTCCGGCATGGGGTCGGCGCCGCGGCTGAAGGCCTGGCAGGTCTACTGGATCAACGGGCGCCCCTTCGCCAGCGACTGGCAGGCCAAGCTCTACGGGGCCTCCCAGACCCTGATCGGCCGTGGCGATGACGCCGCCGTGGTGGTCCTGTACGTCGACAAGGACGCCGCCGGGGCCGACGACGCCCGGCTGAAAGCGTTTGTTACGCAACTTTGGCCTGCTTTGGACACCGCTTTGCGTGGGGTCCGCGACCTCGACTCGGCGCGCAAGCCGTGACAATGGCAGGCTTTTCCAGCAATCACAGCAACGAGAAACGACCCATGAATACGCTCGCAGTCATCGGCCTCGGTTACGTGGGCCTGCCCCTGGTGGTGGAGTTCGGCAAGCAGATGCGCACCATCGGCTTCGACATCGCCACGAACAAGGTCGAGGCCTGCCAGCGCGGAACCGACCCCAGCCGCGAACTGACCGATGCGGAAGTGCAGGCCGCCACCCACGCCGTCTACACCGACGACCCGAAGATGCTGGCCGAGGCGGACGTGATCATCGTGGCCGTGCCCACGCCGGTGGACGACGCCCACATCCCCGACTTCCGCCCCCTGATCGGCTCCTCCACGAGTGTGGGCCGCCACATGAAGAAGGGCGCGATCGTCGTGTACGAGAGCACCGTCTACCCCGGCGCGACCGAAGAGGTCTGCATCCCCGTGCTGGAGCGCGAGTCGGGCATGAAGTGGAAGCAGGACTTCTTTGTCGGCTACAGCCCCGAGCGCATCAACCCGGGCGACCGCGAGCACACCCTGACCAAGATCCTGAAGATCGTCTCCGGCGACACGCCCGAGACGCTGGAGAAGGTGGCCCAGGTCTACGAGAAGATCATCGTGCCCGGCGTGCACCGCGCCTCCAGCATCAAGGCCGCCGAGGCCGCCAAGGTCATCGAGAACACCCAGCGCGACCTGAACATCGCGCTGATGAACGAGCTGGCCATCATCTTCGACAAGCTCGGCATCGACACCTCCGAGGTGCTGGAAGCCGCCGGCACCAAGTGGAACTTCCTGAAGTTCAAGCCGGGCCTGGTCGGCGGCCACTGCATCGGCGTGGACCCGTACTACCTGACCCACAAGGCCGACATGCTGGGCTACCACCCGCAGGTCATCCTGGCCGGCCGCCGCATCAATGACGGCATGGGCAAGTTCATCGCCGAGCAGACCATCAAGCAGATGATCGCCAGCGGCAGCTACATCAAGGGCGCGCGCGTCAACGTGCTGGGCCTGACCTTCAAGGAGAACTGCGGCGACCTGCGCAACTCCAAGGTCATCGACATCATCAACGAGCTCAAGACCTACGGCGTGGAGGTCTTCGTGACCGATGCCCAGGCCGAGGCCGAAGAAGCCATGCACGAGTACGGCGTGCGCCTGATGCCCTTCGACGACCTGCCCCGCGCCGACGCCATCGTCGCCGCCGTGTCGCACCGCGAGTACGCGGCGCTGAGCATGGAAGACATCGGCAAGAAGCTGGTCAAGGGGGGCGCCTTCATCGACGTGAAGGCGGCCTTCGATGCCAAGGCGATCGAAGGCGCGGGCTATCGACTGTGGCGCCTGTGATCCCGCCGGCCGGCGGCGACGCTACCGAGGTGTCGGAAGGCGCTGCGGCGGCATCGGCCGTGCGGGTGCTGCTGGTGGTGCCGACACTCGGCCGGCGTCTGCAGACGCTGGAGCGCACCCTCGCCTCAGTCACGTCACAGGCGGGCGTTGCAGTCGACGTGCGTCTGGTCTGCCCGGCCCCGTCTCCCGAGGTGCAGGCACTGGCGGCTCGTTTCGGCGCAGGCATGATTGCCGAGGCAGGGCATATCTCGGCCGCGGTGAACCGGGGCTGGGCGGATGCTGGCCGTGCGCATCGCTATGTGGCGTGGCTGGGCGACGATGACGTGCTCAGGGATGGGGCACTGAGCCGATCGGTCCAGGCGCTGGAAGCGCAGCCGCGGGCGGTGGTCGCCTTCGGCCACTGCGACTACATCGACGAGGATGCGGCCCTGCTGTTCACGCGCCGGCCGCCGGCGGGTGCCAGCTGGCTCCTGCAGTTCGTGCCGGGCCTCATCAAGCAGGAAACCTGCCTCTTCCGGCGCGATGCCGTCGTGCGGGTGGGCGGCCTGGACGAGCAGCTGCGCTATGCGATGGACCTGGACCTGCTGCTGCGCTTGCGGCGCCTGGGCCCGTTCGCGCGCGTCGACACCTCACAGGCCGGCTTCTGCTGGCACGCCGACTCGATCACCATCGCCAATCGCGAGGCGTCGCTGGACGAAGCGCAGGGCATCCAGCAGCGACTCGCTCGCGGCCTGAGCGCGATCGGCTTTCGCCTTGTGCGCCCCGTGTTCCGCTGGCTCATCCTGCTGGCGTCTTCTCGCATCAACAAGACCACCCACGGCGCCCGGGCCTGAGTGGAGGGCAGCGGCCTGCCGAGCGAACACGGCCCGCTGCCTCATCGTTCCGGGGAAGGAATCCGCGTGGAGTTGATCCGTCGCCTGTTGACACTGTCCGTCGTCCGCTTCGTGCTGGTCGGCGTCGTCAACACGGGCTTCAGCTTTGGCATCTACCTGCTGTGCGTGCATCTCGGCATGCCGTTCGCGCTCGCCAGCCTGGTGTCGATCGTGCTGGGCATCGGCTTCAGCTTCAAGACCCAGGGTGCGCTGGTCTTCTCCAACCGTGATGGCCGCCTGTTCGGGCGCTTCGTTGCGGTCTGGGCCGTGATCTATCTGTTCAACATCGGCGTCATCTATGTGCTGGTGCAACTGGGCCTGAGCGCCTCGTGGGCCGGCGCCGTGGCGATCGCGCCGACCACCGTGGCGTCTTTTCTCGCCCAACGCTTTTTCACTTTTGGCAGACCGGCCGTCAGGCCGGCGCCTCACACGTCCAGGGAGTGAACCGTGCCGATCCGACTTGCGATCATCGTGCCTTGCTACAACGAGGAAGAAGTGTTGCCGGAGACGAACCGCCGGCTGCTGGAGGTGCTCACGCGCCTGCAGGGCCGCGGGGCGATCACGGCGGACAGTGCCATCCACTACGTCGACGACGGCAGCCGTGACCGGACCTGGTCCTTGATCGAGGATCTGGCCAAGACCGACGGGCGCGTGCACGGCATCAAGCTGTCGCGCAACCGGGGCCACCAGGCGGCCCTCATGTCCGGCCTGCTCACCGTGCCCGGAGATGCCCTGGTCAGCATCGATGCCGACCTGCAGGGCGATGTGAACGTCATCGAGAAGATGGTCGACGAGCACGCAGCCGGCGCCGAGGTGGTCTACGGTGTGCGCGACTCGCGCGCGACGGACACGGCCTTCAAGCGCAACACCGCGCTGGCCTACTACGGGTTGATGCGCAAGATGGGCGTGGACCTCGTCCACAACCATGCGGACTTTCGCCTCATGGGCCGTCGCGCCATCGAGGCCCTGCGGGAGTACGGCGAAACCAACCTGTTCCTGCGCGGCGTTGTGCCCCTCATCGGCTACCGGGTCGCCACCGTGCGCTATGACCGTGCCGAGCGCTTTGCCGGGGTGTCCAAATACCCGCTGCGCAAGATGATCACCTTCGCGCTCGAAGGCGTCACGTCCTTCAGCGTCGTGCCCTTGCGGCTCATCACCCTGCTGGGCTTGATCATCTCGGTGGCGAGCTTCGCCATGATCCTCTTCATCATCTACGGCACCTTGGTCCTGAAGGCGGTCGTGCCCGGTTGGGCGTCGTCGGTGGTGCCGATCTACTTCCTCGGCGGCATCCAGATGCTGTCCATGGGCGTGATCGGGGAGTACGTGGCCAAGATCTACCTCGAAACCAAACGCCGCCCGCGCTTCTTCATCGAGGCCACGGTGTGAGGCACGAGGGCAGGGCGGTGTCGCTGCGCTGGGTGCTGCTGCTCACGCTCCTGGTTCAGGGGCTGCTGCAGTCCGTGTTTTTCCCGCTCAGCCGGGTGGGGGACGCCACGCCGCTGCTCTACATCGACTCGCCCTATCACGCCTATCAGATGGAACTGGCGCGCCAGCTCTGCGCCGAAGGGGCGATGCAGGGCTGGGATCCATTCTTCGGCGCGGGGCAGCCGGCCGGTGTGGTGGCCAATGCGAGCGGCAAGGTGCAGGCCGCGCTGGCCTGCATCGATGGTCGGCCAGGATCGGTCTGGCCGCTCTACAAGGCCAGCAGCTTTGTGCTGGGTGTGCTGGCCCCGGCGGCGCTCGTCGTCGGTTGCATGCTGCTGGGCCTGGGCCTGCGTGCCACGGCCCTGGTGGCACTGCTGGGTGTCTTGATGTGGTGGACGGGCGGGCTGCGCTGGTACCACACGGCCGGCCTGATCAGCTACGTGGCTGCAGCCTACCTGGTGGTGCCCTTTGCCATCGGAGCGGTGCAACTGGCCATCCGGCCGCGCGCCGGGCTGGCCCTGGTGCTGGGCCTCGTCGGTTCGGCTGGCTTCTTCCTGCACCCGCTGTTCCCGGTGGCTGCCGTATTGCTCGGGTTGCCGCTGCTGCTGGCACGCTGGCCCGAGGTGACGCGGCCCGTCGCCATGGTCGCCGCGCTTCTCGCCACGGCTGGGGTGATGCTCGCGCTCAACATGCCATGGGTGATCCCGACGCTGACCGAGAAGATGGCCATCGGCAGCGGCATAGCCTACCAGGCCGGTGTCAGTCTCATGCTGCCGGTGCTGGAAATGCTCGGCCGCGCTGGCAGCGCCGCGGGCGGCACGCGCCTGGCGCTGTGCCTGGTGGCGGGTGCGGTGCTGATGCTCCTGTACGCACGCGGCGCGCACCGTCGCGCGCTGGTGGGGTTGCTGCTCGGCAGCGTGGTGCTCATGGTCTGGGCGTCCATCGGCGCGACCGTGCCCGCGATTGCGCGCCTGCAGCCGAACCGATTCAGCACCTTGTCCTGGCTGGTGCTCGTCATCCCAGCCGCGGCCGGTCTGGATGCGGCGGCCAGCCGGTTGCGTGAACTCGTGGGCTGGCGGCGTGCAGGCGTCGTCCTGGCGCTCGCGTTCGCCGGGCTGGTGACCTTGTTCTTCGTGCGTGAGACGGTTCGCGAGTTCACGCTGCCGGCGGGCAGTGCGCGCTACGGCGTGGCGCCACCCGAGGTCAAGGGGGAGGGCGCGCTGACGGCAGAGTTGACGGCCTTCCTGAAGACACACACGGACACCTCGGCCCGCGTGCTGTTCGAGAACTCGCTCGGGAGAGTCCACGACGGTGCGCACTTGGCCGGCGTGCTGGCGATGCGCGCCGATCGGGAGTTCATCGGCGGCCCCTATCCCGGTGTGGATTTCGCGGCCGCCTGGGATGACATCGCTTTCGGCCAGCGTGTGGCTGCCATCCCACCGGCAGAGTTGTCGCGCCTGCTGGATGCCTACAACGTGCGATGGATGCTCTGCCATCGCGAAAGCTGCCGCCTGGCCATGCAGG
>Ga0233424_10002540_pt1 | contig 12889 bp, 10 predicted proteins | sample Watercolumn_Towu_FD_181011 | JGI IMG/M metagenome (GOLD analysis project Ga0233424, IMG submission 181011) | Freshwater microbial communities from Lake Towuti, South Sulawesi, Indonesia - Watercolumn_Towuti2014_125_MG | ecosystem: Environmental > Aquatic > Freshwater > Lake | place: Indonesia...
ATTCTTATCAGCCGTAGCGCCCCCGGGGCGCCGCGCCAGTTCCGCACCCACCGGGTCGAGCGGGCGCGGCGCGTCGTCAGCGCGGCCGGTTTCCACTTGCCGTTTGCAAACCGGCGCGGCTTGGGTAGGTTCGTCCGATGCGCATCGAGTCAACCGAGTTCGCTGTCACCGGCCATTGGAATGGGGGCTGGGACGAGCGTGGTTTGCAGGCTTGGGCCGAGGCCTTGCGGGCCAAGTGCCCTGGCTCGCCGGTGTCGCTGGGCCTGGTGTTCCTGACGCCGCAGCTCTTCTCGCAGGCAGCGCAAGTGCTCGAGATCCTGCGCGTCCACGCGCGGATTCCGTTGCTGGTCGGATGCTCGAGCACGAGCTTGATCATCGGCGGGCAAGAGGTCGAGGACGAGCCGGGCATCGTGGCCGGGCTGTATCATCTGCCTGGCGCCGATCTCAAGGGATTTTACTTTTCGCAGGCGCAGATTGAAGAGGCCAACGGGCCGGCGTATTGGCATCAGGCGACCGGGATCGCGGTGGATCAAACCAACGGCTGGCTGGTTTTCGCCGATCCGTTTCACCTGGATAGCGAGCGGTGGCTCACCGGCTGGAACGAGGCCTATGCGCCGCTGCCGATCCTGGGCGGTCTGGCCAGCGGCGACGCGCAGGAACAACAGACGCAGGTCTATCTCAATGGCCAGGTCTGGGATGAAGGCGGGGTGGCGGTCTCGGTGGGGGGCGCCGTGCGGATGGCGAGCGTCATCTCGCAGGGCTGCACGCCCATCGGCGAGACGTGGACGATCACCAAGGCCGAGGGCAACCTGATCCACGAGATCGGCAACCGCCCGGCCTACCAGGTGCTCGTCGAAACCTTCAACGGGCTCCCGCGGGAGCAGCAAAAGCGCGCCCAAGGCAACTTGTTTGTCGGCCTGGTCATCAACGAGTACCAGGACGAGTTTCACCGCGGGGATTTCCTCGTGCGCAACTTGCTGGGCGGCGACCCCGTGTCCGGGATTCTGGCCGTTGGGGCGCGGCCACGCGCGGGCCAATCGCTGCGGTTTCAATGCCGCGATGCAACGGCGGCCACCGAGGATATGGTAGCCCTGCTGCGGCGCGCGCGCGAACAGACGGGCGAGGCCCGGGTGTATGGCGGGTGCCTCTGTTGCTGCAATGGCCGCGGGCGCCGGTTCTTCAAGCAACCCAATCACGACGCGGCCCTCGCGCAGGACCACCTCGGGCCGCTGCCGCTGACGGGCTTCTTCTGCAACGGCGAGATCGGCCCCGTCGGTGACCGGAACTTCCTGCACGGCTACACGGCGTCCCTGGCGTTGTTCGTCCAGAAGAGTTGACTCCGCCGCGCGCGATCCTGGCTTGGCTTCCGTGACGCCACCTGCTGCCGGCCCGCCGCCGCCGTCGCTTCTGCACGCGCTCGAGTCGGTCGTCGATCGGCTCGACTTCCAAACGCTCTTTCCCGTGGCGCAACCCGTCGAGGTCGAGCTCGGCAGCGGTGACGGTTCGTTCCTCGTCCGGTACGCGCGGCTCCACCCCGAACGCAACTTCCTGGGCATCGAGCGGCTGCTGGGCCGCATCCGCAAGCTCGACCGCAAGGGCCGGCGCGCGGGACTCGCGAACCTGAAAGGGCTTCGCATCGAAGCCGCGTATTGCCTCGAGTACCTCCTGCCCGCGCACGCGGCGGTGGTTGTGCACGTCTATTTTCCGGACCCGTGGCCCAAGCGGCGGCACCAGGCGCGGCGGTTGGTCAACGAACGGTTCCCCAGGCTGCTTCGCGGAGTATTAGCGCCCGGGGGCCGGGTCTATCTGCGAACGGACGATCCCGAGTATTTCGCGCAGATGCAGGCCGTGTTCGCCGCCGATCCCGCGTTCTCGGGCGTGGCCACACCGTTGGAACTCGAGGCCTGCCAGACCGATTTCGAGCGCGACTTCCGTGCCCAAGGCAAACCGATCTTCGGCGCTGCCTGCCAGTTGGCGTCCCCGGCCAGTTGATCGCCAACGAAGAAAGGACGATCCCGGTTCGATTCGCGCTGCCGAAGGGATCGGACTCCCGTTCGATGCCGGGCGCGCCCAACCTCACACATCGATCACCGGCCCGCCGCCGGGATGGTCGTCGCGCGGTTCGGACCGTTTGGTACGGCGAATCTTGATTCGAGCTTCACTCGTTCCGGTCAGGCTGTTGACCACCAGCGACACCACGCTGATGACCAGGGCGCCCCAGAAGGCCGCCCAGAAACTATCGACATGGAAGCCCTTCACCAGGCGGCCCACCAGGTAGAGGAGCGCGCCGTTAATCACGAACGTGAACAGGCCCAACGTCAGAATCACGATGGGCAGCGTGAGCAGCAGCATTACTGGCCGGAGGAACGCATTCAGAACTCCCAGCAGCAGCGAGGCCACGAACAGCCCGGTCATCGTCTCGTAATGAATGCCGCCCACCACGTTCGCGGCCACCAGGACCGCCAGCGTCGTGATCAACCAGCGTTGGACGAACACCTTCATGCTCCCGGACGACCGCGGGCGGTACGATCCGTGAGGGCGGGAGTCCGCACCGCGCTCACGGAAGCCGTGGTCAGGATCGAGCCCGGTCGCGTTGACGCCATGCGCACGATCTTTGGACCACGCCGCGCCTGAAAACAAGCATCGTTTCGGAGAGCGCAGGTCGAGGGCGACCGTCGCGGCTCCTCGCACGTGGCGCAGGTTTCCAAACCTGCTGTATCGCCGATTTCCTAATCGGCAGGCCGTCCGATTTCCTCGCGCTCTCGAGACGCACTGGCGCCGCAGGCTCGGAGGCCTGCGACACAGCAGACTTGGAAGTCGACTTGGAAGTCTGCGATACGACGAGGGCGGCCGTCGTGGTTTCTTGCGCGTGGCGCAGGTTTCCAAACCTGCTGTATCGCCGATTTCCTCGCGCTCTCGGGACGCACTCGCGCCGCAGGCTCGGAGGCCTGCGACACAGCAGACTTGGAAGTCTGCGATACGACGAGGGCGGCCGTCGTGGCTTCTTGCGCGTGGCGCAGGTTTCCAAACCTGCTGTATCGCCGATTTCCTAATCGGCAGGCCGTCCGATTTCCTCACGCTCTCGAGACGCACTCGCGCCGCAGGCTCGGAGGCCTGCGACACAGCAGACTTGGAACTCTGCGATACGACGAGAATGTCCGCGCTGGTCACTTGTCACTCGTCACTCGTCACGAATCCCGCCGATCTCGATCTGGCTTGTGCAATTCATTAGGGCCGTTTTGTATCTGGCGGGCGGCGCGGCATGTGCCAAGCCGCCCCTCGATTATGAAACAACTGCTCGTGGACTGCGTGCGCTCGGCGGGAGCCATCCTGCTGAACTACCTCGGCGCGGTCGGCGAGGTGTCCCTCAAAGAAAACCAGAGCAGCGTGGTAACCCAGGCCGACCTGGCCGCTGAAAAGTGCATCTTCGAGAAAATCCGCGCGAAATTCCCAGATCACGGCCTGATCGGCGAAGAATCCGGATACCAACGGCGGTCTTCCGACCTAGTGTGGGTGGTGGACCCACTGGACGGCACCTCGAATTTCGTAGCCGGCCTGCCCTGGTTTGGGGTGATGGTGGCCGTGCTCGAGGCCGGGTCTCCCATTCTCGCCGGCATGTATCTGCCTTGCGCCGGGACGCTGTACCTCGCGGAGGCGGGAGGGGGCGTCGAGCGCGATGGCAAGCCGGTGCGGATGACTTCCGAGACCGACCTGCGGAAAGTGCTTTGCACCTACGCCATCGATGCCTCCGCGGACCAGGCCACGAGCCGCTGGCAGGTCGAGATGATCACGCGCCTCGTCGGGAGCGTCCGCAACGTTCGCTCGACCAACTGCCTGCTCGACCTCTGCTACGCCCTCGAGGGCCGCTTCGGCGGCTGCGTGCTGCACTCGGCCAAGATTTGGGACATCGCCCCATCGGTGCTCATGTTCCCGGAGGCCGGCGGGAGGTTCACGGAATTGGACGGGCGCGATGTCCAGTTTCGATTGGACGTGGAACCCCATGATCGCAACTACGCCGTGCTCGGCGCCAGCCAGGCGCTGCATCCGCAGTTGCTGCGCGTGATCAGCGCAACTGATTCATGCGCGCTGTAATCGGCAACACCCTTCCGCGCGCCCGGCTCTGCCCGGGTCTTGCGTCGCGTCTGTCGCACACCTGCCTGATCCCATGAAATCACGATCCCGCCTGATGCTTTTGACCGGGTTGCCCGCCGCGATCCCGGTTCTCGTTCTGCTGTCCGCGGCCGAACCCCCCGAGCCGCGCTTTCGCGCGGTTGAACTCGATGCCAAGGTCCAGATCGGCTACGGCGTCACAACCGCCGACGTGGACGGCGATGGCAGGCCCGACATCCTCCTCGTGGACAAGAATGAGATCGTCTGGTACCGCAACCCGAGTTGGGAGAAGTTCATCATGGCCGAAAAGCTCACTCAGGCCGACCATGTCTGCATCGCCGCCCAGGACCTGGACGGCGACGGCAAAGCAGAGGTGGCCGTTGGCGCGGGGTGGGACCCCGGCGACACCGTCGGCAGCGGTGCGGTGTTCTACCTGGCCGCCCCGCGCGATCGGACGCAGCGCTGGGAGCCCGTGCCGTTGCCCCACGAACCCACCGTGCACCGGATGCGTTGGCTCAAGGGGGCGGACGGCAAGCATGTCCTGGTGGTCGTGCCGCTCCACGGGCGGGGCAATCGAAATGGGGAAGGCGCCGGCGTCAAGGTGCTCGCCTACCGAATGCCCGACAACCCCAGGGATGCCTGGACGCTCGAGACCGTGGATGAGAACATGCACCTGACCCACAACTTCGATCCCGTCCATTGGACCGCGGGGGCCGGACCCGAGTTGGTCCTGGCAGGGAAAGAAGGCCTCTTTCAACTCCTGCGGCAAGGCGGGACCTGGACCCGCCGGCAACTGGGGGGCAATCCGCCGGGCGAAGCGAGTTTCCCGGGCGCGGGCGAGGTGCGCGCGGGCCGATTGCCCGGAGGCGGGCGTCTCCTCGCCACCGTCGAGCCGATGCACGGCACGAACGTGGCCATCTACATCCCGACGGCCGGGAGCGCGGCGAACGCACTCTGGCGGCGGAGTGTGATTGACGACACGTTGGTGGACGGCCACGCCGTGGCATGTGGTGATCTCCTCGGAACCGGGTCGGACCAGGTCGTGGTGGGCTGGCGCGCCATGAACCGTCCGCAGACGAAGGTCGGCATCAAGCTCTATACGCCGCTCGATCCCCAAGGCAACCACTGGCGAACGACCCTGGTCGATGACAATACCATGGCATGTGAGGACCTTTGCCTGGCGGACCTGGATGGCGACGGCAAGCTCGACATCGTCGCGGCGGGCCGCGCCACGCACAACCTGAAGGTCTATTACAACCAGGTTGTCCGGTAGCCGGCTCGGGGCGCGCCCTCAACGGTCGCGGCGCAGGAGGAACTCGGCCAGCGCCTCGAGAGCGGCTGCCCGGCCACGGAAAACCCCGAGCGCCGCGAAGGCCTTCCGAGTCAGGGCCTCGGCAATGCGCCGCGAGCGGTCCAAGCCGACAATCGCGGGGTAAGTCGCCTTCTTTGCGGCGGTGTCTTTGCCCGCGGTCTTGCCCAGTTGCTCGCTGCTCTGGGTCACATCGAGGATGTCATCGATCACCTGAAAGGCCAGGCCCACATGAAAGCCGAAATCGGTGAGGGCGCGGAGTTGCGCGGGCGTGCAATTGGCGCTCATCCCCCCCAACCGGACCGAGCAACAAAGCAAGGCGGAAGTCTTGCGTTCGTGGATGTAGCGCAGGTGGCTGGGCGCAATCGATCGGCCTTCGGCCTCGAGGTCGGCCACCTGGCCAGCGATCAGGTGAAGCGAACCCGACGCGCGTGTCAGTTCCAGGAAGACATCCTGGTGCGAATAACGCGGCCAACCGCGGCATTGCGCCGCAAGCTCGAAGGCCTGCGTCAACAGGGCGTCGCCGGCCAGGATGGCGATCCCTTCGCCGAAAACCTTGTGGTTGGTGAGCTTGCCGCGACGGTAGTCGTCATTGTCCATCGCCGGCAGGTCGTCATGAATCAGAGAGTAAGTGTGGATGCACTCGACGGCGCAGGCCAGCGGCATGGCCGCGGCCTCCTGCCCACCACACGCCGCGGCCGCTCCCAGGCACAAGGCGGGGCGCATCCGCTTGCCACCGGCAAAGAGCGAATAACGCATGGCCCGGTGGATGGTCGCGGGTTTGGCGCTCGCCCGGGGCAAGCCGCCATCGAGCGCGCGATTGACCCGCACCGTCACCCCCGCCAGGTATTTCGTGAGGTCGAAATCCCGCATCGAGGACTGCTGGGAGGCATGCGCAACGCCGGACATGGCCGTCTCCTTTAGAGATTCGCCCGCCCGCAGGCAAGCCTGATCACTTGCACAGGACCTCGAGGGTGAACCTGTCACTCCCCGGTCTCCGTGTGGCCCAGTGCCCTCAGCACTGTTCCATCCGGCATCGAGAAATCGGTCGCGCCGAAGTTCACCGTGACGGTCACGCCGTTGGCGAAGACTGTCTGTTGGACACGGCGATCCCGCGTCAGAAAACGATGATCGGTCATCTCCTGGTAACCGACGTTGCGCACGAGCGGACAAACGGTGCGATAGCTCTGGACAAAACGGGCCTTGTTCCGTTCCCACAGCGCGCGATTGAACATGAACATCGGGGGCGTGCCGTAGAGGACGTTGAACAAGTCCCGCTTGTCCCAGAGTGCCGGGAGCTTGTTGTTGTAGTCGCCCCAGTACCATTGGGCCACGACGCAATCGTGATACACCAGTTCCCACAACGGCAGCCGATAATCATGGCCCAACTGGAACTTCGCCACGTCGGGCGGCACGTTGGTCCAGATCTCGGCCATCCGCCGCCCGGCGTCAGGCACACGGTACGGGCCCAGGCTCAGCATCCCCTCGAAATAATGCAGGAACGGCGCCGACGCATCGTGGCCGGTCTCACACCCCGTCACCAGGTGCTGGTCCTCGGACACATACCGAAGCAGGTCCATCTTCCACTTCCGGCTGTCGGACCGCGTCATCGGATGGTTCGTGTGATAACACTCGTGCCAGGGCGCGGCGGTGGTGGTGTCGATAAACCGGCAACGGTACGGATGAGTGGCCAGCTCGGCGGGGATCCGCTCGCGCGCATAGGGCAGCGCCTGGCGGTCACAGATCACCCCGCACGGGATCAGCGAGCCGTCCCTGCTCTCGACACCCCAGCCTTGGAGCCAACGGCCGCGCCGGTCGAGGATGATGTCTTGCGGCCAGGCGTTGGTGGTCCAATCAGGGTGAATCCACTGCAGGCGCGGAAAGTTGGTCGAGGCCATCACGTCCTGGTAAATATCGTAGCGACTGCTCAGGACGCCCAGTTCGTTGAGCGTTTGGATATTCTGTGGCGTTTGCCGATTGCTCCAGAGGATGCGGTCGATGCCTTCGCTCTGCATCTCCTTCACCAGTGGCACGGCATCGCGGTCCCAGCACCACACGTTCACCGCGCCGATGAGCCGGTCCACGTTCGGGTTCGCCTGCCGCTTCTCGGCCAGCGTCTTGAGCAAGCCGATCTTCCGCGCGTAAGCACGGTAGCGCTTGGCCATGGCCACGTGTCCGCCCTGAGCGAAGAACACGTGGCGCAACTTGCGCGCGTAACCAAACTGGCCGCGCTGCGGCTCCCACTCGGGGACGACCGCCAGGCGGCCCTCGACGCGCTCGATTCGGATCGAGGCGTCATCCGGGGTCTCGAGAATGGTCATCTGACCCCGCGCGCCATCCGTCAGGCCATAGAACGCCATGCAGATGCCGTGGCCGCCATAGGCGATCAGGTGCAACGGCGGAATGGACTGATCATCCACTGGATACGAGATGCCTTCGTTCATCGGCACGACCAGGTAATCGCCCGGCTCGCCCGCAAACGGGTGCGGGAACCGAATGCTGCCCGGCATCTCGCCCTGGCCGGACAACTCGACGAGCAACTCCGGTTGTTCGCCCTCGAGTTGGAACACGGCGGAGAGGTCGAGGCCCGTCCCCCCATGCCAGAGCACGCACCTAAGCCTGCCGTCCCGCAACTCGGCATCCTTAACGACGCAATCGCTGCTGAACGCGCGTTGCGTCCAACGCCTGCCGGCCTTGGGATCGAGCACGGCCATGGTGCCATCGACGGTGCTCAACGTGACCTCGAGCGCGGTGTTGCGGAGCGCGAGCGTTGGGGGCACGTCCCGACGGCGCAGAGTCGAGACCGGCCCGCGCGCCACCACGGCGTAGTCATCCACCCAGATCGTCGCGGGGCCGTAGCCGATGAGCCGTGGTTGGAGTTGCCTCACGTTGGCCGCGGCCACCACGCGCGTCGTGAGGCGCTGCCAGTCCGGTCCTTCGAAGGCGGTCCGTTCGCCGGCCGACCACGATGTCACCTTGCCCTCCTGGTCCCAGGTCGAGGCGCACAACGTGGCACTGCCCGTCCCCTCGAGCTTCACCCAGCATTCCAGCTCGACCAGATCGCCGGGGGCGACTGTGAGCCGGACCGCCGGTTCGAGACTCCAATCCTCCTCACCGCGATGGTCCAGCCTCAACGCCGCCCGGCCTGCGTGGGCGGTTTGAGTGACCACCGCTGAAGTCAGCGCGCCGGCGCGGCGGGACCAGGTTCCCCAACCGCCGAGGCCGGCTTCAAACCCGCTGTTGGTGACGGCATTTCCCGCCGCAACAAGGGAGCAGCAGCAGAACCAGGCCGCCAGCAAAGCAAACAAGCGGTTCACGGTATCTCGATCAGGCAAGGTCGAAACGGTCCAGGTTCATCACTTTGTTCCACGCGGCGACGAAGTCGCGCAGGAACTGCTCCTGGGAATCGTCCGACGCATAAACCTCCGCCAAGGCGCGGAGCTGCGAGTTCGAACCGAACACGAGGTCAACACGTGTGGCGGTCCACTTAAGGTCGCCAGTCTTGCGATCGCGACCGACGAACACCTCGGCGTCCTTCGAGACCGCCTGCCACTCGGTGCCCATGTCGAGCAGGTTCACGAAGAAATCGTTGGTGAGCGCCTCCGGCCGCTTCGTGAAGACGCCATGTTGCGCGCCGTCGAAGTTCGTCTTCAAGCCACGCAGACCGCCCACCAGCACGGTCATCTCGGGCGCTGTCAGGGTCAGCAACTGCGCTCGGTCAACCAGGAGTGCTTCTGCCGGGACGGCGTACCTGGCTTTGAGGTAATTGCGAAAGCCGTCCGCGACGGGCTCAAGGAAGGCCATCGAGGCGGCATCGGTCTGCTCCGGGGAGGCGTCCATGCGGCCTGGCGTGAAAGGAACCGTGACCGTGTGACCAGCCTGCTTCGCGGCCCGCTCGACGCCCGCGCAGCCGGCCAGGACGATCAGGTCCGCTAGCGAGACCCGCTTGGCGCCGGACTGCGCGCTGTTGAAGGCGCTCCGGATGCCTTCCAAGGTGTCGAGCACTCTGGCCAACCGGGCGGGTTGGTTGACCTCCCAGTCCTTCTGTGGGGCCAGGCGAACACGCGCTCCATTCGCCCCGCCACGCTTGTCCGAGCCACGGAAGGTTGACGCCGACGCCCACGCGGTCGAGACCAACTCGGAGACCGATAGACCCGATGCCAGGACTTGGGCTTTCAGCGCGGCGATGTCCTGCGCGTCGATCAACGGGTGGTTTGGCCTGGGGATGGGGTCTTGCCAGATGAGCTCCTCACGGGGCGCCTCGGGGCCGAGGTAGCGCGCGCGCGGACCCATGTCGCGGTGGGTCAACTTGAACCAGGCCCGTGCGAAGGCGTCGGCGAACTGGTCCGGGTGCTCGAGGAAACGCCGCGAGATCTTCTCGTAGGCGGGGTCGAACCGCAGGGAGAGGTCCGTCGTGAGCATCGCGGGGGCGAGGCGCTTTGACGGATCGTGCGCGTGCGGCACCGTGCCGGCCCCTGCCCCGCCTTTCGGTTGCCATTGGTGCGCGCCGGCGGGGCTCTTGGTCAATTCCCATTCGTAGCCGAACAGGTTCTGGAAAAAGTTGCCGCTCCACTTCGTTGGCGTGGTGGTCCAGGTGACTTCCAGGCCGCTGGTGATGGTGTCCCCGCCCTTGCCGGCGCCGAAGCTGCTCCGCCAGCCGAGGCCCTGCGCTTCAAGCCCGGCGGCTTCCGGTTCCGGCCCGACATTGGACGCCGGACCGGCGCCGTGGGTCTTGCCGAACGTATGGCCGCCGGCGATGAGCGCCACCGTCTCCTCGTCGTTCATTGCCATGCGGGCGAACGTTTCGCGAATGTCACGCGCCGCGGCGATCGGGTCCGGGTTGCGGTTCGGGCCCTCGGGGTTGACGTAGATCAGTCCCATTTGCACGGCGGCCAGCGGTTGCTCGAGATCACGGTCGCCCGAGTAGCGTTTGTCCGCCAGCCAGGTTGTCTCGACGCCCCAATAAACGTCCTGATCCGGCTCCCACACGTCCTCACGCCCGCCGGCGAAACCGAACGTCTTGAATCCCATGGTTTCGAGGGCGACGTTCCCAGCCAGGATCATCAGGTCGGCCCATGAAATTTTCCGGCCGTACTTCTGCTTGATCGGCCAAAGCAGCCGCCGCGCCTTGTCGAGGCTGACGTTGTCGGGCCAACTGTTGAGCGGGGCAAAGCGCTGCTGCCCCCGGCCACCGCCACCGCGGCCATCGCCAGTGCGGTAGGTGCCGGCGCTATGCCACGCCATGCGAATGAACAACGGGCCGTAGTGGCCGAAGTCCGCCGGCCACCAGTCCTGCGAATCGGTCATCAGCGCCGCGAGGTCCTGCTTCAACGCCGCATAGTCGAGGGTCTTGAACGCTTTGGCGTAGTTGAAGTCCTCCCCCATCGGATTGGACTTCGAAGAGTGCTGGTGCAGGAGTTCGAGCCTCAACCGGTTCGGCCACCAGTCCTGGTTCGTTGTGCCGGCGCCAGCAATGGGTTTGTGGGCCCGGCCCGTCACGGGGCACTTGCTTTCTTCGTTCATGGTGTTTGTTTCTTTCAGTGTCTTGAGTGGTTAGCGCATCTTGGCCACGGGCTCCAGACATATTAGCGTGAATCTCAGGGGTCCCGATCGATCGGGAAACCGCCAGATCGGCTGCTCTCCAATTGAGATTTGTGATCTGCCATGGAGCGTGGCCCGCGCCTGCTCTGCGATTTGAAATTTGCGATCTGCGATCCAGCGCAAGTCGTCCGGCTCGTCGCGCCGTAGCTTCCGAGCGAAGGCGGAGGGGATCGCGATTTGAAATCTGCGATTTGCGATCCAGCCCAGATCCTCCGGCTTGTCGCATGGGCGACTGAGCGCTTGTGTTGTTCCAATTTCCCCGGCCTGTCGCGCCGTAGCTTCCGAGCGAAAGCCCGAACGACAGAACCGACCTCCTGGGGCGATCATGCTCCCGCCAGAGGAAATCAGCATGGCCATCCTCGGAGCGAATGCCCAGATGCTCTCGATACCAGGCGGACATCCTCTCGGGATCGCGTGCTCTAAAGAACACTCCGCCGATTCCGCTAACCCTTGCTTTGCTGTCGCTCATGTGTGGGCTGGGTTGATGTGGCCTAACGACTCGCCGGGCTCCTCTTCGCTGCACCGATCTTGTTAGTGATCGCGCTCTCGGCCACCTCATGCGCCACCGAATAGAACCGGACCGTGCGAAAGGAAGCGGGCAAATGGCGCACCCACCAGGCCGAGTGGCTCAGCAGGTATCTTCCGATCCTGTTCCTGACACCTCCAAAGTCGAACATGAAGAGGAACCTGACCGGGTAACCTTCTCGCGGGAGTTCTACCGCGACATTCGCGGTCGAGTGTGCTCCAAGGACGATACTTGCAGGGATGTCTGCCTCGCGGATTGAAGCGGGAGCCACCATCAAGCTGTTTGGAGCCGGTGCTTGCGGACCCGGGTCTCGCGGCTGCTCGGTGGTCGTTTGGATCAAGTATTCTGGGCGCAGCACAACCTGCGAGTTCCCGGAATTGGTGAAGCAGAAAACCAACTTCGGCTCGCCGCCACTCGTTGCCACGCTCTGCTGACACACTGAAATTGGCAACCTGGGCTCCTTGAGCAGATGGTTGACCAACCACCCTCCCGTGATCAAAAGAGCCAGATTGCAACCACCGCTGGCTTACGAGGTCTCATACTCGGGTGAGCTTGTTCGGCGGTTTCGGCGGTATCATGTCCCTGCTGGATTCCGTTCGAAGAGGGCGCAGAGCCGCGGCCAGTCAGCGAGCACTCCCACGTTGAAAAGCAACAGCGGTATCGCCGTGACAAGGCCAGCGGGCAACATCGTGGCGTGGAAAGCGACCATGCCGAGGCTCATCGGCAACTGGAGCAACCCGCCAGCAAACCGCGTGCGGGGAAACAACAGAAATCCGGCGACCACAACGTGGCTGAATGCGACTGGGGCCATCAACCCGCCGTTGCGCATCGCCTGCAAAAGCTGGTCGCCGCTCGAGCCGTCGCCCGGCGGCATCGGAAAGAAATGAAGGAAGTAGTTGCCGCCGAACACCAGAAACGGAAGCGCGAGCAACACGGCGGAGACGACTCTCACGGTCTTCATTGGATCGACGCTAATCGCGCCACTGAACAAACTCAAGCTTCCGGCCGCAAGCCGTTCCCGCGAAGGGCTTAACCTCGACTCATCACCGCCATCGGCGGTTTACCCAGCGGCTGGCGAACGGCCCAAGGCGGAAAGCGGATCGGCTGCGCGTTGGACGCTTGATTGTTCACTGCACGACCCAGACTCGATAGAAGGCCCGTGAGTGCTGCTTCGTTGAATCAAAAACTGACAGCACGGTGCCGTCACCCCTCACTGGAGTACCGACACTCTCCCAACGCGGCGGCTCCATCGAGATCGTCCGCTGAACCTGGTAAAGCCTGTTTGTCTCCGAGGCCCACGTGAGTTCAATTCCAATTGCCGTAAACGCGCGCAGCTCCGGGCT
>Ga0233424_10002541_pt1 | contig 12887 bp, 10 predicted proteins | sample Watercolumn_Towu_FD_181011 | JGI IMG/M metagenome (GOLD analysis project Ga0233424, IMG submission 181011) | Freshwater microbial communities from Lake Towuti, South Sulawesi, Indonesia - Watercolumn_Towuti2014_125_MG | ecosystem: Environmental > Aquatic > Freshwater > Lake | place: Indonesia...
GTTGATGGCCCTGGCGGAGGCCGGGGTGGACGCGCTGATCGTGCAGGATCACGGCGTGGCGCGCCTGGCGCACGAGATCTGCCCGGACCTGCCCATTCACGGCAGCACGCAGATGAGCATCACGTCCGCCGAGGGCGCCGAACTCGCGCGGCGCTTCGGGGCGAGCCGCGTGGTGCTGGGCCGCGAGCTGAGCCTGCGCGACATCGAGCGCATCAAGAACGCGACCGACATCGAACTGGAGACGTTCGTGCACGGCGCGCTGTGCGTCAGCTACTCCGGGCAGTGCTTTTCCAGTGAGGCGTGGGGTGGGCGCAGTGCGAACCGCGGGCAGTGCGCGCAGGCCTGCCGCCTCCCGTACGAGCTGTTCGTGGACGGCGAGCACCGCGACCTGGGCGACGCCAGCTACCTGCTCTCGCCGGGTGACCTGTACGCGCTGCATCAGGTGCCGGATCTCGTGCGGATCGGCGTGGACTGCCTGAAGATCGAGGGCCGCTACAAGGACGCCGAGTTCGTCGCGCTGACCACCGCCGCGTATCGCCGGGCCGTGGATGAGGCCTGGGCGGGCCTGCCCCTGAGCGTCACCGCGCAGGAGGAACGCGACCTGGAGCAGGTGTACTCGCGCGGGCTGGGGCCGCACTTCATGGCGGGCACCAACCACCAGACCGTCGTGCGCGGCCGCGCGCCCCGGCACCGCGGCGTGCGCGTGGGCACCGTGCGCGGCGTGACCGAGCGCGGCGTGCTGGTCGAACTGAGCGAGGTCGTGAAACCCGGCGACGGGCTGGTGTTCGACCCCGCGAACTGGCGCGCGCCGGAAGGCCGCGAGGAGGGGGGCTTCCTGTACGGCCTGTGGCAGGACGGCCGCCAGCTGGAGGGCGCGGCGCTGGACGACGTGCGCGCGGGCGGCCTGTACGAGCTGCGCTTCGGGCGCGGCGCGGTGGACGGCCGCCGCGTGCGCGAGGGTGACCCGGTGTGGCGCACCCAGGACCCCACCCTGGCCGCCCGCGTGAAACCGCTGGTGGAGGCCGCCGACCCGCTGCACACCCGCCCGGTGGACGCGCACTTCGTCGGGCACGTGGGCCAGCCGCCCGCGCTGACCCTGACCGACGGGCAGGGCCGCAGCGTGACCGTCACGCTGCCCGAACCGCTCTCCGAGGCCCGCAACCGCGCGCTGGACGAGGCGGGCCTGCGCGAGCAGCTGGGGAAACTGGGCGGCACCCCATACCACCTCGGGACCCTCAGCACCGACCTTCAGGGGGCGGGCTTCCTGCCGGTCAGTGCCCTGAACGCCCTGCGCCGCGAGGCCGCCGCCGCCCTGACCGACGCCCGCGCCGCCGCGCCCGAGCGCACCGTCACCCCGCGCCTGGACGACGCGCTGGCCGCCCTGACCCGCCCGCAGGCCCCCGCGCCCGCCCAGGTGCGTCTGCACGCGCTGGTCCGCACGCCCGAACAGCTGGACGCCGCGCTTGCTGCCCGGCCCGACTCGGTCACGCTGGACTACCTGGAACTGTACGGCCTGAAACCCAGCGTGGAACGCGTCCGGGCCGCCGGGATCCCCGTGCGGGTCGCCAGCCCCCGCATCCTGAAACCCACCGAGCAGAACCTCCAGAAGTTCCTCGAATCCCTGGACGCGGGCATCCTGGTCCGCAGCGGCGGCCTGCTGGAAGGCCTGCACGAGGCCGGGACGACCGCAGAACTGACGGGGGATTTCAGCCTGAACGCCGCGAACGTCCTGACCACCCGCGCGCTGCTGGACCTGGGCCTGACCCGCCTGACGCCCACGTTCGACCTGAACGCGCAGCAGATCACCGAACTGGCCGGGCTGGTGGGCGGCGCGGCGCTGGAACCCGTCGCGTACGGGCACCTGCCGGTCTTCCACACCGAGCACTGCGTGTTCTGCCGCTTCCTGAGCAGCGGCACGGACTACACGAACTGCGGGCACCCCTGCGAGTCGCACCGCGTGGCCCTGCGGGATGAACGGGGCCGCGCGCACCCGGTCATGGCGGACGTCGGCTGCCGCAACACCGTGTTCGAGGGCCGCCCCCAGGTGGCCGCTGCGCACCTGCGGGACTGGCAGGCGGCGGGCATCCGCGACCTCCGGGTGGAATTCGTGCACGAGACGCCCGAGCAGGTCCGCGAGGTCATCGCCGCGCACCGCGCGTACCTGCAGGGGGAACTGACCACCGCGCAGCTCCAGGCGGCGCTGGACGATCAGGTGGACCAGGGCACCACCGAGGGCAGCCTGTTCGTCCCGAACGACTTCGGGCTGCTGGACGCCCTGCCCATTCTCAGCTGATCCTGCCTCGGGTTGAACGGTTTTACACACCGTTCAATCCGGGCGGATGCGGGCATGAGCCGAGCGGGTTCCGGGCGTGGAATGGGCCACCCGGTAAAGTTCCGGGTGATCAACGAACGGCATCCGTATAACCCGGTCTCTGAGCCAGGCAGAGAAAAACCGTGCCCCTTCCGCCCCTGGAATGCCCCCGGCAGGGGGCGTTTTCCTGGTCTGGGTGTTTTCTCACGTACGCGACGCGGGGCTGTGTACGCTGGGTCATGGCGACCCTGGCGCACCCGGTGAAGGTGGAACGGCACGACGTGCCGGGTCGGCAGCATCACACGAACACCGGGGTGCGACCGGTGCACACGTACCACCGCACGCCGCACGGCCTGTACGTCGCGCGGACCTTCGCGGGCCACCCGCGCATCCGGCACTGGCAGGCGCACCTGCTGCCCGAACTGAACCTCGTGGCGTGCCGGTATGACTTCCACGGGCGGCGCGAGCACGACTACTACCTGGACGTGGCGACCATCACCGACGCGGGGGACGTGTGGGAGGTGCGGGACCTGTACCTGGACCTGATCGTACATGACGGCCTGATGGCCGAGATCGTGGATACGGACGAACTCGTGGCGTCGCGTGCCGAGGGGCTGATCGGGGAAGCCGAGGCGCTGCGGGCCGTGCAGGTCGCGCACGACACGCTGTCCGGGCTGGCCCGCGCCCGCTACAGCCTGAACGACTGGCTGGCGACGCGCGGCGTGCGGCTGCACTGGCACGAGTGGAGTCTGCTCAGCCGCTGACCTGCGGCCACCCCACGCCGCTCCTTCCACTACCCTGGCGGGCATGACCGACACTGCCGCCGACCCGCAGGCCCGACTGGAGGCCGTCCTGCCCGCCGCCCTGGAGCGGCTGCGGGCCACGCCGGGCGCGTACGCGGCCCTGTGGTGCGGCAGTGCCGCGCGGGGCGAGGGGAACGCGCACAGCGACCTCGACTTTCACGTACTCGTGAGCGGGGACGACCGCTGGCGTGCGAACTACGTCGTGGACGGCGTGCCGGTCGAGGCCTTCCATAACCCGCTGCGCAAGGTCCGCGCGATGTTCGCCGCCGGGCAGGGCGACACGATCACCATGTACGCCGAGGGCCGCCCCGTCTGGCCGCACCCGGATCTGGACGCCCTGATCGCCGAGGCCCGCGCCCGGCACGCCGCCGGGCCGGACCCGCGGCCCCTGGGGCAGCAGGCCCGCTTCCGGCTGGTCGAGGAGGTCATGGACGCCCGCGCCCTGGCCGCGGCGGGCGACCCGCTGCATGTGCTCGTGGCATGCCGCGCCGCCGGACTGGCTGTGGAGGCGCTGTTCGGGGTGCGTGGCTGGTGGGCGGTCAAACCGCAGCGCTGGCTGGGCACACTGGCCGAGCGCGATCCGCAGGCCGCCCACGACCTCCGGGGCGTGCTGACCGCGCCGGACGCCTCTGCGCGGCAGGCGGCGCTGGAGGCCCTGACGGTCCGCGTGACCGGCGACCTGACCTACCACGAGGGCGGCAGCGACCCGGTCCCCTGACCGAACTGGCCGGGCTGAACCTGAAGGGCGTTCAGGCGCGCCTCAGCCGTACGCCCGGGCGGGGCGGTCAGACTGCGGGTCAGATGGCACGATTCTCGACCCGCAGTCTCAGCAGTGGCCCCGCCGGGCGCGGCACCCGCGTCGCCGGCAAGAAAGTTCTCGTCCTGATCCTCGCCGGGGGGAAAGGCGAGCGGCTGGGCGTCCTGACGCAGGAGCGCGCCAAGCCCGCCCTGACCTTCGGCGGCACGTACCGCCTGATCGACTTCGCGCTGAGCAACTGCATGCACAGCGGCCTGCCGGACGTGTGGGTGCTGGAGGAATACCAGCTGCACACCCTGAACGACCACCTGACGAACGGCCGCCCCTGGGACCTGGACCGCACGTACGGCGGGCTGGAGGTGCTGCCCCCCAGCCCCGATACCCTGACCGGCGCGCTGGAGGACGCCGGGAATGCGGACGCCCTGCACGCCAACCGGCACCTGATCCGGTCGTACGCGCCGGACGTGGTGGTGGTGCTGTCCGCCGATCACGTGTACACCCTGGATTACGCCGAGGTGATCCGCCACCACCTGAAGGTCGGCGCGGCCGTCACGATGGTCACCACCGACCTGCCCAGCGGGGAGGACGCCAGCCGTTTCGGGAACGTGCAGGTCACGAAGGGTGGCCGCGTGAAACGCTTCGCGTACAAACCCGACGAGCCGCTGGGGGGACCCATCACCACCGAGGTCTTCGTGTACGACGCCCCCGCGCTGCTGCGCACCCTGGACGACCTGCGCGCCACCACGCCGGCCGGGCAGGGCCTGGGGGACTTCGGGCACGCACTGATCCCCTCGTTCGTGAAGGCGAAGTCGGCGCACGCCTACGCCCTGGACGGCTACTGGCTGGACGTGGGCCTGCCCGGCGCGTACTTCCGCGCGCACCAGGACCTGCTCGCGGGCCGCTCGGTGCGCCTGGACACCCCCGAGTGGCCGGTGCTGAGCAGCAGCATCCCGCGCATGCCTGCCCGCGTCGCGCAGGGCGCGCGGGTGGAGGACAGCCTCGTGTCGTACGGCTGTCACGTGCAGGGCCGCGTGATCCGTTCGGTGCTGTCCCCCGGCGTGACCGTGGAGGCCGGGGCGGTCGTCGAGGACGCCGTGATCCTGCGCGACGCGACCATCCGCGCCGGAGCGCACGTGCGCCGCGCCATCGTGGACGAGGAGGCCGTCATCGCCGCCCGCGTGGACGGCGGCCCGGACGGCGTGGCCGTGATCGGCGCGCGCGCCCACATCGCCGCGCCCGTGAAGGGGGACACGCAGGTCGAACCGGGCCGCCGCTGGCGCAAGGGATCCCGCGAACGCACCGCCGACGAGTAAAGCAGGGCCCCCTCCGGCCGGATGGGCAGGAGGGGGAAGGGGAGTGGCCGGTCAGTCCGCCCCGGTGGGCGCGTGCGCGGACAGCGCCGGGTCCTCCACGCGCCGCAGGGCCGGGTTCAGGAGTTGCAGGGCCGCCACGACCGCCAGCGTCAGGCCCGCCGCGACCGCCACTGCGCCCGGCGCGTACCGCGCGGCCAGGAGGCCCGCCAGGGCGCTGCTCGCCGGGGACGTGAACTGCGCGATCAGGCGGCGCACGCTGAACACCCGCCCCTGCAACTCGGGCGGCACCTGCGACTGCCAGATGCTCTGCGAGTGCGCGTTCATGGCCGGGAAGGTCAGCCCCAGCACCAGCAGCGCCGCTGCCGCACCCAGCACGGTGCCCGCCGCGCCGAACGCCGCGAACGCCAGCCCGGACACGATCATGGGCACCAGCACGCCCAGCACCCGCTGCCGCTTCAATCCGCCCCAGGTGCTGATCAGCACGCCGCCCAGCACGCCACCCACGCTCTGCACAACTGCCAGGGTCGCCAGCGTCCCCTGGAGTGTCCCGCCGCGCGCCTCCCAGTCGCCGTTCAGACCGAACTTCGCGATCAGGGGCTCCAGCACGCCCAGGTTGCTCGTGCACAGGTTCGCTGCGGCGAAGGTCAGCAGCAGCGCCAGCAGGGGCCGCCGCTGCCCGATGAACACCCACCCGAAGCGCATATCCGCCAGCAGGCTGCCCCGCGCCGCTCCCTCCCGCCGCACCGGGGACGGCACGCGCAGCCGCGACAGGATCAGCACCGCCACCAGGAACGTCACCGCGTCCACCGCGTAAGCGAACGCCACGCCGTCCCGTAGGCCCGAGAGCCATGCCGGGCCGCTCCCACTCTCGCGCAGCAGGGCGGGCACGCCGATCAGCAGCGCTGCCGCCGCCGGACCCACCAGCCCCGCCAGACTCCAGACCGTCTGCATCATCCCGTTCGCGCGCGGCAGCCGATCGCGCGGCACCAGACTCGTGTAACTCGCGTCGAACGCCGACCCGTGGAAGGTGGACACCGCGCCCATCAGCGCCGTCAGGGTCACCAGCGCCCACAGCGGCGTCGCCGCCGAACCCACCAGCAGCAGCGTCCCCAGCGTCAGCGCGACCCCCGCCACGTCGCACGCCAGCATGATCCGCCGCCGGTCGTGCCGGTCCGTCCACGCGCCCGCCAGCGGTGCCAGCAGCGTCGCCGTGAGCGCCCACGCCAGGGCCGTCAGCGACAGCGCCGCCGCCAGCTGCGGTTTCTGCTCCGCCAGCGGAAAGCGCGTCTGCGTCAGGTAGATGTTGAACGCGAAGCCCGCAATGGCCGACCCGATCACGCTCAGCGCCTGCGAGCCCCACAGCCACAGGAACGTCCGCCACCCATCCGGCGGCGACAGAGACTCGGGGGAAGCAGGGGACGTCATGCGCCCAGCGTAGGCCCGCCCCCACGCGCCGCACATGCGCCAGATGACCTGCCCTACCCTGACCCCATGCTGCGCCTGCACGCCACCCCCACCCCGGACACGGACGCCCTCCTGACCCGTGCCATGTCCCCCGACCCGGCCCGCATCCAGGCCGCCCTGCACCGCTACCGCACCGACCCCGACTGGCAGATCCACACCTGGGAGTTCGCCGGGCAGGCCGTCTGCGCCGCCGGACTCACCGCCCACGCTCAGGACGGCACCGTCCGGCACATCGGCACGCACCCCGACCACACCGGGCAGGGTCACGCCCGCGCCCTCCTGCACGCCCTGATGGACGCCCTGGACCTGCACACCCTGACCGCCGACACCGACGAGGACGCCGCCGACTTCTACCGCCGCAGCGGCTTTAGCGTCCACGAAATCCCCAGCCCCTGGGACCGCCGCCGCTACCACTGCACCCTCACGCGGGAGAGGTGATCACGCCAACGTGTGCCTGCGTCGTCCGCTCAAGGTTGCGCCCGCAGCGGTGTCGTCCAGTCGGGATTACCTCCGCAGTTTCTTGCGTTCCTGCACGGCGAGTTCGTCCACGCGTTCGTTCTCGCCGTGCCCGGCGTGCCCCTTGACCCACACGAACGTCAGGGCGTGTGTCCTGGCCTGCGCGATGAGTTCCTCCCACAGGTCCTGGTTCTTCACGGGGTCGCCCCCGGCGGTCTTCCAGCCGTTGCGCTGCCACTTCAGGATCCAGCCGTCCGTGAACGCCTTGCGCAGGTACTGGCTGTCCGTGACGACCCGCACCTGACAGGGCCGTTTGAGGACCTTCAGGCCCTCGAGGAGGCCGCGCAGTTCCATGCGGTTGTTGGTGGTGCCTTCCTCGTTGCCGCTCAGGACGAGTTCCTTGCCCTTGTAATTGAGGATGGTGGCCCAGCCGCCGTGTCCGGCCTGGGTGTCGCACGCGCCGTCGCTGTACAGTTCGACGTTCTCCCCGGTGATGGGCGCTTCGGGCTGGATGCCGGCCTTGATGGGCAGGCGGTCGCGCGCGGCGGCCTGCGCTTTCTGCGCGGCGGATTGGGGGCGGTGCGGGCGCGACATTCTGGGAACTGTAGGGACGGGCGGCCCGTACTGTCAAGCATGATCCGCTCGCCCCTGACCATTCCCGAACCGGACCGCACGCCTGCGATCATCACGCACCTGTCGCCGCTGGCGGGGTTCCTGATTCCCACGCTGGGGAACCTGCTGGGGCCGCTCGTGGCGTGGCTGGCGTTCCGGGACCGCAGCCGCGCGCTGGACGAGCAGGGCAAGGAGGCGCTGAACTTCCAGCTCAGCTGGTGGCTGTACTCATTGGTGCTGGGGGTGCTGGCGTTCGTGCTGTTCAGCCTGGGTCTGCTGGGCGGCGCGGTGGGGGCGGCGGCGGGCGCGCCGGACCTGGGGGCGTTCGCGTTCCTGGGGTCGTTCGGGGCGTTCTTCCTGTTCTTCCTGCCGGTGCTGCTGATCGTCAGCGTGGTGCCGTTCGTGTTCATGATCCTGGCGGTGGTGCGGGTCAGCGCGGGGCAGGCGTACCACTATCCCCTCAGCATCCGCTTTCTGAAGTAAAACTGCCGGGTGACCGGGTCACCCCGAACGGAGTGAGCAGGCACCCGGCAGCTGTCCGTGAAGGTGGAGTCCGTCCCGGTGCGGTGTCCGGGAGGGGCGCAGCCGGAACGGACAGCTGTCCCCTCGACAGTGGGGAGGGGGCAGCCGGGGGGTATGCTGCTCTGCATGCGGATCATGGCTGTGTTTGCGCACCCGGACGACGAGATCGGGTGCATCGGGACGCTGGCGAAACACGCGGCGCGCGGGGACGAGGTGCTGCTGGTCTGGACGACGCTGGGGGAACTCGCCAGTCAGTTCGGGGATACCTCACACGAGGAGGTGACCCGCGTGCGGCGCGAGCATGGCGCGTGGGTCGCCGAGCGGATCGGGGCGCGCTACCACTTTTTCGACATGGGGGACAGCCGCATGACGGGCGGCCGCGCCGAGGCGCTGCAACTGGCGCGGCTGTACGCGCAGTTCCGGCCGAACGCGGTGATCACCTGGAGTGACGATCACCCGCACCCGGATCACCGGATGACCGCGAAGATCGCGTTCGATGCGATCACGCTGGCGCGCATCCCGAAGATCATCAACGAGGCGGGGGGCGTGGCGATGCCGCCCGCGCCGGACCTGAGCGGGGACGCCGCGCCCGAGAGTGGCGAGGACGTGCGCCGACTGGACGCGTGGCGGGAGCCGGTGCGCTTCTACCAGTACTTCGCGCCCGCCAGTCCGTACCCGGAGGTGTTCGTGAACACGGCGGACACCCTGGACGTGGGGGCCGAGGTGATGGGCTTCTATCAGGCGTTCTACAGGTGGCAGTGGACGGCGGAGCAGTACCGGGCGGCGCGGGTGGATCTGGGTCGTCTGGCGGGCGTGGGGGCGGCCGAGCGGTTCAACCTGCGGGTCACGCATCTGCCCGCGCGGGACTACCTGCACTGACCTGCATGGATCGGGGGCGGGACGCGCGCCTGACCGGGAACGCGCTACAGTGTCGGGGCATGTCGGAGTCCATTCACATCAAGCAGACGATCGTGGTCCGTGCCCGCCCGGACGTCCTGTACCGCCTCGCGCTGGAGCCGAAACGCCGCGCGAAATGGGACCCGAACCTCGCCAAGGCCGAGTACGAGGGCGAGGGTGGCCGCCTCGCGAACAACTCGCTCGTGCGCTTCAAGTTCACGCGCCGCCTGCTGGGCCTGGCCTTCACCGCGAAGTACGGGCAGTTGCAGGCCCCGCAGCGCGGCGGCTGGGAGAGTGTGCGCCACGTCGGCCCGCTGGAGAAGCTCACGCAGGGCTGGGTGTTCAAGCCCATGCCCGGCGGGACCGAGGTGACCCTGACCGTGCACGGCAAGGTCCGCTTCAAGTGGGTGCGGGTGCCCGTGGAGCGCGTCCTGCACAACATGGTCGCCACGACCCTGCTGGAACTCCAGCGCACGGTGGACGCCCAGGGCGCGCAGCTCATGGAGGACATGGGCCGCGAACTGGCCGAGAAGCAGAAAGCCGACCAGAAGGCCGCGAAGGAAGCCGCGAAGGCCGCCAAGCGCAAGAAGTAAGGTCAACGTAGATCGCGCCCCGGGTCAGCTGGGGCGCGTTCTTCTTACTCGTCGGGCGTGAGGATCAGCACCGTGCCGTCCTTCGTCCCGAACGCCGTCCAGCGTTCCTCCGCGCGGACGCGGTAGCCCTCGGCGGGCCGCAGGCGCACGAAGTTGCTCAGCGGGAGATCCACGACCGCCTCGCCGCTCAGGCAGACCAGCCAGCCGGTCTCGGCAGGGCCGGTCAGGGTGCCGGACAGGTTCACGACGCGCACGCGGCCGCCGGGCAGCCGCACCCACTCGCCGGGGCTGCCCTGCGCCAGCCGCGCCAGATGCAGAGGTTGAGGAACGTCAGGTTTCATGGGCGTCACAGTGGAGCACGTCATATCACGCCCCAGCCCACGTGAGGGCAGAGGGCCAGGGAACGACCAAGGGCGCGCTAGTCCACGCCTAGGATACGTGACTGAAAGGTCCCGCCGACCTCCGGGCGAGGTGGCGGGACGTGGTGGGCTGAGTGGTTACTCGCCGCGCGCGGCCTGATTCAGTTTCTTGCTGGCCTGGAGGGCCATGCCCTTGGCTTTCTTGACGTCCAGGCCGAGTTCCGGGGCGACGTCCTCGACCTTGCGGCCCTCGCCGCGCGTGGCGGTCACGAGTCGGCGTTCGGGGTCACTCAGGACGCCCAGGTGGGGTTGCAGGTCCGCCCAGGTGAAGGTGGCCTTGGCAGGCGCTGCCTTCGCGGCAGGTTTCTTCGCGGCGGGTTTTTTGGTGGCCGTCCTGCTGGTGGCGGGTGTCTTCGCCCCGGCCTTTGCGGTGGTTTTGCTCGCACCGGTCCTGGGCGCAGCCTTCTTCGTCGCCCCGGTCTTGCCGGGTTTCTTCTTGGGTTCCTTGCCGCGTTCCTCCAGGATTTCCAGTGCCCGCTCGGCGGTCAGGTTCTCCGGCGTCTCGCCCTTGCGCAGCGTCGCGTTGCGCTCGCCGTCGGTCAGGTACGGTCCGAAGCGGCCGTCCTTGAGCTGGATGGCGGCGCGGCCCTCGATCTCGAAGGTGCGCAGCGGCCCGGCGGCGGCGGCGCGCGCCCGGAAGCGGGGCTGCGCGAACAGCGCCTCCGCCTCGGGCAGGGTGACGGTGAACAGCTGCTCGTGCGCATTCAGGCTGCGGCTGTCGTTGCCGCGTTTCAGGTACGGGCCGTACTTGCCGTTGAACGCCCAGACTTCCTCACCGTCGCTGCTGCCCACCAGGCGGGGCAGGGTCAGGAGTTGCAGGGCGCGTTCCAGGCTCAGGGTGCCCAGGTCGTCGCCGGGGAAGAGGCTGGCGCTGCGCGCGGGCGGGTTCGTGTCCCCCAGGGTCACGTAGGGCCCGTAACGTCCGGCGCGCGCCACGACGGGCATCCCGGTGTCCGGGTCGGTGCCCAGGGGGCGGTCGCCGCTGGGCCGCGCGAGGATCTCCTCGGCCTTCTCGGCGGTCAGTTCGTCCGGCGCGAGGTCCTCGGGCAGGTTCGCCTTCTGCTCGCCACGTTCCATGTACGGCCCGAAGCGGCCCACGCGGACTTCCACGCCGCTGCCCTCCAGTTTCGGCACGCGGATGGTGGCGATGCCGCGCGCGTCGATCTCACCCATCTGCCGCTCGATGGTGGGTTTCAGCGCCATGCCCTGCCCGTGATCGCCCAGGTAGAAGCGCCTCAGGTACGGCACGCGGCTCTCGCGGCCCCCGGCGATCTCGTCGAGGTCCTCTTCCATCTTTGCGGTGAAGTCGTAGTCCACCAGCGTCCCGAAGTGGTGTTCCAGCAGCGCGCTCGTGGCGAACGCCGTCCAGGACGGAATCAGCGCCTGTCCCTTCTTCGTGGCGTACCCGCGGTCCTGAATGGTGCCCAGGATGCTGGCGTACGTGCTGGGCCGCCCGATCCCGGCGGCTTCCAGCGACTGCACCAGACTGGCCTCCGTGAAACGGGCGGGCGGCTGGGTCTCGTGCCCCTCTGGTTTGGCGCCGTCCGCCGTCACACGCTGCCCCTCGGTCAGGGGGGGCAGGGGCGTCTCGCGGTCCTCCAGCGCGGCGCTGGGATCGTCACTGCCCTCCACGTACGCGCGCAGGAAGCCGGGGAAGTCGATGGTGCGGCCCGACGCACTCAGGGCCACGTCCTCCCCACCCTTCGCCTTGCCGCCCAGGCGGACGCGCAGGCCGCGACCACGCGCGTCGGCCATCTGACAGGCCACCGTGCGCTTCCAGATCAGGTCGTACAGACGCCACTCGTCGCCGGACAGTTCGGTCTTGAGGCTGTCGGGCGTGCGGAAGCTGCTCCCGGCGGGGCGGATCGCCTCGTGGGCCTCCTGCGCGTTCTTCGCCTTCTTCGTGTACACGCGCGGCTGCGGGGACAGGTAGTTCACGCCGTACATTTGCGCGACCTGCGACCGCGCCGCCTTCACGGCCTCCTCGGAGAGGTTCGTGGAGTCTGTACGCATATAGGTGATGTAGCCCTGCTCGTACAGACGCTGCGCGGCGCGCATCGTGCGGGTCGCGGCGAAGCCCAGCTTGCGACTCCCCTCCTGCTGCAGCGTGGACGTGATGAACGGCGGGTACGGCCGCTGCGTGAACGGTTTTTCCTCCGCACTCGTCACGGTCAGCGGCTGCCCGGCCAGACCGTCGGCCAGGGCGCGCGCCTCGGCCTCGGTCAGCAGGCGGGCTGCCACGCCGTCCTTCAGCCGCCCGGTCAGAGGGTCGAAATCGCGGCCCAGCGCCAGCTTCTGCCCCGCCAGATCGGTCAGGCGGGCCGGGAAGCTCTGTCCGTCCGCTGTCTGCGCCGTGACCAGCAGGTCCCACCACGTCGCGCTGACAAAGCGCATCCGCTCGCGTTCACGCTGCACCAGCATGCGCGTCGCCACCGACTGCACCCGCCCCGCCGACAGTTTCGGCGCGACCTTCTTCCACAGCACCGGACTGACCTCGTACCCGTACAGGCGGTCCAGGGCCCGGCGGGCCTCCTGCGCCTCCACGAGGTTCGTGTCGATCTGACGCGGCGCGGCAATCGCCGCCTGGATCGCTTCCTTGGTGATCTCGTGGAACACCATGCGCCGCACCGGCACCTTCGGCTTCAGTTCCTGAAACAGGTGCCACGCGATGCTCTCGCCCTCGCGGTCATCGTCGGTCGCGAGGATGATCTCGTCGGCGTCCTGCGCAAGCTTGCGCAGC
>Ga0233424_10002543_pt1 | contig 12876 bp, 10 predicted proteins | sample Watercolumn_Towu_FD_181011 | JGI IMG/M metagenome (GOLD analysis project Ga0233424, IMG submission 181011) | Freshwater microbial communities from Lake Towuti, South Sulawesi, Indonesia - Watercolumn_Towuti2014_125_MG | ecosystem: Environmental > Aquatic > Freshwater > Lake | place: Indonesia...
TGTCTCTCAACAGGCAGTGTACTTCAAGCCGATACCTCCGGGACCTTTTCTGGCAACTTGATCCAGCTCGGGGCAACGGGAGCGGCGACCGGTGATTTTATCGAGATTACGTCCACATCCGCTACCGCGACTGCCCGAGCGATTAACATTGATTTGGACAACGGCAACAACGACAATGACGTCTTTGTACTCACCACCGATGAAACAACGAATTCCGGCACGGCGGCAGACACGGTGAAGGCTCGCATCACGGCTTCCGGCGAATTCCTTTCCGACGTCGGGTTCACCGCGGGCGGCGCCTCGACGCGTTACCGCGACGGTTCGATTACCTCAACGACGAATCCCTTCACCCTCAGCGCGCCGACGAGCTTTACGTTCAACGATGATGCCTCGAATACGTTGATGACCCTCACAGACGCGGGCACGACTGGCAATCTCACCGTGACCGGCGACCTAGCTGTGAATGGCGCGGATATCACGAGCACGTCAGCTCTGACAATCGATGCTGGTGGCTCGATCACTCTGGGCAACAACGATTCACTGCTCACCTCGGGCACGAATACGTTTACGGAGGGCAACGGTGAAACATTTACCATCAACAAAACGTTGACCACGGACACTAATGAGCATAGCGCGTCATTCACGTTGACCAACAGCGCACCGACAAACGTCGCCGTGAAGAGCATTCTGAATCTCACGAACGCTGACGACGGTGGCGCGACCGGTGTTACTTCCGACGGGCTGCTGATCACCAACCTTGATTCTAACGAAGCGATTACGAACGGCATTCGCGTTCGATCTACCGCCGCTGGAGGCATTACGAACGGTTTGACCATTCTGGCGAGTGCCGGTTCGATCGCGACGGGCATCAATCTTTCGGACGCGGGAATCGTGACAGGCATCGACCTGGACGCCAATGATATCGTGGGTACGACCGCAGACATCAACTTCACGAACTTTGACGTGGTTGGAAGCACCGGCAACATCACGACGGCCGGCGACTTGGCGGTGAACGGCGGCGACATTACCGCAACGACTTCGCTTGCGCTCACGACATCCGGTGGTGGCACGGACATTACGCTCGATCCGGTTGACGATCTCATCATCACACCGGACGATATTAATATCACCATGGTGACGGGCAGCCAGTTTATCGAAAATACGACTACGGCTGGGCTCTTCCATATCTTGAACATTACCGCTGACCCGAACTCAGGAGGCGACGCGCGAGGCATTCAGGAGAATTTCGTCGTGTCGGATGACGCGAACGCGAACCAAAATTTCGTAGGATTTGACCTACGATTCCAGAATAATTCGGGCGACGCGGGAGACACTACGACTGCCATGCAGATTGTGAATGAGGCGAGTACGGGGGCTGTGACCGATGCGATGTTAAAGATTGATAATGATGACTCTACGAGTATTCCGATTGGTTTGACTTTTGAGGGACTGATTGACGACGATATTCAGCTGCAAAACGGTGAGACAATCGATAATTCTGTTAATGGGGAAGTATTAATTGAAAATAATGGCGTTGCTGACTTGGCGCTGTTCAGTACTACGAGCTTAGTTTTGAACCTTGACGATACGGGGACGTATACCGAGCGGTTGTGTCATAGCAACAGCGGTAGCGCGGCAGGTAATCAAGAGATTGCCGATTGCAGCGGTTCACCCGGAGACTTGGCAGAATATTACGGTTCGGACGGCGGATTGACACCCGGGGACCTGGTCGTTGCCACCGACGGAGGAGGGGCATTCACAACGGCAGATGGTATCTCGACTAGCAAAGCATTTGTGACGAAATCCACCACTTCGTATCAATCTGGCGTTATCGGCGCCATCTCAACGCGGCCAAGCGAAGTATACGGCAACACAATTTTCGATCCGAGTGAAAATCCGGTTCAGGTTGCGCTCGTTGGCCGCATCCCTTTGCATACCTCAACCGAGAACGGTGCGATCGCGGCCGGCGACCGTCTCGTCGCTTCATCGACTCCGGGCTATGCAATGAAGGCAACACAGCCCGGCTGGACCGTGGGCGTGGCTCTTGAGGATCTGGCTTCGGGCAGCGGCTCGATCATCGTCTTCATCGAACCCAGCTGGTACGCGGGAAATATTCTGATGACGGACGGCACGACCCCACTCATTGATTCCAATATCGCGATTTCGTCGATCGGCGCGGCCGACGCGACGACGACCGGCTACGACAGCTACGGCCTTGCATTGCGCGGCTCTGGCTGGAACGGCAGCACGGCGGAAGATGTTTCCATGAGTCTCGTGAATGCCGTCACGGACGCGTCCGATTATCGTCTCTCGTTGCGCAACACATTGGACACGGAGGTCGCGTATCTTACAAACGACGGCACGTTCTCGGTTTCCGGCGACATGATCGTCGGGGGCAAACTGTATCCGTCGGATCGCGGTGTCGCGCAAACCAGCAAATACATTTACTACGACGGCGACACGGGCATTGGCGGCGACTTCATGCGAACGAACGCCTCGGGCTGGGCCACGGGCTCCTATGACTTCGCCGAAATGTTCCCGGCCTCCGGAGTGCTCGAATCCGGCGACGTCGTGGTGTTCGACACCGCACAAGAGCACGTTGCACGCTCGACGTCAGCCTATGATCTGAAGATCGCGGGTATCGTCTCCACGCGTCCGGGATTCTTGGCCGGCGAAAATAAGGATGGCGATTATCCGATCGCCCTGGCCGGTCGCGTGCCGACAAAGGTCACGAACCAAAACGGCAACATCCAGGTCGGCGATCCGCTGACGTCGTCCTCGAAGATCGGCTACGCGATGAAAGCGACGCAGCCCGGTCCGATCGTCGGCTATGCGCTCGAGCCGTACACGGGCGGAGCGGACGACCGCATCATCGCGTTCGTGAACGTGAGCTACTGGAGCGGCGGCACGACGACCGCGTTGCCGGGAACGAACAATACGGCTTCCCAAACAACGGTAAAGAACAGCAATCTGACGTCGCTGAGCATGGACGGTGATATCCATCTGAACGCGCACGACATCCTGGGCGTTCGCCGCCTGGCCGGCCTCTCCGAGGTCTGGTCGATCGAAGAAGACGGCACGATCAAGACTCAGGCCATCCTGAAGACGATGATCAAGAGTTATCAAAACGATCTCGTCGAAACGACTGCGGTCACCTCGCGCGAGGCAACCGTGACACTCGTCGGCACGGCGGAAATCGATGACGGTATCGCAACGATCGAGTTCCAGGACATTGATCCGTCTTTCCGCGGCATTATCAGCAACATCGCGCCGATCCGTGTCGTCGTGACTCCCAACGGTCCGGTTTCGCTCTACGTGGAGGACAAGAGCAACGACGGGTTTACGGTCCGGCAGATCGGCGGCAGTGACAACGGCATCAGCTTCGACTGGATGGTTTCGGCATACCGCAAAGACTTCGAGCCGGAAGAGTATCTGCATCCGGATGAAGCGGTTGATTCGCCGATCGTTGAAGAACCGGTCGTTGAACCTCCTACAGACGCGCCGACGGAAGAAATCGTGCCACCTGCAGAGGATACGGTTACGGATACTTCGACAGAACCTGAAGCACCGACTGATCCGGCTTCGACGGAGAGTCCGTCGCCTGATTCCACCAATCCCTCTTCGCCTGACGTTGGCGGCCTGAGTGCCGAGGAACCGTCGGGGGCGTAGGATTGAAACCCATCGTCAGCACTGTCGGAGAAAGCGGGGTCTGTGCTCATGACGTGCAGAAGCCCGAAGCCACTCTGGCAGCGTTGAAGAAATGCTCTTTCGACAACGCACGAACAATTGAATAGCAAAAGACGCGAAGACCCCACCTTTGCGTTTTTTGCGGTATACTATTCCCGTTATGACAACTCGGTTCGGCAACGTCCTTTTCGCAACGGCGCAATGGATTTTGTATGGCGTGCTGTTTTTGTTGCCGCTGTTTTTTCTGCCAACGAGTCTTGACCCGCTCGAAGTCAACAAGCAGACCTTGCTTGTGATCGGATCACTGCTGTCGCTCTTGTTCTGGCTGGGATCGATGGCTGTCAAAAAAGAAATTCTCGTACGCGGCGGCTGGTTGAATCTGCTTCCAATTCTCTTGCTCGGCGTGACGGCAATTTCGTCCTGGCAGTCGCAAGGGCCGTATTTGTCCTGGGTTGGCAGTTCCGGGCAGGAGTATCTGAGTTTCGCGAGCCTCATCGGCTTTTCGATCCTGTTTTATCTCTGTGTGAATCTCATTGGCGAGCGAGAGCGCGAAAGCGTGTGGACGTTGCTCGTTGTATCGAGCGTGGGTGTCGCGATCGGCGGGATCGTCAGTCTGTTGATTTCGCCAGCGTATAACACCGTTGGTACGGTGAATGCACTCGGTCTGTATCTTGCCGCCATGCTCGTGTTCGCGAGCGCGGCCCAGGCCAAAGCGAAATCCCGCGGTCTCGCGACGCTGGCTTGGATTCTTGCTGTCGTGTCGTTGTTCATTCTCATCGTCATCGACTATTGGCCGGTGTGGATCACTCTCATTGCGGGACTCGGAACCTTCATTGCGTTTTCAATGGTCCGGCCCCAGGCGGTCCTGCACCCGTCGCGGTTCGTTCTGCCGTCGCTGCTCCTGGCCGCGGCCGCGCTGTTTTTATTCGCTCTGCCGAATCCGTTCTCCGTCACTGTTCCGCAGGAAGTGACGCTGAACTACAACACCAGCGCGGACATCGTCCAAAAAACCTGGAATGAGACCTCGCCATGGTGGGGATCCGGTCCGGGTACGTTCATGTTTCGCTACGCGCAGGATCATGGCACGGAGGTGAACAGCACCTCGTTTTGGGATACGCGTTTTGATCGCGCCAGTTCACACCTGCTGACATTGGCAGCCAGTATCGGGAAAATTGGTTTGGTTGCTTGGGGCGTGTTCGCCGCCGCGGTCCTTGGCGTCGCCCTTCTCGCCCTCGCGCGCAAGAAGCCGGAGCGCGACGAGCTTGTCGTGGCGCCCCTGTGCGCTTTTGTTGCGATCGTTGCCGGCCTGTGTGCATATACGGCGAACACGACGCTCGTGTTTGCATTCTTTGTCGTGTCGGCGTGGGTGGTCGGCTGCAGCACGAGCGCCGCGTGGCATCGTTCGTTCAAGCAGTCGCCGGCCGGTGGACTCGCGATCGGGACACTGTTCGTCGTGAGTCTGCTCGCGATCTCGACCGGCGTGTTCCTGTGCGGACAGCGCTATGTCGCGGAAGCGGCGTTCGCAAAAGCGGTTCGTCTGGATCGCAACGGCGGGGACGTGCAGGACATCCTCTCACAGGTCGACCGCGCGGCATCCGCGAATCGCTTCGAGGATATTTATTATCGCAATCTGGCGCAGGCGCTGTTGCAGAAACTCGCGGATGAAATGCAAAACGTCGATGACACGCAAAAGATCGCGGATGATAAGCAGCAGTATCTGCTGGCGCTTACCTCGGCCGGCGTGAACGCTGCCGTACATGCGACCGATTTGTCGCCGAACCAGGCGCTCAATTGGCTCGCGCGCGGCGACGTCTACCGTTCGCTCATTCCGCTTTCGGCGAGTGCCGGTGACCAGGCTCTTGCGGCCTATGCCAAAGCCGCGTCGCTTGAACCGAGCAATCCGTCGGATGTGACAGAACTCGGGAAAGCGTATCTAGCGATCGCCGCTCAGGAGCAAACGCTGGCTGCGGGTGCGTCGGGCGAGGAGAAAACGGCAGCGGAAAATCGTGTGCAAGGGGCGCTGCAACACGCGGAAGCGGCGTTCTTGCAGGCGATCACGCTCAAGGCTGATTATGGCCCGGCGCATTTCGAACTCGCCCTCACCTACGAACAACAAGGGCGTCTGGATGATGCGGTCGGCAAGATGGAAAGTGTTGCCAAATACAATTCGCTTGATATCGGCGTTGCCTTCCAGCTTGGGTTGTTGTACGTGCGCCGTGGTTCGGAAGGCGACGTCGAACGTGCTCAGGAACAGTTCGAACACGTGGTGTCGCTCGCGCCCTCTTATAGCAACGCCCGTTGGTTCCTCGCGTCCATTTATGAGCAAGAAGGAAAGATTGATGCTGCGATTCAGCAGATCGAAGCGGTGCTTTCGCTCAACCCGGACAATGAAATTGTGAAGGCGAGGCTTGAGCGTTTGAAGAGTGGCGTGTTGTCTCCCGAGATTCCTCCTGTCTTGACCGACGGGCAGTAATTCCGTATCCTTCCCGCACACATTTCGCTCGCTCGGGCCGTTAGCTCAGTTGGTAGAGCGCTTCCATGGCATGGAAGAGGTCAAGAGTTCAAGTCTCTTACGGTCCACCAAAACACCCCCGCCGACGGCTGGGGCGTTTTGTTTTTTACTGACCCTTGAGCTCATGCGACTTTTGATGTATGCTACCGCCCGTTCCACCTGAGGAGCAACGTGAGACCGCAGACCATTCGCCTTGATGTCGGCCTCGGAGATGGTGGGTACACCTTCACCGTGACCGGCTCCCCCCAGACCCCCGGCGATCTCTACGCCTGCGTCGTGGGTACCATCGCCCAGAACGAGAAGACGCTGCTCGTACCCACCGGCGCCTACGAGTTCGAGATCGCATGGTCGGCCGAACAGGGACAACCAGACCTCATCTTCACGAGGCGCCCGGACCGCCGCCTTCGCGACGAGGATGTGCCTGCCCTGCAGGATCTCGTCCTCAGCGGCCTCGTCCACTGGGCCAAGATCACCCCCGCGAACGCCTAGCGTTTCGCCCTGCCTGCACTTCCCGCAGGCGCTTTTATTTCTCGACAGATTCGCGCGCTCCCGCTATACTCGCCCCGTTATGTTGCAAGTCGGCATTGTCGGTCTCCCGAACGTCGGAAAATCCACGCTCTTCAAGACGCTCACCAAAAAACAGGTGCCGTGCGAGAATTTTCCGTTTTGCACGATCGAGCCCAACGTCGGCGTTGTTGAAGTTCCGGATGAACGCCTCCACAAGCTCGCGGCGGTCTCGAAATCTGAAAAGACGATCGCGACCGCGATTGAGTTTGTGGACATTGCGGGCTTGGTTGCCGGCGCGCACAAAGGCGAAGGGCTCGGCAATAAGTTTCTCGCCAACATCCGCGAAACGGATATGATCGCGCACGTGGTCCGTGCGTTTGAAGACAGCAATGTGCACCATGTGTCGGGTGGCGTGGATCCCATGCGCGACGCGGAAATCATCGAGCTCGAGCTTGCCATGGCGGATTTGGACGTCGTGCAAAAGCGTCTCGATAACGTCCGCGCGAAAATGAAAGCCGGACGAACGAAAGAACTTGAAGCCGAAGAGTCCGGACTCGCCAAGATTCTTGAGGCGATTCAGAAGGGGAAATTGGCCTCCACGGTCGAACTTGATGAAGACGAAACCAAAGTCATCACCGGATTGCAGCTGCTCACGATGAAGCCGATTCTGTACGTGGTGAACGTGGATGAGAAATCCGCGTCGGATCAGAACTGGAAAAGCCCCCTCGGAGAGGGTCGGCTCGCGTTTCCGATCTCGATCAAGATCGAATCCGAGATCATGGAGATGTCTCCAGACGACCAAAAGACGTTTTTGTCGGAACTTGGCCTCACGCAATCAGGTCTCGACCGTCTCATCATCAAATGTTACGAGCGCCTGAACCTCATCACGTATTTCACCTCCGGCGAAAAAGAAAGCCGCGCTTGGACGATCGTCCGAGGGACGAAAGCGCCGCAGGCCGCGGGTGTGATTCATACGGATTTCGAGCGCGCGTTCATTTGTGCCGAAATCATTGATTGGAAAGATTTTGTGGAACTCGGCGAAGCGGGTGCGCGTGAAGCGGGAAAGTTGCGCGTGGAGGGAAAAGAATACGTGATGCGCGATGGGGATACCTGCCACTTCAAGGTCGGGGTTTGAGGACGAAAATTTCGCGCCCGACGTATTGCTTGGGCCGGGAATACAGGAGAGGCGAAGGCGGCTGGATGTCCCAGCCGTTTTCGCTTGCGAGCTTTTGGATCGGGAGTTTGAGCCAGGCGTTGGTGATATTGAAAATCGGAAATGCGATCACGGCCGTGCCGGTCGGCTTGATGACCGCGCGCAGCTCGCGCAGAGTGGTTTCATAGAGCGCGACGAGCTGGTCGATGTTGCGTTTCATCTGGTCTTTGGTTTCGCGTCCTTTGAGCGGAGGGCCCAGATACCCCTCGGCCACGATCAAATCAACCGGATCCTCAATTTTGGACGCGATCGCCGCAACGTCACACGCGAACAGCTCGGTCGGCGGCACATCCAGCTGTTCTTCCTTCGCGATCCAGTCTAGATTTTTTTTCGTGGCGGAGATGGCTTTTGGATCAATGTCCGAACCGATCAGTTCCTGGACGCCCATGAGCGCCGCTTCCATAAGCACGGTTCCCGATCCACAAAACGGGTCGAGCAACGACGCTTTTGAAAGCTCGGCGCCGGAGAGATTAATCATCATGCGTGCCAATTTCGGCGGCAGCATGCCGGATTTTGCGTCACGCGCCGGCCGGCCGAAATCGCGACGCGACCAGGATTCAAAATTTTGCACGGCCGCGGTCTGGCCCAGATAGATTTTGTCGCTTGCCGGCATGATAACGAACTCGCCGCCCGAAGTAAGCAGATCGTTCGTTTGGACGATGACGCTCGAGAGCGTGTCTTCTCGGGAAGTGACGAATCGTACGGGCCGGCCCGTGTCCTTGAGGTGTTTTTTTACCTGCATGCCCACACGCTTGGTGTCGCGGCGGATGCCTGCGGTCTTCGGCTTGTTCCCCAAGTCATACACGCTGATACCGAACGAGATTTTTCCCGTGTCCGCCGCTCCGGCCGCGTAGGATGCGATGAGGTCGCCTGCGTCTTCCTCATGCCATGATTCCAACTCCCCGATGATCTGTCCGGTTTTCACAATGCCAGCCAGCCGGTGCTGGAGCCTGGCGACGTCCAGCTCATGGTCATCAACAAGCACGACCTCGTTTGAGGAGGCCGCGATCTGCGCGTTCTTTCCCAACACTGCCTTGAGCTCCGCGATCGAAAGCGCGGGTTGGGCCCCGAGAATAAAGAAGGTCATGGGGGTATTGTGGGGTATTCGCTTGACGTTTTCAAGGGTTTTCTCTAGGATGCGCCTACTAATTCATCTACTGTCCATAACCCCAAGGGGTTGGCCCTGGCCTAAAAAGCGGGGTCCAGCATGTATGAAGTACGAACTTCTGTACATCGTCCCGACGCAGTACACCGATGCTGAAGTCGAGACCGTCAAGGAGAAGGTGGCCGGCATGATCGCCGCTGCCCAGGGAACCGTTTCCCGAAACGAGTCGGTCGGTAAGCTCAAACTCGCTTACCCCATCAAGAAGGTGCGCCACGGCACATATGTCTTGGTGCGTTTTGAGTCCGAGCCCAAGGCGATCGCCGGGATCGAGCGCCAGCTGCGTCTGACCGATGAAGTGCTGCGCCACCAGGTCATCCAGCTCCCCAACGGCGTCGAAGACCAGCCGTTCCAGATGATCTCCTACGTTGCGCCGCTCTCCGAAGAAGCTCGCGCCGACGAGCAACGCGCTCCGGCCAAACCGTCCTCGGCCCCGACGGCCGCTCCGGCTCCGGTCAAGCGCGAAGAGGTCTCGCTCTCGATCGAGGAGCTGGACAAGAAGCTCGACGAAATCCTGGAAACCGACGTCACCAAAAACGTCTAACCGCCTTCTATGTATTCCCTGAACCGCGCGACGATTATCGGCAACCTCACCCGCGACCCGGAAATGCGCACAATTCCTTCCGGCCAGGCCGTGTGTTCGTTCGGCGTTGCGACGTCGCGTCAGTGGAAGGACAAAGCAGGCAATAAACAGGAAGCGACGGAGTTTCACAATTGCGTCGTGTGGGGAAAGCTTGCGGAAATTTGCGGGCAGTACCTCAAGAAGGGACGCAAGGTGTACGTGGAAGGCCGTTTGCAGACGCGCGACTGGGAAGGCCAGGACGGTATCAAGCGCTACCGCACGGAAATCATCGCGGACAACGTGATCATTCTGGATCGCGTTGAGGGCGGTTCCGGCGGTTCCTTCCGCGCAGCCGCGGCTCCTCCCCAGATGCCGCAAGACGTTCCCGCCAGCAATCCGGATGATGAAATTAAAGTTGAAGACATTCCTTTTTAGACTATGAAACCGGCAACGCAACCTCAGCAGACGAAGCGCCAGTGCTACTTCTGCTACAACAACATCAAATACATCGACTACAAGAATACGCAGATGCTGCGCCGTTTCTTGTCGTCGTTCGCAAAAATCGTTCCGCGCAAGCGCAGCTCCGTGTGCATGGCGCACCAGCGCGAGCTGAGTAACGCGATCAAGCGCGCTCGCGTGATGGCCTTGGTTCCTTTCGTGCAGAAATAAAACGTTCGAAATTCCTCCGGCTGCGGCGTTGCGGGGCCCCGCCACTGCCTCATCGTACATTTCAGTACGCCTCGGCAGCTGGCTTCCCCGCGCCTTGCATCCGGAGTTTTTCGAACGTTTTCCTATGCGAAATATTGTTTCTATCGCGGCCGAGCGTCAATTAGTGAACGAAACGATCCGCGGCTTCTTCAAAAGCCGCGGGTTTGTTGATGTCGAAACCCCGATCGTCGTCGCCTCACCCGATGTCAGTCCGAATCTGATGCCGTTTGAGACGAATGTGATCGAACCGGACGGCAAAACGCATCACGCGGCGCTCATCACGAGCCCGGAATTTTCCATGAAGAAATTGTTGGGGTCGGGACTCGAAAAAATCTTCTCGATCACCAAAGTGTTTCGCAACAACGAATCGCTTGGCGGCAACCACAATCCGGAATTCTCGATGCTCGAGTGGTACGAACAGGGGATCGATTACGAACGCGGCATGGAACAAACCGAAAGTCTCGTGCGTGCCGTGTTCAAAGCGTTCGAACGCGACCTGCCGGGCTTTGCGCGCCTGCGCGTTCGCGACGCATTTCTCGATCGTGTCGGAATCGATCTCGATCACGCATCGGCCGACGACCTGCGAGCGGCCTGCGAGAAGCACGGTATTCACACCGATTCTTCAGACACGGAATCTGATCTCTACTACCGCTTGTTTCTCGCCAAGATCGAACCCGAATTGGGTCCAGCGCCTGTGTTCGTCTACGATTACCCCACGCATCAAGCCGCACTCGCAGCCCTGACGCCGGACGGCAAGTACGCGCAGCGCTTCGAGCTCTACATCGGCGGCCTGGAGTTGTGTAACGCGTTTACGGAACTCACGAACGCACAGGAACAGCGGGTCCGATTCGAGGGGGAATTGGAGGAGCGCCGGCGCCTGGGAAAGGCGACCTTCCCCGTTGACGAAAACCTGCTCGCACTGCTACCATCCGTGCGTCATCCAACATTTGGCAACGCGCTCGGCATTGATCGCCTGCACATGTTGGCCGCCGGCAAAAGCAAGATCGAAGACGTCTTGTTGTTTCCGGCCAAAGAATTATTTTCCTGATATGTCCCCGAATGACATCCGCAAAGGTACGGTTCTGCGCTACGAAGGCGGCCTGTTGGTCGTGATCGATTTCCAGCGCGTGTCGCCCGGCAAGGGCTCCTCGTTCGTGCGAACGAAAATCAAAAATCTCTCGACCGGCAAGGTCATTGAGAACAACTTCAAGTCGTCCGAATCGGTCGACTTCGAAGAGGTGCAGTACAAAAAGATGCAGTACCTGTTCAACGACGGCCAGTTTTTCACGTTTATGGACAACCAGTCCTACGAACAGGTCGCGCTTTCCTCGGAAGACATCGGCGACGGCGTGCAGTACCTCAAAGAAGGCATGGACGTGACGATCGTCATGCATGACAGCAAGGCGTTGACCGTGGATCTGCCGAAAAAGGTGCAGTACACGGTCAAAGAAACCGAGCCGGCCGTGAAAGGCGATACAGCTGCCGGAAACGTCACCAAAGACGCCGTGCTCGACAATGGTTTGAAAGTCCGCGTGCCGATTTTCATCGGTGAAGGCGACGAGATCATCATTAACACCGAAGACGCGAGCTACTCGGAGCGTGTTTCCAAGTAAAAATGTCAGCGCGGTTAACAGCGACTCTAAAAACGGGTCGCTGTTTGCATAAAAATGCGTGTCAGGAAAAGTTTTCAACACGTGGATGCGTTGACCGAAAGGAAAAAATATGATGAAATCAGAAAGCTATGGAGGACTATGTCACAAAAACAGAGTTCCAGAACGCGGTCGGCCGACTTGAAATCGGTCACGACGAACTTCGATCTGCCGTAAAGCGCCTGGAAGATGGCCAACAGGAGATTTTGGACACCGTCAATCATTTTGCGTCGTATGTTCAAGAGAACATGGCGACGAAGCAGGATCTTGCCGATATGAAACTCGAATTGATTGATACGATGGACCGCAAAGACGAACGCTTGCGCGGCGACCTGACGGTCCTCATTCGCAAACAATCGTTCGGTCATTGAACCAAAAATAAAATGCCGGCCCGTGGGGCCGTTTTTTGTATTTTCGAATGGCACGGGTGTGGCTGTGGATGAGTGGCAAATTTTCTCGCGTTGTCAGAAAATCGTGACAGAAAAAAGTCGCGTAAGGTAAGCGATGAAGTGAAGATTTGTAAAAATAGGTGTCATTAAAGCATGACAAAACTCTTGAAATCTTAGCCAAAATCTGGTAGTGTGGACGGACAGTTTGCAACGAAACTGCGCCATGATAGGCTGTTGTGGCAATGATCCCCGTTTGATTCTTGAACCCATCGTTTTCGTATGCCAAAACATGTAACGGAGGACGTGCAGGCCGACGCGCGCGCCAAAGCCGCGCTCGAAGCCATTTCGCAAATTAAGCAGTGCTACGGCGACGGATCGATCATGCGGCTTGGCGAGGCCAAGACCATGAACATTGAGGCGATCACGACCGGTTGTCTCTCGCTCGACCTGGCACTTGGGGTCGGCGGCGTGCCACGCGGGCGCATTA
>Ga0233424_10002544_pt1 | contig 12873 bp, 10 predicted proteins | sample Watercolumn_Towu_FD_181011 | JGI IMG/M metagenome (GOLD analysis project Ga0233424, IMG submission 181011) | Freshwater microbial communities from Lake Towuti, South Sulawesi, Indonesia - Watercolumn_Towuti2014_125_MG | ecosystem: Environmental > Aquatic > Freshwater > Lake | place: Indonesia...
GTACGTGCCGGGCGGCGGCTGGAGTGACGCGGTGTTCTTCCTGATGATCTTCGGGACGCTGGTGCTGCGCTCCTTCCGGGGGGCCAAATGAGCGCCCGTCAGGCCGAGGCAGGCGCACCCGTGCGTGCGAAGCCGCGCCGCGAGATCACGCCGGGCGCCGCGCTGCCCCTGCTGGGGTTCCTGCTGCTGGCGGCGCTGTTCCCGTTCCTGCCGCTGGGGAGCCGCGCGGAGTTCCTGTTGCAGATCGCGTTCTTCACGCTGGTGGCGGGCATCATGGCGCTGTCGTGGGACATCCTGGCGCGCAGCGGGCAGGTGAGCCTCGCGCACGCGGCGTTCTACGGGCTGGGCGCGTACGGGTACGCGCTGCTGCTGAAAGCGGGCCTGCCGTGGCTGCTGGCCATGCCGGTCGCGGCCCTTCTGGCGGGCGGCGTGAGCCTGATTCTGGGCGCGGTCACGATGCGCCTGAGCGGCATGTATTTCGCGATCGCCACGCTGGCGTTCACAGAGGTCGTCCGTACGATCATCCAGAACCTCCCCGAGAGCGTGGCGGGCGGCGCGACCGGCCTGCTCGTGCCCGCGCTGCTGGGCGGGAACAGCCGCGCGCAGTACTTCCTCGCGTGGGGCCTGCTGGCCTTCACGGTGCTCGTCAGTCTGGCCGTGCGCCTGACGCGGCTGCACTTCGCGTTCGCCGCGATCCGGCAGGGCGAGGAGACGGCGCGGGTGCTGGGCGTGAGCATCGTGCGCTTCAAGCTGCTGGCGTTCTTCATCAGTTCCTGCTTGGCGGCGCTGGCGGGCGTGCTGTACGCCGGGAAGACGTTCTTCATCAATCCGCTGGAGACGTTCAGCCTGGCGAACTCGATTGCGCCGCTGACCACCTCGATCTTCGGGGGGCTGTACACGACGCTGGGACCGGTGCTGGGCGCGACTGTGCTCCGCGTGGCCGAGGAACTGCTGCACAACAGCGTGAAGAACGGGTACCTCGTCGTGTACGGGCTGGTGCTGATGCTGAGCATCCTGTGGCTCCCACGCGGCCTGATGGGCCTGCGCCGCAACAAGAAACACGGAGGTGACCTGTGACGGCCACTGCAACCGGGGGCACCCTCTCCCCCGCCCCGCAGGGCGTGGAGGTGCTGCGCGCCGAGGGCCTCTCGAAGCGCTTCGGGGGTCTGAAGGCTGTGCAGGACGTGTCGTTCACGCACCATCAGGGTGAGATCCTGGCGGTGATCGGGCCGAACGGGGCGGGCAAGACGACGCTGCTGAACCTGCTGTCCGGCGTGTACCGCCCGTCGGCGGGACGGCTGCACCTGATGGGCCGCGACGTGACGGCACTGCCCATGGAGGCCCGCTGTCACGCCGGGCTGGGCCGCGCGTTCCAGATCGTGCGGCCCTTCCCGGAGATGACCGTGCACGAGAACGTCACGGTGGGCGCGCTGTTCGGGAAGCCCGGTCAGCGCCTGCCCGAGGCGCGCGAGCGGGCGTGGGCGCTGCTGGACCGCACCGGGCTGGCCGCGCACGCCGACAAGGCCGCGCACGAGCTGACGCTGCTGCAGGACAAGCGGCTGGAGGTGGCGCGCGCCCTGGCGACGAATCCCAGCGTGCTGCTGCTGGACGAGGTGATGGCGGGCCTGCGTCCCGGCGAGGCTCAGGAGGCGGTGGCTCTGGTGCGCGGCGTGCGCGAGAGCGGCGTGAGCGTCCTGTTCATCGAGCACATCATGCCGGTCGTGCGGGATCTGGCGGACCGGGTGGTCGTGATGGATCAGGGGCAGGTGCTCGCGCAGGGCACCTACCGCGAGGTGACGGCCGACCCGCGCGTGGTCAGCGCGTACCTGGGCACGGAAGAGGGACTGCACGCATGAAAAGAATTGCGGTGAGTCGGAGACGAACCCGACCGGAGGGAGAAGCAATGACGAACGGACTTCAGGAGATGGACGGACTTCCGGTGGTGTTCCGGAAGGTCGGGAATCGGATGAATCCGGTATGACCGACACACTGAATCGGACGGCCCCCGCAGCGAATGACGTGGGGCAGGAACTCAGGATCGAGGGTCTGGCCGCCGGGTACGGGAAGGTGCAGGTGCTGTGGGACGTCTCGCTGCACGCCGCGCCGGGCGAGTTCGTGGCGGTGATCGGCGCGAACGGGGCGGGCAAGACGACCACGCTGCGCGCCGTGAGTGGCGTCGTGAAGCCCAGCGCGGGCCGCATCACGCTGGGCGGCGTGGACATCACGCGGGCCGAACCGAGCCGCGTGGTGGCGCTGGGCCTGGGGCACGTCCCGGAGGGCCGCGAGCTGTTCCCGCACATGACGGTGCGCGAGAATCTGGACCTGGGCGCGGCCATGAGCGCCGCCGCCCGCGCGCGCGCCGCCGAGACGCTGGGCGAGGTGTACGCGCTGTTCCCCCGGTTGCAGGAACGCGCGGGACAGCTGGCGGGCACGCTGTCGGGTGGGGAGCAGCAGATGGTCGCGGTGGGCCGCGCGCTGATGGCCTGCCCCAGCGTGCTCGTGGTGGATGAACCCAGCCTGGGCCTGTCGCCGCTGATGACGCAGACGGTGTTCGAGGCGCTGAAGGCCGTGAACGCACAGGGCGTGACGGTCGTGCTGGTCGAGCAGAACGTGAATCTCAGCCTGAAGCTGGCGCACCGGGCGTACGTGCTGGAGAACGGGCAGGTCGTCAAGGAGGGCACGGGCGCGGCGCTGCTGGCCGACCCGGCCGTGCGCGAGGCCTACCTGGCGCTGTAGAGGTCGCGTCAGGGTGGAGGCCAGGGGGATCCACACCCCCGGGCCTCCATCCTGCTCTTCCGGGATTGCCCCGCACCAGGACGGCACTGTACGCTAGATTGCGGGACGTGACCCTTCACTGGCGGGACCTGACGTCCGCGCGGCGGACGCGGCTGCCTGCGGTGCGTGGCGCGGTGGCCCGTCCGCGCCTGCTCTCCGCGCTGGACGCCCGCGTGCTGCTGGTGACCGCACCGGCCGGGTACGGCAAGACGACGGCGCTGGCCGAAGCTGCCGCCGCGCGCCCGGGGCCGGTGGCGTGGCTGACGCTGGACAGTGACGACGCAGACCCGCTGGTCCTGGCCGCCAGCCTGTCGCTGGCGGTGCAGGCCCTGCCGGGTGGAGCGCGGCCCGGGGACGCGCTGGGCACGGGGGCGTCCCCGCGGCGGGTGGCGGGACTGGTGGCGGACGTGCTGGACGACTGCGGGGCGCTGCTGGTGCTGGACGAGGCGCAGAGCCTGTCCGGGACGCCAGGGGCGGACCTGCTCGCCGAACTGCTCGCGCCCGGCGAGGGCCGCGTGGCGCTGCTGTCGCGCACGGCGCTGGACCTGCCGGACCTGACGCGGCTGGAGGTCTCCGGGGACGCGGCGCGCCTGTCGGCGGCGGAGCTGGCGTTCACACCGGCCGAGATCGCCGCGCTGTTCGCGGCGCAGGGCCTGACCCTGTCGGGCGCGGAGATCCGCGCAGCGCACGCCGCGACCGAGGGCTGGCCGATCGCAGTGCGGTTCCTGACGCAGGCGGCGGCGCAGGGCCGCGTGACCCTGGCGGACCTCGCCGACCTGGAAGGCGGGGACGCGCCGCTGGGGACGCTGTTCACGTACCTCGCGCAGGAGGTGCTGGGACCGCTCGATCCGGCGCTGCGGGGCCTCCTGACGCGCAGCAGTGTGTTCGAGGAGCTGATCCCGGCGCTGCTGGAGGACGCGCTGAACGAGCCGCGCGCGCGGACGCTGCTGGAGACGCTGGCAGGCAGCGGCACGTTCCTGACCCGCGCCGGTGAGGACACGTACCGGGCGCATCCGCTGCTGCGCGCGCACCTGCGCGGCCTGCTGCCCCCGGCGGAGGCGCGGGAGATCGCGGGGCGCGGCGCGGCGTTCTTCGAGCGGACCGGGCGGCTGCGCCGCGCGCTGGCCGCGCACCTGCTGGCGGGGAACGTCGCGCGCGCGGCGACCCTGCTGGCCGGGCGGGGCGGCGCATGGCTGGCGCAGGGGCGGGTGACGCTGGTGGACCGCAGCCTCGCCCGGCTGCCGCGCTCGGACTGGACGCCCGCCCTGCACGCCCTGGCCGGGGACGCGCTGAGGCTGGCGAGCCGTTACGATGAGGCCCGCGCCGAGTACGCCCTGGCGGAACCGCTGGAGCGCGCGCTGGGCGAGGTGCGACTTGCCCTGGACACCGTGCAGCCTGAGCAGGCCTGGAGCCCCCTGGACGCTGCGGCGGCGCTGATCGGCGAGGACCGGCAGGCCGAACTGCGCCGCCTGCGGGCCGAGAACCTGCTGAATGCCGGACAGCTGGCCGAGGCGGTGGCACTGGAACCCGAACTGCGGGGTGGGGCGCGCTACGCGCTGCGCTCCGGGGATCTGGACGCGGCGCTGGCCCGGGCGCTGGCCCTGGCGGATGGCGAGACGGGCGGCGCGCGGGCCGCGCAGAACCACCGTGAGGGCCTGCTGCTGGCCAGTTTCCTGCACGCGGCGCGCGGCGAGGTTCAGGACGCCGGGGCGTGCGCCCGCCGAGGCCTGAGCGAGGGCGAGCGGCTGGAGAGTCCGTTCGTGCAGTCACTCGCCCTGGCGCGGCTGGGGCACGCGCAGCAGGCGGCGGGGGACTTCGCGACGGCCCGCGAGAGTTACGACGCGGCGCTGCGGCAGGCGCAGCCGGTCACGGGGCGCCTGCGGGTCGAGCCGCTGATGGGCCTCGCGGCGCTGGCAGGCCGGGCGGGGGACGTGGACCGCGCGCAGGCCCTGACCGCCGAGGCGCGCGGGCAGACCGGCGGGGACAGTTACATGGCGGGGTTGCTGATCCTGACGTCCGCGCTGGGATTGGCGCAGGGCCCGCAGGCGGCGCAGGCCGTCCCGGGGTTGCAGGAGGCCGCCGCGCTGTTCGGGGCGTGTGGGGACGCCTTCGGGCAGGCGGCCGCGGCCCTGGCGCTGTTCGCGCTGGACGCCGGGCCCGCCGATCAGGCTGCGGGGGCGGTGGCGGCGTATCCGTTCCTGCTGGGGCTTCCCTCCCTGCTCGCGCCGGTGGCGACCCGCGCGGGCCGCGCGGCACTGCTGGCCCGGCTGGGCGAGGCGCACCCCGGCGCGCGCCCGGCGCTGACGGGAGCCGCCCGCCTCCTGGGGTACGCGGTCGTGCCGGACCCGGCCGACACCCCGGGGTTCGAGGTTCGCGTGCAGGTGCTGGGCCGCGTGGCCGTCACGCGTGAGGACGGCCGGGTACGCGAGTGGGGCCGCGCGAAGGCCCGGGACCTGCTGGCCCTGCTGGCCGTCCACCCGGCCGGCCTGCCGCGCGAGGCGGCGCAGGAGGCGCTGTTCCCCGACGCGGACCCGGGCGTGGGTGAGCGGAATTTCCGCGTGACCCTGCACGCCCTGGGGCAGGTGCTGGAGGAGGGTGCGCGCAGCGGCGTGTTCCTGGAACGCGGGGACTGGCTGCGCCTGCGGCCGGGCGCGGACCTGCACGTCGATCTGGCGGCCGCCTGGGCGCGGCTGGAGCAGGCGGCGGGCACCCAGGGCCGCCTGGACGCCCTGCTGGGGCTGCCCCCCGCGCTGGCGGACGTGGATCTGGAAGACGTGGCCCGCGAGGCCGAACGCTACGCGGCGGCCCTGCCCGAGGCGCTGGCGGCCGAGGCCGACGTGGCCCTGGCGCTGGCTCGCCCGGACCGGGCCGCGCTGGCCGCCGGGCGCGCCCTGAGCCTCGACCCGGCGCACGAACCGGCGGCGCGGGCGCTGATGCGCGCGCAGCACGCGCTGGGGCGCGGCGCGGCGGCCGGGCGGGTGTACGTGGCCCTCACGGCGGCGCTGGCGGACCTGGGCCTGAAACCCCTGCCGGAGACGCAGGTGCTCTGGCAGGCGCTGTCCGGCGCGCGGTCCTGACCGCTTCCCACGCTGACTGGCTCCCCGACGGCCGTAACCGCCGAGTGACGCCTGCGGCCTACACTCCGCGCATGACGCAGGACACCCAGAAGCAGGGCATGGAAGGCAGGGCCGCGCTCGTCACGGGCGGCACGAGCGGCATCGGGCTGGCGATCGCGCAGCGGCTCGCGCAGGACGGGCTGCGGGTGGCGGTGCTGGACCTGGACCGCCCGCAGGCGCGCGAGGTGGCGCAGGCGCACGGCCTCACGTTCATCGGGGCGGATCTGTCACGCCGGGCGGACTGCCGCCGCGCGGTGGATGAAACGGTGGCGGCGCTGGGTGGGCTGGACGTACTCGTGAACAACGCGGGCTTTCAGCACATCGACCCCATTGCCGCCTTCCCGGAGGACACCTGGGACGCGATGCTGCACGTGATGTTGACTGCGCCGTTCCTGCTGAGCAAGTACGCGTGGCCGCACCTGACGCGCTCGGGGCAGGGCCGGATCGTGAACGTGGCGAGCATTCACGGGCACGTGGCCAGCCCCTTCAAGAGTGCGTACATCAGCGCGAAGCACGGCCTGATCGGCCTGACCCGCACGGCGGCGCTGGAGGCCGGGGAGCAGGGCCTGACCGTGAACGCCATCTGCCCCGGGTACGTGCGCACGCCGCTGGTCGAGGGTCAGATTGCCGATCAGGCCCGCACGCGCGGCCTGACCGAGCAGGAGGTCGAGCAGAAGGTCATGCTGGAACCCGCCGCGATCAAGCGCCTGCTGAACCCGGAGGACATCGCCGCGCTGGCCAGCTACGTGGTCAGCCCGGCGGCGTGGGGCATGACGGGCGCGGTGCTGGACCTGGACCTGGGCTGGACCGCCCGGTAAGCGTGGGGGGCGGGGCGCCCGTTCAGGCTCTCCGAACCGTCCAGCCAAAGCGAATGGGGGACGGTTTCATCAACCATCCTCCATCACCCATCGACCTTTACCGGGGTTGGCTGCTGAGGACCATCACGTACGCGGTGCCGCGCGAACCCTGGACGACGGCGGCGCCGACGTGGGTGTAGCGGCCCTCGTTCATCCAGAAGCAGTGCACGGGGGATTGAAGCCACCAGCGGATCGCGCTTTCCGGGTTCTGGCTGCCGCCCATGAAGACGATCTCGGTGACGCTGACGGCGTTCACGCCGGTGCTGGCGGCGCGCACGCGGGGGGTGCTGCCGTTGGCGCCGGTGTGGGTGATGCGGCCGGTGGCGCTCATGTATCCGGCCTGCTGGCGGGCGGCGGCGGCCAGGGCGGGCGTGAAGGTCAGGCTGCCCGCGACGGGCCGCTGGCCGCTGCCGGGGCAGGTGACGCCCTGGGCACGCACCTGATTGAGGCGCGCGACGAGTTGACCCTCGGCGGAGGACTGGGCCGTGGCGGGAAGTCCCAGGGCCACCAGGGCCGCCAGGGCTCCCAGCGTGCGCTGGGCGGTCTGCATGAGCATCGTGAACCGATCTTAACCTGAACAGCAGATGAAGGAGATGGGAAAATCGGCATCGGCTCTCATGCACGGCCTGGGCTGTCGTCCTTCGAAAGGGTGAGGGGGCCACGAGCTGCCGCCCTGGCCCCCTCACCCTCCGGTTTCCTGTGGTTCTTACAGCAGGCCGCTGCGGCGCAGCAGGGCGTCCGCGTCGGGGTCGCGGCCCATGAACTCGCGGTACAGCTCGGCGGGGTCGGCGCTGTTGCCGCGGCTCAGGACGCTGTCCACGAAGGCGCGGCCCGTCTCGCGGTTGAAGATGCCTTCCTGCGCGAAGCGGCTGAACGCGTCGGCGTCGAGAACCTCGGCCCACTTGTAGCTGTAGTACCCGGCGCCGTAGCCGACGGGGCTACTGAACAGGTGGTTGAACGCGGCGATCATCGCGTAGTGCTCGGGCAGCGGGGTGGGGTTGAAGGTGGCCATCAGGTCACGGGCGTACGTGACGTGGTCGGCGTCGCCTTCAGGGTCGAATTCGACGTGCAGGCTCAGGTCGGTCAGGCCGAAGGAGTACTGGCGCATGGCGGCGTTCGCGGCGCGGTAGTTGCGCGCGGCGATCATGCGGTCGAACAGCTCCTGGGGGATGGTCTCGCCGGTCTGGTAGTGGCGGGCGAACAGGTCGAGCGCGCCGCGTTCCATGACCCAGTTCTCCATGATCTGGCTGGGCAGTTCCACGAAGTCCCACGGAACGCTGGTGCCGCTCAGGCTGCGGACCTCCACGCGGCTCAGGGCGTGGTGCAGCAGGTGCCCGAACTCGTGGAAGACGGTCTCGACTTCACGGATGGACAGCAGGGCGGGGGTGTCGCCGTCGGGGGGGGTCATGTTGCCGCACATCAGGCCCAGGTGCGGCTCAACGCCGTGCTCGCGGGGGCCGCCGGTGATGAAGGCGTTCATCCAGGCCCCGGCGCGTTTGCTGTCGCGGGGGAACCAGTCGGTGTAGAAGCTCGCGACGTGCGTGCCAGCCTCGTCGTGGATGGTGTAGTAGCGCACCTCGGGGTGCCAGCCGGGGGCCTCGCTCTGGGCGACGGTGATGCCGAACACGTGGCGGGTGATCTCGAACAGGCCCGCCAGGACGCCGTCCATGGGGAAGTAGGGGCGCAGGGCTTCCTCGTCGAAGTCGTACTTGGCCTGCCGCTGCTTCTCGGCCCAGTACGAGACGTCCCAGGCGTCCAGTTCGGGGGCTTCGGCGCCGACCTGCTCGCGGTGGAAGGCACGCAGTTCGTCGTTCTCGCGTTCGAAGGCGGGGCGGGTGCGGGCGTCCAGATCGCGTTCGAAGGCCAGGGCGCGCGTGCCGCTGCCCGCCATGCGGTCTTGCAGCACGTAGTCGGCGAAGTCCCTGAAGCCCAGGAGCTGGGCCTTCTCGCGGCGGAGCTTGAGAATCTCGCGGATCAGGGGGCGGTTGTCGCGGCCCTCCTGCTGGCCCACGCGGCTGTTCGCGAGCCACAGGTCGCGGCGCAGCTCGCGGTCGTCGGCGTACGTCAGGACGGGCACGAGGACCGGGGCGTGCAGGGTCAGGCGGTGCCCGCCTTGGCCCTTGCTCTCCGCGTCGCGGCGGGTGGCGTCCTGCACGCGCTGCGGCACGCCCGCCAGCCGTTCGGTGGGGACGTACATTTCGAAGGCGGCCGTCTCATCCAGGACGTTCTTGCTGAACTGGCTGGTCACCTCGGCGAGGCGGGTGTTCAGGGCCAGCAGGCGCGCCTGCTCCTCGCCCTGCAGGTCGGCGCCCTCGCGGCGGAACTCGTCGATGGTGAGTTTCAGGTGCCGGGCGCGCACGGGGTCGAGCGCGGCGGCCTCGGGCGTGGCGGCGAAGGCCTTCAGCGCCGCCCACAGGCCGGGGTGCAGGCTGAGTTTGGTGTAGAACTCGCTGGTCTTGGGCAGGATCGCCATCTTCGCGGCGTGCCATTCGGGGCTGCTGTTCACGCTGTCGAGGTGGTGCACGATGGTGTTCACCGTGTCCAGCTGCTCGGTCAGGATGTCCAGGTCCGCCATGAAGTTGGCAAAGCCGCGCTCGCCGCTGCGGGCAAGGTCCTCGAGTTTCGCCTGCGTCTGCGCCAGGAGGGTGTCCACGGCGGCCTCGGCGTGCTCGGGGCGGATCTGGTCGAAGGGGATGCGGAAGCCGACGTTCAGCAGCGGGTTGCTGACGCCGGTCGCCTCAGGTTGGGTTGCAGTCATCACCCCGGAGTATAGAGAGGGGCACTGAGGGCACCGTAAGCCATTTGACGTGCCCGGCCCGGATGGGCGCGTGCTGTAATCACGCATGGACGCGATCCTCCCCCACCTGCACGCCATCGCGGACGCCGATCTGGCCGCGCTGCGGACCCTGGCCCACCCGGACAGCCCCGTCAGCGTGGACGACCTGACCCGGCAGGCGGCCATCCGCCGCCCGGGCGAGCACCACACCCAGCAGGCCGCCTTCGAACGCGGCGAGGCGAAGGGGGCCGTCACGACGGGCGTGCCGCGCATGGACGCGCACGACGGCTGGCTGGACCTGACCCTCACCCTCCACCCGCAGGAGGCCGGGGGGCCACTGGCGGACGCGCTGCTGGCCACCGGGCTGGGCGTGCTGCGCGCGGCGGGCGCGACCACCGCCGTGACCCGCGTGCGTGAGGACTGGTGGGAGCACGACTTCCTGCGGGCGCGCGGCTGGCAGGAGGCGGACCGCATGTGGCTCAGCACCCTCGACCTGCGTACCCTGGACTTCGGCGCGTTCGCCGCCGACGAGGCCCGCGCCCGCGCGAGCGGCGTGCGGATCGTCCCGCTCAGTGACCTGGGCGGCTGGGACGCGCATCAGCGTGAGCATTACGACCTGATTCACGCGCTGCTGACCGACGTGCCCAGCGCCCGCCCCGTGCAGGTCTGGCCGTTCGAGGTGTGGCTGGAGCGCATGCCGACCCTGCTGCCCGACACGAGCGGCATCATGATCGCCGTGGCCCCGGACGGGACGTGGGTGGGCACCAGTCAGCTGTCACAGCCCATCGCGAACCGCCCAGGCTTCGTCCACAACGGCCTGACCGGCGTCCGGTCCGAGTGGCGCGGGCATGGCCTGGGCCTCGCCCTGAAACTCGCCGCCGCCCGCGCTGCCCTGGCGCGGGGCTTCACGCACTCCCGCACCGGGAATCACGTCATCAACCGCCCCATGCTCGCCATCAACGAGCGCCTGGGCTTCGTGCGCGAGGCGGCGACGGTCACGCTGACGCGGGAAGTCGGAAGTCGGGAGTAGGACGTGGAAAGAGAGGGTGGGCGCATCACGGTCACGCGCCCACCCTCGTTCTTCTGACTCCTTCCCACTCACTCCGGACTGCTGCCCGCCTCCGGCTCCCCGCGCACGTTGGTCAGCAGCATCGCGTCGCCCAGCGAGTAGAAGCGGTACTCGCCGTTCAGGGCGGCGTCGTACGCGGCGCGGATGCGGTCCTCCCCGGCGAACGCGGCGACGAGCAGCAGGAGGGTGCTGCCCGGCAGGTGCAGGTTCGTGACCAGCAGGTCCGGCACGTTGACGGGACGGCCGGGGGTGATGAAGATCTGCGTGTCGCCCTCGCCGGGCTGGACCTGCGTGCCGTCCCAGGCGCTTTCCAGCGTGCGGACGGTGGTGGTCCCGACGGCGACGACGCGGCGGCCCTCGGCGCGCGCGGCGTTGATGGCCTGCGCCGTCTCGGGCGTGACGTGCCAGCGTTCGGCGTGCATGACGTGATCGGCGACGCAGCCGCTGATGGGCCGGAACGTTCCGGCGCCGACGTGCAGGGTGACGTGCGCGGTCTGCACGCCCATCTCGGCCAGGCGGGCCAGCAGGTCGGGCGTGAAGTGCAGTCCCGCGGTGGGCGCGGCGACGCTGCCGGGCTCGCGGGCGTACACGGTCTGGTAGCGTTCGCGCCACGTCTCGTCACTGTCGCCCGCGTCGATGTACGGCGGGAGGGGCAGGCGTCCGATGTCGTCCAGGTGCGGCAGGATGTCGTGGTCGAAGCGCAGCAGCCGCGCGCCGTCCTCCAGTTCCCCGACGACCTGGGCGCGGTGCCCGCCCTCGTGCGCCAGGCCGCCCAGCCACAGCTCGTTCCCGGCGCGGCGGGCGGGTTTCAGGTACGCGCTCCAGACGTGACGGCCCAGTTCCGGCCTTTCCTCGGCGCGCAGCAGCATGACCTCCACGCTGCCGCCGCCGTGCCCGTGGGCGTCCACGGGTTTGCGGGCCATGACGCGCGCGGGGATGACCTTGCTCTGGTTGAACACCAGCAGGTCACCCGCGCGCAGGAACGCCGGCAGGTCGCGGAACACGCGGTGCTCGATTGCTTCGCCCACGATCATCAGGCGCGAGGCGTCGCGGGGTTCCGCACCGGTCTGCGCGACGCGGTCCTCGGGCAGGTGGAAGTTCAGGCGGTGCAGGACGGCGTCCGCCCCGGCGTGCGGCGTGGCGTCGGTCATCGGGGTTAGTCCTCGGTTTTCGGAGTGGCGGCGCGGGTCTGGCGGGCGGGCATCAGGCCCCCGTCGATGTCGGGCAGGTGCGTGAAGCGGTCGGCGGCGTCCACGAGTTTCTGCGCGGTGTGCTCACGGAACGCGATGACCTCCACGCGCTTGCCGCGCTCCTGCAGCACCTCCACGATGTCGGTGAAGTCCCCGTCGCCGCTGCCGAGCACCACGATGTCGAGGTGGTCCATCAGGCGCACCATGTCGGCCACGATGCCCATGTCCCAGTTGCCCTCGTAGATGGCCTTGCCGCCGTCCGTGACGTGGTGCAGCGTGAGGTTCATGCGCCGCACCTTGAAGCCCAGGGTGGACAGCTTGTAAATGAACGGGCGGGCGGTCGCCTCGTTCTCGCGTTCCACGGTGTAGCTGATGGCGTGCACGAGTTCGCGGTCCTCGGTGGCGCTCTTCAGGATCGTCTCGAAGTTCACGGTGCGTTCCATCAGGTCGCGGGCCGAGTGGTAGAGATTCTGCGTGTCGATGAATACCCCGACGCGGGGGCGGTGCACTACGTATTGCATGTGGATTCTCCTGTTGTGGTGGAAGCTGGGTGGGAAAAGGCGGACACGGAAAGGCACGAAAGGGAGGCAAAAGCTGACCCGGCGGGCGCAGCGCTGGCAGTGTAACACCCGCTGCCCCGTCCTCCGCTTCCGGGTGTCCCGTCAGGGGTAGACACGCCCCTGCCCTGCCCTGCTGGGGGCGGGTACGCTGGGCGCATGACGAGTGACGTGCAGAGTGAGGCCCTGGCGCAGGCGCGCGCGGCGTACGACGCGGTGAAAGCGAAGGGTCTGAAGCTGAACATGCAGCGCGGCCAGCCGGCCGACGCGGACTTCGACCTGAGTAACGGCCTGCTGACCGCGCTGGGTGAAACGGACACGCACATGGACGGCCTGGACCTGCGCAACTACCCCGGTGGCGTGGCGGGCCTGCCGTCCGCGCGGGCGATGTTCGGCGCGTACCTGGACCTGAAGCCCGAAAACGTGATCGTGTGGAACAACGCCAGCCTGGAACTCCAGGGCTACGTGCTGACGTTCGCGCTGCTGCACGGTCCGCGCGGCGGGCAGCCCTGGGCGGGTCAGACACCGAAGAT
>Ga0233424_10002545_pt1 | contig 12865 bp, 23 predicted proteins | sample Watercolumn_Towu_FD_181011 | JGI IMG/M metagenome (GOLD analysis project Ga0233424, IMG submission 181011) | Freshwater microbial communities from Lake Towuti, South Sulawesi, Indonesia - Watercolumn_Towuti2014_125_MG | ecosystem: Environmental > Aquatic > Freshwater > Lake | place: Indonesia...
CATGTTGGCTTCGGCCGGCAGCTTGTAGGCCGGGTTGCCCCAGTAGCCGTTCGCGAAGGGCCCCAGCTGGCCGCTTTCGACGAACTTCTTCAGCCGGTTCTGGATGTCGCGGAAGTAGCCCGGGCTGCTGTTGGGCCAGGGGCTGATGCTCTGCGCGAGCTCGCTGGTCTTCTTCGGGTCGGCCTTCAGCGCGCTGACCACGTCCACCCAGTCCAGCGCGTGCAGGTGGTAGAAGTGCACCAGGTGGTCGTGGATCTGCAGGTTCAGCTGCATGATGTTGCGGATGTGGTTCGCGTTCTTCGGGATCTGGATCCCGAGCGCGTCTTCCACCGCCCGCACCGAGGTCAGCGCATGGGTGCCGGTGCACACGCCGCAGATGCGCTCGGTGAAGGCCCACGCGTCGCGCGGGTCGCGGCCCTTCAGGATGACCTCCAGCCCGCGCCACATCGTGCCCGTGCTCACCGCGTTGCGGATCACGTTCTTGTCGTCGAGGTTCACCTCGACGCGCATGTGGCCCTCGATGCGCGTCACCGGGTCGACGACGACACGCTTGCCGGAGTTGTCGAGCTTGAAGCCCTGGGTTTCGTAGGCAGCCATCGTTCGGTCCCTCAGCCCTTCATGTCTTCGGTCTTGCCGGCAGCGGCGCGCTTGATCGCGCTCACCGCAGCGTGGGCCGCGACTGCAGCGCCCACGGTGCCCGCGGCATAGCCGCCCACCTGGTCGGCGTTCTTCTCGATGCCGAACTGGTGGATGTTGGTGAGCCGGTCGTAGAACGAGCCCTTGTCCCAGAAGCCCTCTTCGCTGCAGCCGATGCAGCCGTGGCCGCTGCCGATGGGAAAGCTCACGCCGCCGTTCCAGCGCGTGGTGCTGCAGGCGTTGTAGGTGGTCGGGCCCTTGCAGCCGACCTTGTAGAGGCAGTAGCCCTTGCGCGCGTTCTCGTCGTCCCACTGCTCGACGAACTGGCCGGCGTCGAAGTGCGGGCGGCGGTAGCACTTGTCGTGGATGCGCTGGCCGTAGAACATCTTCGGCCGGCCCATGCGGTCGAGCTCGGGGATCTTGTCGAACGTGAGCATGTAGGTCACGACGCCGGTCATGACCTCGGCGATGGGCGGGCAGCCGGGGATCTTGATGATCGGCTTGTCGGTGATGACCTTGTGAATCGGCACCGCCTGCGTCGGGTTGGGCTTGGCGGCCTGCACGCAGCCCCAGCTGGCGCAGGCGCCCCAGGCGATCACGGCCTTGGCGTCGGCGGCGCATTCCTTCAGCTGTTCCAGGAAGGGGCGGCCGCCGATCACGCAGAACATGCCGTCCTCGTTCAGCGGCGGGTTGCCTTCCACCGCGAGGATGTAGTTGCCCTTGTGCTTCTTGCGCGCCTCTTCGATGGCGGCCTCGGCCTGGTGGCCGGCGGCGGCCATCAGCACCTCGTTGTAGTCCAGGCTCAGCATCGAGAGCACCACGTCCTTCGCGAGCGGGTGCGCGCTGCGGATGAAGCTCTCGCTGCAGCAGGTGCATTCCAGGCCGCTGATCCACACGACCGGCGTGCGCGGCTTGTTCTCCATCGCGTTCGCGATCTGCGGCACGAACGCGGGCGACAGGCCCAGCGACGTCGCGGTCAGCGAGCAGTACTTCAGCAGGCTGCGCCGGGAGATGCCCTGGCGGCGCATGACGTCGTAGAAGCTTTCCATCGCTCGAGTTCTCCTCCAGTGGTGGAGGCATCGATCTCAAGCGGCGTGCCGGTTGTGCGCCGCCCGCGGGTTTCTCCGGGGGCTTGCGCGCAAGTGCCTGTCACGCAACGGGTGATTCGTCGGCGCCGGCAGCGGCGCTCGCCGCGCCGGCCGGCTGGGCGGTCAGCAGGTTTCCAGTGGCGCGTTCGATCCGGCAAGCGGCCTTCCGGTCGCCGAAAGCAAAACGGCCCCGCAGGGCGGGGCCGTCTGGCAGAGGGACGGGCTGCTTATTCGGCCGCCGGCGTCTCGGTCGCTTCGGCGGCCGGCTCGGGACGGTCCACCAGCTCGACGAAGGCCATCGGCGCGTTGTCGCCGACGCGGAAGCCCATCTTCAGGATGCGCGTGTAGCCGCCCGGACGGGTCTTGTAGCGCGGGCCGATCTCGTTGAACAGCTTGGTCACGACTTCACGGTCGCGCGTACGGTCGAAGGCCAGGCGGCGGTTGGCCAGCGTGGGCTCCTTCGCCAGCGTGATCAGCGGCTCCACGGCCATGCGAAGTTCCTTCGCCTTGGGCAGCGTGGTCTTGATCGCCTCGTGGCGGATCAGCGAGTTGCACATGTTGCGCAGCATCGCCAGGCGATGGCTGCTGGTGCGGTTGAGTTTGCGGAGGCCGTTGCGGTGGCGCATGGTGCGTTGCTCTCTTTATCGAATGTCCCCGGCCGTGTCAGGTACCGGGGGTTGCACGGGGCGCTGAAGGATCAGCGCTTGTCGAGGCCTTGGGGAGGCCAGTTCTCCAGGCGGGCGCCCAGCGTGAGACCACGCGAGGCCAGCACTTCCTTGATCTCGTTCAGGCTCTTGCGGCCGAGGTTCGGCGTCTTCAGCAGCTCGGTCTCGGTGCGCTGGATCAGGTCGCCGATGTAGTAGATGTTCTCGGCCTTCAGGCAGTTGGCCGAGCGCACCGTGAGCTCGAGCTCGTCGACCGGGCGCAGCAGGATCGGGTCGAACTGCGCGGCACGCTGCTGCGGCTGCTCGAAGATGTCGCTGACCTGGCCCTCGAGCTGCGCGAACACCGCGAGCTGCTCGACCAGGATCTTGGCCGACTGGCGGATCGCCTCTTCCGGCGGGATGGCGCCGTTGGTCTCGATCTCCATCACCAGCTTGTCGAGGTCGGTGCGCTGCTCGACGCGCGCGTTCTCGACCGCGTAGCTCACGCGGCGCACCGGCGAGAAGCTGGCGTCGAGCACGATGCGGCCGATGCTCTTGGTCGGCTCGTCGCCGAAGCGGCGCAGGTTGCCGGGCACGTAGCCGCGGCCCTTCTCGACCTTGATCTGCATGTCGAGCTTGCCGCCTTGCGCGAGATGGGCGATCACGTGCTCGGGGTTGATGATCTCGACGTCGTGCGGCGTCTGGATGTCGCCGGCCGTGACCGGGCCTTCGCCTTCCTTGCGCAGCACCAGCGTGACCTCGTCGCGGTTGTGCAGCCGGAACACCACGCCCTTCAGGTTCAGCATGATGTGGACGACGTCTTCCTGCACGCCGTCGATCGCCGAGTACTCGTGCAGCACGCCGGCGATGGTGACTTCCGTCGGCGCATAGCCCACCATCGACGACAGCAGCACGCGGCGCAGCGCGTTGCCCAGCGTGTGGCCGTAGCCGCGCTCGAAGGGCTCGAGCGTCGCCTTGGCGCGGTGGCCGCCGAGCGGTTCGACGTGGATGGCCTTGGGCTTCAGAAGAGTGGTTTGCATGTAGTGATGGTTTCCTGTCAATACCCTCGGCTCGTTACACCGATAAGGCTGATGGACCGCGCCGGGTCGGGAAACGGCCGCCACGCACCCGGCAAGCGGGGCGGCCCGTCGTCAGCGATTCGGCTTAGCGCGAATACAGTTCGACGATCAGCGCTTCCTTGATCTCGGCGCCGAACTGGTCGCGGTCGGGCACCTTCTTGAAGACGCCTTCCATCTTGGTCGCGTCGACCTGCACCCATTCGCACTGGCCCACGGTCTGCGCCAGCTTCACGGCGTCCTGCACGCGCAGCTGGTTCTTGGCCTTCTCGCGCAGCGCGATGGTGTCGCCGGCCTTGACCTGGTACGACGGGATGTTCACGACCTCGCCGTTGACCGTCAGCGCCTTGTGGCTGACCAGCTGGCGCGCTTCGGCGCGCGTGGAGCCGAAGCCCATGCGGTACACCACGTTGTCCAGGCGCGATTCCAGCAGCGCCAGCAGGTTGGTACCGGTGTTGCCCTTGAGGCGCTCGGCCTCTGCGAAGTAGCGGCGGAACTGGCGCTCGAGCACGCCGTACATGCGCTTGACCTTCTGCTTCTCGCGCAGCTGGTTGCCGTAGTCGCTGGTGCGGCTGCCGCTGGTGCGGCCGTGCTGGCCGGGCTTGCTGTCGAACTTCGCCTTGTCCTGGATCGAGCGGCGCGCGCTCTTCAGGAACAGGTCGGTGCCTTCACGGCGGGAAAGCTTGGCCTTGGGGCCGAGATGACGTGCCACTTGCGTGTCCTTCGGTTTTTCTGACGCGGCAGAACCGGGGAGGGCCCGGAACCCGCGCGAGTCTGGCGAGCCTTTCGAGGACGCTCAGACGGTGGGCTTCGACGAAACAGCCGGCCGGGCACTGCTGCCTGGCCGGCTTCTTGGGGAAACTCTCAATTGTAGCAGCAGGCTTTGCAGCCTGCCGCCGCCGCTTAGATCCGGCGGCGCTTCTGCGGGCGGCAGCCGTTGTGCGGGATCGGCGTCACGTCGCTGATCGACGTGATGCGGATGCCCAGCGAAGCCAGCGCGCGAACGCTGGACTCGCGGCCCGGGCCCGGGCCCTTGATGCGCACGTCCAGGTTCTTGATGCCCTGTTCCTGCGCTGCGCGGCCGGCCACTTCGGCCGCCACCTGCGCCGCGAACGGCGTGCTCTTGCGCGAGCCCTTGAAGCCCTGGCCGCCCGAGGAGGCCCAGGCGAGCGCGCCGCCCTGGCGGTCGGTGATCGTGATGATCGTGTTGTTGAACGACGCGTGCACGTGCGCAATGCCGTCCGCGACGTTCTTGCGGATCTTCTTGCTGACGCGGCGCGCGGCGGTATTGACGGGAGGCTTGGCCATGTCGTGTCTTTCCGGTGCTTACTTCTTCAGCGCGGCGGCGCTCTTCTTCGGCCCCTTGCGGGTGCGAGCATTGGTGCGCGTGCGCTGGCCGCGCACGGGCAGGCCGCGGCGGTGGCGGAAGCCGCGGTAGCAGCCCAGGTCCATCAGGCGCTTGATGTTGATCGACAGCTCGCGACGCAGGTCGCCTTCGATCGTCATGCGGCCGATCTCGTCACGGATCTTCTCGAGGTCCGTGTCCGACAGGTCCTTGATCTTCTTGGTGTAGGCGATGCCGACCTTGTCGCAGATCTTCTGCGCGGTCGAACGGCCGATGCCGTAGATCGAGGTGAGGCCGATCTCCGCGTGCTTGTGCGGCGGGATGTTGATGCCGGCGATACGTGCCATGTTCTTTCCTTAGCCTTGACGCTGCTTGTGACGCGGATCGGTACAGATCACCCGGACCACACCCTTGCGGCGGATGATCTTGCAGTTGCGGCACATCTTCTTGACGGAAGCGGCGACCTTCATCGTCTTCTCCTTGAACTCTTACTTGGCGCGGAACACGATGCGTGCCCGGCTCAGATCGTAGGGGGTCAGCTCGACCGTGACCTTGTCACCCGGAAGGATGCGGATGTAGTGCATGCGCATCTTCCCGGAGATGTGGCCCAGAACCACGTGCCCGTTTTCGAGCTTGACGCGGAACGTGGCATTGGGGAGGTTCTCCAGGATCTCCCCCTGCATCTGGATGACGTCGTCCTTGGACATCTCAGCTGGCCTTGAAATTCGCCTTCTTGAGCAGAGACTCGTACTGCTGGCTCATCACGTAGCTCTGCACCTGGGCCCAGAAGTCCATGGTGACGACCACGATGATCAGCAGGCTCGTGCCGCCGAAATAGAACGGCACGTTGTACTTCAGCACCAGGAACTCGGGCAGCAGGCAGACCGCGGTGATGTAGATCGCGCCGGCCAGCGTCAGGCGGGCCAGGATCTTGTCGATGTACTTCGCCGTCTGGTCGCCGGGGCGGATGCCGGGGATGAACGCGCCGCTCTTCTTCAGGTTGTCGGCGGTCTCGCGGCTGTTGAACACGAGCGCCGTGTAGAAGAAGCAGAAGAACACGATCATCGCGGCATACAGCATCACGTAGATCGGCTGGCCGGGGCTCAGCGCGCCGGACAGGTCCTTCAGCCAGCGCAGGCCCTCGCCGGTGGCGAACCAGCCCACGATCGTGGCCGGCAGCAGGATGATGCTGCTGGCGAAGATCGGCGGGATCACGCCCGACATGTTCAGCTTCAGCGGCAGGTGCGACGACTGGCCACCGTAGACCTTGTTGCCGACCTGGCGCTTGGCGTAGTTGACGAGGATCTTGCGTTGCCCGCGCTCGACGAACACCACCGCGAAGGTCACGAAGATGACCACGGCGATGATGAACAGGCAGGCGATGATGCTCATCGCACCGGTGCGCACCAGCTCGAACAGGCCGCCGATCGCTGCCGGCAGGCCGGCAACGATGCCCGCGAAGATCAGGATCGAGATGCCGTTGCCCAGCCCGCGCTCGGTGATCTGCTCGCCCAGCCACATCAGGAACATCGTGCCCGCCACCAGGCTCACCACGGTGGTCATGCGGAAGCCGAAGCCGGGGCTCAGCACGAGGCCGGCCGAGCCTTCCAGCGCGAGCGCGATGCCCAGGCTCTGGAAGATCGCGAGGAACAGCGTGCCGTAGCGCGTGTACTGCGTGATCTTGCGCCGGCCCGCCTCGCCTTCCTTCTTGATCGCCTCCAGCGAGGGGACGACGTAGGTCATCAGCTGCATGATGATCGATGCGCTGATGTAGGGCATGATGCCCAGGGCGAAGACGGTGAAGCGCGACAGCGCCCCGCCGCTGAACATGTTGAACAGGTTCAGGATGCCGCCGCTCTGGCCCTTGAACAGCTGCTGCAGCTGGTTCGGGTCGATGCCGGGCACGGGGATGTGCGCACCGATGCGGTAGACCACCAGCGCCAGCAGCAGGAAGACGATCCGGCGACGGAGGTCGCCGAACTTCCCGCTCTTGGCCAGTTGGCTCGCGTTGGTTGCCAAGGCTCAGGCTTTCTTCAGGCCAGGCTGCCGCCGGCGGCTTCGATCGCCGCCTTGGCACCCGCGGTGGCGCCGATGCCCTTGAGCACGACCTTGCGGGTCAGCTCGCCGGACTTCACCACCTTCACGGTCTTGATCAGGTTGCGCACCAGGCCGGCCTGCTTCAGCGTGAGCAGGTCGACTTCGTCCTTGCCCAGCTTTTCCAGGTCGGCCAGCGTCACTTCGCTGGCGTACTTCAGCGCGGCGCTCTTGAAGCCACGCTTGGGCAGGCGGCGCTGCAGCGGCATCTGGCCGCCTTCGAAGCCCACCTTGTGGAAGCCACCGGCGCGGCTCTTCTGGCCCTTGTGGCCACGGCCCGCGGTCTTGCCCAGGCCCGAACCGATGCCGCGGCCGACGCGGCGGCGCGACTTCTTGCTGCCCTCGGCGGGCTTGATGCCATTCAGTTCCATCACAGCACCTTCACGAGGTACGAGACCTTGTTGATCATGCCGCGCACCGCCGGCGTGTCTTCCAGCGTGCGCTCGCTGTTGAGCTTGCGCAGGCCCAGGCCGGCAACCGTCGCGCGGTGCGACGCTCGCGTGCCGGCCACGCTCTTCACGAGCTTGACCGTGAGGGTCTTCTTGTCGGACATGTGGGTTCTCCGGCGCGCGTTCAGTTGAATAGGTCTTCGACCGACTTGCCGCGCTTGGCGGCCACTTCGGCCGGCGTCGTGCTGCGCTTCAGCGCGTCCAGCGTGGCGCGCACCATGTTGTACGGGTTGGTCGAACCATGGCTCTTGGCCACGATGTCGGTCACGCCCATCACCTCGAACACCGCGCGCATCGGGCCGCCGGCGATGATGCCGTCACCGGCCTTGGCCGGCGCCATCATCACGCGCGCCGCACCGTGCTCGCCTTCGACGTTGTGGTGGATGGTGCCGCTCTTGAGCGCCACCTTGAACATGTTGCGGCGGGCCGATTCCATGGCCTTCTGCACCGCGACCGGCACTTCCTTGGCCTTGCCCTTGCCCATGCCGATGCGGCCGTCGCCGTCGCCGACGACGGTCAGCGCCGCGAAGCTCAGCGTGCGGCCGCCCTTCACGACCTTGGTGACGCGGTTGACCGCGATCATCTTTTCCTTCAGGCCGTCGTCGTTGCCTTCGGTCTGCTGGCGGGGGGTGAACTTTGCCATTGCTTGATTCCTTTTCCGGCCGGCGTCAGAACTGCAGGCCGGCTTCGCGCGCGGCTTCGGCCAGCGCCTTCACGCGGCCGTGGTAGGCGAAGCCCGAACGGTCGAACGCCACCTTGTCGATGCCGGCGGCCTTGGCCTTCTCGGCGATGCGCTTGCCGATGATCGTGGCAGCGGCAGCGTTGCCACCCTTGCCGGCGGCACCCAGCTGCTCGCGCACTTCCTTCTCGGCCGTGCTGGCGCTGGCCAGCACCTTCTCGCCGTCGCCGGAGATCACGCTGGCGTAGATGTGCAGGTTCGAACGGTGCACCGTGAGCCGCGCCACCTGCTGCAGCGCGATGCGCGCGCGGGTCTGGCGCGCGCGGCGCAGGCGTTGTTCCTTCTTGGTCATCATGGCGGGGCTCCTTACTTCTTCTTCGTCTCTTTCAGCACCACGCGCTCATCGGCGTAGCGGATGCCCTTGCCCTTGTACGGCTCGGGCGGACGGAAGGCGCGGACCTCGGCCGCGACCTGGCCGACGACCTGGCGGTCGGGGCCGGAGATCACGATCTCGGTCTGCGTCGGGCAGGCCACCTTCACGCCGGCCGGCATGTCCTTGACCACCGGGTGCGAGAAACCGATCTGCAGGTTCAGCTTCGTGCCCTGGGCGGCGGCGCGGAAGCCCACGCCCACGAGCGTCAGCTTCTTCTCGAAGCCCTTGCTCACGCCGCCGACCATGTTGGCCACCAGCGCGCGCGTGGTGCCGCTCATCGCATCGGCCTCGGCCGAGTCGTTGGCGGGGGTGAAGCTCAGCTTGCCGGCGTCCAGCTTGACGCCCACCAGCGGGTGGATGTCGCGGACGAGCGTGCCGTTGGCACCCTTGACGGTGATCTTGCCGGCGTCGACCTTGACGTCCACGCCTTGCGGGACGGCGACCGGCATCTTTCCTACGCGGGACATTTCCTGATGCTCCCTTTAGGCCACGTAGCAGAGGACTTCGCCGCCGACACCGGTCTGGCGAGCCTTGCGGTCGGTCATCACGCCCTTGGGCGTGGTGACGATCGCGACGCCCAGGCCGTTCATGACCTGCGGAATGGCGTCGCGGCCCTTGTAGATGCGCAGGCCGGGGCGGCTCACGCGCTCGATGCGCTCGATGACCGGACGGCCGGCGTAGTACTTCAGCGCGATCTCGAGTTCGCTCTTGCCGTCGTCGTTCTTGACCTGGAAGCCGTCGATGTAGCCCTCGTCCTTCAGGACCTGGGCGATCGCGACCTTCAGCTTCGACGCCGGCATCGTGACGGCCGCCTTCTGCACGATCTGCGCATTGCGGATGCGCGTCAGCATGTCGGCGATGGGATCACTCATGCTCATGGGGTGTTCTCCTTCTCGCCTGACTTACCAGCTGGCCTTGACCACGCCCGGGATGTCGCCCTTGAAGGCGAGCTCGCGGATCTTGTTGCGGGCCAGGCCGAACATGCGGAACGTGCCGCGGGCGCGGCCGGTGATGGCGCAGCGGTTGCGCAGGCGCGTCGGGTTGGCGTTGCGCGGCAGCTTCTGCAGTTCCAGGCGGGCGGCGTAGCGCTCGTCGTCGCTGCGCTTCGCGTCGTCGACGATGGCCTTCAGCTCGGCGTACTTCTTCGCGTGCTTGGCAACCAGCTTCTCGCGCTTCTGCTCGCGCTGCTTGATGGACAGTTTGGCCATGTCGTCTCTCAGTTCTTGAACGGGAACTTGAAGGCCGCCAGGAGCGCCTTGCACTCCTCGTCCGACTTCGCGCTCGTCGTGATGCTGATGTTCATCCCGCGGATCGCGTCGATCTTGTCGTACTCGATCTCGGGGAAGATGATCTGTTCCTTGACGCCGATGTTGTAGTTGCCACGGCCGTCGAAGCTGCGCCCGCTGATGCCGCGGAAGTCGCGCACGCGCGGCAGCGCCACGGTGACGAAGCGGTCCAGGAATTCGTACATGCGCACGCCGCGCAGCGTGACCATGCAGCCGATGGGCACGTTCTCGCGGATCTTGAACGCCGCGATGGCCTTGCGGCTCTTGGTGACCACGGGCTTCTGGCCGGCGATCTTGGTGAGGTCGCCGACGGCGTTGTCCATCACCTTCTTGTCCGACACGGCCTCGCTCACGCCCATGTTCAGCGTGATCTTCTCCAGGCGCGGCACCTGCATGACCGACTTGTAGCCGAACTTCTTCATCAGTTCGGGCACGATCTGGTCGCGGTAGATCGCCTGCAGACGGGCCTGGCTCGGGGCCTGGGCCGGTGCGGCGGCAGCTTGAGTCTTCGCCATGTTTTACGCCTTGATCGCTTCGCCGCTGGACTTGTAGACGCGGATCTTCTTGTCGCCGTCGATCTTGATGCCGACGCGGTCGGCCTTGCCGGTGGCGGCGTTGTAGATCGCGACGTTGGACTGGTGGATCGGCATCGTCTTGTCGACCACGCCGCCGGTCGTGCCCTTCATCGGGTTCGGCTTGACGTGCTTCTTGACGACGTTGACGCCTTCCACGATCACGTGGTCGTCGTCGACGCGCTGCGTCACGGTGCCGCGCTTGCCCTTGTCGCGGCCGGTCAGCACGATGACCTGGTCGCCCTTGCGAATCTTGTTCATGTCAGAGCACCTCGGGAGCGAGGGAGACGATCTTCATGAAGCGCTCGGTGCGCAGTTCGCGCGTCACCGGGCCGAAGATGCGGGTGCCGATCGGCTCGAGCTTGGCGTTGAGCAGAACGGCGGCGTTGCCGTCGAACTTCAGCAGGCTGCCGTCCTGGCGGCGGACGCCCTTGGCGGTGCGCACGACGACGGCGTTGTAGACCTCGCCCTTCTTCACGCGACCGCGCGGCGCGGCTTCCTTGATGCTGACCTTGATGACATCGCCGATGCCGGCATAGCGCCGCTTCGAGCCGCCCAGCACCTTGATGCACATGACGGACTTGGCACCCGTGTTGTCGGCCACGTCGAGCCGCGATTGCATTTGGATCATTTGTCTTTTCCCCAACTTGCCGTTGCAAGCGCAGCGACAGTCTTGGGCCCGTGGTCTGGGGTGATCCGAAAGGGCTCGTTCCACGACAGGAACGCGCCTTTTCGGCGAAGCCTTGCATTATGCAGGGCGAACCCGAGTGCCGTCAAGGCACCCGGGCTTTCCGAATCTCAGCCCTTCAGGCCTCCTTGGCCTGCTTGAGCATCGTGTCGGCGTCCGACACCTCGAACTTGCCCGGCGCCTCGACGTTGAGCGTCTTCACGACACCGTTCTTCACGAGCATCGAATAGCGGTTGGAACGCAGGCCCATGCCGCGCGCGGTGAGGTCCAGCGTCAGCCCGGTGGCCTGCGTGAACGTGGCCGAGCCGTCGGCCATCATGCGCACCTTGCCGGCGGTCTTCTGGTCGCGGCCCCAGGCGCCCATCACGAAGGCGTCGTTGACCGACACGCACCAGATCTCGTCGACGCCGGCGGCCTTCAGCTCGTCGGCCTTGGCGACGTAGCCCGGCACGTGCTTGGCCGAGCAGGTCGGCGTGTACGCACCCGGCAGCGCGAAGATGGCGACGGTCTTGCAGGCGGTTTCCTTCGCGATGTCGAAGCTGTTGGGGCCGAGCGAGCAGCCGTTGCCCTCGACCTCGATGAATTCCTGCAGCGTGCCCGCGGGCAGCGTGTCACCGACTTTCAGCATGGTTCCTCGTCTCCTCGTTCAAAAGCCAAGACGGCCGGGGCTGGATGGTGCCAGCGGCCGGCCGTCTCGTGGGCAAGCGGGTCTTAGACCAGCTTCGCCTTTTCCAGCAGGCGGGTCACGACCCAGCTCTTGGTCTTGCTGATCGGGCGCCCTTCGGCGATCTCGACCAGGTCGCCCATCTTGTACTCGCCCTTCTCGTCGTGGGCGTGGTACTTGCGCGACTTGGCGACGATCTTGCCGTAGAGCTCGTGCGCGCTGCGGCGCTCGACGAGCACGGTCACCGTCTTGGCCCGCTTGTCGCTGACGACGCGGCCGATCAGCGTGCGGGTGTTCTTCGCCGGCTTCGCGGCGGCGGTCTGGACTTCGCTCACTTCGCGGCCCTCTTCTTCTCGTTCAGGATGGTCTTGGCGCGCGCGATGTCGCGGCGCGTCTTGCCCAGCTGCGAGTTGTTGCTGAGTTGCTGCGTGGCCTTCTGCATGCGCAGGCCGAAATGGGCCTTCAGCAGGTCGGAGACTTCCTTCTCCAGCGCGGCCACGTCCTTCTGACGCAGTTCGGATGCCTTCATGGTGACTCCTTAGGCGCCGACCTGGCGGGCGACGAAGGTGCAGCGCAGCGGCAGCTTCGCGGCCGCGAGCGTGAACGCCTCGCGCGCCAGCGCTTCCGGCACGCCGTTGATCTCGTAGAGCACCTTGCCGGGCACGATCTCGGCCACGTAGTACTCGGGGTTGCCCTTGCCGTTGCCCATGCGCACTTCGGCCGGCTTCTGGCTGATCGGCTTGTCCGGGAAGATGCGGATGAAGATGCGGCCGCCCCGCTTGATGTGGCGGCTGATCGCGCGGCGCGCGGCTTCGATCTGGCGAGCCGTGATGCGGCCGCGCTCGGTGGCCTTCAGGCCGAAGTCGCCGAACGACACGGCGGCACCGCGCGTGGCGATGCCGGTATTGCGGCCCTTCTGTTCCTTGCGGAACTTACGACGTGCGGGTTGCAGCATCGTCACTCTCCTTTGTTGTCGCCACCGGCGGCAGGCGCACGGCGGACGCGCTTGACGGCCGGGCCGGGGCCCGCCGGGGCGGCAGCGGCCGGGGCAGCAGCGGGGGCGCCATCGCCACGCGGTGCATCACCGCGCGGGCCGCGGTCGCCACCGGGACGGCCGCCACGGCGGTCACCCGGGCGGTCGCCGCCCGGACGCGGGCCGCGGCGCTGGCGGCGGTCGTCGTCGCCTTCGGTCTTGGGCAGCTACGGGGCCT
>Ga0233424_10002546_pt1 | contig 12864 bp, 10 predicted proteins | sample Watercolumn_Towu_FD_181011 | JGI IMG/M metagenome (GOLD analysis project Ga0233424, IMG submission 181011) | Freshwater microbial communities from Lake Towuti, South Sulawesi, Indonesia - Watercolumn_Towuti2014_125_MG | ecosystem: Environmental > Aquatic > Freshwater > Lake | place: Indonesia...
ATTTCATGAGAGTCGTCCGGACCGGATTCACGTTGATAGAGCTTCTGGTGGTCATCGCGATCATAGCCATTCTGATCGCGTTGTTGGTGCCGGCCGTGCAAAAGGTGCGCGAGGCAGCGGCGCGGACGCAGTGCGTCAACAACCTCAAGCAATGGGGTATCGCGATGCACTCCTACCACGATGCCAACAAGAAGCTTCCCGCCTTCACCAGTGTCGTTCCCACCCGCCACAACTGGCCGGCCTTTGTCATGCCTTACCTCGAACAGGGAAACCTGGTTGCCGGCTACAACATGAACGTCAATTGGTACGACGCCCCAAATCTCGTAATGACGCAAAAACCGCTGGCAATCTTCTACTGTCCCAGCGACCGCCCCGGCGCCATGTGGACCGATCAATCGGGTTATGTGTCCGCGCGGGCCAACTACCTTGTCTGCTACGGAAACGTTCCCTTTCTATCGGGCACCGGAGGAACTGCCCGCGGCATCTTTGGCTGCGCTGAAATCGCCATCGCCGCGGGCAACAATTTCAAGCCGTACCAGACGACCCTGGTGCAGATCACGGACGGCACATCGAACACGATCCTGATGTCGGAAGTCATCGTCGCGCTGCAGGACAACAACCAGGGAGGCGGCGGCACCTGGCAGAACGGCGATTTCCGCGGCCATATCTGGCACGACGCCACGAGTTCCAACCCGAGCCATTGCCCTAACATCTTCATGACGATCAACGGCCCCAACAGCTCGGTGCCCGACAATGCCCTGTGCGGCACCATACCGAACAACGATCCGCGCATGCCATGTACAAACGGCAGCTCGACCGCGCGGGTGAATACCGCTCGCAGCCGGCATGTCGGCGGCGTCCACGCCATGTTTGCTGACGCGACGTGCCGCTTCGTCAGCAACGGCATCAATGTGACCACCTGGCAAGGACTCGGCACCATGGCCGGCGGCGAGGCCGTTTCGCCGCCAGATTGATTCATGGCGCCGCAAACCCAAGGTGAAATGCACGTGAAACGCGTCACTGCAGTCTGTGCTCTGTTCGTTCTGACGTGCGTGGCCGGTTGCGGCGACGGCAAGGGGATGGTCACGGGCACGGTCACGCTCGATGCCAGGCCGATCAGGAACGGTATGATCACTTTCGTATCGATCGACGACGGCCCGCTCATCCGCGAGGGGGCGGTCATCACGGACAGTGCATTCAAGACGCGCGTACCGCCTGGCAAATACAGGGTCGAACTGAGTGCCCAGGAACCCAAAGGCAGCCGCAAGCAGACCGGATTCGACGGCAAGGAGGAGGTGATAGTCATTCAGGAAGAGATTTTCCCCGAACACTACAATACCCATTCCGAGCTGACGGAAGTGATCACTCCTGGCGAAAACGTCCTTAACCTTAACCTCAAGAGTAATCGCTAAGATCGAGGAGTAATTACCGTGCGTACATGCCTAGTTCTGCTCTTGTTCGTCCTTGTGGGGATGCCGGCTCTGGGCCAGGACAAGAAGAAAAAAGGCGACCTCCGCAAGGAAGTCGCGCTCAAGGAAGGCGATGCCGCCCCGGCAATTACGCTCAAGGATGCCGACGGAAAGAACGCCGTCAAGCTCGCCGACCTCAAGGGCAAGCCGACGGTCTTGATCTTCGGCAGTTGCACCTGACCGCCGTTCGTGCAATCGGTCGGTCAGATCGAGAAGCTGTATGCGGCCAACAAGGACAAGGCCCACTTTTTCGTCGTCTACATCCGCGAGGCGCATCCGACGGACGGCTGGGTGGTGCCGAACAACAAGTTCAAGATCGAGGATCCGAAAACGCTGGAGGAACGCCAAACCGCTGCTCGCGATTTCGCCAAGGAATTGAAGCTGACGCTGCCGATCCTCGTGGACACGCTCGACGATCAGGCCAACAACCTTTACGGCGGCTGGCCCGACCGCGTCTACATCATCGACGCCGACGGCAAGATCGCCCTGAAGGGCGGCATGGGCCCCGGCGGGTTCATTCCGTCAGTCAAGGCGGCGTTTGGGGTGCTGGAGAGGTTGACAAAGTAATTGCAAGCCCCGCGATGAGCGCAGCGATTCGCGGGGGTTGAACCCGGTTGAACCCCCACCAATCGCTGCGCTCATGGTGGGGCTTGGGACGTGTGCAATGACCCCCTTTCAATCCTGGTTCCAATCCGAATCGCGACGACAATTCCTCGGGCGCGGCGTCAATGCCGTCGGCTACGCCGCGCTGGCGTCGCTGCTTGGCGAGCGCGCCTTCGCCAACGATGCGACCGGGCATGCCGCGGCGCTGCCGCAGACGCACCATGCCGCCAAGGCGAAGCATGTCATCTATCTGCACATGGTCGGCGGACCGCCGCAGATGGATATTTACGACTACAAGCCGCAGATGCGTCGCTATTTCGACGTCGAGTTGCCCGACTCCGTGCGCATGGGGCAACGGCTCACGACGATGACGTCGGGCCAGCCGCGCTTCCCCATCGCGCCGTCGAAGTTTCGCTTCGCGCGCCACGGCCAGTGCGGCATGTGGGTGACCGAGCTGTTGCCGTACACGGCGCGCATGGTCGATGACATGTGCTTCATTCGCACCATGCACACCGAGGCGATCAACCACGAACCGGCCATCACCTACATGCAGACCGGCAACCAGATCACCGGCCGGCCATGCCTCGGGGCGTGGGCGTCGTACGGCCTCGGCTCGCTCAACCAGAACCTGCCCACCTTCGTCGTGCTCGTCGCCCGGCCGACCAACACCGAGCAGGTGCAGGCGATCTCCGCACGCCTCTGGCAATCGGGCTACCTCCCCGGCGAGCATGCGGGTTGCTCCTTCCGCTCCTCGGGCGATCCGATCCTGTACATCAACAATCCGCCCGGCGTCTCGCCCGAGGTTCGCCGCAGCACGCTCGACGGCCTGCGCCGCCTCAACGAGCTGAATCAGGAAATCGTCGGCGACCCCGAGACGCACACGCGCATCCAGCAATACGAGATGGCCTTCCGCATGCAGCAGAGCGTCCCCGATCTGATCGACCTGCGCTCGGAGCCCGAATCGACCTTCCGCCTCTACGGCGAAGCCGCCCGCAACCCCGGCACGTTCACCAACGTCGCCCTGCAAGCGCGGCGCATGGTCGAGCGCGGCGTGCGCTTCATCCAGGTTTACCTCAACAACTGGGACACGCACTCCAACGTCGCCGGCCGGCTGCCCGATCAGTGCCGGGACATCGATCAGGCGTGCTGGGCGCTCGTGCAAGATCTGAAGGCGAAGGGCCTTTTCGATTCGACCCTCATCATTTGGGGCGGCGAGTTCGGCCGAACCATCTACTCGCAGGGCGGACTGACCGCGCAGAACTATGGCCGCGACCATCACCCGCGCTGCTTCACGATGTGGATGGCCGGCGGCGGCGCGCGCGGCGGTCAGATCTACGGCGAAACCGACGACTTCTCGTACAACATCGTCGAGAACCCCGTCCACATTCGCGACTTCCACGCCACCGTCCTGCACCTGCTAGGCATCGACCACGCACGATTCAGCTATCGTTATCAGGGGCTGGATCAACGTCTGACCGGCGTGGAGCCGGCGCATATGATCGAGGAGCTGCTTGCGTAGCCGGCGCCTGACCTACCTGCTCACGTGCAGATGAGCATCCAGGTCCAACGCGAAACCGCATTAGATCCGTGGTTTGAGTGGGCAAAACGACCTGGATGCTCATCGCCGACAAGATGAGCCCCCGCGAATTTTGCATGCAGCGTCGCTCGCTCTCGCCGATACACGACTCAATTTCGAAATAATCGCTACTTTCACGATCTCCTGTCATTAGCTCCCCATATTTCCAATTCGGCAAAGAGAAAACCTGCACCCCTCCGATTTGCAAGCTAGAGTTTCACTGTCGCAAGATCGCTGCCACGATTGAGGTTACGTCAAAAAATTCAGCGATCAACCGGAATTGAAGGCTTCGGCACATGAAAAATATGCCGAGGCTAGAAAACCGGGCGATGGATGACCTGCCATGCGACTCACTTTAGACGACTCGATCGGCAACCACGCCATGCACCGGGATTCGCACGGCCTTGCGAAATCGTTGCTTCAAGCCTTGCTGCAAGCCGGCGTAATTCTGGCTGAGGACTGGCACGCGCTCTCGGACGACCTGCGCAACGAATTCTTGCACTGCCGAACCAAGGAACAATTGCTGGCCCAGCTGGTCCACGCAGAAGTACTCTCGTCGTTCCAGGCGTCTCGCATCGAAGCCAGCGCGGCTGAGTCGCTGGTGCTGGGCAACTATCGCATCATCGACCGCATCGGCGCGGGCGGCATGGGCGTCGTTTATCGCGGCGAGCATCGCCTCTTGCGGCGTCCGGTCGCTATCAAAGTCATGCAAAAGGCGCAGGATGAGGATGACATTCTGCTGCATCGCTTTTTCGCCGAAACGCGGGCCCTGGCGCGGCTGCAACACCCGAACATCGTGTGGGCCCTGGACGCGGGCACGATCCAGCCGTCCAACCACAGCAACATGTGCACGCATTTCCTGGTGATGGAATACGTGCTGGGGACCAACGTCGAGCAGATCGTGACGCGGGCGCCCATGACGGTGACGCAGGCGTGCGAGCTGGGCTATCAAATCGCCCATGCACTCGACGAGATTCACAGGCTCAACTTCGTCCATCGCGACATCAAGCCGTCCAACATCCTGGTCACGCCGGAAGGGACGGCCAAGCTGCTCGACTTCGGTCTGGCGCTGCATTTCGGCAAGCAGCGTTTGACTGCGCCGGGAACGTTGCTGGGCACGCTGAACTACATGGCGCCGGAGCAGGTCGCCGACGCGGCCAGCGTGGATATCCGGGCCGATATCTTTGGGTTAGGCGGAGTTCTTTATTACTGCCTGACCGGCAAGATGCCGTTCCCGACGCAAGGGAGCATGGTTCATCAGGTCGCCAGCCGGTTGACGCAGAAGGCGCCGGAGATTCGCACCTTGCGTCCGGACGTCGCGCCCGACCTGGAGGCCGTCATTTGCCGCATGCTGGCGGTCCAGCGCGACGATCGCTACGCCAGTCCGCGTGCGGTCATTCGTGGCTTGATGCCGTTCCTGAATATGTCGCTCGATTGGCAGTCGCGTCTGCCTGCCCTGGATGCCGAAGTCGACGCGATTCCGGCCGGCAACGCCAGGAAGCCGCAGATTCTGCTGATCGACGATGAGGCGCCGGTTCGCGACCTTTGCAAGCAATTCTTCAGCCGCGAAGGCTTCGAATGTCACGAAGCACGGGATGGGGTGGACGGCCTGAAGCGCGCGGCCGAGGTTTCGCCCGATCTCGTCGTCCTCGATATCGAGATGCCGCGCCTGTCGGGCCCGGAAACGCTGCGCCGGCTGCGCCAGGAAACGCCACATGAGAATTTGAAGATCATCATGATGTCGGGCGGCAGCACGCCCGATGAGATGGCCGAGCTGCTCGACCTGGGCGCGAACGACTTCGTACCCAAGCCGATCAGCCGGCATCAGCTGGTGGCCCGCGTCAAGGCGGCGCTGCTCCACAAGGCCTCTCAGGATCGCGCCGACCTTCTCAATCGGCAGATGCTGCAGATGAACGCGGAACTCGAGAAGACGCTCGGCGCTCGCCACAGCGATTTGGCGCAAGCCCGCAACGCCCTCGTGCTGGCGCTCGCCAAGATTGTGGGTACGCGCTCCCATGAGTCCGAAGGGCACCTTACGCGCATGCGTTTGGGCGTCCGCGCCCTCGCACAGCAGGCGCGTAAACTGCCTCGCTATGCCAACGACATCGACGATGCCTTCCTGCAAACGCCGAGACGCTACGCGAAGTGGCATCCAACTTCGGCCCTGGGCTGGGCTTCATCAACATGGCCATCGACATTGCCCGCTGCCACCACGAGCATTTCGACGGGTCCGGCTATCCCCACAAACTTGCCGGCGAAGCGATTCCGCTGGCCGCACGCATCGTCGCCATTGCGGATTCGTATGACGCCTTGCGTTCGCGCCGCGCGCAGCGCCCAGGCGTCTCGCATGCCGCCGCGCTCCAGGTGATACAAGATTCGCAGGGCCGATTCGATCCGAACCTATTGCAGGTCTTCGGGCAGTTCGCGAATCACTTCGACCGCATCTTCCGCGAATATCCCGATTCGATAGCAATCGATTGATCTTCCCAACAGGCGAGCCGAGGGCCGTAAGGCGCCGGGTGAAAGGGCGAGTATCCTATTACCCGGGGCCTTACGGCCCTCGTCTGTCCGGACCTGACTAAATGCGGTCCCACGGAGTGCGATTCTCCCGGGCGCGCAGACGATTGGCTTCCGCGTTGTCGATGAATTCCTCGCGCTGCGGGTCCCAGCGCAGGGCGCGGCGGAGCCAGTAGCCGATGTTGCCTAGCTGGCAGACCTGGGCGCTGCGGGCGCCGATCTCGACGTCGGCGACTGGTCGGCGCCTCGTGCGGATACAGTCCAGCCAGTTTTGGCGATGATTTGTCCCGACATCCGGCAAGCGAAAATCGCGATCGCCTAGCGGTTGCTGCAGGATCGTTCCGGGAGTCGAGCGCAATGCGCCGCGATCGACGTAGATCGTGCCTTCCGTGCCTTCGAAGGTGCAGCCGCTCGGGCCGCCGTGGAACATCTCGACGCCGTTGGCATAGACGAAGCGCAGGCCGGTGTCTCCGCGTTCGGGAGGATGAATCTCGGTGGGGCCGCTCTGATCCATGTCGAGCGCCCATTGCGCGATGTCGAAATGGTGTGCGCCCATGTCGGCCAACCCGCCGCCCGCATATTCCTTGTAGTTGCGAAAAGCGGGAAAGTGCGTGTGGATGTTGCGCGGGCAGAGGACGTCGCTGTAGGCACGGGCCGGCGATGGGCCGTTCCACATTTCCCAATCGACGCCGTCGGGGGTGTCTTGATTGGGAAGGTCGCATCGCACGGCCGGTCCGCCCACGCCGACGCGAATGGTCCGCACACGTCCGATCCGGCCGCTGCGAACGTACTCGACGGCGCGGCGAAAGTTGCCGCCGAACTCCGTGCGCTGCTGGCTGCCTGTTTGGAAGACGATGTTGTTGTCGCGAGTTGCCTGCACCATCGCTCGAGATTCGGCAATCGTCAGCGACAGCGGCTTCTCGCAATAGACGTCCTTCCGTGCCCGGCAGGCGAGAATGGCCGGGATTGCATGCCAGTGATCGGGCGTCGCGATGACGACGGCATCGATGTCGCGGCGGCCGAGCAGTTCGCGGAAATCGACGTAGGCCGCACAGCCGCGGTAGGTGCCCGCCTTGCGTTCCTGAGCATAAGCACGGTGCACGCGCTCCACGGCATCCTCGCGCCGAATGCGATGCACGTCGCACACGGCCACAACCTGGACGCTGCGATTGCCCAGGAAGCCTTGCAAATGCCCGCGTCCCATCATGCCGATGCCGATGACGCCGAGGTTGATGCGATTATTGGCGCCTTCGCCGGCGCGCTCCTGAGCAGACAGCGCCGAGCCGATGGTCACGGTGCTTGCGAGAGCGGTTGCCAGGAATTGTCGGCGCGAGAGTTGATGCGTGGTCATGATGATGGTGCCTCGAGATACGGATGGATGTTGGCGACATGTTAAGCGATGGCGCGGCGAATTGCCAAGCGATTTTGTGCGCGAAACCGCAAGCGAATGGGGACAAGCGACAGGAGGGTCACGCGAGATTGAAATCGATTACAAGCGGCAAATGATCGGACGCCCAGAAGGCGCGCCAGGTGCGGACGAGACGCGTGTCGCGGACGCGGAGGCCGCCGCGGAGGAAGGCCTTGTCGAGCGAGAGCATCGGCAGGAAGGCGGGGAAGGAGCGGAATTGCTTCGGCGGGCCGGTCAGCTGCTCGAATCCGTGTGCCGCGAACTGGGCCTCAGCGAGGGTGTTGCGCCAGTCGTTGAAGTCGCCGACGACCAGTGACGGCAAGTCGGCGTGCCCCTGAAAGCGCGGATGGTTGAGCAAGCGCTCCGTCTGCCAGTGCCTTTCGCGCTCGACCAAACCAAGATGCAAGTTGGTGAGGTGGAGCGGCCCTTCCGGCGTGTTGACGATGGTCATTTGCGCGCCGCGCGGCTTGCGTCTGTCCATGCGCAGGCAAACGTGGTGCTTCTTCTCGAACGCCCAGCGCGACAGTACGAGGTTCCCGTACCCGCCGCGATCGTAGTGAACGTTGATCTGAAAGGAATGTCCGCTCGCCTGAAAGCGGTCGGCGAGGATGTCGGCCTGATCGTGATACGACGTTCGACTGGCGCCGCTGGTGACTTCCTGCAGGCAAACGATATCGGGAGTTTCTTCCTCGATGACGCGCCAGACGCGCTCGATGTCGTACCGGCGATCGACGCCGCCGATACCCTTGTGGATGTTGTAGGTGAGTAGCCGCATTGTCGCGAAACGTGGTGATGAAGGTTGGCCAAGCGCTCAAAGGTAATTACGGTGGGGCAGGCATTTCTGTCTGCCAAAGCATCCACCTGTCATCGGGCAGACAGGAATGTCTGCCCCACCGTAATCATACGCTGCCCCGCCGTAATTATACGCTGCCCCAGCGTAATTATACGCTGCCCCAGCGTAATTATACGCTGCCTGAGCTTCGCAAATCGAGAGAATTGTGATGAAATCTAACGCGACGCCGCCTATGGCAAATTCATATGTCAAGAATCATGGATTGAACCTCGGAGAACCAGACATGCGCTCCATCATCGCAATCGTGTTTGCCGTCGTCCTGCCTGCGGCGCTCGCGGCCCAGGAGCCCAAGAAGAAGGTGCTGATCATCGGCATCGACGGATGCCGGCCCGATGCGCTGCTTGCCGCCAAGGCGCCGAATCTGAAGGCGTTGATCAAGAACGGCGCCTTCAGCGACAAGGCCCAAACCGGCGACATGACCGCCAGCGGCAGCGGGTGGGGAAGCCTACTCACCGGCGTCTGGCGCGAAAAGCACGGCGTGCGCGGCAACGACTTCAAGCTGGCGAATTTCGGCGAGTTCCCCGACGTTCTCGGCCGCATCAAGAAGGCCAGACCCGAAGCGTTCGTCGCGTCGATTGTGCACTGGGACCCGATCCAGAAACAGATCATCAAGAAAGCCGACATCAATGCGTCGCAGAAAACCGACGATCGCGTGACGACTGAAGCCTGCGACATACTCAGCCAGAAGGACCCGGATTTGCTCTTCGTTCATCTCGACGATGTCGATGGCGCCGGGCACAAGTTCGGCTTCGATCCCAAGCTTCAGAAGTATCTGGACGCCATCGAAAAAGCAGACGAACAGGTGGGCGCGATCATCAAGGCCGTCGAGAATCGCAAGACCTATGCCATGGAGGATTGGCTCATCCTCGTCAGCACCGACCATGGCGGCACCGGCAAAGGGCACGGGCAAAACATCCCCGAGCATCGCACCATCTTTCTCATCGTCAGCGGCAAGGCATCTGCACAAGGGACCATCGAACCGGCGCCGGCCATCGTCGATGTTGCGCCGACAGCGCTCAAACACCTCGGCATCGCGATTGACCCCAAATGGGACCTCGACGGCAAGGCGGTGGGCCTGAAGTAAGGACCAGGGCGCCGCCGTCAGCAAACGGGGTTTTCTGGATTGGAGGAGCCATCGCGATGTGGGTCTTATTGCACTTTCTTGGTCGAGATGCTCAGGATCGCCTCGCTTGCATTCAGGCGGACCTCCGCATCGTCGTCGCGCAGCAAGCGGCGCAGCACGGGCAAGGCGTCCCGGGCGGCGGAACCGAATTCGCCGAGCGATTCGGCGGCGGCTCGGCGAATGCGCGGGTCGGCGTCAGACAACGATTCGGTCAGCTTCGGAATCGCCCGCGCGCCGCGCATGCTCACGACCGCCTTCATCGCCTTGATGCGGTTCTCGACATCCCCTTCCACGATGGCATACACCAGTTTGTCGAGGGCTTCCTGCGTGTTGGCGCCCGATGCTGCCAGCGCTGCCAGCGTATCGGACGCCGCCGCGCTGACGTCGGGATCGCTATCGGTCACCAGGATGCCCAGCGCCTGAATGGCCGAGCTGCTCACGCGTTTGGGTGATACGTTGCGCATCGTCCGGGCCGCGCCCCAGCGCACCCACCGGTCGGAGTCGCGCAGGGCGTACGCCACGTCCTCGCTGGCCGGCTCGACTTGCGTGCCGAGCTGTTCGAGCAGGTCCATCGCGCCGCGGCGCAGGCGGACCTCGTTGTCGCGCAAGAGCGACGCGATTTGCTTCCAGTCGCCGCGGATGATATTCGCATACGGGTCGGCCGCATCGGCGCTCTTGAACAGGTCATCGACATTCTCGACCTTCGGATAAGCGTCCTGGAGCGATTGCAGCAGCTTGGTTCGGGCGAAGGCGATCTGATCGAGCCCGTGGACGGCTGTTAGGCGGACGTTGAGCTTGCCATCGCTCAAGCGCTGCAGCATCTTCGGATTGACCGTCTGTAGCGTCTTGAGAATCTTGTTGACGTCCCGATCGAGGACCGTCGCGCCTTTCACCTCGACGATCGGCAAGAGCGACGGCGCGGACAGATAATCGGTCAGGGCCTTGGTCGCTTCATGAATGGCCTGCAGCGAGTAACCGCGCACGGCTTCGTCGTCGTCCGTCAAGCCGTCGCTGGCAGCCGCGATGACCTGATCGATCGTTTGCAGCTCCTCGTTGTCGGTGTCCGGGCGTTTCTCCAGGTCGAAATCGGGAAGCCGAAGGTAGCTGGCGTTCTTGACCAGCTCCGACAAGGCGTAGGCGGCCAGGCGGCGCGGGCCGAGGGCGTCGGATTTCAGCGTCGCGTTCAGCACCGGCACGGCATCCTTTGGCTTGGGCGTTATCTTGCCGAGGGCACTGAGTGCGGCCTGGCGAACGGCAGTGTCCTTGCTGCGCATCAGAGCGACTACGTCGGCGGTGAAGGTGCGTGCGAACTTGCCGCGCCCCTTGCGGTCGAGCGGCTGATCGGCGTCGGCCATCTCCGCGACGAAGATGGCGATCGCCTTCTGCGCCTCCACATCGGGCTCCTTGGCGCCATCGCGCACGGCTTGCACGAGACGGTCGCCGATCTTGACCCGGTAGGCTTCGACGTCGAGCCCCTTGTCCTTCTTGTCCGCCTTGACGTGGTGCGTCCACTCCTTGAGGAAGTAGGCACGCCGCAGTTGCCCGATCGATTTCAGTTCTGAAAGCGTCGCCTCGATTTGCTTGCGCCGCCTCGCCACGGCCTCCGGCGTCGCGCCGACGATGTCCGATTCGATCGACAGCGCCTGCCGCAGCTTCTCGATCGGGTCCTGCGCCCGAACGGCCGATGGCGCAAGCAGGGCCATGAAAGCCGCGATCAGGATCGAGCCTGCAATGCGAACATGCTGATTCATGGATGAACTCTTCCGATGGCCGCGCATTTCTGACGCTCGCCTCATGTTATCATGCTGTCAGCGCCGCCGTCCATAAACTGACCAGGCCCCCACGGAGCGGCAGTGAATTCTTCTGTGGGGCACGTTTTCCAACGTGCCATTCCAACGTGGCACGTTGGGAAACGTGCCCCACAAAAGCCCGCACGGAGTGGTCAGCTTCGACTGTATCGGCCATGATCGACCGCGGAATAGAGCGAATTTTTGGGATATAGCGAAAATAACATGACCTCGCTGACTGTCATCGATGCCGCCCCTGCCCCGCATCGGCGGTTGCCCGACTGGCTCAAGCGGCCCCTCCCTGCCGGCAATGAAGGCTTCTTCACCGGCAACCTGCTGCGCGAACTCAGGCTCGAGACGATTTGCGAGAGCGGCCGTTGCCCGAATCGCCCCGAGTGCTGGTCGCGCCGGACCGCGACGTTCATGGTCATGGGGGACCTGTGCACGCGCCCCTGCGGATTCTGTTCCGTGCCGCGCGGCGCTCCGGGGCCGCTCGAAGCCGACGAACCCGGGCGAGTCGCCGAGGCGGCCGAACGGCTTGGCCTGCGTCACGTCGTCATCACGTCCGTGACGCGCGACGATCTCGCCGACGGCGGCGCAGACCACTTCTATCGCTGCGTCCTCGCCGTGCGGGCCCGGACTGGCGCGGCCGTCGAAGTCCTCACGCCCGACTTCCTCGGCGATCCGGCCGCCATCGACCGCGTCATCGAAGCCAGGCCGGACGTCTTCAATCACAACACCGAGACGGTGCCGCGTTTCTACAAGAAGGTGCGCGGCCGGGCCGACTATGGTCGGAGCCTGGCGTTGCTGGCGCGGGTGAAAGAAAAGGCGCCGAACATCGTCACGAAGACTGGCTTGATGCTCGGTCTGGGCGAGACGCGCGACGAGCTGCTCGACGTGCTCGCCGACCTGCGCGCCGTGCGCTGCGACATGCTGACGCTCGGCCAGTATCTGACGCCAACGCTGAAGCACATCCCGGTCGCGCGCTACCTGCCGCCCGCCGAATTCGATGAACTCGCGGCGCTGGCGCGGTCGCTCGGATTCAAGAAAGTCGCCAGCGGCCCGTTCGTGCGATCGAGCTATCACGCCGACGAGATGGTTTCCTGATATTCCGTTTCGCGTCGATGCTCGCTTGCGGTTTCGCGCGAGTGTCCCCGCGCGAAAAGCGAAACTCACTGCCCAACTTCGCGGTATCATCTGGTAGACCATTTGTTCACGCTTTTCTTCGAGGACCGTCCATGCGAAAGTGCTTTCTCATGCTGTCTATGGTTGCCTTTTGCCTTACGCCCCTCAGCGCCTTCGCCGACCCGCCGGCCAAGGCGATCGGCAACTTCACGCTGAAAACGATCGACGGCAAGACGTGGTCCCTCGAAGATGCGAGCAAAAGCAAGAAAGCGGCAGTCGTTGCGTTCATCGGGACGCAATGCCCCGTAAACAATCAATACATGCCGCGCCTGAACGAGCTGGCAAAGGCGTACCGCGACAAGGACGTGCAATTCGTCGCCATCAATTCCAACAAACACGACAG
>Ga0233424_10002547_pt1 | contig 12861 bp, 11 predicted proteins | sample Watercolumn_Towu_FD_181011 | JGI IMG/M metagenome (GOLD analysis project Ga0233424, IMG submission 181011) | Freshwater microbial communities from Lake Towuti, South Sulawesi, Indonesia - Watercolumn_Towuti2014_125_MG | ecosystem: Environmental > Aquatic > Freshwater > Lake | place: Indonesia...
GCTCATCGCCGACCTGGCATGTGCCGGTCCAGTGGTTCTCGGAACCGACGCGCCCGGGTAATGGCGTACGCTCGACATCGCCTCGCACGAGGTGGCCGTGTCGTGCGACGGGGCCGTCGTCGCGACCGGGCGCGGCGCCAACGCCCTCGGCGACCCGCGCATCGCCCTCGCATGGTTGGCAAACGAGCTGGTACGCCACGGGCGCCGGCTTGAGGCGGGCGACCTCGTCATCACCGGAACGTGTGTCGTGCCCGTCCCGGTGGCGGAAGGTCAGCAGGTCGTCGTGGACTTCGGGGTGCTTGGCACGGTGTCGGTAATCACGGCGTGACCGGCCGCTTGGCGGGCCCGCATGGAGAGGGTGCCAGGGGGGAGATTTGAACTCCCGGCCAAGGGCTTATGAGTCCCTTGCTCTGCCACTGAGCTACCCTGGCGTGGCAACCGGAGACGCAGGCGAGGAGGAACATCGACCGCGTGCGTGGCGCGCGAGAATGCTACCAGAGGCTTCCGGGCGAGGTGATCTGACAACCTGCGCACCGTGACCGAGTGGAGGCGCGATGACCCTGTTGCTTGGGCGGGACGACGTGGCCGCGTTGCTTGACCCGGACGCGACAATCGATGCGGTCGCCGCCGCCTGTGTCGCGGCCTCGCAGGGCCGCACCGAGACCCCGTTGCGCGCGGCCGTCACTGCCCCCGGGGGCGACGGCGTCCTCCTTGCCATGCCGGGTGCGATGCGTGACCCGGCCATCCTTGGCACCAAGGTCGTCACCGTCTTCGGGGCGAACGCCGCGCGCGGGTTGCCCCGCGTTGCCTCTCTCTATGTCCTGTCGGACCCCGAGACCGGCATGCCGGAGGCAGTGATGGATGGCACGGCGATCACCGGTGCGCGCACCGCCGCCGCCTCGGCGGTTGCGACGCGCCACCTTGCCCGCGGCGACGCGCGGACGCTGGGCGTCTTCGGAACGGGGGTGCAGGCACGCGCGCACGTCACCATGATCGCTCGCGTTCGGCGCCTCGAAGAGGTGCTGGTCTCCGGTCGCACCGATGAAGCGTCGCTCGGGTTCGCTGCATGGGTTGCCAGCGAGTCCGGCATCCCCGCGCGCGCCGCAAGCGCCGCCGAAGTTGCCCTCGCCGATGTCGTGGCGTGCTGCACGACGAGCGCAGTGCCGTTGTTCGACCGGGTCTCGCCAGGCGCACACGTGAACGCCGTCGGGGCATTCACTCCCGGGGCGCGCGAGGTCCCCACCGACGTGGTCGTGGGCGCCGCGGTCTACGTCGACTCTCGAGAGGGTGCGTTCGCCGAGGCGGGTGACCTGCTGGTCCCGGTCGCGGAGGGCCGGTTCGACCTTGGGCGGGTCGTCGGCGAGGTTGGCGAGGTCGTCGCCGGGGCCGCTCCCGCGCGCCAAGCCCTGCCGCCGGGCGCGGTGACCTTCTACAAGTCGGTCGGGGCCGCCTTCCTCGATGCCGCCACTGCCCGGATGGTCGTCGACCGGGCGCGGGCGTGTGGCGTCGGCGAGAACTTCGCGTTCCTCTAGCGGTCTGGCTTTGGGGGTGCGTTGCGGGTCGCCTCCGCCTGCATCGCTGCCCACAGGGCATCGATGTCGTCCGGGCCGGTCATGGCCGACCCGAAGCTAACCCGCACCATCCACCGACCCGCGACCGAGGCCGGTGCGAGGTATGCCACCCCGCTGCGCGACACCGCGTTGCACCACGCACGCGTATGTGCATCCAGGGCCTCGCCTTCCAGGCCTGGCTGTTCGTGGCGCACGCAGACAGTCTGCAGTAGCACCGGCGCGACGACTTTCCACCCGGGTGTCGCCCCGACGATGGCCGCGAACCGGGCGGCATCGGCCAGGTCGCGGCGCAGACGTTCCCGGATCGCGGCCATCCCTTGGCCACGAAGGTGCGCCCACACCTTGAGGGCGCGGAAGCGACGGCCAAGCGGGATGCCCCAGTCGCGCAAGTTGCGTACCTGACCATCGACCGCTGTCTGGAGGTACGACGGGTTCGTGCCCATCACCTTTACGAGGTGATCAGCGTCCCGCACGTAGTACAGCGACGCGTCGAAGGCGACCCCAAGCCACTTGTGGGCATTGACCACGAGTGAGTCCGCACCATCGATCCCGTCCCAGAGGTGGCGGTGCTCCGGCAGGACCATCGCGGCGCCGGCCATGGCGGCATCGACATGCAGCCACGTCCCGTGGTCCTGCGCGACACGCCCGATCGCCCCGATGGGATCGAACGCGGTCGTCGCCGTCGTGCCAGTGGTGGCGACAACGGCGCACGGCACGTTTCCGGCCGCACGGTCGGCACGGATCGCCGCATCCAAGGCGTCGGCGCGCATCGCGAGGGCGTCGTCGGTGGCGACGAGGCGCACGTTGTCGCGGCCAAAGCCCGCAAGCAACGCCGCCTTGGACACGGAACTATGGCCGTGTTCCGAGGTGTACACGATCAACGCGTGGGGCTCCGCCTGAAGGCCCCCACGAGCGAGGCCGAACGCCGTCGTGCGTTCGCGGGCGCACAACAGCGCGATCAGGGTGGAGGTCGAGGCGGTGTCCTGGATGGCGCCCTGCCACTCGGGCGAGAGTCCCATGGCGTCGCGGATCCAGTCCGTGACGGCCTCCTCGACCTCAACGAGGGCCGGGGCCGCCTGCCACGACAGGCCGATCACGCCCAGGCCGCTTGACACGAAGTCGCCGAGCAAGCTCTCGAGCGAGGCGTTGGCCGGGAAGTACCCGAAAAAGCGCGGGTGTTGCCAGTTGAGGAGGTTCGGGGCGACGATTCGGTCGATGTCGTCGAGAAAGCCGTCGAGCGGCTCGCCCCCTTCAGGTGCCCGATCCGGCAGCTGTCGCCGGACCGATCCCGGTTCTGTCAGCGGTGCGACCGGGCGATCAGCGATCGTGGCTCGATAGTCCGCGATCCAGTCGATGACGCGATGCCCGAGGCGCCGGAACTCTTCGGTGTCCATGCTGAAAGTGTTCCACTGTGGAGGCGCGTCGGGCGACGTGCCGCTAGTGGCCGGCAATCATGTCGTGCAGCGGGTTTCCTTCCACCCCATCGAGTGGCAGGTCTATCCGCGCCCGCCTCCGGCTGGACTCGTACGTCGCAAAAATGAGCTCCGTGCTTCGGATCGCCTTGTTGACCGACAACTCGGGTTCGTGGCCGGAGCCGATGCACGCGACCAAGTCCGCGATGCCCGCAGCGATCGCCTCCTCGAAGTGCCCGGCCCCGTTGGTTTCCGCCTCGTGCCAACCGGAGGCGTCACCGTTCAGGATCCGCACCCGCTCGTTGTAGGTTCCCCGCACGCCGACTTCGATCACCCCCGCGGTCCCGATCAGGCGTTGCATCGCCCCGAGGGCCTCGCGCCGGGGTTGCGTGCCGTCCGTTCGTGGAGGCCCGTCGTGCAGGTAGTCGCCGGTGGTCACCAGGCCGCGAACACCACTGGCGAACCCGACGTGCGCCAAACCTTGCGTCTCCATCTCGACCCCGAAGACTGATCTCGTCGTCGATCGGTCGACCTGGCCGATGACCCACGTTGCCGACGCCTCGCCGACGTAGTAAAGCAGCATGTCGAACCAGTGGGTGCCCCAGTCAAACATGTCGCCGCATGACAGCTGGACCTGCACGAGGTCGCCAATGGCGCCCTCGCGAGCGAGGCGACGCGCCGTCCGGTATGGCGCCTCGAAGCGACGTTGGTGGTTGAATGTCAGTTGTGCCCCAGCGTTCGCTGCGGCGTCAGCCATGCGACGAGCTTCGCCCCATGTCGGCGCCATCGGCTTCTCGCAGTGGATCGCGCGCGCGCCGGCCTCGGCCGAGGCGACCACCATGTCCGCGTGCAGCCCCGGCCACGTGCAGATCGAAACGATGTCCGGCCTCGCCTTGCGAAGCATCTCGCGGAAGTCGGCGAACACGTGCGTGTCGGTGTCACCATGCTCATCGGCGAAGGCCCGCGCGTTCGCCTCGACGAGGTCGGCAACGGCGACGAGCTTGCAGTGACCCGTGGCGGCGTACCCCTTGGCGTGTGCGTGCGACATGCCGAAACCGGTCGCACCTTCCTTCCCCCGCGGGCGTCCTGCCCCGATGACCGCAACCGAGTATGTGGGTTCCGTCATGCCGTGCCTCCCGGTCGGCACCACGCGGCGGCCGCCTCGCCAGCGACGGTAACCCGACATCGTTCGCGTGGCAACCAGTCCCCAGATGGGGCACCGATGCCGGTGGCGGCAGCTACCCTAGCCATGCCACATGAACGCTGTGCCCCCACCTACCGCCCACTCCCGCGACGACGCGATCCGCTTGGACGAGGTTGACCCATTGCGTGAGTTCCGGGATCGGTTTCACGTGCGCCCGGGGACGATCTACCTCGATGGAAACTCGTTGGGCTTGCCGTGTCTCGATGCAGAGGCGGCGATCATCGAGGCGGTCACGGCATGGCGGGATCGTGGCATCGACGGGTGGACACAGGGCGATCGCCCGTGGTTCTGGCTCGGCGAACGCCTTGGCGAGATGCAGGCCGAGCTCGTCGGTGCCTTCGCTGACGAGGTCGTCGTAACCGGTGGCACGACCACCAACCTCCATGCTCTCGTCGCGACCTTCTACCGACCGGACGGCGTGCGGACGCGGGTCGTGACCGACGCCACGACGTTTCCCTCGGATCGTTACGCCCTCGCCTCGCAGGTGGCAATGCGTGGCCTCGACCCCGGGGTGCATCTCGTGGCGGTCGGCGACCATGATCGCGGCGTCCATGAGGACGAGCTGATCGCGTCACTCGGGCCGGACGTGGCGCTTGCGTGGTTCAACGCGGTCGACTACCTGTCCGGACGGTTGCTTGACATGGAACGAGTGGTCCGCACCTGCGCGGAACGCGGCATCCCGGTCGGGTTGGACCTCGCGCATTCAGCGGGGGCGGTGCCGCACCGCCTGCATGAGTGGGGCGTGGACTGCGCGACATGGTGCACGTACAAGTACCTCAACGGTGGCCCAGGCGCCGTCGGTGCCCTCTACGTCCATCGACGCCACCATGGCACCATGCCCGGGCTCGCGGGGTGGTGGGGCCATGACAAGTCAAGACAGTTTGACATGTCGCCCGAGTTCTCCCCCGCAGGATCGGCCGGCGCGTGGCAGATTGGCACCCCGTCCGTCCTCGGGGCCGCCGCCCTGCACGGATCGCTCGCGGTCGCCAACGAGGCCGGTATTGATCGCGTGCGGACCAAGTCGCTCGCCCTCACTGCCCTGTTGCTCGACCTGGTCGAGGTGCGGCTCGCCGCCTCTGGGTTCGCGTCGCCGACGCCGCGCGACCCGGCACGTCGTGGGGGCCACGTGGCGGTGACGCACGCGCAGGCAGCCGGGATGGTCAAGGCCCTCAAGTCTCGGGGCGTCGTACCGGACTTCCGCCCGCCGAACGTCATCCGCCTCGCGCCGGTGGCGCTCTACACGAGGTTCGTCGAGGTCTGGGATGCCGTTGAGGTCCTCATGGACATCGTGCGGTCGGGGGCGCACCACGCGTTCCAGAACGACCGCGAGGTTGTGGCATGACCGATCCGACCAGTTCCCGGAGTTTCATCCTGGACGACCCGCCTCCTTCCGCTAATCGGCGACTCGTGTACGGGGACGCGCCGTCGCAGTTTGGCGACCTCTACCTGCCCACTGGATCCACCAGTCGACGTGCCCCGTTCGTGATCCTGTTGCACGGCGGGTACTGGCGCGCGCGTCACGGGCTTGACTACTTCGGGCACGTCGCCGCCGCCCTCGCTGACGACGGCATCGCCGCGTGGAACGTGGAGTACCGGCGTGTCGGCGAGGTTGGTGGTGGCTGGCCCGGCACGTTTGAAGACGTTCGCGCAGGGATCGCGTTCGGGCGCACCCTGCACCGTGAATTCGAGGTAGACACGTCGCACGTCCTCCTCCTCGGGCACTCGGCCGGGGGCCATCTCGCCCTCTGGGCCGTTGCCGACCTCGCAGCGAACGAGGGCAGGCGAGAAGGCCTCTCAGTCGTAGCCCTCGCTCCGGTGGCCGACCTCGGTGAGGCTTGGTCGCGTCGATTGAGTGACCATGCCGTGGTGGGGTTGTTGGGTGGCGGCCCGGACGATCAGCCTGACCGCTACGACATCGCCTGTCCTTCGCGCCGCCTGCCTCTCGGCGTGCCGACGTGCGTCGTGCACGGCATGTCTGACACGTCAGTGCCGTTCGACATGGCCGAGGCATTCGTGGCCCGGGCGCGTGACGCCGGGGACGATGTCGCCCTTGTCGCACTCGAGAACACTGACCACTTCGAGCCGGTTGACCCGACGACCGCAGCGTTTGGCGTCGTGCGGCGAGTGGTGCACGACCTTGCGGGGTTGACGTGACGATGCGGTCGTGGTCAGGAGGACGTCCGTGGCGGAGGTGATCGGCGTTGCCGTCGTTGGCATGGGATGGATGGGGCAGGCGCACAGCCGGGCATACCTGCGCGTGCCGGACCTGTTTCACGACGAGGGCGTGGTGGCGCGCCTCGCAGTCGTCGCCGACCCGGTGCCGGCGCGACGGGATGAGGCTGTTGCAAGATTCGGCTTCCAACGTGCCGTGGCCGACTGGCGCGATGCCATCTCGCAGCCGGATGTCGGGATCGTCGTCGTGTCCACGCCCAACGCGCAACATGCCGAGGTGGCCGTGGCCGCTGCGCGGGCCGGCAAGCACGTCTTCTGCGAGAAGCCGGTTGGGCGCACCGTGACCGAGACAGAGGCCATTGCCGCCGCTGTCCGCGAGGCGGGTGTGCAGGGCGGCGTGGGCTTCAACTACCGGTGGGCACCGATGGTGCAGTACGCCGCTCGCCTCGTGGCGGACGGATATCTCGGAGCGATCACGCACTACCGCAGTCGCTTCTTCTCGATGTACGGCAGTGACCCGATGTCGCAATTGTCGTGGCGATTTGAGAACGCGGCTGCCGGACTTGGCGTGCTTGGCGACCTGATGCCCCACGTTGCCGACATGGCGCGCTTCCTGCTCGGGCCAATCGTGCGCGTGTCGGCCACCGTTGAGACGCACATTGCTGCCCGCCCGCTGCCCGTCCCGGGGAGGGGCACCCACTTCACCCGTGGTCGTCCCGGCGATGCGACCGGCCCGGTTACGAATGAGGACGACGCGACGGTGCCGGTGCAGTTCGCCACGGGAGTCCGGGGCGTGCTCGACGCGTCACGCGTGATCTTTGGCCCCAAGTGCGAGTTTGGGTTCGAGGTCTACGGCACGCGCGGTGCAGTGCGGTGGGGCTTCGAGCGAATGAACGAGCTTGAGGTGTACCTGCCGGACCACGAGGGCGATCCGGCGCGGGTCGCCGCACGGGACGGGTTCGTGCGCCTCACCTCCTCGCCGGACCACGCGCCCCATGGACGCTTCAACCCGGCCGCGGCGACGGGGCTTGGCTACGACGATCTCAAGACCATCGAGGCAGCGGCGTTCCTGAAGCGAGTGGCGACTGGCACCGGGCCGGGGCCGACCCTCGAAGACGCCGTCGCGGTGGCACGCGTGGCGGCCGCGGCCGATCGCGCGGCGTCGAACGGCGGATGGCAGGACGTGTAGCGGGTTTCACCTGTCGCTACCCTTGGTTGTGGATAGTGACGGTTGTGGGGGCAACACTCGGCTCGAGGCCGTCGTGCACGGACGGGTTCAGGGAGTCGGGTTCCGCGCATGGGTCGTCAAGCAGGCCCGTGCCCTCAAACTGACCGGCTACGCTCGAAACCTCGTTGACCGGTGCCAGGTCGAGGTGGTTGCCGAAGGACCGGATGCACGCCTCGACCAACTCGTCGAGGCGCTTCATAAGGGGCCATGGATCGCGCGCGTCGAGCGCGTACTGATTGATCGCTCTCCGGCACGCGGGGACCACTCCGGTTTTGAGATCCGGACCTAGCGCGACCGGCGGCGGGTATCCTCCCGCCCCGTGAACCAAGTCCCTTCACCCGGCCCGCATCTCGGTACGGGCACCGTCGTCCCGGAGTATCCCGGCCTGCGCCCGATGCGCGGCGACTTCCTCCTCAAGGACGACGTGGTCTTCCTCAATCACGGATCGTTTGGCGCGTGCCCTCGCGAGGTCTTCGAGATCTATCAGGCGTGGCAGCGTGAACTGGAGTCTGAACCGGTCGGGTTCCTCGGACGGCGCTACGGCCCGCTCATGAAGCAGGCGCGCGACGACTTGGGCCGTCACGTCGGTGCGCATGGCGACGACCTCGTCTACTACCCGAACGCCACCCAGGCCCTGAATGCGGTCATCCAGTCCCTCGCCGAGAACCTGCCCCTTACGGCGGGCGACGAGGTGCTCAGCACCAGCCACGAGTACGGTGCGCTTGATCGGGCATGGACCTTCGTCTGTGAACCGCGCGGTGTCACGTACAACCGCGTGCCGCTCGACCCACCATTCACCACCCCAAGCGAACTTGCCGAACGGTTCCTCTCCCACGTGGGGCCCCGCACGCGCATCGTGTACCTGAGCGACATCACCTCGCCGACCGCGATGCGCCTGCCGGTGGCACAAGTCGTCGCGGCGGCACGTGCACGCGGCCTCGTCACCATCGTGGACGGCGCACACGCGCCAGGACAGGTTGATCTCGACTTGACGGCCATCGGTGCCGACTTCTATGCCGGCAACTGTCACAAGTGGTTGTGTGCGCCGAAGGGGTCGGGGTTCCTGCACGCGCGTCGCGAGATGCAGGGCCTCTTGCGCCCGTTGGTCGTCGGTCACGGGTGGCGACCGGCGAACCCCGGGCCGTCGCGATACATCGATGAGCACCAGTGGCGCGGCACACATGACCCGGCGGCGTTCCTGACCGTGCCCGCCGCCATTGAGTACCAGGCCCGTCACGACTGGCCAACCATCCGCGCGCGCGCCCACGAGATTGGCGCCTACGCGGTCGACCAGCTGGCCGGCCTCTTCGGCGTCGAACCGCTGACGCCCCCCACGACCGACTGGTGGGTGCAGATGGTTGCTGCCCCGATTGCCCGCAGCGACGCACACAAGGTGGGCACGCGCCTGTACGAGGAGCACAAGATCGTCATCCCCATCATCGACTGGGGCGGACGCACGTTTGCGCGCATCTCCGTGCAGGCCTACACCACCAAGGCCGAGGTGGATCATCTGATCGACGCCCTCGCCGAAATCGTGCCAACCTGCCCGCACCCCGAGGGGTAGGCGCTGCTCCCCGCTCCCGTGTCACGTCCGGGGAAGGGCAGCGGGCCTTTCCGGTCAGCGTGGTCGGCACCCTCGCCGATCGTTCTCCGGACCCCTTAGCGCACACCGATGCCGGTCTCGCTCACGGGTCCGGCACTGTCTCCCGCAAGTGAACATCGGGAGAGGGGGCTTGACCCTCACCGCGCCTAGCTATCGCCAACCAATCGTCTCAGACGCTTGGCGCGATGGTAGGCCCCCACGCGTCGAGTGGGACAACCGGGGGCATGATCGTGGCTGTGTTTTCCGTCGACTCGGGCGTGCAGACGACCACGATCCGGACGTCGCCCTGCATTGGCGGCAGCTGCACGGTGAGCTTGCGCACGCCCTCGATCCGACGTTGGGGCGCGGGCGCTGCCACGACCTCGACGGCGAACCATGCAGTCGCTGGTTCCAGGATCCTAGCCTCGAGGCGGCCGTTGCCACGGGTCAAGGTCGCGACGCGTCCGCCCGTGGCGAAGTCGACCTGAACGTCCGCCTGCGTGTGCATCGCCCAGGCCACGTCGGTGTCCGGGCGCAGTGACAGTTCATCCTGGACGATCACCCTGCGACGCCCATCGATCAGGCCGATGCCCCGCATGACCCGGATGGCACCCGCCGCGGCGTATGCGCCGCCCAAGTCGATGACCGCCCGCGCCTCGCCGGCGGCCGTTGAGAAGGCGACGATCGAGGCACGCCCGGCGGGGTCCTGGTTCTGACCGTCGATCACGAGCGTGTTGTGCCCCTCGGTTCGCGTCCGGTAGTACGCGTGGCGCTTGCGCCCAAAGTACTCGGGGAGCGTGTAGTCGTCCGGGCCGAGGTCGATTGCCCATCGCTGGCCGAGGGCATCCAGTACGAAGGTGCCCAGGTCGAGGTGAGCGTGGCGCGAAGCATTGTCGCCACCCTTGGCGGCGCAAAAGGTCGCCCCCGGGTCGTGCCACCCGCTTCGCATGCACACGATCCCCGCGTCCGGGAACACTCGATCGAGTGCCGGTGCGGTCCCACGCGCCGGTGCAGCCTTGAACCAGGCGACGTTAAACGGGCGGACGGTAGCCCCGGCGCGTGCCCGTGCCTCGGCGGCGACCCACAGGTCACCTGATCGGTGACCGAGCCACTCGACGGCCGGGTCCATGTCGATGCGATCAACGCAGTCTGCATAGTTGAACACGAGGCCGTGCGTCCCCGTCACGTGGAGACGGTACGTCAGGCCGGCGACGAGGCCGGGTGACGAACACAACCTGAGGTCGGTCCCAATCGCCGATTCGAGTGCGGCGCCGGCAATGGCCAGCGCACCAGTCGACGCATCCCAGTACGCCGGCCCGTCCGGCCAGCCCCCGTCGGACGCGTACGGTGCCACGGCAAACGGAAGTGCCGAGACGGCGCGGGACGCCACCGAATGTGCCAGGTCCGGTTCGTCGTTGGCAACCGCTAACGCGGCGACGATCGCCGCGGCGTTGCACGCGGCCGTCCAGTCGCTTCCGGCGGTGACCCAACCGGCTTGCTGACGGTAGGCAGCGTCCATGGCGCGCAGGCCCTTGTCGATGATCGACGCGCGGATGGCATCGCGCGCAGCCTTGTCAAGGGTTGCGTGAAGCCAGTCGTACCCCAGGGCCATGGCAGCGGTCGTCTCGGCCACGTCGAGGAAGTACGACGGGTTCCAGTCAGGCGCATCGGCCAGGGCGCGCATCTCCTCGACGGCGCGCATCGACCAGCGAAGGTCGCCATCGATCACGTGCAACAGGGACAGGCACGAGATGCGATCGATCGTGCGTCGGATTCCGGGTACTGGTCGGGGCGCGGTTGAGGCCCGGTGGCTGACCGGGATGTCGAGCAGCCGTTGGCCGACCTGCGCGAGGCGCGTGAATTGGGACCGGGCGGTTGTGTCGCTGGCGACCAGCGCACGCAACGATGCGACGTGCGTCGGCGTCAAGACGAGGCGCGGGCGGTTCGGCCGGAGCACTGCCAGGAACTCCGCGAGTGGTGGCAGGCTCTCAAGCTCGCCGGAGGCCGGAGTTCGGCGTGCACCGGTGACTTCGCCAGCCGACGCAACACCTGCCGGAGCCTCGCCAGCAAGCGCCAGGGACGGCGTGCCGGCAAGCCGGCCGAGCATGACGACGGGGAGAATGAGCGTGCCCAGCACACGGCCGGCGCCGCGCCTCGTTGCATTTCCAGCGTGGTTGGGCCACCGCTGGTCATCCTGGCAGGTGGCCCTGTGCTTGGCATGGTCGCGGGGCATCGTCCGATCACCCTCGTCAGAAGCCGTCAATCAGGTCACGCCTCTGGCAACGCCACCTCGCCGTGCCCCCAACCCCCCGCACGCCCCTTGGCCGAAGGGTACCCGTGCGCCATGGGCGCGCGCGGGCAAATTCCATCGAGTACCCTAGTCGCTACTCGAACGCAACGCCGCCGCCACTGGGGCGCGTCGCGCAAGCCAGTACAAGTGACCATGGACGACGCCGCCGACGGCTTGACGCCTCCCGATATGACTGGAGGGCGTGTGGGCATGTTGACCCGCCACGCCGGAGCCACCCTCGCGACACCCGGCGCCCGGGGATACCCGGTCGTGCCGCGAGACAAGGAGCGCCTCGACGCCCTGTATGAGTACGGCATCCTCGACACGCCCGAGGACCCAGCATTCAACGACCTCGCCCGGATTGCCGCGACGTTGTGCAGTGCACAGTTGGAGATGGTTAACCTCGTGGATCACGAGCGGCAGTTCATGAAGGCGGCGTATGGCTTCGCCAGGCGTGATGTCCCGCGCGAGTTGTCGTTCTGCGCGCACGCGATCATTGACCCAGGCCGCGTGCTTGCAATCCCCGACCTCGCCGCGGACACTCGATTTGAGTCGCACCCGATCGTTGCCGACGCACCCCACCTGCGCTTCTACGCTGCCGCGCCAATCGTCACGGACGACGGCTTTGCGATCGGCACCGTCTGCGTCATGGACGTCGCCCCCCGCCCGGACCTGACTGCCGACGACGAGGAAGCGCTTCGCGCGGTGGCGAGGCAGGCGATGGCCCTCATTGAGTTGCGCCGTGACCGCGCGATGGTCCGGAAGGCAAATCTCCGCCTCGAGGAGACGAACGCACGCCTCGAGGACGTGAGCCGGCGCAAGACCGAGATCATCTCCGACGTCTCGCATGAGTTCCGCACCCCCCTGACGACGATCCTTGGGTATGCCGAACTGATTCGCGACGAGGACCTCGACCATGGTGAGACCCGAGAGTTCGCCGACGACATCGTGCGCGACGTGCAACGGCTTACGCGCATGATGGAGAACGTCCTCGACCTTGAACGGCTTGAGGCGCGCGCAACCGCATTCCGGCCAGTACCCGTTGAGCTTCCATCGCTCCTCGAGGATGAGGTAGCTCGGTGGGAGGTCGATGAGGCCGCCGCGAACCATGCGGTCTCGCTCTCCGTCAAGGTCGGGCTACCGTGCGTCCTCGCCGACGCCGACCGCGTCGCCCAAGTCGTTCGCAAGGAAGTTCCGGACGACTTGGGCGACGCTACCGTGCGTCCTCGCCGACGCCGACCGCGTCGCCCAAGTCGTCCGGAACTTCCTTGCGAACGCCGTCAAGTACTCCCCTGATGGCGGCGCCGTCGACGTGCGGGCGGAGCCGACCACCGATGGGCGGTTCGTTCGTGTCTCGGTCACCGATCACGGCATCGGCATCTCAGCCGAATGGCACGCGCGG
>Ga0233424_10002549_pt1 | contig 12855 bp, 14 predicted proteins | sample Watercolumn_Towu_FD_181011 | JGI IMG/M metagenome (GOLD analysis project Ga0233424, IMG submission 181011) | Freshwater microbial communities from Lake Towuti, South Sulawesi, Indonesia - Watercolumn_Towuti2014_125_MG | ecosystem: Environmental > Aquatic > Freshwater > Lake | place: Indonesia...
GGCGCGGCCCAGGTACCGCTCCTCGAACACGGGTTCGAGGTTCCCCTTGATCAGGCGGTCGACCTCGTCGATGAGTTCGTAGATGATCCGGAAGGACTTGATATCCACGCCCTTGGTGTCCGCGACCTTCTTCACGCCGCCGGACGCGGTGACGCTGAAGCACAGGATGGTCGCCTCGGCCGTGGAGGCCAGCAGCACGTCACCCTCGGTGGGCGCGCCGATCCCGGCGAGCATCACGTTGATCTTGACGTCGTCCTTTTCCTTGCGGGCCAGGATGCCCTGGATGGCTTCCACGCTGCCCTGCGTGTCGGCGCGCAGGATCAGGTTCACGGTGCGGACGGTGCCCAGCGGCCCGAGCAGGTCTTCCAGGCTGCGCTGGCCCTTGCGGCGGTCGCGGGCGTCTTCCTCGTCGCGGCGGACGTCGGCGCGGCCGGCGACGACTTCACGGGCGGCGTGCTCGTTCTTGGCGCTGATGACCTTCTCGCCGCTGCTGGGGACCTCGCTGAAGCCCAGGATCTGCACCGGGGTGCTGGGGCCCGCTTCCTTGATGCGCGCGCCGTTGCTGTCGGTCATGGCCTTGATCTTGCCGTAGTTCTCGCCCACGACCAGGAAGTCACTGACGTGCAGCGTGCCTTCCTGCACCATGACGGTCGCCAGGACGCCCGCCTGCTTGTCCACCTTGCCCTCGATGACCACGCCGCTGAACTCTCCCTTCGGGTCGGCGCGCAGGTCCTCGATCTCGGCGGTCAGGCTGATGTACTCCAGCAGGTCCTCGACGCCCTCGCCGGTCTTGGCGGACACGGGCACGACGACCAGGTCACCGCCGTACTCTTCGGGCACGAGGTTCAGCTGGGTCAGGTCGGTCTTGACGCGTTCAGGGTCGGCCTGGGGCAGGTCGACCTTGTTGATCGCGACGATCATGGGCACCTTGGCGGCCTGTGCGTGCGCGATGGCCTCGCGGGTCTGCGGCATGAGGCTGTCGTCGGCGGCGATCACGATGATCGCGATGTCGGCGACGTTCGCGCCGCGCGCGCGGATGGTCGTGAAGGCCTCGTGGCCGGGCGTGTCGATGAACACGATCTTGCCCTTGCTGGTCTTCGCCTCGAACGCGCCGACGTGCTGGGTGATGCCCCCGGCTTCCTTGGCGGCGACTTTCGTCTTGCGGATGTAATCCAGCAGGCTGGTCTTGCCGTGGTCGACGTGACCCATGATGGTCACGACCGGCGCGCGGTGCGGAATTTCCTTCTCGGTGCTCACGGGTGCCTCGGTCTGGTCGGCCACCGGGGCGGCGCCGGTCTGGGCCGCCGCTTCGGTCGCCTGGGGAGCGGTCTGGACGGTGGTCTGGGCGGGCGCCTCGGTGGGCGCGGCCGCAGGGGTCGTGTCGGCGTCGGCCTGGGCGGGTGCGCCGCCCTCGGCCTCGGCGGCCAGGATGTCCTTGATCAGTTCGACGGTGTCTTCCTCGATGGTGCTGCTGACGCTCTTGTAGGACACGCCGAGCCCGTCGAGAATTTCCAGCATCTTCGCGTTTTCGACGCCAAGGTCCTTGGCGAGGGTATAAATACGAACTTTCGACATGCTCACCTCCGGTGAGACCCGCGCCTGCTCTTACGCGCGGGGTAAATCAGTGGATCGGTTCAGGAGCGTCTGCGAGACGGCCGGAGCCTGCGCTCCGAACGCGCGGCGCAGTCGCTTCTCCGCCCAGCACGCGGGACTGTCGGCGCAGATGTACGCGCCCCGGCCCGTGCGCGGCCCCTCCTGCACCCGCCAGCGGCCGTCCGCGTCGCGGCTCAGGCGAAGGAACTCGCCCTGCGCGCGGCGGCGGCGGCAGGCCACGCACGTCCGCTCGGGTACGTGCCCGGTCTTCGGCGTGGGAGTGGGGGAGGGGGCGGCGGTCAAGGGTTACTCCTGCTCGTCGTCCGGGCTGGCGGTCGCGACCGACTTGCTGTCCTTGAACAGCGCGTCGAACGCCGACTGGGCGCTGCCCGGGTCGCGGCCGTCCTGCTCGTCCTGCATGGCCTGCTGCATCGCGGCGTCCAGGTCGCTGATCGCGGCGGTTTCCCGCAGGTCGATCTTGAAACCGGTCAGTTTCGCCGCCAGGCGCACGTTCTGCCCGCCCTTGCCGATCGCCAGGGACAGCTGATCGGGCGTGACGGTCACGGTCGCCTCGCGGCGGTCGGGCTGCGCCTCAATCAGGCCCACCTTGGCGGGCGAGAGGGCGTTGCGTATGAAGTCGCGGGTGTTCGCGTCCCAGAGGATCACGTCCACGCGCTCGCGGCCCAGTTCGCCGGTGACGGCCTGGATGCGGTTGCCGCGGTGCCCGATGCACGCGCCGATCGGGTCGACGTTGCTGTTGTGCGAGAACACGGCGACCTTGCTGCGCTGACCGGCTTCACGGGCGATGGCCTTGACCTCCACGATGCCGTTGGCGACTTCGGGAATCTCCTGCTTCAGGAGGTAGTCCAGGAGGCGCTCGTCGGCGCGGCTGGCGAGGATCGTGGGGCCCTTGGGGGTCTTGCGGACTTCCTTGAGGTAGATCTTCACGCGGTTGCCCGGCGTGAGCTTCTCGCCGGGAATCTGCTCGCGGGGCGGCAGGATCGCCTCGCCCGCGCCGAGTTCCACGAACCAGTTGCCCTTGTTGTCGCTGCGCACCACCTGCGCGGTGAGCACCTGGCCCTCGCGGTCCTTGTACTCGTTGAAGACCACGTTGCGTTCCGTTTCGCGCATCTTCTGCGTCAGGGTCTGCTTGGCGGCCTGCAGGGCGATGCGGCTGAACTTCTCACGGTCGACGGGGAACTCCATCTCCATGCCGACTTCCACGCCGGGGTCGAGTTCCAGCGCGTCGGCCAGGGAGATCTGCAGGTGCTCGTCCTCGACCTTCTCGACGACCTCACGCACGATGAGCACTTCCAGCTCGCCGCTCTGCGGGTCGAGGTGCACCTCGATGCGCTTCTCGGGTTCCACGTTGCGGGTGTACGCCTGGGCGAGGGACTGCTCGAACGCCTCGATCAGCTGCATCTCGTTGATGTTGCGGGCCTGCGCCACTTCACGCAGCGCGTCGGCAAAGTTGAATTCCGGCTGGGTCATCTCACGCTTCCTTCTGGGTGCGTCACCGGCACCCACGAATCGGTTCTTAGGGGGGTTACCGGTGACGGTCGGGGAACTCGGCGAGGTTCGCCTGGAACGTTCCGGCGGTCAGGGTGACCGGCTCGCCGTTCACGGTGAATGTCACGCGGTCGCCGTCCACGCCGGTCAGGGGCGCGGTGAACGAGTGCCCGTCGCCCCGCACGCGGACCTTCAGGCCCAGCATGCGCTCGAAGTGCCGCGTGCGCAGCAGGGGGCGCTTCCCGCCCGGGGATTCGAACTCCAGACGGTACTCCCCGGCAATCGGGTCGACCCGGTCGAATTCGGCTTCCGCCGCGCGGCTGGCGCGCGCCAGATCGTCCACCGTGACCGGCTGCTCGTCGAGGCGGTCGATGCGCACCAGCACGATCGGCTGGCCGCCCATGTTCTGCACCTGCACTTCCAGAACCTCGAACCCCAGGGGCTCCAGGGCGCCACTGGCGAGTTGCATCAAATTGTTGTCGTTGTTATTCATATTGTAGCGGCTGACCAGCAGCCTGAAACCACCCCCTCCACGAAAAAAGGTGAGCGAACCGCCCACCCCCATTCGAGGAATTACCCCCCCAGTATACCCCACTGGCGCGAGAGCGCACGCCAGCTGTCACAAACGCCGCGCGCACCGGCAGTCCAGTCGGGCTGCCCCACTTGCGCGGACCGGCCCTGATCGCCTAGCATGTCAGGCCGCGTGGGCGGTTAGCTCAGCGGTAGAGCTCTCGCCTTACAAGCGATAGGTCGGGGGTTCAAATCCCTCACCGCCCACCACGGACGGGACCGGACGCCACAGTGCACCGGTCCCGTCTTCTGTTCCTGCTGTGGCCGGTGCGTCAGCCGGTCCGGCCGCTGCGGTACGCGAGGGCTTTGCCCGCCACCGCGCCGTCGGTGCCCAGGCGCGTCAGGTGCCCGACCCAGCCGGAGACCGTGCGCGTGACCACGCCGGGTTCACGGCCCGATTCGGCGGCCTGCACGGCGCGGCGCATGGCGGGCAGCGGGTCGGGGATGGCCGGGCCGTGCCCGGTGGCCAGCGTGCGCAGCGGCACGTCCAGCAGGGCGCGGGCGGCGCGGGTGGTCTGCGCCGGGTCGTGCGTGCCGAAGGTGGGCAGGGGGAAGGCGGCGTTCAGGTCGCTGGCGACCCGCAGGCGGGGCACGTTCACGAAGGTGTCGCCGCTGTAGAGCGTGCCGTCCCGATCGTCGAGGTACGCGACGTGACCGGGCGAGTGGCCGGGCGTGTCGATGACCGTCAGGGACCCCACGCGGTCCCCGCCGCGCAGGAGGCGGGTGGGTGGGGTCCTCACGCCCAGGTCGGCGAGGTTGGCGGTGTCGGCCGCGCCGACCAGGAGCTCTGCGTCTGGCCAGTGCCGCATCAGGGTGTCGATGGCGCCGACGTGGTCGCTGTGCGTGTGAGTCAGGGCGACGCGGCGCAGCGGGAGCCCCAGTTGCCGGGCGGCGCGGTTCACCCGGCGTTCCATGCCGCGCACCCCCGCGTCGATGAGGGTCAGTCCGTCGCGTTCGGGCACGAGGTAAGCGTTGATCAGGCCGAACTGGGCCAGCCGGATGGGCGGCCGGGTCACCGCGCGCCGCCGTGCACGGTGCTCAGCAGGGCCGCGCCCAGGAAGACTGCGGCCGGGGGGGTGCCCGCGACGGCTGCCAGGGCCAGCGCAGCGAGGCTGAACACCGCGAGTTTCACCGCGGGCGACGCGGCGTCCCTGGCTGGCCGTGTGGCGCGGGGTGAGCGGAAGATTCCCCAGACGGCTGCGAAGGTGGTCGCGGTGGCCAGGACGGCGGGTTCGGTGGTCAGGGCGAGCAGGTCGGCGGCGCTGACCCGGTCCGGCGACACAAGTTGAACACTGTTCGCTTTCATGGTGAACACCGTACACCTTCGGCGGAATGGCGTCAAGACGTACACTGTTCACTGTGCCGTACCCCGCCAAACTCACCCCGGCCACCATCCTCCGGGAAGCGCAGACCCTCCTCGACCACGGCGGCCCCGACGCCCTCGCCATGCGGCCCCTCGCCGACGCACTCGGCGTGCGCCCCGGCAGCCTGTACCGCCACTTCGACAGCCGCGCCGCCCTCCTGAACCAGCTCGCCGAACACGCCGCCGACGCCCTGCGCGACGACGTCACCGCCGCCGCCCATGCCCAGACCCCCCGCGCCGCGCTGGACGCCATCGCCCGGGCGTACCTGCACTTCGCCCACACCCGCCCCCACACCTACGACCTCCTGATGACCCCGCGCCCCGAACAACCCCCCGGCATCAAGACCACCGCCGGAAAGCACCTCTGGAACGCCCTCCTGGCCCACGTCGGCGCGCTGAGCGGCAACCCCGACGACACCGGGCACGCCGTCGCCTACTGGACCTTCCTGCACGGCGCGGCCAGCCTCCAGCGCAGCGGCCTGTACGGTGCCAGCGGGCCGCAGGACGGCCTGGACATCGGCCTGAACGCGATCCTGGACCGCATGGAACGCGCCGCGCACCCGTAACCTCGCTTCCAGCCCGTCCCGCACGGGGGCGCGTACACTGGGCGGCATGAAGCGTCGCCAGACCGTCAGCGTCAACGTCGGGGGGGTCATGGTGGGCAGCGCCCATCCGGTCGTCGTGCAGTCCATGACGAACACCGACACCGCCAACGCCGAAGCCACCGCCATCCAGATCGCGCAGCTCGTCCGGGCAGGCAGCGAGATCGTGCGCGTCACCGTCAACACCCGCGAGGCCGCCGCCGCCATCCCCGACATCATCGCCCGCCTGAAAGAAGTCGGGATCGAGGTGCCCATCGTCGGGGACTTCCACTACAACGGTCACATCCTCCTGCGCGAATACCCCGAAACCGCGCGCCTGCTCGCCAAGTACCGCATCAACCCCGGCAATGTCGGCGCCGGGCAGCACCACGACGCGAACTTCGCCACCATGATCGAGGTCGCCAAGGAATACGATAAACCCGTCCGCATCGGCGTGAACTGGGGCAGCCTCGACCAGCAGGTGCTCGCCCGCCTGATGGACGAGAACACCGCCCAGGGGAGCCCCAGGACCGGCACGGACGTCATGATCGACGCGATGGTCGTCTCCGCGCTGGAGAGCGCCGCCTACGCCGAGGAACTCGGCCTGCCGCACGACAAGATCCTGATCAGCGTGAAGGTCAGCTCCGCCCCGGAACTCTGGCAGGTGTACCGCCAGCTCGCCCCGCTGTGCGACTACCCTCTGCACCTCGGCCTGACCGAGGCGGGCATGGGCATGAAAGGCATCGTCGCCAGCAGCGCCGCCCTCGCGCCCCTCCTCATCGAGGGTATCGGGGACACCATCCGCGTCAGCCTCACCCCGGAACCCGGCGCCAGCCGCAAACTGGAGGTCGAGGTCGCCCAGCAGATCCTCCAGAGCCTCGGCATCCGCCAGTTCCTCCCACAGGTCACCTCCTGCCCCGGCTGCGGCCGCACCACCAGCACCTTCTTCCAGGAACTCGCGCAGAAGATCCAGGACTACATCCGCGACACCATGCCCGACTGGAAAGCGAAATACCCCGGCGTGGAGGACATGCAGGTCGCCGTCATGGGTTGCATCGTCAACGGCCCCGGCGAGAGCAAGCACGCCAACATCGGCATTAGCCTGCCCGGCACCGGCGAGGACCCCCGCGCGCCCGTCTACCAGGACGGCAAACTCCTGACCACCCTGAAAGGCCCCCGCATCGCCGAGGACTTCCAGGAGCTCATGGAAAAATACGTCGAGCAGCGCTACGGCCGCACCGAGGCCCCCGCATGAGCGCCTGGGGCGTCGGACCCTTCCAGAACGAGGCGGCCGCCGAGTACGCCGCCGAGATCGTGCAGGACGGCGCGTACGCCCTGGCGGAAGCCTTCGATGTGGCGCTGGACCCCGACAACGACCACCTGGAAGCCGAGGAAGGCCACCGCGCCGTTGCCGCCGCCGAGACGCTGGCCGCCGTACTGACCGGTGACACCAGCGCCCTGACCGACGCCGCCCTGCGCGCCTGGGTGCAGAACGCGGACGCCGCCGAACTGGACCACCTGCGCGGGCACGCCCTGGAAGCCCTGGAGCGCGTCCTCGGCCCCGGCAGTGAACTCCCGGACCTCTGGGAGGACAGCGAGGACGCCGACGCCTGGCGCGAGGACATCCAGCGCCTCCGCGCCGCGCTGAGCTGAGCATGCAGGGCTGACGGTGGAACCGGGCGTGCTGCCGTGGCTGCGGGACGACCTGACCCGCGCGGACGCTCACGCGCCGGCGCGCCTGACCGCCGACCTGCACCGCTGCGCCCGCGAATCCGGCTGGGTGCTCGTCGGCGGGCTACACGACGATTCCCTGACGGGCGTGCGGGGTCAGATCCTCCGACCTGCGGCGGGCGGAGCAGCGGTGAGGCTGCACGCCCACACCGACTGGCCGCTGCTGGCCTTCACGGCCGCCACCCATTCGGGGGCAACCTTCGCGCCGTACCTGAACCCGCCCGGCGTGACCGGGTGGTGGCAGGCGCGCGGCTGGCTCGTGCCGGACGCCGCGTGGCTGAACGGGACACCCGACCGCGCCGACCTGGACCGCCTGCCACCCGGCGCGGCGAAGGGCGCGCGGCACCTGGGCTGGACGCGCGGCGACCTGCTGTTCCGGTACTGGTAACGGTTAAACGTGCGCCTGCTGCCTTCCCCGCGCCCGCCAGTGGTCGAGGATTTGCCGCCCGTCGCTGGGCATGCCAGCGCCCAGGCCCATCCAGGCGGGGTAGCGCACGGGCGCGGCGGTCACGAGGGCCTGAAGTCCGGCGAACACGGCCAGCGCCTGCCCGAACGGACCGGTCAGTTCGCCTCCGCCGCGCCACAGCAGCGTGCCCAGGGCGCACAGAGACAATGAGCTGAGCGGCCCGAGGGCGATGGCCCACGCCCAGGTGGCGGGGCTCATGGCCGCGTGATGCCAGTGGGCGCGGCCCGTCCAGAACGGGAATCGGCGCACGTCCACCGCGGCCCGCCCCACCCGGAACCGCGCCACGGACCGGCCCCCGTCCACGCCGATCTGCACGCGCACGCCGGACGCCCCGGCCCGCAACGGCAGGAGCACATGCGCGAACTCATGCGTGGTGACGGCCAGCAGTCCGGCCATTGGGTACAACAGGAGGAGCGTCGGATCGAAGGTCACCACGGTGGGCAGTACGCGGCGCAGCCCCCGGCCGTTTCACCCGGTGGGCGACCCGTCCTGCCGCTCGTAGTTGCGGGTGAACATCAGGGTGCCCCGCCTCATCCCCAGTCCCTCGTAGTACGGGACGAGGTGGTCGTCGCAGCCGAGGTCCACGGCGTACAGGTGCCGCAGTTCTTCCTGTATGCGGGTCATCAGGGCGCGGCCCACGCCCCGGCCCTGCCACGCGGGAACGACTTCTAGCAGTGGAATGTATGCGGTCAGCACCCCGTCGCTGACGGCCTGCACGAAGCCGATGACCTGACCGTCGTGCACGGCGAGCACGACCCGGTACGACCCGCGCAGCAGGCGCAGGAATGTGTCGGGCCTGGGCGGATTCGGCCAGTCCACAAAAAAGCCGTGTAACTGTTCAGGCGTGAGGCCGTCCAGGGACGTCGTGAGGGAAGGGCTGGGTTGAGTCACGAACGCCAGTGTGCCGATGCCCCACGCGTGGGGCATCGGCACACTGGCGTACGGTTCTTTTAAGGAACGACCTGGGAGCCCTGCTCGCTGTACTTCGCTAAGACGGCCTGCGCGGCGACGGTGGCCTGCCCCTGGCGGACGAGGGCGACGACGGCGCCGCCGAAGCCCGCGCCGGTCATCCGGGCGCCGTGCACGTCCGGGTGCGCCTGGAGCAGCGCGACGAGTTCGTCCACGCGTTCGTGACTGACGGCGTAGTCATCCCGCAGGCTGGCGTGGCTGGCGTTCATGAGCTGCCCGAAGCGCGTGGCGTCCACGCCGGGTTCCAGGGCGGCCAGGACGCGGGCGTTCTCGGTGACGACGTGCCGGGCGCGCTCACGCAGGATGGGCGGCAGCGTCTCGACGGCGGCGGGGTCAGTCAGGTCTCGTAGTTGCGGGACGCCGAGCAGGCGGGCGGCTTCCTCGACCTGCGCGCGGCGTTCGTTGTAGCCGCTCTCGGCGAGGCGGCGCGGCACGCCGGAGTCGATGACGAGCACCTCCGCCCCGGCGGGGAACGGCACGGCGCGGCGGTCGAGGCTGCGGGTGTCGATCAGGAGCATGGTGCGGGTGTCGGCCAGGGAGCTGGCCATCTGGTCCATCACGCCGCACTTGACGCCCACGAAGTCGTGTTCGACCTGCACGCCGCGCAGGGCCAGGGTCACGTCGTCGAGTTCCAGGGGCAGCAGGTCCCGCAGGGCGCGGAGCGTGGCGACCTCCAGCGCGGCGCTGCTGCTCAGGCCGCCGCTGGGCACGTCACTGGTGATGAAGGCGTTCAGGCCCTCCTGCACGCCGCTCAGGGCGAAGCAGCCGGTCAGGTACGGCGCGAAGCCGCTGCCGACCTCCCCGACCGGCACGCGGATGGTCTGGTCCAGGTTCGCGGAGTACAGGACGTGTTCCTGAGTGCCGTTGCGGCCCAGCGAGACGGCCGCCTGCTGCGGGATGGCGGTGGGCAGCACGAAACCCCCCTGGTAGTCGGTGTGTTCACCCAGCAGGTTCACGCGGCCCGGAGCCTGCGCGGCGGCCTGCGGCGCACTCCCGAACGCCTGTTCATAACTGGTGTGGGTCACAGTCCGTCTCCTGCGGTGTCCGGCACGGCGCGCAGCTCGGCGGCGGCGACCTCTGGGAACTTGTCGTTCGCGAATTCCCCCGCGCCCTGCTCGGTGCCCGCCAGGAACTTCAGGCGGCCCGGGGCGCGCAGGTACGGGTAGATCTCGATGTGCAGCGGGAACGCCGGGCGGGGCGTGTCCAGCGGCGCCTGATGCACGGTCATCAGGTACGGCATGCGCACGCCGAACAGGCCGTCCAGGCGGCGCAGCGCGTCCCGCAGCACCCGCGCCATGCTGAGCCGCTCGGCGTTACTCAGGTCACTCAGGAGGCTGACGGGCCGGGTGGGCAGCACCCACGTCTCGAAGGTGTAGCGCGCAAACGGCGGCACGACGCTCAGGGCCGCGCCGTCATCGCGAATGATGCGGTCCTCGGCGGCGCGTTCCTCCTGGATGAAGTCCTCCAGCCAGGGGCGGCCATGCTCGGCGACGTAGGCGTCCATCTGTGCGGCGGCGCGCGCGGCGACCGGCGGCACGTGGTCGTACGCGTAGATCTGCCCGTGCGGGTGGTGCAGGGTCACGCCGACCTCCACTCCACGGTTCTCGAAGGGCAGCACCGCGTTGATCTGCCCGGTCTCCGCGAGGCGGGTGGTGCGGTCGGCCCAGACGGCCAGCAGCAGGCTGATCTGCTCGTCCGTCAGGTCGCACAGGCGGCCCTGGGCGCTCTGGCTGAACACCACGACCTCGCACTTACCCACGCCCGCGCGCGTCCCGGCCGGGCCGGCCTCCGGGTCGGGGGCCGTGAGGGTCAGGCTGGGGAAACGGTTGTCGAACACGGCGATGTCGTACTCGCCGCGCGGCAGTTCGGTGGGGTGCTCGGGGTCGCGGGTGGGCGCCAGCGGGTTGTACTCGGGTGGGGGCAGGAACGTGCGGCCCATGCGGTGCGCGGCGTACATGACCCACTCGCCCCGCACCGGATGCCAGCGCATGAGGGGCCGGGCGTCCACCGGGTCCGGGCTGGGGCTGGGAATCTCGCTGTCCACCCGCACCGGCTGGAGGCCATACAGGGTCAGGCCGCGCCCGTCGGGTTTCGTGAAGTCGGCGGCGTGGTACCCGCCGGGCAGGGCTGCAGTGGTGGATTCGGTGGTCATGCCTGCTCCTTGCCCTGCGCTGACCGGTACCCGTGCGCGGGAATGCCGCCTGTGGCGCGGTCCGTGAGGTTGAACGTGCCGCGCGTGAAGTGCGTCACCGTGCCCCCGTGCGACGCCGCGAGCGTCACCGGGCGGTCCGGGGTGCTGACCGTCAGGCACTGCCGGAGCAGCGCGCGGCCCTCCTCGTCCAGCAGGTTGATCGGGTCGCTGCTGGCCCGCAGGCCCCCGATGACGTCCAGCATCCCGGCAATGGCCTCACGCTCGGTGGCGCTGAGCAGGCTCAGTTCACGGCGGCAGATCGCCACGTCCGGGTCCGGCTGGTACCACGCGTGCTGATACCAGCGGCTCAGCGCCGTGTGCAGCGCGTTGCGGGCGCTGGGGCCGGTCGCGTCGCCCAGCCACACCCGGCGGGACTCCTCGTCCCACAGCGGGGCCACGTCGGGGCCGGTCCGCATGGCGTCCACCAGCCCGATGCTCTGCGCCAGCGGCGCCCCGCACGCCAGGATGAAGGCGTCCTCGCCCACGCCGTCCCGGAACGCCTGCAGGCCCATGCGGTACGCCTCGGCCCGCCCGACCGCAGGGTCGTGGCGCACGCCGGGCTGCGTCGCGCCGTACAGGAAGTCGATCTTCAGGTACGTGTACCCCCAGCCGCGCACCGTGCGCCCCAGCTCGCGGATCCACGCCAGCGCGTCGGGGTGGGTGGTGTCGAGCGCGTGGTACGGCCCGCCCCAGTTGTTCCCGAACGCCAGCGGCTGGCCGTCCTCGCCGCGCAGCAGCCACTCCGGGTGGTCGCGGAACAGGCGGCTCTGCGACTGCACCAAGAACGGCGCCAGCCACAACCCCGCCGTGAAGCCCAGCTCCGCCAGTCGGGCCGGCAGCTCGCGGGCGTGCCCGCCGAAGTGAGCGCTGGGGTCCTCCCAATCACCCAGGAACGTCTGGAAGCCGTCGTCCAGCTGGAACACGTCGAAGTCCAGGCCGTGCTCGCGCGCCAGGCGGGCATTCTCCAGCATGGCGTCCAAGGTCACCTCGCGGTAGTACGAGTACCACGAGCACCACACCCGCAGCGGCGCGGGCGTCCGCGCGCCCATCGCCGCGCCCAGCTCGGCGGCGCGGGCCTCCAGCGTGGCGATCACGTCCCCGGTCTCCTCCCAGCGGACCGGGACTTCGGGGCCCTCCAGCGTGCAGGTCACGGTCACACGGTCCGAGCCCGCGCGGGCTTCCCACTGCGCGAACGTCCGCGTGGCGTCCCCCACGCTGCCCACCCAGCCGCTCCCGTCCGCGCGGATCAGCGCCAGCACGGTATGGCTGCGCCACACGCCCGCCTCGCCGCTGGGCGGGAAGCCCGGGTCGTGGCCCTGCTCCACCCGCCAGTGCTGCCCCGGGCGGGGTTGCACGTCGGTCAGTGGGCGCAGTTCCGCCTCACTCCACGATTGAAAGCCACTCACCAGCACCCGCACCGACTGCGGGGCCTCATCCACCGTCCACTTATGCACCCTGTACTCCTTTTTCTTCCACCGGCGTCCAGTCGCCGCCCAGCACGACCGAACTCACGGACGGCAGCGTCAGCCCACCCCACGTCACCACATGCGGATGCCAGTTCTGCACCAGCGTCCGGTCCGCGCGGCGCGACACGCGCACGCCCTCCGGCAGGTCCAGCAGCGGCACGCCCGCGCCGCCCAGCACCTCGCTCAGCACTGCCCGGATCAGGTCGAGGCTGTGCGCGCCGATCACGGTCGCGTTCCCGTGGCGGATCACGGCGCTCTGCCCGTCCAGCGGCCCACCGGCGTACGTGGCGAGCGTCTGCGCGCCGGTCAGGCGGTAACTCTCGGCCCAGAGGCTCGCGTCCACGCTCCCGAACGCGCCCGTCACGCCCTGCGTCACGCCGGGGCGCAGGCTGTCGTACTGCAAGAGGCGCGCCCCG
>Ga0233424_10002552_pt1 | contig 12841 bp, 7 predicted proteins | sample Watercolumn_Towu_FD_181011 | JGI IMG/M metagenome (GOLD analysis project Ga0233424, IMG submission 181011) | Freshwater microbial communities from Lake Towuti, South Sulawesi, Indonesia - Watercolumn_Towuti2014_125_MG | ecosystem: Environmental > Aquatic > Freshwater > Lake | place: Indonesia...
CGAGGGAAGAAAAGACCCCCGTAACCCGCAACCCGTAACCCGTCTACCGTAACCCGTCTACCGTAACCCGTCTACCGTAACCCGTCTACCGTAACCCGTCTACCGTAACCCGTCTACCGTAACCCGCAACCCGCAACCCGTAACCCGTAACCCGTAACCCGTAACCCGTCTACCGTAACCCGTAACCCGTCTACCGTAACCCGTAACCCGCCGCTCAATTCCGCCGAGTCCGCCCGCGCGCCGCGCCAGCCCGATTCGTCGACGGATAATAATGCGAGAGATTCTGGTAGGTCGCCGCCGTGCCAGTCGGCGCCGCCTTGCTCGCGACAGCACTTTCCTGGCTCTGCTGTTTCTGGATCTCGCTGCGAGTTTCCTGCTGCTGCGTTTCCATCGACCGCAGCCGATTCTGAAGCTGATTCTGAGGCTGCACGAACGTGTTGTACGGGTCGAGCAACCCAGTATCGCCCCGGAAATAGTTAAGCTGCGAAGGCAACGTCGGCCGCGACGGAGACGAATACCGCCGCCCCTGCGCCGCCACCTCGCGAGTCCCCACTACCCCCAACCCGCAAAACACAAATAACCCAATTAACAGAAATCGGCGCATGATCCACCCTCCAGGTACCTGTCAAACCCTAATCATTATATCGACCAAATCAGTCGGGAGGATGAGGAGGGGTTACGGTAGTCGGTTTACGGGTTACGGGGAAGAAGAGGGTTACGGTAGACGGGTTACAGTTTACGGGGGAAGAAAAGCGCCCCGTAACCCGTCTACCGTAACCCGTAACCCGTCTACCGTAACCCGTAACCCGTCTACCGTAACCCGTAACCCGTCTACCGTAACCCGTCTACCGTAACCCGTAACCCAAAAAACATTGTATCCTTACCATGGAGCCCTTCTCGTCACACCGAGCCCGTCCATGGCCCACGAAATCGCGAAGCTGATGCTGGAGCATGCCGAGTCCTTCCTTGACCGGCAGGAAGCAATCAAAAGCGCCATGGCTCTCGGCATGCCCCTCAACGAAATCGAAGAATACCTCGACTGGCTAGACCAAACCCGCCCCCTCCGCACCGAGCCAACGCACTCGCAGGTCACGCCCCATTCGAAGAAGAAGAAACAGGGAACGGGGAACGGGGAAGACGGGTTACGGTAGACGGGAGAAGAAGAGGGTTACAGTAGACGGGTTACGGGGGAAGAAGAGCGGACCCGTCTTCCTCCCCCGTAACCCGTTTACCGTAACCCGTTTACCCCTTCGCATCGTTGATTCGAAGCCGGGATCGCAAGGCGGTGATCATTTTCGACGCGCGTTCAATCATGGAGTGGATACAGCGAGTTTGTTCTGCGGAAACGTAGTTCAATCGTTCCATGAGTGTCACAAGGGTTTCTGTCTCCATTAGCGAGCCCTTGGCGATGCTGCAGAAATAAGCGTACTCGCGACGGCTGCCGCGGCTGCTCCCCTCGGCGATGTTCGCCGGTACCGATGCGACAGCTCGAGTCACCTGCGACGTTAACCGATAAAGTTCGTCCTTCGGCAACGTCCGCGAAAGCTGATAAACCTCTACGGCCAAATCCATCGCCAACCGCCAAACAACAAGATCCCGATGCGAGCGAATCTTATTCGGCACCGACTCATCCATGTCATCCACCTCCATGCCCTACCAAAGAGATTGCCTCAAACCACTACTACCCCCCCCCTTTTTCGTAATAACAACATCCACATTAACCACACTCGATCAAACCCACAATCCCCACTCTCCTCCCCCCCGTAACCCGTAACCTGTTTACCGTAACCCTCTCCTCCTCCCCCGTAACCCGTAACCTGTCTACCGTAACCCTCTTCTCCTCCCCCGTAACCCGTAACCTGTCTACCGTAACCCTCTTCTTCACGCTTTCCTCACCCGCTCCCTCCCCGCCCGCACGCCTTTCGTCGCGTTACGCGTATCGATCACCAGCCGCGCGTTCTCGACGATGAACTGGTAGTCGTACGCCGAGTGATCCGTCGCGATCAGCACGCAATCTTTTGCGGCCAGGTTGGCGGCGGACAGTTCTTCGCTGGCCATCTTCAGGTTCGGATAGTGCCGCATGCGAGGCAACACGGGGATATGCGGATCGTTATAGGTAACGATCGCGCCTTTCTTCAGCAAGAGTTCAATCAGCTCGAACCCGGGCGACTCGCGCGGATCATCGACGTCTTTCTTGTACGCCATTCCCAGGATCATGACCTTGCTGCCCTTGATCGATTTTTGATGATCGTTGAGCGCTTCGCCGAGCCGCTCGATGACGTAGTGCGGCATCGAGGTGTTGATCTCTCCAGCCAGCTCGATGAACCGCGTGTTCAAGCCGTACTTGCGAGCGATCCAGGTCAGGTAGAACGGATCGATCGGGATACAGTGGCCGCCGAGCCCCGGCCCGGGGTAGAACGCCTGGAATCCGAACGGCTTGGTCTTGGCGGCGTCGATAACTTCCCAGACATCGATCCCCATCCGGTCGTAGAGCACCTTCAGTTCATTGACCAGCGCGATGTTAACTGCCCGGTAGGTGTTTTCCAGGATCTTGCAAGCTTCGGCCACTTCGCAACTCGAAACGGGGACGGTTTTCACGACCGCCTTCGAGTACAGTCGCAGTGCCAGATCACCGCTCTGCGCGTCATAACCGCCGACGACCTTGGGGATTCCGCTGGCCGAGTAGTCCGGGTTCCCCGGGTCTTCCCGCTCCGGGCTGAACGCCAGGAAGAAATCTTGCCCGACCTTCAGTCCCGACTTGGCCAGGATCGGCAGCACCACGTCCCGCGTCGTGCCGGGATAAGTCGTGCTTTCAAGAACCACGAGCTGCCCCGCGCGCAGCCGCGGCGCGATCTGTTCCGCCGTCCCTGTAACGCAACTCAAGTCTGGCTCTCGGTTCTCCGTCAACGGTGTCGGCACGCAGATCAAGATACAATCCGGCTCCTTGAGCCGCCCCATATCGGCCGTCGGCTCGAACCGCCCTTCGCTCATGCAACTCTGCACCCACTCCGACGAGAAATGCCCGATATAGCTCTTCCCCGCCTTGAGCATGTCGATCTTCGATTGATCAATATCAAAGCCCATCGTGCGGTAACCGGCCCGCACAAAGGCGCTGATCAGCGGCAGGCCGACGTAGCCCAGTCCAATGACGCCGACAACGGCGGACTGGTTTTCGACCTTGTTCAGGAGATTGCCGTACATTCAAAACCTCAACTTTCGCTCAAGGGTAATCGGATTGCCCGGCAAAATGTCACTCGAACTATGCAACATATTCGTTGAAGCCAATGAGTGAATCGAGCTGTCTTATGTAAGCAGCTCTGGCAGTACCCCGTATTGGGAAACACTCATCTTGTTCGCTGAAGGCATGTTGAAATGTTCTCTTGGAGCACCAATCGCGTGCAACAATGTACAATACAGCGCATTGATTTTGGGGTTGGTCTTGGCACCGGCAATATGGAACGCCCAGTCCCCGCGAGGTTGGGCCGCGGGTTGGGTCGGATACATGACTAAATCGCCGGCCCGTAATCGGCCGCCAAGATTGCCGACAATGACGAATGGCCAATTTTCGCCCTGAGTATGTTGCCGATTAGCGCTGTCGCTGGTAAAGACCAGGAGTGTATTATCCAACATCGTCCCACCGTCCTCAGGAATGGAACGCAGTTTTTCCAATAGCTGAACTGCCTGCTCCGCGATGTGGCGTCGTACCCTGCCCAGTATCTCGAACCCCATCAGGTTAAGATCCGTATCCTTGTTGTTATGTCCTAGAGCATGCACGCTCATGTTCGAGAAACCGGAATAGCTTTTTCCAATGGAGCAGAGCCCGGAAGTAATCGTGACGACGCTTGTCAAACCTGTTACCAGCGCAGAAGCCGCGATCTCGAACTGAGCCGTTACGGTCTCCCTCATTAAGTCTGATTTCACGGGTAGCTTGGGAATGTTCGTCTCAAGTTGACCACGATCATACATTTCCGCAAGTTCACCATCGCGCTTGCTTAGCGACTCCAAAGCGCCAAGATGATAGTCCAACTGTTCCCGCTCAGGACCTGCCAGTTCCGTGCGTAATCGCTTTACATCACCCGTGACGAAATCCAGCAGGCTTTTCCGAGTGCGAAAATCGTTTCGCCGAGCTCCAATGGTCCCGAAGAGTGATTCAAATGCAAGTTCGGGCCGACATTGAGCAGCAATACCCCGTCCCGGTCCCCAAGCCGAAGACACCACAGCCGTCGATGTCGAGGCATTCCCCGGGTCAATTCCCAACACAAGCAGGGGAAATACTCCCGGCAACTGCCGCGCTATCGCCGCGTCAATCGATTCCGCAACGGCGCGGCGATGTTTCTCGCGCCCGACGCCACCGGCGACCCCAGATAGTGCGCCAAATCCCGCACCATGATCCGGGTAGACGTGCTCTCCGCGAAGTCCATGGACGATGGTGAGTCGCTCCTTAAGACGATCAAAAGGAGCAATATCCGCAGGCAATGTCAGTTCAGATAACGCCCTTCGCCGGATAACATCCGCTCCCACATCCATCTCGACAGGCAGCGAAGCGGTTTCATGAAAACCGTTATCAAACAACACGAATACCACACGTTTGGGCAAAACGTAATCGCCGTCGATCTTGCCAGCCATCGACTGCAGAACCGGCGAAAACAGCATGCTGCCAGCCCCGGCCGTCACTCCCTTCAAGAATCTCCTTCGCTTAATCATCGCGAGCCCGTAATCGTGTGGGTTGATCGATACAGAAAAGAATCCGATGTGAGCAACGACAAGAGCAAAGCGTTCATGCTTCCTTCGCTCGATGTATACGCATTGTGGGCTGCGACAAGTGTCGGACCGTCCTGCAGTGTCTCATTTCGACCGAGGAAGTAACGAAACACATGCCTCACAAATACCTGCTCAACACGATTGGATCGAGCGAGTCTTTCAATCAGCTCCCTTGGGTTGCGCACCCGGCCATCCAATTCAGGTTCACCACTTTCTAGAATTTCTCCCGATGTATCCACAAGGGAATTCAACTCCGTCAAGCGAAACCGCCCCAAATGATCGTAGTTTTCAAAAGGCAGCCCCAGGGGATCCATGAGTCGATGGCAATTCCAGCAATAGTCGTCCGTGGTAACTCGAAGGCGCTGCCGAAGTGTCGAATGCGGTTCATCCGGCACCATGGCATTAACGGACACTGGCAGGTCGGGAATCGCCCCACCAAGCAGTCGCTCCCGGATCCACCGACCGCGCTGGATTGGCTGATTATCGAAATTTGCCGAGTGGGCGATAAGCCAGCTTGGATGGGTAAGGATTCCGATACGATGATCGCCTGGCATTTCGTAGGGTCGATTGGCGGACCAGGCATCGGCTGCCAAATCAATTTCATAAATTTCAAGTGTGGTGCGCACTGAATTTGGAAATTTGGGCTGTCGCTTTTGTCTGAACCGAGCGGCTTCCTTCGAATCGCCGGACGCAATAAACGTCATCGGGGTTGTCAGAAGAGTCCTAAGTACCTGCGTATCGGCCGAGAGCGCCCATTCAACCACTCGATCTGCGTCACTTACGAAAATCTCCGCATCCCACGCCTGCTTGCGGATCCCCGCGCTGTTCAGGGTTTTTGGATCTTTGAAGACCTCACCGGCTGTGGCATAGCCGAAATATTCGCGAAAGAAGCCAACGAGACGCGGCTTCGGGATCGCGTTGTCATACAGAATTCGGTGTACCTCCTGTCGCACCTTAGCAGGTTCGGAAAACCAGGCCGTGCGTGCCGCCGCGTGGAGTTGCACGTCGGGCAGCTGATCCGTGAGCGTCAGTGCTATCGCGCGTGCCAGCGCGAGCGGCGGCATTATTTCACGAGCCACTCGATCTTGAGGCAATTCGACTCGATAGAGCACGTCCGGATGTAATAGTACCGCGACCAGGAACTGTTCGACAGCCCGCTCCGGCTCAAGGTCGCGCAAACACTGACCTAAGAACTCGGCGAAACGCTCCGTTTCATCTCTCGACGCACTGCGACCAAGTATCCGCTCGAACGACTGGGTCACCGCCACTCGCAATGACGGCGTTGACGCCGATTTTCCCACGGTGATTACTTGATGGATGCCGGGAATGGAGTCGCTGTGTACCGCGGCGGATGGTCGCCGCGCAAATCGCGTGACCATCGCTCTCGCCAACTGCGTCGCATTGCGGATGTGGAACTCAATATCCGCATCGCCAACACGGTGCTCGGATGCATAGTCGCTGAATTCCCGCGAATACGGTAGTTGCCATGGCGATCGAATCCTCTCCGATCCATAGGAGCGGATCCCTAGTTTGAACTGCCGAATTTTGCCATACATGAATTCCTCGTAGGCAGCGGCCGACACCCTCCATAATCGGGCCGGCGTGTACGCAGGACCGAAGTCCCTTCCGGAGAACAGCAGCTCATGATCGACGTGGTTTCCGCGAACAGGAGCATTCCGAGCAGACGAATCCCACGATTCGCCGACTTTGTTTAACTGCTCCTTGATCCATTGCGATGTGGCTTCGCGGTCAATCGCGCTTGGTTGATCGGCGCCTAATGGTGGCATCTCCCGGTTATCGAGCTTCGCAAGCACACCCCTCCAATTCTGACTGTTAACTTTGTCGTCACTTGACAGCTCTGCCAACGTCAATGCCGGCTCCGCCTTGCCGATTCCATGGCACGACTTACAGTAGGTTTCAAGGAAAGGGACGATCTGATCTTGGAACCGCGATTCCGTTCGTGCAGTCGTGGATACATCGACGTCGGACTGCGCGCTCACGAACAGCCCCCTTGTCAGGCAAACGACAACTCCTAGCGAGACGTAAACTAATCTAGTATTCATCGACCGCGCGTAATCCCTGGAATTGCACTGCGGGCATCTGCTGGAGCTGCTCTTGAATCTGTCATCCAAACGCAAAATCCCCAACCGAAACATAGCATCGCGAAATTACTCGGGTGCTTTCTGGAATCCATTCCTAAGCAATAGCTCGAATGCCGGAGCCTTACCCTCTTTCGTAATTCGATTGTTTGCCCCAAGTTGTTTTCCAATGATCTTGTACGTTTGCTTTACGCCGGATCCGATCAGGAGTCCTCGAACTTCGAGGCCATCGATTTTGTCTTCCAGTCGCGCGCCGATCTGCGTATCGTAAATGGCACAGTTGCGGATTTCGACGTGCGCGGCGCCACGCCAAGTAGGTCCGCGCAAACGGAACGCCAATTCATTGTCCCGCAAAAGACAATGTTCGACTAACGCGTCCACATTTTCCTTGAGATTGAGCGCAGCGGCGTTGGCGATTTGTGCTGGCTGGTTCCAACCATGAAAATAGCAGTTCCTGACTATTAGTCGACACCGCTCACCTTTTGCCTTCGTTTTCGTATCAATGCCGTTCTCCCCCGGACGCTCCCCTTTCTTGAACTCACGCGTATCCTCAGGTAAGGGTCCGGTCCAGAGAGTACAATCTTCAACCGTGACTTCACCGTGAGACTTCCGATCGGGATCAAACTGAATGGCGTCACCCGACACGTAGAAAATCTCACAGTTGCGAATAGTTACATTGCCCCATCGCCCAGTAATTCCATGTGCATCTTTCTGAGTTGAAAAGCTACCAGCCAAGCAGTGGTGAATCCGGCAATTTTCAATGATGACATTTGTCGCAAACACCCCAACCCCATTTCCAGCACAGTTCATGATTTCACAATTTCGCAAGATTACGTCATCCGCGACAATCTTGACACGGTTACCAGTACCCCAGTTGCCGTCCACAAGATAATTCGAATAGGTTCCCGGTGCCGTGATTACCAATCGGTCGACGCGCGTTGGGTCAGCAAGGCAGCCGATCTCGCCGTGCACCCCGACAGGTTTGCTGTCATTGTCGTTTGGCTGCGATTTCAATGTTTCGGCGGCCGATAAAACAATCAGCGTGGCTATACACATCGACTTCATCATGCTAACTCCGCAAGGCGTTCGCTTCTGGCTGCAGCACAGTACTCAACTTCGGCAACAAGCAGGCGGCGACGAGGTAATGAAATTGTTATGGTGTATGGTGTAAACTCATCGATGAAATCGAGTGACACCGTGTCGAGCATTGGTCAACGACACAATGTCATCTACTCCGGACGGTCGATATCGGAGTCACTTTGAGTCAGGAACCAGTTCGACTCCGTCAGCACCATTTCGCGATCTGATTCTGAAAGCCCTCCGGTACTGACCAGCAGGTATCGAGTGGGCTCACGAAACATGAATCCGTTACCTCGAAGTGCGCGACCGAGCTGTGCACTGGTGTGCATGCACACCACGGAGTCCGCGCCATGTTCGGCCGCCATCTGGCAAGCCGCCGAAATCAGATCTTGTGTCGATCGCCGGTCCGAGAGCCTCACGACCAAGTCCACCAGGAAGGCACGACGATAGGGGAACACCCTGTCCGGATCGCGGAACATGAGCACCGCGACGCCGTTGCAGGCATTCCCGTCGTGTTGCTCGATGCGCACCAACTCCTGACCGGGTTGAGATACCCATTTCCAATTCAGATAGGAGGCATCGCGCACCACGGCACAACCTATATCCATACTCGCCGAATTCCATAGTTTGTCATGTCGCGCGTCAAACTCCGAAATTGTCCGTGTTATGCCTGCCGCGCGACTGCGAAACATATCTCTTGCCGCACGTGAAGCGCGCAAAGCCAATCCCGCCGCGGATGCGACCGATGCCGACAGCTTACCCTGCAGGACGCGCTCTGGATGAATGAGAAAGTGGGCGATCTGCAATGTCGCGACTTGCTGCCATCCGAGATGCTTGATCATCTGTCGCGACTGCACGGTCTGTCCCAAGGACAGGCTGAACGGCAGATCGTCGGTCGCCTGAGCCATCAAGCGGCCCCCCACGGCCTGCGACCAATATTGCTCAAGCACGCGCGTATCCACGTGCCAAGCCGAGTTCAGGACGTTTTTTCCGATCTTGACTTTGACCGGTATCGAACCATGGTGACCGACAACCTTCTCCTGATCGCGGGCCAGCCAGACTCGAGGCTCCACCGCAAGCCGCGACGCCGATTCAAGAAACATCCATCGCCAACGCGTTTGAGCCAGTTCCTCCGTGCGATGCGGAAACGCCTCGTTGAAGAACTCGTAAACCGCCGGCTCAATCCCCTTCGTGTAGCCGACAACAGTAAGTGTCGAGTTTTTCCCCTCGCTTGCCGAGGCGGAAGCCATGGGGACCGCAGGTGCGGCTGTACCTAGATCAACGTGTGTCAGAAGCTGTGTGGCCAGCGGCTCGACAAACGGGAAGTCAAATACGTAGGTCGATTTGCCAATACCGATGACCTTCTGCAACCTGCTCGCGAAGCCAACCGACAGTAGCGAATCCATTCCCATTTCACTGAATGTCTTATCAAGGGCAACATCTTCCGGGCTGGCAAATCCAAGCAGCCGCGCAACTTCGGCACGAATCAGCAACTTCAAGATTTCCAATCGTTCGGGCTCGGGAATCGCCGACAGTTTCGCAATCCACTCGGGCTTTGCAATCGCGTCTTCTGCTCCTTTGCAATCGGACGTCGGTGACTTTCGATCAGCATTCGTCGGAGCTGCCAAGCGACCATCCAGTTGGGATAGTAGCTGCGTTGTCAAATCGTCCAATCGAGGATAGTCAAAGATCCAGGCACTACCGCGTATACCCAGGTTTCGCTGGAGGCGACTTGCAAAGTCGACCGACAACAGCGAGTCCATCCCCATTTCCACAAACGTGCGATCATGGGAAACAGAGTCGGCGGAGCCAAGCCCCAACGTCGCAGCAATTTCGGCCTTCAAAAGTTGCAAAAGTACATTTCGCGTCGACTCCGGAGGTGCTTGCCTTAATTGTTCCACCCAGGGGTAGACGCTGCCGCCCTTTGTAGTCGGCTTTGCCGATATGGTTTCTGTACCGTACTGCTTCGCTCGAATCGACGACATAAGCGGACTCGTGCGCCGCGCCTCGTAGGCCGGCAAGAAGCGATCCCAATCAAGGTCGGCAACGGTGATCGCACAATCGGGTCTTCCCGCGAGGTGGTCAAGCGCTCGGATCGCCTCGCTCGGATTCAGCCCCCGATTCCCAATCGCTTCGAATCGGCGAAGCTGCTCCTCGTCCGCCATGCCCCCACCCGCCCATGGTCCCCACGCAATGCTCAGGGCCGGCAACCCCAGCCGCCTACGCTCGCGGCACAGTTGATCGAGAAATGCATTGGCGGCCGCATAATGCGCATGGCCGGTCGAACCGATTACCGCCGAAATCGAGGAGAAGCATATGAAGAAGTCGAGCGGCATATTTCGCGTCGCCCGATCAAGGAACCACCCGCCCATCAGCTTCGGCGCCAAAACTCGCTGGATTTCCTCGGTGCGCGCATCGGAAATACGCGACTCGTGATCAATGCCGGCGGCATGGACGATACCACGCAGCGGACGGTTGGCCGTAAATGCACCCACCAGCCGCTCGACATCCGCAGCACACGAGACATCGCCGTTGACCACGCTTACGGTCGCACCGCGCGATTTCCACTCATCGAGTTGCAATTGTAAACCGGAGTCGACCAACCCACGACGGCTGACCAGTGTAATGTCTTTCGCGCCACGCGACACGAGCCATTTGGCAACATGAAGCCCTAATGCACCGGATCCGCCGGTGATCAAGTACGCGCCCTCCGATCGAACCGTTACACCAGGACTGACGCTTTCCGCACGCGGTACCAGCCGCGCGACGCGCCGGACACCATCGTGCAGGGCGATCTGATCTTCCCCGTCCGTGTGTAACAGTTCGATTACCAATGCGCGGTAAGACGCGATGGTCGGGATTGGTTCGAGATCGATAATCCCGCCCCAACGTTCCGGGAATTCGAGCGCAGCCGTTCGCGCCAATCCCCAGAGTAGACTCGCCAGGTCCCCACCCCGTGTCACAAACCAGGTTTTGCAGGATCCTTGGCACGGTAACGATGCGGCCAGCCGGAGGACGCGACCAGCACTCGACAGAAGTTGTGCCCTCAAATCCAGTAACTGACTGGTTGCGATTTCTTGCGAACCAAACTCCAGACCAGGCATGAACAGAATGCCGCACACCTCGCTGCTGCGCTCACCTAGCACAGCGGCGAGTCGGGAAAAATCATCGTCCGACCGCAGATTAAGCCCGAAGTGCGTTGCGTCGTATTGCGTAAACTTTGGAGTTGTACTAACCGTAATCGGCAGGCAGCCATGACTCGTCAGTTGGCCGCACAGTGCATCCAACTCGGAACCTTGATCCGCAAACAGCAACCACGTACCGCCCTTAGCCTTGACGCCGTTCGCAGGGATTCGCGGCGAGTCCTTCCACTGGACTTCATAGAGCAAGCGAGAAATAGACGCTTCCCGCTTCGGCACATCCATGGCGCGGATCGCGTCCGTCTTGATCCAATAATCGCGCTTTGCAAATGCATAGGTTGGCAACGAGACAAACCGGCGCTGATAGGAAGCGTCCAAACCCTTCCAGTCGATCGGCATGCCATGGACATGCAGAAGGGCGAGGGATTGAAGCAGCGTCTGCCAGGAATCAGCATCTTTGCGGAGGGATGGCAACCACAAGGTTTCGTCCGTTGAGTCCGGCAGGCACTGCCGGCCCATGCCCAGCAACACGGGTTGTGGCCCCACCTCAAGGTAATTGGCCACCTTCATCTCTCGAAGGCACTGCATCGCATCCGAAAAACGGACCGGCTCCAGAATTTGGCGGATCCAATACTCCGGTGTCGTCAGTTCATGAATCGCCAGTTGCCCGCCAACGCCACTCACAAAAGGAATCTTTGGAGCGTGGAAGTTCAGCTTGCGAATAATGGCCGCATACTCATCGACCATTGCATCCATTTGCGGCGAATGGAACGCGTGCGATACAGTCAACTGCTTTACCCGTATGCCACGCTGTTGGAAAGAAGACACGATTTCGGCCAGCAACGTCGCGTCCCCAGAAATGACGACTTGCTGAGGTGCATTAATAGCGGCAATCGACACTAGTTGTTCGTGGCCAGTGATTGCGGCCATAACTTCAGACTCGTTCGCCATAACCGAATACATCGCGCCACCGGCAGGCAATGCCTGCATCAGGCGGCCGCGAGCGGCGATCATGGTAATGCCGTCTTCCAGCGAAATCCCGCCGGCAACGCAGAATGCGGCAATTTCACCGACGCTGTGACCCATGACAACATTCGGCTCGACACCCCATGATCGCCATAGTTCGCTCATCGCGTACTCGACGGCAAACAGGCTGGGCTGAGTGAATCCCGTTTGGTGAATCCGTTCGGCGTCTTCAGAATCGACAGGGGCAAAAATGACTTCCAGCAATGGCCGGGGCAGAAGTGGCCGTAGTAGCTCGTTACACCGATCCAATGCCTTTCGAAATACGGCGTGCGTGTCATAGAGCTGCTTGGCCATTCCGGCATATTGAGCGCCTTGCCCAGTGAAAAGCATCGCGATTCGAGGGCGCGATGCGCTGCGAGCGACCGTGCCAATATGGACAGCCGCGTGATCTTCATTACGTGTAAACGCAGCAAGGCCATCGATCAATTCTGTCCGATCGGCGCAGCTGACAGCCAAGCGGTGTTCATGGTGTGGTCGCCCAACATTCAGACTGTAGCCAACCTCGGCTACGCCAATTTCATTGTGCTTCGCCAAGTAGCCGGCCAAACCGTTCGCCATCGCACAAAGTGACTCCCTGCAGCGTGCGGAGAGAGTGATCACGTGCAGAGGCCGCTCCACACCCGGCGGCGGCGTCTGTGGTTCCGGCGAGGGCAATTCTTCCGCAATGACGTGCACATTTGCGCCGCCAACGCCGAACGAATTCAAACCTGCTCGACGGGGAATACGTTGCGTGAC
>Ga0233424_10002554_pt1 | contig 12832 bp, 11 predicted proteins | sample Watercolumn_Towu_FD_181011 | JGI IMG/M metagenome (GOLD analysis project Ga0233424, IMG submission 181011) | Freshwater microbial communities from Lake Towuti, South Sulawesi, Indonesia - Watercolumn_Towuti2014_125_MG | ecosystem: Environmental > Aquatic > Freshwater > Lake | place: Indonesia...
CGCTGCGTGCCAGCGCCAGTCACCCTGCCGACGGCTGATCTGCACATAGGCCCCCCACGCGCGCGGCACCAGCACTGAGCTGGACGAGCTTCGCCACACCGCCTCGGCGGAGACCTCCCACGGATGGCCGTCCCAGACCAGCAGACTGCTGTAGATCTGCCCGGCCACGCCCTGCCCCGATGCCCGCGATGCGAGCAAGTCGGCGCAATTCAGGCAATCCGCCAGGACCGGCGCACGACTCAGCGACAGGTCCCCGAGGTCCACCCGGAAATCAGACGCCGCCCCACGCAGCATCCACGGGCCGTCCTGCCACTGCAACGCAGCCACCAGGCTGCGGCGCACATCGATGCGGGTGCGACCCAGAGTCGCCTTGGATGTCCCGGCGCCCAGGTCCAGCCGCCAGTTGCTGCTGCCCACGCTGCGCTCCCAGGTCGCGTTGGCTCCATCGATCGGCGCCCCGACACTGAGGGCATAGACCGCCGGGTTGGGCCGCACCGCCACCTGGGCCACACCCACGTCGCGCGTCTCGGACTGGCGCAGCACCGGCAGCGTCTGCCGCCCCACACGCACATTGAAGCTGGGCGCGGCCGCCCAGTTCAGGTAGGCCCACATGACTCGCGGCCGGTAGTGCCCGTCCAAGGCATTGCTGCTGGCCAGTTGAACGACCGCCTCCAGCCCGGCGGGCAGGCCCAACCTTGCCTGGCCGGCCAACCGGCTGTCACCGTCCAGGCGCCAGTCGCCGTCGCGTGACACACCGGCGTTGAGCGGGTCAGGGCGCACCCCGGCGCCACGGACTTGCGCCTGGAACGCTGACAGCGTGCCGTAGCCGCTCCAGGACAGCCGCGGCTCATCGTTCGCCTGGACGGCCCACGGTGCCAGCGCGATCAGCGCGACGATCACCCAGGCCGCACTCGCGGCGCATATTCGGTTCACAGCCTTAATGCAAGCCATCCCTCATCCTAGGCCGGACGCCATCGATTTGGCTGCCTGTTTGCCTCCGGGAATGCTCGGAGAACGGGCAGCCAGCTTCAGGGAGCCGCATCCCGTGCGGGCACAAAGATCCGGCCCGGATGCCACGTTCGTCACGCGGCCATGCCGGCGGCGGCTTCCCAGCCGGGTTCCGCTTGGTTACAAAGCCTGACCCTCACCGTCGAGGGCCGTCGCTGTTGAAACTGCATGGAGACAAAACAATGAAGCGATCTTTCTTGAAATGGACGCTGTCGTCGGTGCTCACGCTGGGCCTGGCCGTCGGTGCGCAGGCGCAGGAGCGAGGCACCAAGGACGAGGCCAAGGCCATGACCGACGCGGCCTACAAGCACATCGAGAAGGTGGGCGCCGAGAAGGCCTACAAGGACTTCACCAACGACAAAGCCGCCTGGACGAAGAAGGACCTCTACGTGATGGTCTACGACAGCAAGGGCGTGGCGCTGGCGCATGGCGCCAATGACAAGCTCGTGGGCAAGGACATGTCGGCCGTCAAGGACGCCAACGGCACACCCATCGTCACCGGCATGGTCGCCCTGGCGGCCAAGGGCGGTGGCTGGTTCGACTACGACTGGCCGGACCCCGTGACCAAGAAGATCATGGCCAAGTCGACCTACGCCCGCAAGCAGCCCAACGGCGACGGCTTCATCGGCGTGGGCGTCTACAAGTAAGGCGCCACCTGCCATTCAGAGACGGCCGCGCACCGGTACCCCGGTGGCGCGGCCGCCCTGCGTTGAGGCGCCGTCGACCCGGCGCCAGGAGACTTTCGTGAATCACCTGCTCAAGAACGCGTCCATCGGCGTCAAGGTCGCCATGGCGCCGGCCATCGCCATCCTGTGCCTGATGCTGGTCACGGGCCTCAGCTGGTTCAGCGCCCGCAGCCTCACCACCGACCTGCGCGAGGTTGCCGGCGACGGCGTGGAGCGCGTCGTGTCGGCCCAGGCCTTTGCCACCCAGCTGACCCAGCTGCACCAGAAGCTCTACCAGAGCATGACCTGGGAAGCCATCGGCCAGCGCGCCGAGCGCATCAAGGAGCTGGACAACGGCCTGCTGTCTGAAATGGCCGCTTTCGGCAAGACCCTGGGCAACGCCGTCGGTGATGCCTCGCTGTCCGCCGAGCAGCAGGCGGCGCTGGGCGCCGTGCACAAAAGTTATCTCACCTATGCCAAGACCGCCGCCGATGCCCTCGACATGAAGTCGGCCGGCGTGGCCAATGCGGCGGGCTATGTGGTCACGGTGGACGGACAGTACGTCAAGGTGCGCGAACAGATCGATGCCTTCGTGAAGGCCGAGCGCGACCTGGCCGCGCAGGCCGTGGCCACGGCCGAGAAGGCCGCGAGCCGCACCGCCTGGATCACGCTGGGCGTGTCGGCCGCCGCCCTGGCCGTGTGTGCGTTGCTGTCGCTCACCTTCATGCGCGCCATCACCGGCCCGCTGGAGCGTGCCGCGCGCATCGCCGATGCCCTGGCCGACGGCGACCTGCGCACCCGCGAGGTCGAGCGCTCCAACGATGCCACCGGGCGGCTGCTGGGCTCGCTCGTGGAGGTGTCGCGCAATCTGAGCACCATCGTGGCCGAGGTGCGCGGCACGGCCCAGGAAGTGAACAACGCCTCCGGCGAGATCGCCAGCGGCAATGCCGACCTGTCCTCGCGCACCGAGCACACCGCCTCGGCCCTGGAGCAGACGGCGGCCTCGGTCGAACAACTGGCCGCCACGATCCGGCAGTCCGCCGACAACGCCCAGCAGGCCGACACCCTGGCCCGCGAGGCCACCAGCGTGGCGGTGGAAGGCGGCGCGGTGGTGGGCGACGTGGTGGCCGCCATGGGCGAGATCAGCACCCAGGCCCGGCGCATCGCCGACATCATCGGCACCATCGACGGCATCGCTTTCCAGACCAACATCCTGGCGCTCAACGCCGCCGTCGAAGCGGCGCGCGCCGGCGAACAGGGCCGCGGCTTCGCGGTGGTGGCGAGCGAGGTGCGCTCGCTCGCCCAGCGCAGCGGCGAGGCGGCCAAGGAGATCCGCACGCTCATCGGCTCTTCGGTGGAGCAGGTGGAGCGCGGCACCGCGCGGGTGCAGGTGGCCGGCGACACGATGACGCGGGTCGTCGAGTCCATCCAGCGCGTGTCTCAAATGGTGGGCGACATCACCCGCGCGGCTTCGGCCCAGGCCAACGACATCGCCCAGGTCAACCAGGCCATCACCGAGATGGACAAGACCACGCAGCAGAACGCGGCCATGGTGGAGGAAGCCACCGCTGCGACCGAGTCGCTCAAGGCGCAGTCCGAGCGGCTGGTGGAGAGCCTGGCGCGATTCAAGACCTGAGGCGGCCGGCGGCCCTCGCTTGGCCGCTCTGCCGATCAGCCGATCAGCCGCCGCAGCCAGGGCCGCAGCGCGAACATCGCCGCGCCCGTCAGCAGGCTGCCCACCGCCAGCTGCGTGAACAGCGTGGCGTACTGGCCGTTGGTGGACAGCGCCGAGCCGTCCACCGGCTGGGCCACCATGCCGGAGAAGTCACCGGCATACAGCGAGGCCAGGCCGGTCACCAGCATCCAGCTGCCCATCATCACGCCCTGGTACTGGCGCGGCGCGAGCCGCCCGATCATGGCGTAGCCCACCGGCGAGATCAGCAGCTCGCCCACGCCTTGAAGCACATAGCTGAGAAAGAGCCAGACAAAGTCGGAGCGGCCCGTGGCCGGGTCGGCGAAATGGATGCCCAGCGGCAGCGCGAGAAAGCCCAGGCCCATCAGCATGAGCGAGGCCGAGAACTGCATCGGGATGTCCACCGGCCAGCCGCGCTCGCGCCAGCGCGCGAAGACGGCCGCCAGCCACGGCCCGCCGATGACGATGACCACCGTGTTGATGTTCTGAACCCACTGCGGCGCCACCGGCACGCCCCAGACGTTCATCCAGACGTTGCCCACCGCGAACATCTGGAGCCCGTTGGGCGCCATCTGGTAGAGCGACCAGAACACCAGCGAGCCCAGCGTCAGCACCAGATAGGCCTGCATGCGGCGCTTCTCGGCGGCCACCGGGTGGCGCAGGGTCAGCACCAGCAGCGTGAGGCCCACGGCGTAGCACAGGCCCTTCATGCCCACAGCGGTGTCGCTCGGGTGCTGCAGCAGCCAGGCCAGCAGCGGCACCAGGCCCAGCAGCACGGCCAGGCCCACGGCGAAGCGGCCCCAGAAGTCCGCCCCGCGGCGCTGCGACAGCGGCGTGTCGCGGTCGGCCAGCGTGCGCCAGAACAGCAGGGCCACGACGATGGCCCCGGCGTTGCCGAGCGTGGCGAACCAGAAAATGGTGCTGTAGGCCTCGGCCAGCTGGTAGTGGCCCGCCACCGTGAAGCCCACGAAGAAGCCCACGTTCATGCCCGCGTAGTTCCACAGGAAGGCGGCCTCGCGGCGGTCGTCGTCCGGCGCGAAGCGCTGCGTGAGCATCATGTTCAGGCAAGTGACATTGAGCCCGCTGCCGGTCAGGAAGAAGGCCAGGCCCCAGTACAGCCCGGCCAGCGAGCCGCCGGCGATCGCGCCGCAGCCGACGACCTGCAGCACCATGCCGCCGACGAAGAGGTTGCGGTTGCTCAGGAAGCGCCCGCCCAGGTAGCCGCCGAACAGGTGCAGGCCGTAGTTGAAGGCGCCGAACAGGCCCATCATCAGCGCGGCCTGGTCGCTGGAGAATCCCAGGCGCCGCGTGGCGTAGAGCACCAGGGTGGACTGCAGCACCGCGAAACCCAGGGTCGCGAAGACCTGGACCGCGAACAGCACGGCAGAGCCGTCGGGAATGCGGGCGAAACGTTCTTGGAGTCGGTTCATGGGGGCGGGATTGTCCGGGCGCCTCGCGCCGCACCGCCTGGGTGTCATCCCGCGGGACGCCGCCAGCGGCGCCCACGACAACTTTTTTTCAAGGCACTGCATCCAAACCGGCGGCTGGCGGCTAGTGCCAGGGTGAGCTTCGGCCACATGCCTCTCCCACCCCCCACTTTGGAGCTTCGCCATGCACAAGATCCCTGCCCTGTTGTCCCTGTCCGCCGCCGCCCTGCTGAGCGCCTGCGCCGCCACGCCGCCCGCGCCCGCCTTCAGCCAGGACGCCCTGCCCGACGCCGTCAAGGTGCCCGCCGGCCACCGCGTCGTGCTGGAAACCGTCGGCGTGGGCGAGATCACCTATGAATGCCGGGCCAAGGCCGGCGACGCGGCCGCCTTCGAATGGGCCTTCGTCGGCCCGCGCGCCGACCTGAACAGCCGCGCCGGCCAGAAGCTCGGCAGCTACTACGGCCCGCCGGCCACCTGGGCCGCCAACGACGGCTCGCGCATCACCGGCTCGCAGGTCGCCGTCGCGCCGGCCCGCCCGGGCAGCATCCCGCTGCAGCTGGTCAAGGCCAACCCGGCCTCGGGCCCGGGCGCGATGATGGGCGTGAGCTTCGTGCAGCGCGTGGCCACGCAGGGCGGCGTCGCCCCGGCCCTGCCCTGCGATGCCGCCAGCGCCGGCCGCAAGGAGATCGTCAAGTACCAGGCCGACTACATCTTCTGGCAACCCGCCTGAGGGGAGCTGCCCAGGCCCTAGACTCGGCGCGCCACCCTGCCGCCCGCCTTGCCCACCGCCCCACCGCCTTTCGACCATGAAGCCGCCCTGCTCGCCTGCGCGCAGGGCGAGCGCTTCGCCCTGCGCGCGCTCTACGAGCACGAGGGGCGCTGGTTGCTGGGCGTGGCGCTGCGCATCGTGCGCGAGCGGGCCACCGCCGAAGACGTGTTGCACGACGCCTTCCTGCAGATCTGGGCCCACGCCGGCAGCTTCGAGCCGGCGCTGGGTTCGGCGCGCGGCTGGATCTACACCGTCGTGCGGCATGCCGCGCTCAAGGCGGTGCGTGACCCCGGCCGCGTCCAGGCCCTGGACACGGCCGAGCTCGCCGCCGTGTCCGACGCCGCCCAGGCGCAGGCCGGGCCGGACGCCGACCGCGGCCTGGACACCGACAGCCTGGAGCGCTGCCTGCAAAGGCTGGACGAAGCCCGGCGCGCCTGCGTCGTGCACGCCTTCGTCGACGGCTACACGCACGAGCAGATCGCGGCCCGGCTGGGCACGCCGCTGGGCACGGTGAAGTCCTGGATCCGGCGCAGCCTGGCCAGCCTGAAGGAGTGCCTCGCGTGATCGACCTGCGCGACCCTGCCGAACGCGACGCTGCCGCGGGCGAGTACGTCCTGGGCACCTTGAGCGCAGACGACCACGCCGCCGTGGCGGCCGCGCTGCCGGGCGACGCCGAACTGCGCCGCGCGGTCTATGCCTGGCAGGACCGCCTGCTGCCCCTGAGCACCCAGGCTCCGGCCATGAGCCCGGCGCCGGCCTTGTGGCCGCGCCTCGCGGCGGCGCTGGACTGGCGCGCCCTGCCCGGCCGACCCGCCGCCCCGCCCGCACCGGCGCGGAGCGCCCTGCGCTTCTGGCAGGGCCTCAGCGCCCTGGGCCTGGCGGCCTCCCTGGTGCTGGCGCTGCGCCTCGTGGCGCCCGCCCCGCCGGCCGAGGGCCCACGCTACGTGGCCGTGCTGGAGAGCCCGGACGAGCGCCGCAGCGCCGGCTGGGTGGTGGAGCTGCAGGCCGGCGGCGCGCTGAGGCTGGTGCCGGTGGGCGACACCCCGCCCGTGCCCGCGGGCCGCGCCCTGCAGTTCTGGACCAAGCCGCAAGGCGCCGCCGGCCCCACATCGCTCGGCCTCGTGCGCCCGGGTGAGGTGGTGGAGATGCCCGTGGCACGTCTCCCGGGTGTGGGCGCCCAGCAGCTCTTCGAGATCACGCTGGAGCCCGAGGCCGGCTCGCCCATCGGCCGGCCGACCGGCCCCATCCTCTTCGTCGGCCGCACGGTCGCGCTCTGATCAGGCGCCGGGCAGGCCCCAGCCGAAGGGGTCTTCGGGGTCGATGAGCAGGGTCGCCTCGGCGCTGATGAAGGCCCGGCCGCGGATGGTCGGCACGATGCCGTCGTTGCCGGGCTCGTACCAGCCCTCGAACACGCTGCCGATCACGCTCGCCTGGCGCCACACCTGGCCCGGCGGCAGCTTGCCCGACGCAGCCAGGCAGGCCAGCTTGGCGCTGGTGCCGGTGCCGCAGGGCGAGCGGTCGTACTGGCGGCCCGGGCACAGCACGAAGCTGCGCGAGTCGGCCAGGGCCGGGTCCACGTCGGCGAACAGTTCGATGTGGTCGATGACAGCGCCGCCCGCCCCGCGGTGGCCCTGGGCGTGCAGGGCCTGGCCGAGCAGGTCGGCGTAGGCGGTCAGCTCATTCACGCGATCAGGCTGCACGGGCTGGCCGTGGTCGGCACACAGGAAGAACCAGTTGCCGCCCCAGGCGATGTCGCCCGTCACGACCTGGCCCGTGGGCAGGGTCACCCGCACGCCCGCCGCCAGCCGGTAGGCCGGCACATTGCGCACGCTGACGCGGCCATCCGCGTGCAGCGTGGCACGCACCTCGCCCACCGGGGTTTCGATGATGTGTTCGCCCGGCGCCATGCGGCCGAGGTGGGCCAGCGTCGCCACCAGCCCGATCGTGCCGTGGCCGCACATGCCCAGGTAGCCGGTGTTGTTGAAGAAGACGACGCCGGCGGCATGGGCCGGGTTCTGCGGCGCGCACAGCAGCGCGCCGACGAGCACCTCGCTGCCGCGCGGCTCCAGCAGGGTGGCACGGCGCCAGCGGTCGTGCTCGCGCGCCAGGCGTTCGCGCCGCTCGGCCATGGAGCCGTCGCCCAGCTCGGGGAAGCCCGCCACCACCACCCGCGTGGGTTCGCCGCCGGTGTGGGAGTCGATGATCTCGATGCGCTGCATGGCGCGGCACTCAGGGCTGGCTCTGGCAGTGCACCGGCCGCGTGGCCAGCGCGGCCTGCACCAGGGCCTCGACCCGCGCGCGCTCGGCGCCCACCAGCGGCAGGCGCGGGCGGCGCATGTGCTCGGTGCCCACGCCCACGAGCAGGTCGATCAGCTTGAGGTTCTGCACCAGCTTGGTGGACACGTCCAGGTGCAGCAGCGGCGTCATCCAGCGGTAGAGCGCGCGGGCCTCGTCCCAGCGGCCGGCCTGCATCAGCTCGAACATCGTCACCGTTTCGCGCGGGAAGGCGCAGCCCACGCCGGCGAGCAGGCCGTCGCAGCCCAGGGCCAGGCCTTCGAAGGCCAGGTCGTCCACGCCCATGAAGAGCTGGTAGCGGTCGCCGAGCAGGTTGCGCAGGTCGGTGATGCGGGTCACGTCGCCGCTGCTCTCCTTGATGGCAGCGATGTGCGCGCAGTCGGCGAGTTCGGCGAAATGCTCGGGCCTGAGGTCCACCCGGTAGGCCACCGGGTTGTTGTAGACCATCAGCGGGCGCTGGGCCGCGGCGGCAAAGGCGCGCACATTGGCCATGGCCTCGCGGGCGTCGGCCACGTAGATGACCGAGGGCATGACCATATAGCCCGCCACGCCCAGCGCATTGGCGCCGTCGATGAAGCGCAGGGCCTCGCGCGTGCTGGTTTCCGACACCGTGGCCAGCACCGGCACCCGGCCCGCCGAGGCCTCCAGCGCACAGCGGGCCACCGCGAGCTTTTCTTCCAGCGTCAGGGTGCTGGCCTCGCCGAGGGAGCCGCAGCACACCACGCCGTGGATGCCGTTGCGGATCTGGAAATCGATGTGCCGCGCGGTGCCCTCGAGGTCGAGGCTTTCGTCGGCGTGGAACTTGGTGGTGACGGCGGGGAAGACGCCGCGCCAGGGAAGGGTCTGCATCGCTGGGGCTCCTGGATCAGGGGCCCCATGCTAAGGCGCTAGAAGCTGGCCCAGTCGTCGTCCGAGGCGGGGGTGGCCGACGGTGCCGGCGTGGCGCGGGCAGCGACCGGCGCGATCGGGGCTGCAGGGGCCGCGGGCCGGGCCGCCGGGCGGGCGGCGGCTCGGGGGGCGGGTGCCGTGGCCGGCTTCGCGGCCGCCTTCACACTGGCTGTCCCGCCATCGATCTTGAAGGCCGCGACCGTCTCGGCCAGGTGGCCGGCCTGCATGCGCAGGCTTTCGGCGGCGGCGGCGCTTTCTTCCACCAGCGCGGCGTTCTGCTGGGTGACCTGGTCGAGCTGGCTCACCGCATCACCGATCTGGCTGATGCCCTTGCTCTGTTCGCCGCTGGCGGCGCTGATCTCGCTGATCAGGTCGGCCACCCGGCGCACCTGGCTGACCACCTCGTCCATCGTGCGGCCGGCCTCGCCCACCAGGCCGTTGCCGGACTCCACCCGCTCCACGCTCGCGCCGATCAGCGACTTGATCTCGCGCGCCGCCTCGGCACTGCGCTGGGCCAGGGCCCGCACCTCACCGGCCACCACCGCAAAGCCGCGGCCCTGCTCGCCCGCCCGGGCCGCTTCCACGGCGGCGTTCAGGGCCAGGATGTTGGTCTGGAAGGCAATGCCGTCGATGGTGCCGATGATGTCGCCGATCTTCTTGGAGCTGGTGGTGATCTGGTCCATGGTCTGCACGACCTGGCCCATCACCTGCCCGCCGGTCTCGGCCACGCGCGCGGCGCTGGTGGCCAGCTGCGCAGCCTGGCGCGCGGTGTCGTTGTTGTGCTGGACCGTGGCGCTGAGCTGCTCCATCGACGCCGCGGTCTGCTGCAGGTTGCTGGCCTGCTCCTCGGTACGCTGGCTCAGGTCGGCATTGCCCTGGGCGATCTGGCCGCTGGCCGTGGCCACGCTCTCGGCATTGCCGCGCACGCTGCTGACGATGGCGACGAGGGATTCCGTCATCCGTTGCAAGGCGGCGAGCAATTGGCCGGCCTCATCGCGGCGAGAGGTGTCCAGATGGACCCGCAGGTCACCTGCAGCCACCGTTTCGGCGGCGCCCACGGCCTGCTGGATCGGCAGCACCACGGACCGGGTGATCACCACGGCCATGCCGACGCCCAGGAGGGCAGCCATCGCAGCGGCCACCAACACGGCGACAGCGGCAAAGGCGACCTTGGCATCCGTTCCCTTGGCAGCCGTCTGCATCAACTCCTTCTGGAAAATGATCAGCGCTTCGACCGCGCTGAAGTACTTGGCCTGCGCCTCCCGGGTTTCGGTCAGCAACAGGTCGCGGGCCGCGTCCGCGTCGTTGTTCATCGCCAGATCGACGACGCGCTGGACGGAGGCGTTGTACGGGCTGCGCGCCGTGGCCGCCGCCTGCAGCAGAGCACGCCCCTTCTCCGACTGGATGCTCTCCTCGAGCTTCTTGACCAGCTCGCCGTTGCGGGCGCGGGCGGCCTGCACATCCTCCAGCTCCTTGCGCTTGGCTGCCCCGTCGCTGAGCATGATGATGTCGCGAACAGATTGAGAGACCTCGTAGGCGTTGTCGCGCAGCAGCGTGAGTTGTTCCACCTTCACCATGCGGTCTTCGACCATCAGGTCCAGCTCCGAGTTCACAGCCATGAACTGGCTGCGCGCATAGACTGCCAGCAAGACGCTGAACGCGATGAACATCGCGAACGCAAGGCCCAGGCGGCGGCCGATCTTGATGTTGTTCAGAAAGCGCATGAAGTCTCCGGTCAATGCGGTGGGGTTTCGAATCGATGGCGATGCTTTATGTCCGCAACCACCCCATTTTTCACCGGAACCCGGCGCGGGGTAACCTCGCCAGGTTGGTTGCCAACTCCGGATGGATGCAAGCGTGATGAATGCACAGGCTCGCAAAGGACAGGCCGCAGCAGGTGATGTAGCCGGGCGCGTACTGGCCCTCGTGACCGAGCCGCCGGAACCCGGCTGCGTGCCCAGCCCGCGCCCGGCCGATGCCGCCTCGCGGGCCATCGAGGCCGCTGCCGCCAAGGCGGCCCTGGCCGCCGGTACGCTGGCCCTGCCGCCCGGCCCGCTGGGCTGGGCCACGATCGCGCCGGAGATGATGGCCGTCTGGCACATCCAGCGGCAGCTGGTGGCCGACATCGCGGCGCTCTACGGCCGCAGCGCCGAGCTCGGGCCCTCGCAGATGCTGTGGTGCCTGTTCCGGCACACCGCCGCCCAGGCCCTGCGCGACCTGTCCGTGCGGGTGGGCGAGCGCGTCGTCGTGCGCCCGGCCGCCCAGCTGCTGCTGCAGCGCGCCGCCCAGGCGGTGGGCCTGCACCTGGGCCAGAAGGCGGCAAGCCGCGCCCTGTCGCGCTGGGTGCCGGTGGTGGGCGCGGCCGGCGTGGGCGCCTATGCCTGGTGGGACACGCGCCAGGTCGGCCGCGCAGCCCTGCTCTTGTTCGAGCGCGAGCAGGTGATCGACAACCCTGTGTAAGTTCTGCATCCAGGCGCGACATACTCGCCCGCATGCAGCTGCCCGCCATCCTGGACATCGAGGCCTCCGGCTTCGGCCGCGGCAGTTACCCGATCGAAGTCGGCTTCTGCGGCGGCAACGGGGCGCTCTTTTGTGCGCTCATCCAGCCCGAGCCCGACTGGCAGCACTGGGACACCAGCGCCGAGGCCCTGCACGGCATCACCCGCGAGCTGCTGCGCCGCCACGGCCGCCCGGCGCGCTGGATGGCCGAGCAGCTCAACGCCCGGCTGGGCGGCCAGACGGTCTATTGCGACGGCTGGGGCCAGGACTACCCCTGGCTGTCGCGCCTGTTCGACGCCGCCGAGCTGCCGCTGGGCTTCAAGCTCGACGACCTGCGCAAGCTGCTCACCGAAGCCGAGGCCCCGCGCTGGCGCGGCGTCGTCGACACCGTGCGCCAGCGCCAGCGCCTGACCCGCCACCGCGCCAGCAGCGATGCCCGCGTGCTGCAGCTGGCGCTCGGCGAGATCAAGCAGGGCGTGTCGGCCTGACCGGGGCACAAGCAAACTCGTTTTGCGCGCTTGGCGCCAGCGCCTGCGCCGCCTAGGTGTGAAGCTTCAATAGGTTGTATCCGGTGTTCATCCGGGTTGGGTTTGAGAGACTGGAAGTCGCCAAACACCCAATCCTCAAGGTCCCGGAGCCCGGATGAACAGCCATAAGCATGCCCGATTGACGTACGCGCGCCGCCTGGAGATGGTCAAGCAGATGACCGAAGGCGGCTTGAGCGCCGCACAAGCCGCCTTGGCGCAAGGCGTGACAGCACCGACCGCGCGCAAGTGGTTGGGCCGCTATCTGGCCGGCGGGGAAAGTGCCTTGAGCGACGCTTCCTCACGGCCTGCAAGCTCGCCGCGTGCCATCGAGCCCGCTAAGGCGCTGCTGATCGTGGAACTGCGTCGGCGCCGGATGCTGCACGCGCGGATCGCGCAGAGCGTGGGCGTCTCGGCGTCGACCGTGAGCCGGGTGCTGGCCCGTGCGGGGCTGTCCAAGCTCAGTGACCTGGAGCCGCGTGAGCCGGCGGTGCGCTACGAGCACGAGGCGCCAGGCGAGTTGCTGCACATCGACACCAAGAAGCTCGGCCGCATCGTGCGCCCGAGCCACCGCGTCACGGGCAACCGGCGCGACTCCGTGGATGGCGCGGGCTGGGAGACGCTGTTCGTGGCCATCGATGACCATGCTCGGCTGGCGTTCACGGCGATGCATCCCGATGAGAAGAAGCACGAGGCCGTCGCGTTCCTGCGCAACGCGCTGGCGTACTACGCGCGCTTGGGCGTGCAGGTGAAGCGGCTGCTGACGGACAACGGGGCCGCCTTCCGGTCTCGCGACTTCCGCCAGGCGTGTGCCGAGCAAGGCATCAAGCACAGCTTCACTAGGCCCTACCGACCGCAGACCAACGGCAAGGCCGAGCGCTTCATCCAGTCAGCGCTGCGCGAATGGGCCTACGGTTGGACGTACCAGAACTCCGCTCAGCGAACCCACGCGCTGGCGAGTTGGCAGCACCACTACAACTGCCACCGTCCTCACAGTGGAATTGGCGGCGTGCCGCCCATCTCAAGACTCAGCTCGTCAAGAAACAACCTCTTGACGCTTCACA
>Ga0233424_10002557_pt1 | contig 12823 bp, 12 predicted proteins | sample Watercolumn_Towu_FD_181011 | JGI IMG/M metagenome (GOLD analysis project Ga0233424, IMG submission 181011) | Freshwater microbial communities from Lake Towuti, South Sulawesi, Indonesia - Watercolumn_Towuti2014_125_MG | ecosystem: Environmental > Aquatic > Freshwater > Lake | place: Indonesia...
AGGCTAGACGCGGTCTAAGCCAGTGGCGGTGAACCCGTACTCGTTCAACGACAGGCCAAGACCTTGCGCCCGGGTTCGCAAGGCGATGTTGTGTTGCAGGCTCCCGGTGAAGTAGACGAGGGCGGCCCCGAAGCTGGCGTCGTCGACCACACGGAGGTCGACCTGGAAACCGTTTTCCATGACGACGCTGGCCTTGGTATCGCCCTGCCCGAGCACCTCCCGTACCCCGGCCAACGATGCCAGGGCCGAGGTCACTTCCGGCGGACGGTCGGTGGTGCACAGGAGATCGATGTCGCCGGTCGTCTCGCGCCATCGGCGCAGGCTGCCGGCAATGGTGAGCTTCCGCACCGCCGGGCACGCCGCCTGAAGCGCTTCGACGACCCGCCGGGCAACCGGCAGCGCCACCCCGATCGGCGCCCGGGTCCCCTTCTGGGAGCGGGCCTTCAGGTGGCGCAACACCTTCTCGGCCATCTTCTCGCCGACCCGCGGCAGCGCCGCGAATGCACCCGACTCGATTGCCTTCTCGAGGTCGTCGACCGACGTGATCCCAAGCTCGGCAGCGGCCTTGAGCGCGGTCTTCGGCCCGATGCCCGGCACGTCCATCACGACGAGCAGGCCAGGCGGGAACTCGGCTTTGAGCCGCTCGAGGAACTCGAGCCTCCCGGTGCCCACCAGCTCGACGATCTTGGCCGAGATCGCTTCGCCTATGCCGGGGATCTCCCGGAGCGCCTTCTCATCGGCGGCGAGGGCTGCGATGTCGGTGGACAGGCCCTCGATCGTGTCGGCCGCACGCTGATAGGCGCGGATCTTGAAGATCGACTCGTCCTTGAGCCGCAGGAGGCGGGCGATATCGGCGAAGACCCTTGCGACCTCGCGGTTTTCCATTCCGCGCAAAGGTTAGCAGCGACGGTGCGAAGGGCCTGGGATCTGGGCTAGGCGTTAGCGCCGTGGCAGCGCTTGTACTTCTTCCCGCTCCCGCAGGGGCAGAACTCGTTGCGGCCGACCTTGCGGCCCGCCGTCGCGTCGGCGCCATGCGTCCCGGTCACCGACGACATCACCGACTTCTGACGCAGCACTGTGCTCAGCGCCTGCCCCTTCGGGGCCGCCTTGGCCGCCTGAGGCTTGCCGTTCGTGGGCGACTGCCCCGGCTGTGCCTCCGTTCCGCGACCGGCGGTCGCCTGGGGGGCCGGCACTGCCTGCACCTGCTGCGGGGCCGGCGCCACGCGGAAGATCGTGTGCGCGACGTCCCGCTCGATCTCCTCCATGAGCTCGGAGAACATCCCGTAGGCGGTCTGCTTGTACTGCACGAGCGGGTCGCGCTGCCCGACCGCCTCCAGGCCGATGCCGGTGCGCATGTTGTCCATGGCCGTCAGGTGCTCGACCCAGTGACGGTCGATGGTCCGCAGCATGATGATCCGCTCGACCTGCTTCCAGAGCTCGGGGCCGAACTGCTTCTCGCGGGCGTCGTAGGTGTCCTTAGCGAAGGTCTCGAGCATCTCGCCGATCTCATCCGGATCGAACTGGCGGACGGTCTCCGCTGTCGACAGCTGTTCGTGCGGGGGCAGCATCGACTGAAGCTCCTTCAGGAAGGATGCGACGTCCCAGTCCTGCGGTTCGCCCTGCAGGCGCCCCGACACCAGCCGATCCAGCTCCTTGCTCACCATCTCCTCGATCGTCGGCCGGAGCTCCTCCTGCGCCAGCACCTTGTCGCGCAGCTTGTAGATCACCGCCCGGTGCGTGTTGATGACGTCGTCGTAGTCGACCAGGTGCTTGCGCACCTCGAAGTGGTACCCCTCGACACGGCTCTGCGCCTGCTCGACCGCCCGGGACACCATCCGGTTCTCGATCGGGATGTCTTCCTCCAGGCCGACGAAGTTCATGATGCCCTTGATGCGGTCGCCGCCGAACCTGCGCATCAGGTCGTCCTCGGTCGACACGAAGAAGCGGCTCGTCCCGGGGTCGCCCTGGCGCCCCGAGCGACCCCTCAGCTGGTTGTCGATCCGGCGCGCCTCATGCCGTTCGGTCCCGAGGATGTAGAGCCCGCCAAGCTCGACCACCCGGTCGTGGTCTTTCTGCCACTCTTCCTTCGGGATGCCCAGCAGTGCCGGGTTCCCCCCGAGGATGATGTCGGTGCCGCGTCCCGCCATATTGGTCGCGACCGTGACCGCGCCCGGCCGCCCTGCCTGGGCAACGATCGCCGCCTCACGCTCGTGCTGCTTGGCGTTGAGCACCTCGTGAGGCACGCCTCGTCGCTTCATCAGCTCGCTGACACGCTCCGACTTCTCGATGCTCGTCGTTCCGATCAACACCGGCCGCGACTGTCGGTGGAGGTCGGCGACCGTCTCGGCGACCGCCTCGTACTTCGCCTTCTCGGTCTTGTAGATGAAGTCGGCAAGGTCGTCGCGGACCATCGGCCGGTTGGTCGGGATCTGCGTGACCTCGAGCTTGTAGATCTTGAATAGCTCTTCCGACTCGGTCGCCGCGGTACCGGTCATGCCCGCCAGCTTCCTGTACATGCGGAAGTAGTTCTGGAGGGTGATCGTCGCGTAGGTGACGGTTTCCTCGCGGACCCTGACGCCCTCCTTGGCCTCGATCGCCTGGTGCAGCCCCTCCGAGTACCGCCGGCCAATCATCAGGCGGCCGGTGAACTCGTCGACGATGATCACCTCGCCTTCCTTGACCACATAGTCGCGGTCGCGCAGGTATACGACCTCGGCGCGGATCGCGTTTTCGACGTAGTGGGTCAGGGCATAGTGCTCGGGGTCGTAGAGGTTGCTGACGCCCAGCTGCTTCTCGACCTTCGTTATCCCGTCCTGCGTGAGGGCAATGGCGCGGTGCTTCTCGTCGACCGTGAAGTCCTCTTCGCGAACGAGGCGCCGGGCAAGCTGGGCGAACCGGGGATACTGCTGCCCGCGGTCGAGCGCAGGGCCGCTGATGATCAGCGGCGTACGCGCCTCGTCGATGAGGATGTTGTCGACCTCGTCGACGATCCCGTAGTCGAGTCCGCGCTGCACCTTGCGCTCGAGCGAGTCGACCATGTTGTCGCGCAGGTAATCGAAGCCGAACTCGTTGTTCGTGCCATATGTGATGTCGGCCGCATAGGCATCCCGGCGACTGACGGGGCGCATGGGGTCGGCGGGGTTCGCTCCGTCGCCCGGGGCAGGCTCCCCCGCGCGCGCAGGCTCGAAGCGCAGCGATGCCTGGTTCTGGAGGCAGCCCACCGACAGCCCGAGCATGCGGTAGATCGGTCCCATCCAGGCCGCGTCACGCTTCGCAAGGTAGTCGTTAACAGTGACGATGTGGACGCCCTTGCCGGTGAGCGCGTTCAGGTATGCCGGGAGGGTGGCGACCAGCGTCTTGCCCTCGCCGGTCTTCATCTCGGCGATGCGGCCGAGGTGGAGCACCATTCCTCCGACCATCTGGACGTCGAAGTGGCGCTGCCCGATCGTCCTGCGGGCCGCCTCCCGCACGGCGGCGAACGCCTCGGGAAGCAGGTCGTCGAGCTCCTCACCGTCTTTGAGCCGCGCTCGGAACTTCGGGGTCAGTCCGCCGAGGTCGGCGTCTGACAGCTTGCGCATGTCCTCCTCGAACGCGTTGATGCCGTCGGCGACGTCTCGAAGCCGCCGGACCTCGCGTTCGTTGGGATCGCCGATGATCCTGGTGAGCGACTTGAGCATCTAGGTGGAGTTGAAGAGCGCCCCGACCGATAGCCCGTTGTGGATCCTGTGGATCGCCTCGCCGAGCATGTCGGCGACCGTCAGGACGGTGATCTTGGGCGTCCGCTTGGAGTCCGGGATTGGAAGCGTATCCGTGATGACGATCTCCTTGATCTCGCCGACCGCGCTGAGACGCCGGCTGGCGTCGCCAGGCAATACCCCGTGTGTCGCGCAGGCGAATATCTCGCGCGCCCCGCTCTTGGTCAAGAGACTGGCCGCAGAAATCATCGAGCTGCCGGTGTTGATCTCGTCATCGAACAGGATCGCCGGCATCCCCGACACGTTTCCGATGATGTTCAGGCCCTCGGCACGGTCGTTGTTGCCGGTGCGGCGCTTCTCGACGATCGCGAGTGGCGCGTCGACCTTCGACGCGAAGTCACGCGCCCGTTTGGAGATGCCGATGTCGGTGGCAACGACGACCGGCTGCGCGAGCTCCTTGGCCTTGAAGTATGAAACGAGTTTGGGCAGGGCGGTCAACTCGTCGACGGGGACGTTGAAGAACCCCTGCACCTGGCCGGCGTGCAGGTCGATTGTGAGCACGCGGTCGGCACCTGCGGTCGTGATCAGATCGGCGACCAACCGCCCGGTGATTGGGACCCTTGGCTGGTCCTTCTTGTCGGTGCGCGCATACGAGTAGTACGGGAGGACCGCCGTGATGCGCCCGGCCGAAGCCCGCTTCGCGGCGTCGATGAAGATCAGCATCTCCATGATGTGGTCGTTCACCGGCGCCACTGTCGGCTGCACGATGAAGACGTCCCGCTGACGGATGTTCTCGAGGATCCGGACGAACGTGTTGTCGTTGTTGAACTTGAAGACCTCCGACTTGCCGGCGGGGACCTTCAAGTAGGCGCAGATGTCGCGCGCGAGGCCAGGGTGCGCGTTCCCGGTGAAGACGACGAGCTCGCCGAAGGCTACTAGCATCTGGACCCCCACCGGGGATGCCGCTTTCGCCGAGCGCCCCGGCTATCGGATGGCGCCCCGGCGCTATCGGGGCACAGCCCGATTCTAGCAGCAGCCGTGCATTCCCCCGCCACGCCCGGTGGCGGGATCAGGCAGCCTCTTCTCGGGCCTCCGTTGCGTCGAACACGACCGCGGCCGCGTGGAGCGGGACCGCTGCCTCCCGGACCTCCTCCGGCGACGGAATGTCGCGGGAGAACCCGCACTGGAGGCACTTGAAGTAGGCGCCGTGGATGTCCCTGTCCAGGACGATGTCGCCGCGGCACCTGAAGCACGCCCTGAGGTAGATCATCGGTCCCGTCTCCTCTCACCGGTCTGCAAGATGTTTGGCGCGACGAGGCGCCGGGGCGACCGTGGAGTGCCGACGAACCGGGTGAGGGCTAGCCCCCAACCACGGGGCATCACCCAGGTTTAGGCAGAATCGACGAACGCCGCGATCTCCCCCGGGTCGGCGCCGATGACGAACCGGTCGCCCCTGACCAGAATCGGCCGGCGAACGAGCCGCGGCTCGCCGAGCATCAACTCGATCAGGCGTTCGGCGGGGAGGTTCCCCCGCTGTGCGGCGTAGTCCCGGGCGGCCGGGCTCTTCCACGAGAAGAGCCGGTCGACGGTCACCAGCGCTGCGAGGCCGGCCAGCTCAACGCGGGTTAGCGGGCTTGCGAATATGTCGCGCGCCTCGAACATCACCGCAGCCTGCGAGAGAACATCCCTCGCTCGCCGGCAGGTGGTTCACTTCGGCCACCAGTAGAGCCGCACCGCGTCTGGCATCAGGATTGCGCGCACTTTAGCATTCAGCCATGCAGGCGCGGCGGGTCTGGCCCCTCGGCCCAATTCATACCCTCTACGAGCGCGGGCCTGACAGCCTCTTCAACCTGAGTGTCTACGGTCTCGGGTTCACCGGTCTCTGGACAGCAGTCACGTCCGTGATCCTCCAGTTCCGGGTCCTCGCGGTTGCCGACGAGTCGCAGAAGATCATCGCCCTCTCCGTGATCACGCTCGCAGGCCTGGTATTCGCGTCCATCGTCCAGCCGATCGCGGGCGGCTTCAGCGACCGCAGCCAGAACCGGCTCGGCAAGCGGGCACCGTACATCGTCGCAGGGGGCCTTGGCCTGGCCTCGGCGACGCTGCTGATGGGCGTTGCGAACAACTTCATGTCGCTGATGTTCGCCTTCTGCCTGATGCAGGTGCTCGGCAATATCGCCCAGGGGCCGGCCAACGCCCTCCTCGTAGACCACGTCCCCGCGCATCGACGGGGCGCGGCGGCCGGGGCGTTGACTTTCGCGCGGGCCATCGGCGCGGGGATCGCCGTTGTTGGCACTCTCGCCCTGCTGAGCCAGCACTCCAACCCTGGCGAGATGTCGATCTGGATGTGGTGGTCGCTTGGCCTGGTCGCCGCAATGGCGCTGGCATCGTCGATATGGACCGCGGTCACTGTGCGCTCGCGCCCCGGCAACGGGAACGGGTCCAGCAGCGCCCCCGGACCTGAGGCCGATGCAACGATTGCGGCAGGGGCCGATCTTCAAACCGACCGCGCGCCTGCCCCCGCGTCATACTTCATCTGGTTCCTCGTGGCGTTCACGTTCGCGACCGGCACGATGTCGGTCCTCAGCCGCTTCGCCCTGTTCTACCTCCAGGATGTCGTGGGGCTGGCGAACCCGGCGCACGGCGCCCTGATCCTGGCGATCTCGGTCGGGGGCGGCGTCGCGATCGCAGTCCTGCCCGCCGGGATGCTCTCCGACCGCATCGGGCGCCTCCCGCTTCTCATGGCTGGCGGGGTCGTCGGTGCGATCTCCGTGGCCGCACTCACGGCGGTCGATGCACTGCCAGGGCTGGTGGCGGTCGGCACGGTCGTCGGGATCGCCTCGGGGATCCTCCTGTCAGTGGCATGGGCGCTGGCCAACGACCTCGTGCGGCCGTCCAGGGCCGCGGGGACCCTCGGGTACACGAGCATCGCCCTACTGGTGGGTGCGTTCATCCCCCTCGTCGCCGGGGGCGCGATCGAGGTCCTCAACCGGGTGTCCGAGGACCTCGGTTACCGAGCGATGATTCTGTGCGTCGCGGTCGCCTTCGTGTTCGTTCCTCTGCTGCTGGCGCGCAGCATGCGGACGATCTCGCGAACTTCGAAGCTGCCGCCGGTATAATCGGCCGTGCTGGAGGCCAGTGTGGACGTGTTCCTGAGTTCCCCGCGGGGTTTCTGCGCAGGGGTCGTGCGCGCAGTCGATATCGTCGAGATCGCCCTCAAGCGGTTCGGCGCACCCGTCTACGTCAAGCACCAGATCGTCCACAACCCGCACGTCGTGGCTTCGCTCGAGGCCAAGGGCGCCGTCACGGTCGAAGACGTCGACGAGATCCCCGAGGGGTCGAACGTGGTCTTTTCGGCCCACGGTTCGGCGCCCGACGACTTCGCCAAAGCGGGGCGGCGAAAGCTCCGGGTCATCGACGCTACCTGCCCGCTGGTCACGCGAGTGCACAACGAGGCCAAGAAGTACGAGACGGAGGGCAAGCGGATCATCCTGGTGGGCCACCGCGGACATCAGGAGGTGCGCGGGACCATGGGGCAGGCGGCCATGCACCTCATGGACGACCGCGAGAGGACGGCGCTCCCGAAGTGGGAGGGCGGCACGCCGGTGGCTGTCCTTACCCAGACGACACTTTCGGTCGACGACACAGCGCGCGTCGTGAAGGCAATCCGGCAACAGTTCCCCGATGCCCTCGTGCGCAACGACATCTGCTACGCGACGACCAACCGACAGGAGTCGGCCAAGCTGGTCGCGAGGCAGGTCGAGGTCGTGCTGGTGATTGGCGCGCAGAACAGCTCGAACTGCCGCCGGCTACAGGAGGTCGCCGAGGCGGAGGGCGTGCCTGCCTACCTGATCAACGGCCCGGCCGAGCTCGACATGAAGTGGCTTGACGGCGTCGAGAGAGTCGGCATCACGTCGGGGGCGTCCACGCCTGAAGAGATGGTTCAGGCCGTGATAGCGGCGATAGACCCCACACGCGTCATTCCCGTGGGCGAGCAGGAAGAGGATATCCACTTCGTGCTTCCCCGGGAGCTGCGTGGCGGGACGTCGTCGCAGTCCGAGCAGGCCGCTCCAGCGGCCCGGGCCTGACATCGGGCACGTGTGTCCGTGGTCCGCGTCTGTTAAGCAACATCCTCGCCGCTGTGACGCTCTTCGGGGCGGCAGTCATGGCCGGTTGCACAGAGCAAGCAGCTTCGCCTTCGACGCGGTCCCCGGGCCCCGTTGCCGCAGCCGTACCAACGGCGACGCTGTCGGCGTCCCGAGCACCGACTCCGGCGAGTCCAACGCCCGCCCCGCCTCCAGAGCCTCGCTTCGTCGATTCGCCGGACTGCGCAGCGGTTTCGCGGCAAATGCTGCGCGCCGGTTCGCTGCAGATATCCGGCGAGGCGGGGACGATCGCGGTCGAGGTCGAGTTGGCCGACACACCGGAAAATCGCGGCCAGGGCCTCATGTGCCGCGCCGAGGTCCCGGCAGGCACCGGGATGGTGTTCCTGTGGTCGGAGCCGATCAGTGCGGGGTTTTGGATGTTCAACACCTACGTGCCCCTCGACATCCTGTATGTCGGCCCGGACGCACATGTCGTCGCAGCCCGAACGATGGCGCCATGTCCGCGTGCTGCCCCGGAGCAGCACGCCGAATGGACAGCGCGATGCGCCGCGGAGTCATCGGCCTACGCGGCCGGAACCGACTACCGGATGGCGGTCGAGTTGCCGGCGGGCTGGTTGGAGAGCCAGGGCTTCGCCATGGCGGCGTCGCTGGACTGGAGGGTCGCGCTCCGCGACTGACTAGCCGGAGGCGAGAACGCCGTCCAGCCAGCGCTCCTCGGCGCCGTGATCGAGGAAGCCACGACCGGAGTTGATGCGGACTTCTCCCCGCCGTCCAGCCGCCTTCGCCAGCGGCGTGGAGTACGCACTCGCCGCACGCGCACAGCTGATCAGGACTCGACCACGTATCCGGCCGGCGAATCCAAGGGGATCGAACAGCCCGAGCGTGCCCCGCACCGCCTCGGACCGGCCGGGCTGCTCCCTCAGGAAGTCGTCGAACTCCGCGATTGGGTAGTCGCTGGCGGCCGCAAGCCGGGCGGCCGTGTCCCGGAACAAGAGATCGCCGGTGACGAGCACCGAGCCTATCTGGGGCCGCAGCCCTGCAGTGATGTAGGCGAGATCGTTGCCGGCGGCCGCGACGCGGGCGCCGTCGATCTCCGACCGGGACAGGAGGAAATCGACGGCCACGAGACAGTCGGCGACTATCCCGCGCCACACGTACTTCTCAGGGTCGTCGACCCCATCCGTAAGAAGGCCCGGATACCTGGCGGCGTACCTGACGTCCGACCGCCGCTGCCCCCGGTGACACAGCGCCAGCACGACGTACTTCTGCCGGCGTTCGTAGGGCGGCACATGTACGACGCTTCCGTACCCCGGCGCCTGGAAGATCGCCGGGAACGGCCCCTTCCCGTGCGGCACCGAATACCACGCGAACAGCCGGTGTCCACCGGTGCCGGTGAGATTCACCCCGTAGCCCTTCGATCCGTCGGTCGACCTCAGCGGCATCTCCTCCACCGCTGCCGTCGTCTTCGGCAGCGCGGCCACGTCGCGTTCGACACCTGACCAGTAGGATGCGAAGTCCGGGCGGCTGTCGGTCATCGACCGGGTCCCAGCTTCGAAGCCATGAACTCCCTGACGACCGAGGCGTGGCCGGCGGCGCTGCCGGCGTCGTGCGCGCAGTCCTCGTACGGGTACAGCTTCTTGTCCCTGCTTCCGATCTCCCGGAAGACCGCGAAGCCGGTGGCAGGCGGGCAGACGTCGTCGTTCAGACCGATGTTGACGATGGTCGGGCAACGGACCCGCGCCACGAAGTTCTGGATGTCGTAATAGTCCCAGGTCGCCTTCAGCTTCCCGACGTCGCCGGGATTCAGGCGAAGGTAGTCGTTGATCTCCTGATACGGGTACGAGTGGGTCATGGTCGCCGCATCCATGGTCGAGCACAGATAGGGTGCCCCCGCCGATGCGGCGGCGACTCGGTCCGGCCGCAGCGCGGAAACGAGCAGGGTCAGGGCCCCGCCCTGGCTCGACCCCTGCACACCGATCCTCGAACGGTCCACCTCTGGACGCGCCGCGAGGACGTCGAACGCCCGCACCGCGTCCATGTAGAAGCCGCGATATCCGTACGTGTCGCGGTCGGTGATGTTGTGCATGAGCAGGCCCGGGTAGCCGGGGTTGAAGACCGTGTTGCTGCGCAGCTTGCCTCTGGGGGCTGCGCTGAGTACCGCGTAGCCCTGCCTCGCCAGTGCCCGCGGAAGCATCGGCTCGCTGACGTATCCCGGCACGACCAGCATCCCCGGAAACGGGCCCGGCTTGCCCCTGGGTGCGCAGTACCACGCGGCAATCCTTAGACCGCCGTACGAGTCGTATCTGACATCGAACGCGTCGACATCGTCGGTCGACCGCATCGGCATGTGCTCGAACGTCGCGTTGACCGGAACCTTCTCGGTCTCAGCGGCCGTGCGTTGCCAGAATGCGTCGAAATCGGCCGGGCGCCGGACAGTGCTCCGGAACCCCTGGATCGCCTTCAGGTCCATGGCCGGTATTATGGGCGAATCCGCAAGGTACTGCTGCTCGTATTCGACGGCCTCGGCTTCAACCGGGACACCGCGCGCGCCGTGATCGACGCGGCCTGGAAGCGTCTGCCGCACGTCGCAACCGACCAGCTTCTGGCCACCGCGAGGCGCGCGCCTGAACGGCCGGCGGGAATGCCCGTCGAGCAGCTGGCGAAGCTGTCGATGTACCCGGTACACGCCGAGGGGATCGCAGCCGAAACGCCCTTCGAGTCGGCGACCGCCAGCGTGGCGGCGATGCGGTTTGTTAGCGAACGCATAGCCCGGGTCCGGACTACCCTCGATGAAGCGGTCCGCACGGCGGCCGCAGAGCGCCGCTACGTCCCCTGGGTCGCGGCGATGCCGACGCTCAAGGCGCTCAGGAACGAAGGCGTGACATGGCCCACGAGAGCGGCGGGCGTCTGGGCCGGCTTCGAGGACCTCGAGCCGCCCGTCCAGGGAAACTCGGACACGGGGCACCAGCAGATCGGCAATCTCACGGTGGCGCCTCAGACTCCGCTCGAGATCACGAGGGCGATCGACGATGGCAGCTTCTTCCGGAACGAGGCTCTGAACGCCGCGATCGCGTCGGCGAACCGCTCGGGCGCGGCCGTCAACTTCTGCTTCCTGCTCTCGGGGACCGTGGGCGGCGACGGCCGCGTGCACAGCGCGTGGAACCATCTCGAGGCGTTCCTCAAGCTCGTGTTCGATGTGCACCGCCTCCCGCCGGGACGCGTCCACATGCAGGCGATCCTCGACGGCCGCGACTGCCCGCCTCGCTCATCGATCAACGCCGGCGGCGGGATCGGGGACTACCTGGAAAGGCTGCGGATGCTGCTGGGCCGGTATGGGGCCGAGGAGTCGCTCGCCTGGGTGGTCGGCCGCAACATTGCCATGGACCGCGACTACCGTGAGCCGAATGCACGCGCCGACTATCGGCTGCTGACGGCTGGCGACGGACAGAAGGTCGACGGCTTTGCGGGCGTGCGGGCAGCCATCAGACGGGCCCACGGCGACGGCAAGAGCGACAGCGAGGTGCTTCCGATCGTCGTAGTCGGCTCGCACGGCAGATCCCACCGCATTCGAGCCGGCGACACCTTCGTCGACCTGCAGTTCCGAGCCGACCGGCAGCGAGCCAAGGTCGGCTCGTTGCTGGGCGCCCGGGAGTTCCTGGCCTCGACGGCGCGTGCGCACGGCAAGGAATGGGGCCTCGACTGGCTCGACGATTCTCTTCGCCTTAACGTCTGCACGCTCGCCGAGTACCACCCGAGATTCGAGGGGCTGGGAGCGCGCGTTGCATTCGCGAACCGGCCGCAGGCAGACAACTTCCTGGCGCTTTTCCCCGATCTGCTGCCGGGCGACCGATACCTCCTCGCCGGTGAGAGCGTGAAGTCGGCGCACGTCGGCTTCTTCATCCGGGGTCGCCGCGAGACCCCGACCCTGCCGGAAATCGAAGACCGCGAGATCGTCCCATCGTGCGGGTCCGCCGAAGGCGTGACGAGCGATTCGGACTTCTACAAGACGCCGGGTATGCGCAATCGCGAGATCGCCGAGCTGCTCAGGTCGCGACTCGACGCGGGCTACCGCATGATGATCGCCAACTTTTCGGGTTGCGACATGATCGGCCACCTGCTGCCCGCGCGGTTCGAGCAGGCTGTGCAGGCTTGCGAGGCCCTCGACTCCGCCATTCAAGCCATCGTGCCTGCGGCCCGTTCGGCCGGCTACGACGTCGTGCTGACCTCCGATCACGGCAACATCGAAGACGACACCACGGCCCACACGACCAACGACGTGCTCACGTCGGTCCTGCCCGCCACGGGGACGCATGCCTTCGAGCCGGAGGAGCGTCTTGCCTATCAGGCGAGGCTCTTCGACGTCCCCTGGACCGTCGGCCGCCTCCTCGGCGTCGAGGAGGCACTCCGCGGTCATCTCCAGCGTTCCCCCGTCAAGGTCGATGTGCGGTTCGCAGGCGGGCCGCTCGTGAAGGCGCCCCGGTGAGTGCCCTGGCGCCCACCGGCAAAGAACTGGTTAGCGAGGAGGAGCAATGAGAAGGCAGATCGTTCCTGACTGGCCGTCGGCGAAGCGAGTGCGGATCGCGCAAGCGGTCCGAGCTGGCGACTTCATCTACACGTCGGGGCAGGTCGCATACGACCGCGACGGCAATGTAGTCGGCAAGGGTGACATGAAGGCCCAGGCCCGCCAGACGTTCGCGAACATCCGGGACCTTCTCGCACTGGAAGGCGCAACGATGGACGATGTCGTGAAGATCACGGCGTTCGTGGTTGACATGTCGAGATACGCCGCCTACTCCGAGGCGCGGGCCGAGGCATTCCCGGGCAACGTCCCTGCGAGCAGCACGGTCTCGACACCGCGGCTCGTCAACCCTGACCTGCTGGTCGAGGTCGAAGCGGTCGCGTACCGGCCGGCCGGTCGCTAGATCAGCCCGGCCTTCCGGACTTCCCTCAGCCCGGCGCGGTACTTTTCGACCGTAAGGTCGATGTCCCGGTCGGTGTGCGTGGCGGACAGGATGAACGAGG